>Ga0073932_1000432_pt1 | contig 103897 bp, 71 predicted proteins | sample DewCreD2012metaG_FD_76967 | JGI IMG/M metagenome (GOLD analysis project Ga0073932, IMG submission 76967) | Hot spring sediment bacterial and archeal communities from British Columbia, Canada, to study Microbial Dark Matter (Phase II) - Dewar... ...
ACGATCTCGCCCGGCGCAATCTCCAGGTTGTTGTCGAACAGGACCTGGTTGCGCAGGGCTCCCTGACCGAAATAATGCTGGAGGTTGGCAATCCGGATCGCGTGGCGTCCGTTGGGCGGACCCAGGCGGGGGAGTTCGCGGCCTGCGTCACGTTGGGCGGCGTGGTCTGCCATGGTGGGGTTCGCCGGCGGGTGGTTGGGAGTCGGCCTTGTGTCCAGCGGGAGACGGGGGACGGTGGAAGCCTTTCAGAACAAGTCGGCGGGGTCGGCGGCCAAGACTTTTCTCATCGCCAACACGCCCGAACATAAACACATCGCGGCGGTCAAAACGAATATGAATGCGGCCCGCGGCGCATTGAGCACCATGAGCAGGCCGGTCCCCTTGGCCAACAGGGTGTAGATTCCCAGGCTGACCAACAGGCCGGGCAGGAAACTCAAAATCGACAACAGGAACGCTTCCTGAAGCACAAAACCCATGAAATACCGGTTGCGGTAGCCCATGGCCTTGAGGGTGGCGAACTCGGGAACATGGTCGCTGATATCGGCGCTGATGATCTGGTAGCAGACGACCACGCCCACCAGGAACCCGATCATCATGCCCAGGAAGAAAACATATCCGATCGGCGTGCTGTTGTTCCAGAAGGCGATCTCGCGGTCGATGAACGCCTGCTTCGTGTAGACGCGGACGTCGTCGGGCAGCAGGCGCGCCAGCGCGTCGCGCACTTCCTCGACGTCGGCCCCGTCGGCAACCTGGACCACGCCGAGGTCCACGACGCTGAGCGGATCCTTGCCTGGCGCGCGGCCGGGAAGGAACCGGGCGAAGTTCCGGTCGCTGAGGATCAAGTTGCCGTCGGCCAGAAAGTCCGTGCCCAGCTCGAATTCGCCGACGAGGCGCAAGGCGCGGTGGTTGAGTTCGATGGCCGGTTGCGCGGCCACGGGGTCGGCCCCACGCGGGATGCCGTACAACGGCTTGCTGCGGCGGTCCAGCAAGGCTGTGCCCGGCTCTTCCAAGGCCCGCGCGAAGACGGCGATTTCGGGAATCGCGATCACCGGATCGGACAAGGAAAAGGCCAGCAGACGAATGGGGTGGATGACCTCGCCGCGGGCCTTCCAGAAGACGCCGTAGAAGTGCAGATAGAACGGGTAGACGGCCTTGACGCCCGGGCACCCCCGCGCCTGGTAGATCCGCTGGCGGTCGAAACGCTCGAACGACACGAGTCCCTTGTGGGCCTTGCTGGCCAGGATCAGGTCGGCGTTGAGCTTTTCGGGGATCTGGATGGTGGTGTCGAAGAGGGCGTTGCGGAAGCCGAGTTCCGTAAACATCAGCACCACGGCGAACCCCACGCCCGCCAACGCCACCGCCAGCCGGCGCCGGTTGTGCGTCAGATTGTGCCAGGCCAGGGGAGTTCGCATCGCGCCCTCTAATACAAATCAGCGGGGTCCGCGCCGCGGAGCTTGCGCAGGGCCAGCAACCCGGAAACCACGCACATGACCAACGACAATCCCAACACGCCGGCGACCCGGCCAGCCGTCATGTCCAGCGGAAGGCGGGTTTTCCAGGCGGTCAGCGCGTACAGCGCCTGCGACAGGGCCAGGCCGGGCGCGAATCCCAGCAGGGCCAGAATGACCGCCTGAGCGAGCACGACACGCGACAGGAATCCGTCGGAATAGCCCATGGCCTTCAGCGTGGCGTATTCCGGCAAGTGGTTGGTCACGTCGCTCGACAGGACCTGATACACGATGACGCTTCCCACGACCAAGGCGACGGCCACGCCCATGGTGAAAATCAGCCCGATCGATTGCTGCCAGAGCCACACCCAACGTTCGTGTTCGATCACTTGATCGCGGGTGAACACGTCCACGTCCACGGCCTGCTGCTCGGCAAAACGGCGGCGAAGCTCCTCGCTCACGGCGGCCGGATCGGCGCCTGGCTCCAGGCGGACCAGGCCCAGGCTGACGTGTTTGGACGGCCATGCGGGTTGGACGCGGCGGAATCCCTCTTGACTGAGCACGACCATGCCATCGGCGTCGAAGGTGGTGCCGAGCTGAAAGTGCCCGACGATCCGCACGCGGCGGCGATCCAGTTCGGCCTCGGTCCCGAGGTCCTGGTCGCCGAACTCCGCGCCGTTGGCCGGGTCGAACTCGGCCCGCGACGCCCGGTCGATCAGCAGGAACTCGGGGGCGGTCAACAGGCGGAGTTTGGTCTGGAGTTCCGCGTTGGAAAAGACCGGTGCATCGGGGAACACGCCGAGGGCAAGGATCGGGCGCGTGGCCCCCCGGGTCGATTGCCAGCGGAGGTAGTTCAGCAGCACCCCGCTGGCCCCCGCGACGCCGGGCGCCGACGCCGCTTGATCCAGGCGAACCCTCGGGAACGGCCGCGACTGAGAGAGGCGGCCGGAGTTGCGGGAACGGATGAGGATGTCGAACTCCAACGCCTCGTAGACCAGCGAGGCCGTTCTCTCGGCCGTGCCGCGAAAGCCGAGCTGGAGAAAGATCAGCACGACCGCGAACATCACCCCAGCCACGGCCGCGACCGTCCGCACCTTATGGTGGGCCAGGTTGTACCATGCCAAGGGCGTCTTCATGGGCCGAGCGGAGCGAACTGCACCTCGACTTGCAAATGGATGAAGTCGCCGGCGACCTGGCTTGCCTCGGGATCGAGATCCACCCGGACCTCGATCACATGCCGGTCGGCCTGAGCCAGCGGATCGAGCGATTTCAGTTCCGGCCGCGCGATGGTCTTTCCGATGCGGGAGACGGTGCCGCCGAGGCCCGACTCGTCGTAAGGGCTCGGGAAGGCGCGGCTCAGGATCCTGGCGTGTTGTCCCGGCCGGATCCGTTTGACGTCCGCCTCGTAGACCTCGGCCAGGGCGACCATGCGTCGGCGGTCGGCGATCTGAAGGATCGGGGTGGGCCCCACCGCTTCTCCCGGCCGCAGGAAGATCTTCAGGACCGTGCCGTCGATGGGCGAGCGAAGGATGGTGCGATCCCATTGGGCCTGGGCAAGTTCCTCTCGCTTCTTGAGCGATTCCACGGCGATCGTGCTCAGGGTCTGCTTTTTGGCGGCCAGGGCGGCCTCCAGGTCCGCCTCGGCGGCGGCGACGGCGAGCTTGCCGGCCTGGCGGCCTTTTTCCAGGGCCAATTCGGCGGCCTTGACCTCGGCTTCGGCCTTGGCCACGACCAGATCTTGTTCTTCCCGTTCCTGCGGCGAGACGAGATCGGTGGAGGCAAGTTCCTCGAGCCGCCGCTTCGTTGCTTGCGCCAAGGCAAGGTTCCGCCGCAGCACCGCGACCTTGCTTTCCTCGACGCGGAGGTCCGACTCGTAGTTCCTGGCCTGGTTCAGGGCCGCCTTGGCGGCGGCCACGCGCGCGTCGGCCAGCTTCTCTTCGGCGGCCCGGCGCGACTCGGCCTCCAACCGCTGGCTGCGGCAGGCTTCCAGCTCCAGCTCGCGAAGCGAGCGGCTGTCCAACGTCGCCAACGGATCGTTCTTGCGGACTTCGGCATTCTCCTCGACGGCGAGCGAATCGAGCCGGTCGCCGGGCAAGGCGCTCACGTCGATTACTTTTCCGGCGGGTTCCAGCCGGCCCAGGGCGACGGGGCCCCGCTCGCCCTCTTCCCCGCGCGACCGGGCTCGGTCTCGGCCCGCCGCGGAGCCTTGGGCGGAGGTCACGGGACGATCGGCCGGGATGGAAGGGAAGCCGAGGTCGCGAAGCCACCAGCCCAAGGCCGCGAACGCCACCGCCAGACCCGCCAACCAGGCGACACGTCGAAACATTGCGGCCGAACCCTCTTCGCCAGAAGCCGGGCCCACGGACCATCCCTTGGACCAGGTACGCCTTTTCCAACCCTAGTTGCGGTCCCCCAACCGGTCAAGTTTAGGCCGCGTTTGCCGGTCGGGGAAGCGGGCGGCGTTGGGCGAGGCTGGGCAGAAAGGGAAGGAAATGCGACCCTTATCGATTGTGCGGGCAGGCGAGACCGGCCTGGCGATTGCCTCGTTCCAACGGCCAGATGCCTGAAAACCCGAGCTGCCGGGCCCGGCTCCGCCGCCTTTGCCTGGCTAAACGTGCGACCGGGCGTAGTCGCGCAAAGCGAGGAGGTTTTGCGCCGGCGTGTCGCGGGGGACTTCGCAACCGGCGCCGACGATGTAGCGCGGACCGGCTTCCCGATGGCATTGGGCGATCGCGGCGGTGATCGATGGCGGCTCGCCGCCGCGAAGGATCTTGACGGGGTCGATGTTGCCCAACAACACCTGGTTGGGTCCCATCGCCTCGCGGGCCTTGGCCATCGAGACCATGAAATCCAGGTCCACGATGTCGCAGCCCAGCTCGCCCATGCCCTTGAGAATCCGGCTGGTGTTGCCGCAGATGTGCAAGCGGACGCGGGTGTCGATGGCGTGCAGGCCGTCGACGAGGCGTTTTTCATACGGCCAGACGAATTCCTCGTAGATTTGCGGCCCAACCAGCGAGGCGGCCGCGTCGCCGACGCCGATGAGGTCCACGCCGGCCTCGACCTGGGCCTTGGCGAACCTCAGGCCCATCTCCAGGACGAACTCGAACAGGTCGCGCACGAAGACCGGATCGTCGTAGAAGTCGAGCATCAGGCGGTTGATCCCGCGCAGATCGGCCGCCTCGGCGCAGGGTCCTTCGATCCAGCCCTCGATCGCAAGCTGTTTGCCCACCTTGTCGCGAAACATCGCGTTGGCCTGGACGCGGTCGAGCATCCTTCCGCCGGCGAGAGGGTCGGGCACCTTGAGCTGGGCGAGCCGGCTCTTGTCGGCCAGCAGGGAATGGTGCTCGTCGACGGCCGGCGGTTGGTCGTCGAAATACTGGATCACCGCTCCGCAATCGGCCGCTTCGCGGGCAGGGTCGGAGATGCTGGAAACATAATCGAAGCCAAACGCCTCGGCCGTGCGCAACTGGCCTTCCACCAGGACGCGATGGTCGGATGCGTACCGCCCATAGGGCTGGCCGATGTGATCGGCGGCAAACATCATCGTAATCGGCATGTTCGGCAGATGATCCACCGGACGCCCGTCGATCATCGCAAGCACGCGTTCGTAGCCGTTCATTCCGTGGAGCCTCTGGGGTGATTGTTTTCGATCGAAGCGGTCAGCCATCGGCCCTGGGGTTTGTGCCACCGCCCGCCAGCCGCAAAGCGGGCAACGCCGATGGCCAAGAATCTCGTCTTGCCTTCATCCTTCCGCCCGATTCGCCTTGAGGATGCCGTCGTCGAAACTGGCCGCCACGCGATGGCCGGGCGGAACAACGAGGAATCGCTCGGCGTCCCAAGGCCCATCGACCAAGGCCTGGACCAACGCCATGTCGCCCGCCAGCTTCTCGTACTTCCAACCCTTTTCGGCCGCCTGCTGGCGGGCCTGCCGCTCGAAGCGGTCGTCCGGTTCCACGCCCATCTCGATGAACGCGATCCCGCTGTAATTCCGCGTCATGTTGCAGAGCTGATCGTAGAGAAACCTGGCGTTGTCCTCGCCGTACTTGGCCACCAACTCCTCGTAGGAAAGGACCATGCCGCTCTTGGCGGCGATCGAGTCGGGATTGTGTTGGTGGGTGTTCTCGCCACGCTCGATCCAGCCGCTGGTCTTGAAGTAGACGCCGGGGTGGGACTGGAAATACTCGAGGTACCGCTCCTTGCTGCCAAAAAACAGCGTGATGCAGTCGTGCGCGCGAGGAATCACCAGGGGGATCGACGAGGCCGTCAACCCCACCAGCCCGTTGTTGCATAGACCGTAGCCAAACAACACGGCCTCGTAAACCGTCGAATCGACCCGCGTCAACGCCTCCTGAAGGCGACGGCTCATCCCCTCCTGCCCAATGTCGTGCAACCCCTTGGGCAGGAATTCCAGATCCACCTGATTGATGCTTCGCGCCACGGCCGCGCACAACTCGCGGTAAAGGATTTCGCAGGCGATCAATTTCAAACGCACGGCAACTCGCTCGATACATCGTGGGCCCGGGCGACCAAGTCGCCATTATACCTGTCGATCGTCCGGACGATAGCAGTCGGCCACCGCTCGGATGCCCCCATTGGAGAGTCAGGTGGAACGCAATGCTGGGCGAAAGAACTGTCCAAGGAGGCTTTTTCGTCCCGACCCGGCCTTCCACCGCGTTTCAAAAATCGACGCAACACCTTTGTCGCTCAATACCTTGCGTTGGCAAGCAGGCACTCTACCCTGTAGCTACGCAACATTCTGCCACTTGGGGTATGTCTTTTTGCGGGTGGAAGCCAAACAATCGGCAAACACTAGCGATCAGGCAAAATAGCGAGTATCATGAACGGGCTTTGACTTGAAAGCGACGCCGTTCAGCCCGTCGGAGAGGACGGAGCGACGCGGCGGCCGTGCGGTCCTCGTTTGCGACCGATTCGCTTGTGTTGTGCGTCCAACGTCGCAAGAGGCTTCAAGCCTTACAAACACAAGGAGCTTTCAAGTGGCCGAAAACATGGTGAGGTCGCGAACGGTCAAGCCGCGCTGTCTCCGCGTGGAGGGTCTGGAACGGCGCGATCTGCTCGCCGTGGCGCTGGTTCCGGGTACAGAGACGTTCAAGTCGTTCGAGTTCACCGCGGCGGGCTCGCTGGATGTCCAGGGGACGTGGCGGGTTTACGAGCCTCGCGTGTACGACATTCGTTTTTCCGGAAAGACCACGGTGTTCCACGGGACCGCCAACTACACGAGCCGCAACCAGGCAAGCGTGGAAGTGGACGCGGTGGCGGCTCGTGGCGATTACTTCTTGCCGCCGCCATATAAAAACGGCCGATTCTCGTTCACGGACGGCACGATCACGGACGGGACGGTAGGGCCGGTTCCGGGGAATGCGAACTATTTCATCGGACAGCTTGATGGAAACGTTCAGATGACGGGCCAGGTAAACGGGCAGGTCGTCCTCGACGGGCCCATCACCGGCACCTTCGACGGAGCGAAACGATCGCTCAACCTGCGATACAGCGAGGGAGACGTCAAGCTCCGCGTCTGGGGGGCCATCCGGCCGGTTTCAGGCGAACCCTTCCGCGTGGAGGTCCAGAACGCCGCGTGGACCGCCCAAGGAATGGAAGTGGACGTTGTGGCCCCAGGCGGGGTGGCCAAGGTGGGGTCGGACAAGACCCTTAACCACAACTCCCCGGTCGCGCTTGTGCGAATCTATTGGGCCGCAGGGCCCGACTTCGGGCAGAGACTGAAGACGCTCGGGGACCGACTGCCTGTTTATTGGAACCAGGCAAGCGGCAAGTATGAAGTGACGGGCCTGGCCATGCCGCCCCGCGGGGCCACGCACTTGCTCCTGGTTCCGGAGTACAAGGACGTCCGGGGCAACACCGTCCGCGGAAACGTCTTCGCGCTGGCGCTTCCCGAAAGGCCGGTCTTGTCGATCGACGACGTGGCGATCGCGGAAGGCAACAGCGGCACGACGCCCCTGGACTTCCATGTGACGCTCTCCTCGCCGTTGCCGTTTGCAATCCTGGTCTCCTTTGCCACCAAGGATCAAACGGCGAAATCCGCGGACCGAGATTACGTTCCCCGGTCGGGCATGCTGCGGTTTGCGCCGGGCGAGACCGCGAAGACACTCAGCGTGTCGATCCGCGGCGACGGCAAGCCGGAACGGAACGAGACCTTTGGAGTCAAGCTGTCCGGACCGACTTGGGCAACGATCCCCAAGTCGGTGGGGATCGGAACGATTATCGACGACGATACCCCCCCGGCTGCCTTCGATGCCGCGCTTCAGGGATTGTCCCGTCCGGATCCGGCGGCCGAATTGGCCTCGATTTTCGTCGCGGAGCGCCGTAAGACCTCCAAGAACAGCCTGATCTTCGCGGAGGACGCCGCCTTCGTCTAAAGATCCGCCGGTCGCGTCGAACGGGACGCCGGACCGTGGCGACTGGCAGTCGGCAGGGTTGGTAGCAGATAACCTGAAAGATGGGTTAGGGCATGGGACGTGCTTGAATGCAACGATCACGTGGTCGGACGGGCCTTGGCGTCGCCAGCTAAAGCGGTGGGGCAAGGATCGCCGATATGGCCGAAGAAACCCGTCGGTCGGTGTCCGCCGGTGTGCGGCTGAGTTTTTGCAGACTTTCTTGGCGAGTTCCATTAGCCATGCCAATCAGGGGCTTGGCTATCCATCTTAAGGCTGATTTCTGGGATATCGAGGTTGGTCGAACGCTCAAGGGAGCCCGACCAAGGAACCTGTCGGGAATGGATTCGCACTTGCGGAAATCGATTTGGCGAGACTTCGGTGGTTCGGCTCCCCGGAACAATGCGACACCCATTCGACGGCTCATCCTTGGAATACCCTGCGTGCGTTAGCCTGGTTGACCTGTTGCGTCGGCGGGCCGAGACCTGCGGCCAGAAGCAGGCCTTTTGTTTCGTCTCGGCGGAGGGGTCGGAAGAGGCAAGCTTGAGCTACGGGGAGCTGGACGAGCGGGCCCAGGCCATCGCGGCCGAGCTCCAGACCATCGCGCCGCTGGGGGCTCGCGCCTTGCTGTTGTATCCGCCCGGGCTGGACTTCGTGTCCGCGTTTTTCGGCTGCCTGTACGCGGGAATTCTGGCCGTGCCCATCGCCCCGCCGACGCGCAACCGCCATGCGTGGCTTGGCGAGTCGATCGTGGAGGCCGCCGATCCCGCCGTCATTTTGAGCACGGCGCGCCATCGAGACGAGGTGCTGGCTTTCCGCGCCCCGCCGTCCTTGCTCAAGCGGCGCTGGGTGGCCACCGATGACATCCCCTCGGACGCGAAGCATGCCTGGCGCGATCCGCGCGTGGACGGGTCTCAGACGGCCTTCCTGCAATACACGTCCGGTTCGACGTCGCAGCCGAAGGGCGTGATGCTCAGCCACGCCAATCTCCTGCACAACGCGGCCCTGATCCGGCAGGCGTTCGGCAATCGGCGGGAGAGCAGCGCGGTGTTCTGGCTTCCGTTGTATCACGACATGGGCCTGATCGGCGGCGTGATTCAGCCGATTTACTGCGCTGGTTCCTGCGCCCTGCTGGCGCCCGCGGCGTTTCTTCAGCGGCCGGCCTTGTGGTTGGAGACGATTTCGCGCCGGCAGGCGACCGTGGCGGGAGGTCCGGACTTCGCGTTCGACCTCTGCGCGCGTCGAATCCGCGAGGAAGACCGCGCCAGGCTGGATTTGCGTCACTGGGAGATTGCGTTTGTGGGGGCCGAGCGCATCCGGCCGCAGACGCTCCAGCGATTCGCCGAGGCCTTCGCCCCGTGCGGTTTCCGGCCCGAGGCGTTTTTCCCCTGCTACGGGCTTGCCGAGGCGACGCTGATGGTTTCGGGCGGACCGCGGCGAGCGGCCCCCAAGGTCCTTCATGTCGACGCGGAGGGCCTGTCGCGCGGCCAGGTCTGGGAAGTCCCGCCGACCGATCCCGCGGCGCGGGGTTTCGTGGCCTGCGGCCAGAATCTGCCCGGTCAGCGCATCGTGATCGTCGATCCGGAGACGTGCGCGCCCCGCGGGGAGGGAGAGGTAGGCGAGATTTGGGTGCAGGGGCCCAGCGTCGCCGATGGATATTACCGGCGGGCCGACGCCACCGCGGCTGCGTTCGGCGGGCGCCTCGCCGGAACGGGCGAGGGTCCCTTCCTCCGGACGGGCGACCTGGGATTTCTCAAGGACGGCCAATTGTACGTGGCCGGCCGCCGCAAGGACGTGATTATCATCCGCGGCCGGAACTACTATCCCGAGGACATCGAGGCCACGGCCGAGCGGGCCTTCGAGGGGCTTCGCATTGGATATTGCGCCGCGTTTTCCGTTGACGGCGACGAGGGGGAACGCCTCTACATTGTTCAGGAGGTCGAGCCTCGACGCCGGGACCTGAAGATGGATCAAGCGCTCAGCGCGATCCGCCAGGCGGTCGCCGCCAGGCACGAAGTCGAGGTGTCCTGCGTGGCCCTGGTTCGGGCGGGAACGATCCCCAAGACTTCCAGCGGCAAGACGCGGCGCTCGGCGTGCCGCGAGCTTTACCTGGCCGGCCAGATCGAGGTGTTCGCCGAGTGGCGGGCGGCGCTCGACGAGGGCGAGGCCGAGCCGCCGGATTGCCGCTTCGTCGTCCACCCCCGCGCAGCGACCGTCCAGGAAGTGGAGACCTGGTTGACGCGGCGGATCGCGGCCCGACTCCGATTGGACCCGTCTCAGGTGGGAGTCACGACTCCATTCATCGAGTTCGGCATGGGGTCGTTGGACGCGGTGGAAATCGCCGGCGAGTTGTCGCGTTGGCTGGGACGCTCGTTGTCGCCGACGGCGATCTACAATTATCCGACCATCGCGGCCCTCGCCCGATGGGCGGCGCGTCCGCAAGGGGAAGCTTCGTTGCTCCACGGCCGCCATCGCTCCGCCCCCTTGCGGGAGAGTCTGGACCCCGACCGCGTGCGCCGCGAGGTCGAGCAAATGACCGACGAGGAAATGGAAGCCTTTATCTCGCGCGAAATGGCGAGTCTTCAGCAGGATGTGGCGAAGCCGGGGGATCGTTGAGAAGGGACAGGGAAGTCGCTTCGACGCTCGGCGACGCATTTCCATCGCCGGCCCTGGGGGGCAAGCGTTCCCCACGCGGCGGCCGAGCAAGCCCGTCGAACGCGTGCTCTCCGGCCCGCGGCGAGTTCGCGCTGGTTCGGGCGGCCCGGAGCCGTTATCCTTTTCGGAAAGGACACCATGGCTGACGAACAACTCACGCCGCTGCAAAACGCGGTCCAGCTCATCAAGCAGTTGCAGGCCCGGCTGGCGGCCCAAGAGCAGGCCCAATCCGAGCCGATCGCCGTGATCGGCATGGGGTGCCGTCTGCCCGGCGCGGAGAATCCGGCCGCCTACTGGAAGCTGTTGCGCGAGGGTCGCGACGCGGTTCGCGAAGTTCCCTCGGATCGGTGGAACATCGAGGAATACTACGATCCCGATCCCTCCGTCCCCGGGAAAATGAACACCAGGTGGGGCGGCTTTTTGGACGGCATTCACGATTTCGACGCCGACTTTTTCGGCATCTCGCCGCGCGAGGCGGTGCGCGTCGATCCCCAGCAGCGGCTGTTGCTGGAGGTCGCCTGGGAGGCCCTGGAGGACGCGGGCCTGGCCCCCACCTCCCTCGCCCAGTCCAACACCGGCGTCTATGTGGGCGTCATCGGCAGCGACTACGGTTTGTTGCAGTCGCGAGACCTGCTGGACGTGGACGTGTTTTCGGGCACGGGCAGCAGCCAGGCGATCCTCGCGAACCGGCTTTCCTATGTGTTGGATCTGCACGGGCCGAGCGTGACGCTGGACACCGCCTGTTCCTCGTCCTTGGTGGCGATCCATCTGGCCTGCCAGAGCCTGCGGCGAGGGGAGAGCGATCTGGCCTTGGCCGGGGGGGTGAACCTGATCCTCAGCCCCGAAATGACCTTGGCGCTGACCAAGGCCTACATGATGGCCCCCGACGGCCGTTGCAAGACCTTCGACGCGGGGGCCAACGGCTACGTGCGCGGCGAGGGGTGTGGGCTGGTGGTGCTCAAGCGATGGCGCGACGCCATGGCCCACGGCGACCGGATTCTGGCCGTGATTCGCGGCACCGCGGTGAACCACGACGGACGGAGCAACGGACTGTCGGCGCCCAACGGACCCGCTCAAGAGGCGGTCCTCCGGGCCGCCCTCGCCGACGCCCATTTGAGTCCGCGCGACATCGGATACGTCGAGGCGCACGGGACGGGCACGCGGCTGGGCGATCCGATCGAGATCGAGGCGCTGCGGACCGTGCTCTGCGAGGGCCGCCCGGCCGAGCGGCCCCTCGTGGTCGGTTCGGTCAAGACCAACATCGGGCACCTGGAGAGCGCGGCGGGAATCGCCGGGTTGATCAAGCTGGTGCTCATGCTTCGGCACGGCGAGATTCCGCCCCATCTTCACCTGAAAACGCTCAATCCCCTGCTGCGGCTCGAGGACGGCCCCATCGAGATTCCCACCGCGGTGCGTCCGTGGCCGGCGGGGGGCGAACCGCGGCGCGCGGGGGTGAGTTCCTTTGGATTCGGCGGGACCAACGCCCACGTCATCCTCGAAGAGGCGCCGCCGATCGCTCCGGCGACGGATGACAGCCGCGGCGTCCCGCCTCGGTACGCGGCGGAACGCCCGCGCCACCTTCTCACCCTTTCCGCCCGCTCGGCGCAGGCCTTGAGCGAACTGGCGGGCCGCTACGCCGCCTACGCCGAGACGGAGCAGCGGGCTTGCCTGGCCGACGCCGCGTACACGGCCAACACGGGGCGCGCGCATTTTGCGCACCGGGCCGCCGTGGTGGCTGCCTCGTGGGATGAGACGCTCATCGCCTTGCGGAAACTCGCCGCCGATGCCGACGCCCCGCGCCTCGCCCGCGGCGAGGCCCAGCGCGGCGAGCCCCCGCGCGTGGCGTTCCTGTTCACGGGCCAGGGCGCGCAATACCCGGGAATGGCCTCGGCCTTGTACGCCGCGCACCCCACCTTCCGCGCGGCGATCGATCGCTGCGCGGAGATCCTTCGGGATCGCCTCGACCGGCCCTTGCTCTCGCTCTTGTCGCCCGACGTCGGCCCCCTCCTGGATCAAACGGGCTACACCCAGCCGGTGATGTTCGCCGTCGGCTACGCATTGGCGGAACTCTGGCGGAGCTGGGGCGTGGAGCCGGCGGTGGTGATGGGCCACAGCGTAGGCGAGTTCGCTGCCGCGTGCGTGGCGGGAGTCTTCGACCTGGAGGACGGTTTGCGGCTGATTGCCCGGCGGGCGGAACTCATGCAATCGCTTCCGCCGGGCGGGGCGATGGCGGCGGTGCTTGCGGCGGAGTCGCGCGTGCGGCCCGCGCTCGCAGCCTGCGGCGGACGCGTGGAGATCGCCGCCTTGAACGGTCCGGAAAGCGTGGTGATCTCGGGCGATGCGCCGGCGGTGCGCGAGGCGGTGTCTCGATGGGAGAGCGAGGGAATCCAGTGCAAATTCCTCGCCACCTCCCACGCCTTCCATTCGCGCCACATGGATCCCATCCTGGAGCCGTTGCGGCGGGCCGCCGAGCCGATCAGCGTCCGTCCTCCGGCGATCCCGATCGTGGCCAACCTGACGGGCCGCCTGGCCGACGACCAGACCTTTGCCGATCCAAGCTATTGGAGCCGGCATGCGCGATCTCCGGTGCGTTTCGCCGAGGGCATGAAGGCGCTGGCGGACGAGGGCTGCCAGGTGTTTCTGGAGATCGGCCCCAACCCGACGCTGATCGGCATGGGGCGGCGGTGCCTGGCCGACGGCGAGTATGCCTGGCTTGCGTCGCTCCGCGCGGGCCGGGACGACTGGCAGGTCTTGCTGGAGAGCCTCGCCCAGTTGTACGTGCGGGGCGCGCCGATCGACTGGGTGGCGTTCGATCGCCCCTGGCCCCGGCGACGCGTCGAGCTGCCGACCTATCCTTTCCAGCGGAAGCGCTACATCGCCAACATCGTGGCCGAGGCGGCCCAGCACGGGCTTTCGTCCCTCCGGCAGGGCGGGCCGGCGCTCCATCCCCTGCTCGGCCGACGGCTGCCCGCCGCGGTGCGCGAGCACGTATTCGAGGCCCAGATCGCGGCCAACCGCCCGGCGACGCTGGGGGACCACAGGATTCAATCCACGGTGGTCATGCCCGGCGCGGCCTATCTGGAGATGGCGTTGGCGGCTTCCTCGGCCTGTTTGGGGAGCGTGTGGCGCGTGGTCGGCGCGTCCTTCCAGGAGCCGCTGTTGTTGGACAAGAAGGGGCGGATCGTTCAAACGGTGGTCGTCCGCGAGGGGCCTCGCGAGGCATCGTTCCAAATCCTGAGCATGAAGGAGAGTTCGTCCGACGAGCCGCCCTCGTTCGTCCTTCATGCGGCCGGACGCCTGGAAGCGCCGGAGGCCGCCGACGACGGCCGGATGGACCTGGCGGCGGAACGGGCCCTCTTCACCGGCGAGGCCCGCGACGAGGCATGGACGGCCGAGGCCCTGCGCAAGTCGGGCCTGGAGCCGGGCCCCACCTTCTCCTGGACCCGATTCCACTGGATCGAAGGCCCTGAGGCGATGGCCGAACTGCGAGGCCCGCGCGAAGCCGACCATGCCGACCAGTATTTTGTTCACCCCGGTTTGCTCGACACGGCGTTTCAGTTGCTGGGGTCCGCGCTTCCGGGCGCGGGGACGGGAATCGACGCCTTCGTGCCGGTCGGTGTGGATCGGCTCCAGTGGCATGGGCGCGTCGATGGGCCCGCCTTCCTGCGCGGCACTTTGACCTCGCACGATGCCAACCAGGCCGTCGGCAACGTCCGCCTCGTCGATGCTTCCGGGCGCACCCTCCTCCATGCCCAAGGCGTCCGGCTGCGGCGCGTCCCGAGGGACTGGCTGGCCCGATTGGCGGCGGGACCCTTGCCCGACTGGTGCTACGAACTCGCCTGGATTCCCCAGGCGTTGCCCGGCGCGGAACCTCCTGGCGGCGTCGAGCCGGGGGCGTGGCTGATCTTCGATTCGCGCGAGGGGCTCGGCAGGGCCGTCGCAAAGCGATTGGAGCAGGCGGGACATCGTTGCCGGGTCGTGCCCGCCGCCGGGGATTCGGCGTCGCGCGAGGCGGCGGTTTGGGAATTCCTGGCGGGGGCGGAGAGCGACGCCCGCGGAGTGCTCTATCTCGGCGCCCTGGACGTGAATGGAACCACGGAGGGGCCGGACTTTCAAGCCGCGCGCGAGGTCGGCTGGGGCGGATTGCTGGACGTGGTTCACGCCCTGACGCAACAGGGCCGGGCGGCGTTGCCGCGCCTTTGGGCCGTCACCCGCGGAGCCCAAGCCATTCCCGATTACCCCGCGCCGCTGTCGCTTGGCCAGGCCCCGATCTGGGGCTTGGGCCGCGTGATCGCCGCCGAGCATCCCGAACTGGCCTGCACGCGGATCGATCTCGATTCCCGCGAAACGGAGGCCCTTCCCACAACGCCCCGCGAACTCCAGGCTCCTCCGGGCCAGATCGACGCGGACCCGCTCGGAATGGAGACCGTCGGGCTTGGAGCGAGCCGCCTGGCGGTTGAGCACCTGGTCCAAGAGCTGATGGCGAACTCGCGCGAAGACCAGGTGGCCTACCGGGGGCGCGAGCGGCGCGTGGCCCGCTTGCGGCGGCTGCGCCAGGCAACCGGCGGCCTGGAGGTTCCCAAGGGTCAGCCGTATCGCCTGGAAATCACCGCGCGGGGTCAGTTGGACAACGTGGCGTTGCGCCCCGCCGTCCGACAAGCGCCGGGACCCGGCCAGGTGGAAATCAAGGTTCGCGCCAGCGGACTCAATTTTCGCGACGTGCTCAACCTCCTGAACCTCTATCCCGGCGATCCGGGCCCGCTTGGCGGCGAGTGCGCGGGCGAGATCGTCGCCGTGGGACCGGGCGTGGAGCGTTTTCGGCCGGGCGACGAGGTGCTGGCCCTGGCCCCGGCGAGCTTCGCCAGTTACGCGACGACGCTCGCCGAGTTCGCCGCCCTGAAGCCGAAGCACCTCGGCTTCGAGGAGGCCGCGACCATTCCCATCTGTTTCCTCACCGCCCATCTCGCCCTGCGCCGGCTGGGCAACCTGCGACCGGGAGAGCGGGTGCTGATCCACGCGGCCTCCGGCGGCGTCGGCCTCGCCGCGATCCAGATCGCCCGCCGCGTTGGCGCGGAAATCTTCGCCACGGCGGGCAGCCCCAAGAAGCGCGACTACCTCAAGTCGCTGGGCATCGAACACGTCATGGATTCCCGCTCCACGGAATTCGCGCGCAAGATCCAGGAAGCCACGGGCGGAGAAGGGGTCGACCTGGTCGTCAATTCGTTGACCGGCGATTCGATCGCGGCGAGCCTCTCGGTCCTTCGCGCCGGGGGACGCTTCCTGGAATTGGGCAAGACGGACCTCTGGGACCAGCAACGGGTCGACGCGTTCCGGCCGGGCGTCGCGTTCCACGCCATCGCCCTCGATCGGATGATGGCCGAGGAGCCGCAAACCGTCGATCAGTTGATGCGAGAGGTGATGGCCGAGTTCGCCGAGGGGAAGCTCGAGCCGTTGCCGTTGCGAAGCTATCCCATCCCCCGCGTGGTCGACGCCCTGCGCCACATGGCCCGCGCCGAACACATCGGCAAAGTGGTGATCCAGGCCGTGGAGACCGCCGACGCCGGCGACGGCGGCCTGACGCTCCGCGCGGACGCGAGCTATCTGGTGACCGGAGGGCTGGGCGGGCTGGGACTGAAATTGGCCCGCTGGCTGGTCGACCGCGGGTGCAAGCATCTCGTCCTCACCAGCCGCTCCGCCCCGTCCGACGAGGCGCGGCGCATTTTGGAGGACCTGGAAAAGTCGGGAGCGAAGATCGCCGTGCGGGCATGCGACGTGGGCAACCGCGCGGAGGTCGCCAACTTGCTCGCCAGCCTCCGCGGGGCCTTGCCTCCGCTTCGCGGGGTTTTCCACCTGGCGGGAGTCCTGGACGACGGAGTGCTCCGCGAACAGAACCGCGAACGGTTCGATCGGGTGATGGCTTCGAAGGTCCTCGGGGCATGGAACCTGCACGCCTTGACCCAGGATCAACCGCTCGACCTGTTCGTCTTGTTTTCGTCGGCGGCGGCGCTGCTCGGTTCGCCCGGCCAGGGCAATTATGCCGCCGCCAACGCCTTCCTCGACGCCTTGGCGGCGTGGCGGCGGTCGCTGGGACAACCGGGCCTGGCCATCCATTGGGGATCCTGGGCCGAAGTCGGCATGGCGGCGAGGCTCAAGGACTCCGAGGGACGCCGCTGGTCGGCCACGGGGCTGGGGTGGATCGATCCGGCCCAAGGGCTCCGCACGATGGAGCAATTGCTGGTCGAGGGCCGCGTCCAGGCGGGCGTCTTGCCCGTCGATTGGCCAAAGTTCTTCGAGCGGATTCCGGCCGGCAGCGAGCCGCCTTGGCTTTCGGAGATGGCCAGAGGGGCCCGTGCCGGCGCGGTCGAGAGCGGTCCGCCCGCCCTCTTGCAGACGCTCAAGAACGCCACGGCGTCCGAACGCATCGGCCTGGCCCTGGCCCACGTGCGCCAGGCAGCCGCCGAAGTGCTGGCCATGGGCGAAGGGGAACTCCCCGACCCCCGCCGACCGTTGAACGAATTGGGATTCGACTCCCTGACCGGAGTCGAGTTCTGCAACCGGGTCGGCCGCTCCATCGGCGAGCACCTGAACCCCACGGTCCTCTTCGACCATCCGACGCTCGAGGCCCTCGCCGCCCACGTGGTCCGCGGCATCCTTCGCTTGGAAACGGAGGCGGCCGCCGAGCGGGACGTCCCTCCGGAAACGGCCGACGATCAGGGCCGCGAGCAGGCCCTGGCCGAAGTCGAAGCCATGACGGAGGAGGAGATCGAGGCCCTGGTGGAGGCCCAGTTGGAAAAGCTGGGGCAGTAGGGAGAACGGAACACAGCGACGGTTCGACGTGGCGTCACGCATCCATGGAATGGCAACCTTTCACAGGCCAGGGACCGGCTCATTTTTCGGGGCCGTTTGGGACCCCAAAATGTGCGTGTCCTTGTTCCAGCCATGGGGACCGGCCCGTTTTCACGGCCTTCGCCGCGAAAACCGGGACCGTCCTCGTGAACGGCATGTGGAATGAGTCCCCTTCGCGCCGCCGACCGAGGGGCGGCTGAACCGACGGACCGCGAACCGCGCGGCGCAAGCAACCAGGGAGGAAAACAGTGGCGGAGCCGGTTTCCCAACGTCTGGAGCGGATGAGTCCCTTGCAGCGGGCCGTGTTCGCGCTGAAGGAGACACAAGCCCGTCTGGATGCGATCGAACGGCGGCAGAGCGAGCCGATTGCGATCGTGGGGATGGCGTGCCGGTTTCCGGGCGGGGTCCATGATCCCGAATCGTTCTGGCGCCTGATGTGCGACGGCGTGGAGGCGATCCGTGAAATCCCCTCGGACCGCTGGGACGCGGACGCCTATTTCGACCCGGACCCCGCGGCGCCCGGCAAGATGAACACCCGCTGGGGTGGATTTTTGGAACGGATCGACGAGTTCGACAATCATTTTTTCGGGATCTCCGATCAAGAGGCGGCGCGCATCGATCCCCAGCAGCGGATGCTCCTGGAGCTTGCCTGGGAATCGCTGGAGGACGCCGGCCTGCCTCCGCGAAGTCTTCGCGGCACGAGGACCGGCGTGTTCGTCGGCATCTCGGCGAGCGATTACGCCGTGCTGATGTGCGTGGACGGGCGTCAGACCGACGGCTACGCGGCGGCGGGCACCTCGCTGTGTCTGGCCGCCAACCGCATCTCGTTTGCCTTCGACTGGCACGGCCCGAGCATGGCGATCGACACCGCCTGCTCTTCCTCGGTGGTGGCCGTCCACCTGGCGTGCCAGCACATCCGCCACGGCGAGTGCGAGATGGCCTTGGCCTGCGGGGCGAATCTGTTGCTTTCGCCGGCGGGGATGGTCAATCTGACCAAGGCGGGCATCTCCTCGCCCGACGGCAAGGTGCGATCGTTCGACGCCGCGGCCGCCGGCTATGTCCGGAGCGAGGGCGCGGGGGTCCTCGTGCTGAAACCGCTTTCCGCGGCGCTGAAAAACAAGGATCGAATCCGCGCCGTGATCCTTGCCGGCGCGGTGAACCAGAATGGCACGAGCAACGGCCAGACGGCCCCCAGCCGAGCCGCCCAGGAACGCGTGCTCCGCGAGGCCTATGCCCGGGCCAAGGTGTCGCCTGGCCAAATCCAGTTCGTCGAGACGCAAGGCACGGCGACGCGTCTGGGAGACGCCATCGAGGCCATGGCCCTGGGCACGGTGCTTCGGGAAGGGCGCGAGCCGGGGTCGCGGTGCGTCCTCGGGGCGGTGAAGACGAACCTGGGACACCTCGAAGCGGCGGCGGGCGTGGCGGGCATGATCAAAACGGCGCTGGCGCTGGAACACCGGCAAATCCCGCCCAACCTGCACTTCCACACGCCCAACCCGGACATCCCCTTCGATCAACTCCCCCTCCGCGTCGCGCGCGCGGTGGAGCCGTGGCCGCGCGCGGCGGGTCCCCGGCTGGCCGGGGTCAGCGCGTTTGGCTTTGGGGGGAGCAACGCCCACGTGGTGCTCCAGGAGGCCCCCGACTGCGGCGCCGCGGCGGAACCGGCGCACGGCCCCCGCCGCTTGCTTCTGCCCCTATCGGCCCGCACGGAAAAAGCCCTCCGCGATCTGGCCGCGGCCTATCTGGCACTGTTGCGCGGCAACCCGCCTGCCTGGCGCGATCTCTGTTACACCGCGGCGTGCCGGCGCGAGCATCACGACTGCCGCCTCGCCGTCCTGGCCGACTCCGCCGAGCAGGCGGCCGAGTTGCTTGCGGAATATCTCGAAGACCCGTCGCCGGCCGGGCTTCACGAGTCCGCGGCAAAGCGGCCATCGTCCATCGCGCCCTGTCCCGCTCAATCGCCGGAAGCCACGGCCAGCGCGCTGCGGCTGGCGGCTGGCCGCCGGCCCTACGGCCGCGACGTGAAGATCGCTGTTGTCTTGGGCGACTCGGCCGCCGGGCGGCCGGAGTTCGTCAAACGGCAAGCAGAACTCGTTGCCTGGTGGAGAAGCGTTGGAGTCATCCCGGAGATCGTGTTGGGCTGGGGCGCCGGGGAATTGGCCGCCGCCTGCGCGGCGGGGATCGTGACGCTGGACGAGGCGTTGCGGCTGGCCGCCGAGCCCCCGGAGGGCGGCCCGGCGCCCATCGCGGCGCCTCGCGAGGCCTCGCTGCCGTTCGTTTCGTCCGTGGACGGAAAACTGCACCGCGGCAAAGACCTTCCGGCGTCGCATTGGCGCCGAGCGCTCCAGTCCCACGACGGCTGGACCGCCGCGCTGGCCGTGCTTCGCGAGCGGAAGATCGACGTTTGCCTGCAACTCGGTCCGGGCCAAGGGGAACTCGACGTTTCGGGATGGATCAATCCCGAGGGACAAAGCGTTCGCGCGATCGCGGCGTCCTCCTGCGGCGCGGACCCCGACGCGCTCTGGGCCGTGGGCCGCCTTTACGCCGTGGGGGCGGACATCCGCTGGGAACACGTCGCGCCGGCCGACGGCCGGTGCGTCCGCCTGCCGACCTATCCTTGGCAACGCCAGCGTTTGTGGGCGGTGCATCGCGACGCGCTAGCGCACGCGCGCCAGACCGGCGGGCCCGCCGCCGCCGTCCCGGCGCGCGGACGCCAGGACCAGCCTGGCGGGCGAAGCGGGCCCGAGGCGGCCGAGGGGGACCGCCAGGCCGTGCGCCGCCGGCCCGACCTGATCGTCCCCTATGTCGCCCCGCGCACCAAAGTCGAATCGGAAATCGCCGAGGCGTGGATGGGCGTGTTGCGCCTGGATCGGGTGGGCATCCACGACAATTTCTTCGAGTTGGGCGGCGATTCGCTGCAAGTGACGATCTTGCTGAATCGGCTCCGGGAACGGCTGGGCGTGGCCATCCCGCTGCGCGAGGTCTACGAGACGCCCACCATCGCCCGGCTCGCGGAGTGCGTCGCCGCCGCGGAAAAAGCGCCCTCGGACGGCGATCCCATCCCCCGCGTGCCGCGCGAGGGCGTGCTGTTGCCGTCGCTGACCCAGGAAGCCCTGTGGTTCCTCGATCAATTGGAGCGCGAGCGGCCCACCTACACGATCTACTCGCCGATCCGCATTCGGGGCCGGTTGGACGTGTCGTTGGCCGAGCGGGCGTTGAACGAAATTGCCCGGCGGCACGAGGTGTTGCGCACCACGTTTCCAGAGGTCGACGGTCGCCCCGTGGCGAAGATCGCTCCTCCGCAGCCGCGTCCCTTGCCCGTCGTCGACCTGACCCCTTTGCCCGAGGACGAGCGCCGCGCGGCGCTGCACCGGGGGATAGGGGAGGAGATGGATCGCCCGGTGGACCTCCGGAACGGCCCTTTGATTCGCATCACGCTGTTCCGCCTGGGGGACGAGGACCACGTGGCGGTCCTCAGCACGCACCACATCATTTACGACGGATGGTCGATGGCGGTGTTGCTGCGGGAACTGACCGCCCTGTACGGGGCGTACGCGGCGGGCCAACCCTCGCCGCTTGCGGAACTGCCGATTCAATACGCCGATTTCGCGGCCTGGCAGCGGAACCGGCTTCGAGGCGAACGGCTCGACGCGCTGCGCGAATACTGGCGCAAGCAGTTGGCCGGCGTGGCCCCGCTGGCCCTCCCCACGGACCACCCTCGTCCGGCCGTCCGCACCACTCGCGGGTCGGTCCACACCACGACTCTCTCGGAGCGGACCGCCGCGGCCGTCGCGGAGTTCTGTCGCCGCGAGGGGGCGACGCCGTTCATGGCCTTTCTGGCGGCCCTGGAAGTCCTCTTGCACCGTTGGAGCGGACAGGACGATTTCGCCGTGGGCACCCCGGTGGCCAATCGCACGCGCCCCGAGACGGAGGCGCTCATCGGCTATTTCGTCAACGTGTTGGTCTTGCGAGGCGACCTTTCCGGCGCGCCGACGTTCCGCGAGTTGTTGGGGCGGGTCCGCCAGACGACGCTCGAGGCCTACGAGCATCAGGACATGACGCTGGATCAGGTGGTCGAGGCGGTCAATCCGCCGCGCGACCTCGGCCGCCACCCGCTGTTCCAAGTCATGTTCGCCCTGCAAAACTTCGAGCTGGCGGCCACCGAGCAATTCGGGCTGACGCTGTCGCCGCTCGAAGACGGGCCGGTGTCGCGACTCTCGTTCTTCGACCTGACGCTGGAATTGTGGCCGGTGGGGACGACGTATCGGGCCGACTGGTATTTTGCCACGGACCTGTTCGCGCCCGAGACCATCCAGCGCATGGCCTTGCAGTTCGAGAGGCTCGCGGCCGCGGCGGTTGCCCGGCCCGATTGCCCCATCGACGACTTGCCGCTGCTCGATGAGGCGGAGCGGCGCCGACTGGTCGCCGAATGGAACCACACGGCCAGGGATTACCCGAAAGATCGGTGCATCCACCAATTGTTCGAGGCGCAAGCGGCGGCCGTTCCGGACGCTCCGGCCGTTGTTCTCGGCGACGCGCGGTGGACGTATCGGGAACTCAACGAGCGCTCCAACCAGCTTGCCCGGCTGCTCCAAGCCGAGGGCGTGGGGCCGGAGGTCCGCGTGGGAATTTGCCTCCCTCGATCGCCGGAACTTTGGATGGCGGTGCTGGGGGTGCTGAAGGCGGGCGGGGCCTACGTCCCCCTGGATCCCACCCACGCGCGCGAGGCGATCGAGCGATCCGCGTTCGTGATTGGCGAGTCGGGCGTGTCGCGGATCGTGACCTGCCAGGCGTTGGCCGAATCGTTCGACGCGGGGGCGGTCCCGCGAATCGTCCTTGACGGCGACGCGGCGGGCCGGCTCCGCGCGCAACCCACGGACAACCTGCCCAACGCCGCGTCGGCGGAGAACCTGGCGTACATCCTGTACACGTCGGGCTCGACCGGCCGGCCCAAGGGCGTGATGGTGACGCATCGCAACCTGGTCAACGCGTACTACGGTTGGGAGGAGGCCTACGGTCTTGGCGGCGAGGCGGCCCGCCCGGATCGCCGCGGACGGCCGCGTTCGCACCTCCAAATGGCCAGCTTCGCGTTCGACGTCTTCGCCGGCGACACGGTGCGGGCGCTGGGGTCCGGCGGCAAGCTGGTGATTTGCCCGAAGGAGATCCTGCTCGATCCCCCGAGGCTGATCGACCTGATGCGCCGCGAGGAAATCGACATCGCCGAATTCGTGCCCGTGGTCTTTCGCGACTTGATCCAGTATGCGGAACAACATGGCGAGTCGCTGGGGTTTTTCCGTCTGGCGATCGTGGGCTCGGACGCCTGGTACGCCGCCGATCACCGCCGGGCGCGGAAGGTCCTTGGACCGGAGGCGCGGCTCGTGAACTCGTACGGGCTTACCGAGACGACGATCGACAGCTCGTATTTCGAGGGCGAAACGGACGGGCTGGCCGACACGGCCTTGGTGCCCATCGGCCGTCCGTTCCCCAACGTCCGGCTTTACGTGCTCGACGCGCGGATGGAGCCGGCGCCGGTGGGTGTGCCCGGCGAACTCTACATCGGCGGCGACGGCGTGTCGCGCGGCTACGTGAATCCGGAGGCGAACGCGGGGCGGTTCATGGCGGACCCCTTCGCCGGCAACGGGGCGCGGATGTTCCGCACGGGGGATCGCGCGCGGTGGCGGGCCGACGGGCAGGTGGAGTTCCTCGGCCGGGCCGACGATCAAGTGAAGATCCGGGGGTTTCGGGTCGAGCCGGGGGAGGTCGAGCAGTGTTTGCGCGAGCACCCCAAGGTCGCCGAGGCCGCGGTGGTCGTGCGCGAGCGCGCGGCGGGCGACCCTCGTCTGGTAGCCTACGTGGTCGGCAAGGACGATTCGCCCCCCGACGTCGCCCAGACGCGGCGGTTCTTGGGCCAGCGGTTGCCCGACTACATGATTCCCTCGGCGGTCGTCGCCCTGGGCGCGATGCCGTTGACCAGCAGCGGCAAGATCGACCGCCGGGCCTTGCCGGATCCCGACTGGAACCGCACGTCGCTGTGCGGCGAGTTCGTCGCTCCCCGCACGGAAATGGAAGAGAAGCTGGCGGCGATCTGGCGCGAGGTGCTGAATGTTCCGCGGGTGGGCGTCGAAGACAACTTTTTTGACTTGGGCGGAAGCTCGCTCTTGGCGTTGCGATTGACGTCGCGGGTGCGGACCGCGCTGGGCGTGGATTTGCCCTTGGCCGCGCTGTTTACCTCGCCCACGGTGGCTGGACTCGCGGCCGCGATCCAGGACGTGCCGTCGTCCGAAGACCGCGCGGCCGACGTCGCCGCGGTCGATCCCATGCGGTTGTTCGACGCCTTCGTCCTGCACGGCTACGGCGAGGCGGACGCCATGGCGGTTCTGAGAACCGCCGGCCCGTCGCAACGCCCGCGCCGCGCGCTGCTGCCGCTCCGGGCGGAGGGGAGCGAGCGGCCTTTGTTCTGCGTTCACGGCCTGGGGGGGCACGTCGCCTGTTTTCTGCCGCTGGCGCGGGCCCTTGCCGAGGGGCGTCCCGTGTATGGCTTCCAGGGGCAAGGGTTCGAGCCGGGCGAGGAGCCGCACGACGCGATCGAGGCGATGGCCTCGCTTTACGTGAGCGAACTGCGCGAAGTGCAGCCCGAGGGGCCCTATGCGCTGTGCGGCTGGTCGATGGGCGGGCTGATCGCCCTGGAAATGGCCCAGCAGCTCGCCGCCCTGGGCCAGTCGACGGCCCTGCTGGCCATGCTCGATTCGTACCTCTCGACAACGGAGTACGAGAATCTGGAGTTGGACGAACGCTCGGTCCTTCGCTGGATTGCCCCGCATCTCGGCTTGGCGCTGGCGGATCTGAAAGGCTTGCCTTTGGACCAGCAATGGGAACGGATTGCCGAAAAGGCGAATCTGGCGCAGGGAATCGGCGTTGCGGAGATTCGGCGGCTGGCGGCGGTCTGCCGGGCCCACCTCGCCGCGGCCGCCCGATATCGCCCCAGGCCCTATGGCGGCCGCGTGGTGCTTTTCCGCGCGGGCCGGGCCTCCGGCGCGTTGGACGGTCGATGGCGGTCGCTCTGCCCGGCCCTTGAAATCGAAAGGATCCCGGGCGACCACTACAGCATCCTCCGGCCGCCCGACGTGAACGCGCTCGCCGAGCGCTTGGACCGTCGCCTCCAGGCCGTGGGGAAGCCGCGACCGGCGGCCGAGGGGGCTTTGACGGCGGGGGAGGGTTCTCCGTTTCACGAAGGTGGGCGTAAATGAGCGGAGTCCGCCCTAGCGCGATGCACCGGGGCATCGGCGATTCGTGCACGCCAAGGCGGCGCGACCGGTGGCCGCAATTCAGAATCCTGTCCACACGGTGATCCGATGAACCTCATCGTCTTGCTCTTGGGGGCCTCGTGGCGGATCGTCCTGCTGGCAAGCCTGGTCGGGGCGGTCAGCGGCGTGGCCAGCATGGCGCTGATGGCCTGGATGTTCAGGGCCTTGCAGCAACCGGGCGACGCGTCGGCGCTTGCCATCGGGCTGTTCGCGGCCTTGTGCGCCGTGGTGTTCTTGACGCGGATCGGTTCCCAGGTGCTTCTCGCTCGGCTCACGCAGAACACCGTCTCGAGGCTTCGCATGGGACTCTGCCGGCGGATCCTGGCCAGTTCCTTGCGCCATCTGGAAGAGATCGGCGTGCATCGCATGCTCAGCGCCCTGACGAACGACGTCGCGGCGGTCACGAACGTGATGAACGTGGTGCCCAGCCTGGTGGTCAGCTTGGTGGTCCTCGTCTGCGGCGCGGTGTACCTCGGCTATTTGTCGTTGGGGCTGTTGGGCGGGGCGGCGGTTTTTGCCCTCGTCGGCGTCACCCTTTATGTCTACTTTTCGAGGTTCGCGCGAGGGTACATGCGCCGCGGCTGGCAGGCCCAGGAGCATCTGTTCCAGGCGATCCGCGAATTGCTGGGCGGGGTGAAGGAACTCAAGACGCACGGCCAGCGGCGGCAGGCCTTTGTGGACCACGTCCTTCAGCCGGCCGAAGCCACCGTGCGGGAGAACAAGTTCCTGGGCGATTGCCTTCACAACGCCGCCATCGCCTTGAGCCGGCTCATGTTTTTCGTGGCCTTGGGAATGCTGGTTTTCGCCTGGCCGAGGATTCAAGCCGTCGATGGGCCCACCCTCACCCTGTATGCCATGGTCCTCATGTTCTTGATGTCCCCCTTGGACCAGATCATGGGCTCGTTGCCGGCCATGAAGTGGGCTGCCCTGGCGGTGGGCAGGATCGAGCACCTCGGATTGATGCTTCGCAAGGTGGAGGCCGAACAAACCGCGGCGCGGCCCTTGGGCCCCTGGAAGGCGATCGAGTTGGCCGGGGTGACCCATGCCTACCGCCGGGAGGGACGCGATCATGGGTTCGTGCTCGGGCCCATCCACGCCGCCATCCGGCCCGGCGAAATTCTCTTCATCGTTGGAGGAAACGGCAGCGGCAAGACCACCCTCGTGAAACTGTTGACCGGCCTCTATGTCCCCGAACAAGGCACGGTGCTGCTCGACGGCCAGCCGATCACCGACGAAAACCGGGAAAGCTATCGGCAACTGTTTTCCGTGGTGTTCGACGACGCCGCGGTGTTCGCCAGCCTGTGGGGATTGGAATCGGCGGACTTGGACCGCCGGGCCGGCGAGTACCTCCGCGAGCTGGAACTCGACCACGTCGTGCGCGTCGACAACGGCAAGTTTTCCACGACGAATCTTTCCCGAGGTCAGCACAAGCGATTGGCCTTGCTGACCGCCTACCTCGAAGACCGGCCGGTGTATGTGTTCGACGAGTGGGCGGCGGACCAGGATCCGTCTTTCCGCAAAGTGTTTTATCTGCGCATCTTGCCTGAGTTGAAACGCCGGGGCAAGGCCGTCGTGGCCGTCACGCACGACGACCGCTATTTCCATGTCGCCGATCGCGTTGTAAAACTGGAAGAGGGGAAAATTGTCGATTCGTTCGTCCCCGAGGGGCGTTCCGATGGGATGGATGAGCCGCGGTTTGTGGGCATCGGCTGCCCGTCGGCCAGGGCCCCGAGCGAGCCCGCCGCCACCCCACGCGAAGCGATTCCCAACGCCGAGAAGGCGTAGGCCGGCACGTGTGCGGGCAGCGCCGGGGGCGATTCGCAGGGGGCGGGGCCGCGCGGAGGAAAACGCCCTACGGAGCGGAAAACCATGAAGAAGTCGTTGTTCTTGTTGCTGGTCGCCCTGCTGGGCGTCTGGATCGGCGCCCATTGGTGGCGCACGGCTTCTGCGGACCGGCCCGAGTTTCGCACGGCCCCCGTCGTCCGCGGCGACCTGGTGATCGCCGTCAGCGCGACGGGAACGGTCGAGCCGGTCGAGACGATCGACGTCGGGGCCCGCATCCCGGGTATGATCAAGAATTTCGGCCCCGATCCGAACCAGCCGGGCAAGACGATTGGTCACAACTCGCGGGTCAGGGAAGGGGACATCCTCGCGCAGCTCGACGACGCGCCGCACCAGGCGGACCTCAAGAAGGCCATCGCCAACCTGAAGCTGGCCGAGGGCGAACTCGCCCGCGCCGAGGCCCGCTTGAGGCAGGCCGAGCGGGCCTACCGCCGCGCCAAGGTGCTGGTCGGCACGAATTCCGACGCGGACTACGAAAACGCCGAGGCGACGTACGAGATCACGAAGGCGGAAGCCATCACGGCGGCCGCCAAGTTGGACCTGGCCAAGGCCGCCAAGGAAGAAGCCGAGATCCAGTTGGGATACACCGTCATCCGCTCGCCGGTCAACGGCGTGGTGATCGATCGCCGCGTGGAGGTCGGCCGGACCGTGGTGGTCGGGTTGAACGCGCCGAGCCTCTTCCTGCTGGCCACGGACCTGAGCCGCTTGCTGGTTCGGGCGGCGGTCAACGAGGCCGACATTGGCGACATTCGGATCGGGCAGCCGGTCACGTTCAAGGTCGACGCCTGCCGCGATCAGACGTTTTCCGGCACTGTTTCCCAAATCCGCCTGAATGCGAGCATGGCCCAGAACGTCGTCATGTTCGACGTGGTGGTCGACGTCGACAACACCAGCCAGAAGCTTCTGCCCTATGTGACGGCCAAGCTGCAATTCGAGGTCGCCCGACGCTCCAACGTTCTCCTGGTTCCCAACCAGGCCTTGCGGTGGCAGCCGACGCTCGCCCAGGTCTCGCCCGCCGTGCGGCGCGAACTGCCGCCGTCGGCCTTGCGCGAGGCGCTGGACGCCTCGGGCGAGGAGGGGGCGAAGAAGGTGGAGTTCGATGCGCCCACCGTTTGGGTCGTGGCCGCCGACGGCTTCGTCCGGCCGATCCACGTCCAAACGGGCCTGTCCGACGGCATCAACACCGAGATCACCGGCGGCGACCTGAAGGTCGACACGCCCATCGTGATCAACGCCGTGCGCGAGGCCCAGCCGGATTTCGTGAAGAGCTTCATTTCGCAAGTCGTCAACACGAAGAAATGAGAGGCGAGGCCCAGCGCGCGGTCCCAGGCTCCGCGCCGCGGCGGTCCCCGTGGTTCGTCCCCCGAGTGCAGCCCCTGATCCGCTCCCATGCCCTTGATCGTCCTCCAGCATCTCAGCAAGACCTACCGCGTGGGCGACATCGACCTGCCGGTGCTGAAGGACGTTTCGTTGACCATCGAGCGAGGGGAGTTCGTCGCGCTGATGGGGGCTTCCGGTTCCGGAAAGACGACGCTGATGAACCTGCTGGGATGCCTCGACCAGGCGACCTCCGGTTCTTATCTGTTCGAGGGGGTTGAAGTCACGCGGTTGTCGGCCGAGCAATTGGCCCTGTTGCGGGGCAGTCGGATCGGGTTCGTGTTCCAGAGTTTCAATCTGCTTCCCCGCGTCAGCGCCCTGGACAACGTGCGCATGCCGACGGCCTACTCCGCGCACAGCGGCGGCGGCCGCCAGGTGCGCGAGCGGAGCCGGGAATTGCTGACCACCGTCGGCCTCGAGGCCCGCCTCGACCACCCGCCCAACAAGCTCTCCGGCGGCGAACAACAGCGCGTGGCGATCGCCCGGGCCTTGATCAATCAACCCACGCTGCTGCTGGCCGACGAACCGACGGGCAACCTCGACTCGCGGACGGGCAAGGAAATCTTGCAGCTTTTCCGCCGGTTGAACGTGGAGAAGGGGATCACCTTGCTCCTGGTGACCCACGATCCCGAGGTGGCGCGCTTTGCCGACCGGATCATCCGCATTGCCGACGGGCAGATCGTCGAGGACGTGCGTTCGGGCCAACAAGGCGTGGCGGGTTCTCCGGCCGCGCCGCCGGCCCCCCAACCCGGCAACCCGCCCAAGTCCAAGGCCTCGTCGTTGGCGCTTCCTGCGCGGCGGGCGAGGAATACGTTTCGGGTGGCGGCGGGGGCGACGCGGATCGCGCTGCAAGCCTTGCAGCGCAACGTCATGCGCACGGTGCTCACCATGCTGGGCGTGATCATCGGCGTGGCCGCCGTGATCGCCATGATGGAGATCAGCCAAGGGGCCTCGGCGGCGATCCAGATCACGGTGGTCAATCTCGGCGCCAACACGCTGGCCGTGCAGGCCGGCGCTCCGCAGCGCGGCGCGCCCCGCTTCGGAGAAAGGCTCGACACGCTGACCCCCGAGGACGCCGAGGCGATCCAGCGCGAGTGCCCCGCCGTGGTCTGCGCCGCCCCGATCGTCACCGCGCGGGCGCCGGTGGTTTACGGCAACCGCAGTTGGGTGCCGGGTTACCTGGCCGGGACCACCGAGGCGTTTCTCGTCGCGCGGAACTGGACGGACCTCGAATTGGGGCGCGTGTTCAACGATCGGGAAGTGGCCGGCGCGGCCAAGGTCTGCGTGATCGGCCAAACCCTGGTCCGCGAATTGTTCCAGGGGCGCAACCCGGTGGGCCAGGACATCCGCATCCGAAACGTTCCCTTCACGGTCATCGGCGTGCTCAGTCCCAAGGGCGCGAACCTTTTGGGCGTGGATCAAGACGACTGCCTTTTGGCGCCGTGGACGACGGTCAAGTATCGAATCAGCGGGGGCGGGCCGGGGGCGGGCGTGCCCCGCGATCTGGCGCGTTCGCTGCCCGGCCGGCCGCAGACCGAGCGGCTGCCCGGCCGGCCGCAAGCCCTGCGCAGCGAAACGATCGGACAGATCCTGGTGAAAGCCAGGTCCCCGCAAGCCGTCGCCGTGGCCGCCGATCAGATCACGCGGCTCCTCCGCGATCGGCATCGGCTCGAGGAAGGGCAGGCCGACTTCCGCATCTACGACATGGCCGAGGTGACGAACGTCTTCAAGAAGACGGTCCAGATGCTCTCCGGCCTGGCGATGGCCATCGCCGCCGTCTCGCTGACGGTCGGCGGGGTGGGGATCATGAACATCATGCTCGTTTCCGTGACCGAGAGGACCCGCGAAATCGGGCTCCGCATGGCCGTCGGCGCCGACGCGCGCGACATCCTTCGCCAATTCCTCGTCGAGGCCGTGGTGCTCTGCCTGGTCGGAGGCTTCATCGGCATTTTCGCTGGCCGAGCCGGTTCGTTCGTCGTAGGCATGGTGATGGGCTGGCCGACCGCGACCTCGACCACCGCGGCGGTGGTCGCCGTGGCCGTCTCGCTGTCCGTGGGCATCATTTTCGGCTACTACCCGGCATGGAAGGCCTCGCGGCTGAACCCGATCGACGCGCTCCGATATGAATAGACTCGGCGGGACAGCCGGGCAGACCGCCGCGAGGTGACGTCCATGGCCCATTACGCACTTCTCTGTCCCGACGAGGCCGGGCATCTTTTGTCCAACGGTGAGGTGGCCCGGGAGCTGGTCCGCCGCGGGCACCGCGTGACGGTGGTGGGGCGGGCCAAATCCGCCCCCTTGGCCCAGCGGCTGGACCTGCCGCTGCACGCCCTGAACATCCGCGGCATTCGCTATCCTTTTCATCCGCTGGGGTGGGTCCTGTTCGCGGCGGCCGGGGCGCCGTCGCTGGCGGTGATTCGGGATCTGTTCCGTTTCTACGCCGAAGAATACCTCCGTTTGGTCCCCCAAGCGCTTGCGGAGTTGAAGGTCGACGGGGTCCTGGCCGACCACACGGTTTCGGCCGCCGGGACCGCCGCGGAACGGGCGGGGGTGCCCTTCGTGACCCTCTGTTCGGCCCTCCTCTGGCATGAAGAACCGGAAGTCCCGCCGCCGTTCACCGCGTGGCCCCACGCGCAAAGCCGTGGCGCGCGGCTCCGCAACCGTTTGGGCTACGCGGGATTCCACTGGTATTTCGGGCCGGTGTTCCGGAAGATCAACCGTTGGCGCAAGGTTTGGGGTTTGCCGCCGTTCCGGCATTTCAACGAAGTCTACTCGCCGTTGGCGCAGATTTCCCAATTGTGCCCGGACTTCGATTTCCCCCGCCGCGCCCTTCCCGACGTGTTTCACTACATCGGATCGATGACCTCCGGCCGGACGGAAAACGGGGATCGCTCGTTTCCTTGGGAACGACTGGATGGGCGGCCGCTGATCTTCGCCTCGCTGGGCACGGTGGCGTTTCCGGCCAACGCGCGCGTCTATCACACGATCGCCCAGGCCTGCGCGGGCCTCGACGCCCAGGTGGTGCTCGCGCTGGGCCGATGGAACGAGCAACAGGAACGCTTGAAACAACAGGTCGGCCGATTGCCGGGCGATCACCTGGTGGTCGAGTTCGCGCCGCAGCTCGCCTTGCTGGATCGGGCGGCCCTGTTGATCACCCACGGAGGCGTGAACACGGTCCTGGAGGCGGTTTGCCGGGGCGTGCCCATGGTGGTCCTCCCGCGCAACGGCGACCATTTCGGCATGGCGGCGCGAGTCCGCCACCGCGGCCTCGGTCTGTGCGCCTCGTTTCGCCGCACCCGGCCCGACGCCTTGCGTCGCCTGGTCCAGCAGGTCCTGGCGGACGACCGTTACCGGTCCCGGTCGCGGGAAGTGGGACGGGCGCTGCTGGCCGCCGGCGGGGCGGCGCGGGCCGCCGAGATCGCCGAGGAGGCCTTAGCCACCCGCAGGCCCGTGCGACGCGGCCCAGGCGGCGAGCTACCGGCGGGTTTTCCTCGCGGGCGGGAATAAGGCAACCGTTCACAGGCCGGGGACTGACGCGTTTTTCGGGCCGTTTCGCGCCGAAAAATGCGTTTGGCCCCTGACCGGCCAAGGGGGACGGTCCCATTTTCGCGGACTTCGCCGCGAAAATCGGGGCAGTCCCCGCGAACGGTTACGGAATGAGGCCTGTCGCTGCGGAGGAGCGATTCGTTCCTTCCTGCACGAGGCATAGCCTGACGGTCGTCGTACCCAGAGACGATCCCCTTCTGCCGCGAATCCGCTTCCCGCGCGGCATCGCGAGGTTCACTCGCCCGCCGCGGCGTCGAAGGTCGCGATCTTCGCCTGGTAGAACGCCTCGAATTGCCCCGCGGCGATGGCGGCGCGGGCCTCGGCGAGAAGTCGCTGGTAATAGGTGATGTTGTGAATGGAGAGGAGGATGGGTCCGAGCATTTCGCCGGCCATGAAGAGGTGGCGGAGGTAGCCGCGGCTCCGCTGGCAGGCCGCGCAGGGGCAACCCGGCTGAAGCGGCGCGTCGTCTCGCTGGTACTTCAGATTGCGGATCTTGATGCCCCCTTGGTCGGTGAAGGCCATGGCGTTGCGCCCGTTCCGCGTGGGCACGACGCAATCAAACAAGTCCACTCCCCGGCGAATGGCCTCCAGCAGGTCCCGGGGCATTCCCACGCCCATGAGATAGCGTGGGCGATCGGGCGGCATGGCCGGGACCGTGACGTCGAGCGTGCGATACATGGCCTCCGGCGGCTCGCCCACGCTCAGGCCGCCGATGGCGAATCCGTCGAAGTCCTCTTCGGCGAGCTGCTTCGCGCAGCGGACGCGCAGCTCGGGATCCAAGCCGCCTTGGACGATGGCGAAGAGGGCTTGCCCGCGACGCTGGGCGGCGCGGAGCGATCGGCGGGCCCAGCGGATCGTTCGTTCCGCGGCGTCCCGGACCACTTCGGCCGTGTTGGGCAGGGAAACCACATGGTCGAGGACCATGGCCACGTCGCTGCCCAGATCTTCCTGAATGGCGACGGCTTGCTCGGGCGAGAGGGCGAATTCGCGCCCGTCGATGTGGGAGCGGAAGACGGCCCCTTGTTCGGTCACCTGCGTGCGTTGGGCGAGGCTGAAGAGTTGAAAGCCGCCGCTGTCGGTCAGGATCGGTCCGTCCCAACCCATGAAACGGTGCAATCCGCCGAGATCCCGAACCACGTCCGCCCCGGGACGCAATGCGAGGTGATAGGTGTTGGCCAGGATCATTTGCGTGCCGGTCGCCCGGAGTTGCCCGACCTCCAACCCCTTGACCGCCCCCTGCGTGCCCACCGGCATGAAGGCCGGTAGATCGACTGGCCCATGAGGCGTGTTCAACACGCTGCGCCGGGCCCCGCCGCAGGGATCCACGCATTGCACGTGAAACGAGAAACCTGGGACCATCATCGCTCCGCGGGGAACGCACAATCAAGGGATCCGCGCCGGGCACGAGGCGTCGCCGGCACTGTCTTGCCTGGGGCGGACGCGCCCGGCCAGCCCGCGCCGCGAGGAACGGGCCCCGTTCCCGACCGATTCACGACTTGCCCCCGATTCCCAGCTCGCCGGCGTGCGGCCGCAGCGCGTCGATGACGAACTGGATGTGGCTGTCCAGGTCCACGCCGAGCAGGGCCACGCTGCTGTGAATCATCTCCCGATCCACTTTGGCCGCAAACGCCTTGTCCTTGAGCTTCTTCTTGACGCTTTTGGGCTCGAGCGAGGCGATGCCATCGGGTCGCACGAGGCAGCAGGCGACCACGAAGCCCGCCAATTCGTCGCAGGCCAACAGATGCCGATCCATGGGGCCCCTGGGCGGCAGGCCCCATCGGGTTTGGTGAAACGACACCGCGTAAGCGATTTCTTCTTCCCCCTGGTCGCGAAGCCAATCCACGATGCGTTGGGGATGCTCGTCGGGCCAGCGCTCGTAGTCCGCGTCGTGGAGCAGTCCCGCGATGCCCCAGGCCTCGGGATCGCCTCCGTGCCGGGCGGCGGCCGCCCTCATCACGATTTCCACTGCGCGGGCGTGGTTCAACAGCGATGGATTGGCCGTCCACAGCGAGAGTTGTTGCAGCGCTTGCGCGCGGGAAAGGGGCATGGGCCGACTCCGCTACTTGACGATCTCGATGCGACTGAGCCGATACCAGCCGTCCTCCGCCCGGCCCCGGATGCCCAGCCGCACGACCGGAGTCGAGGACGCGTCGACCACGGCCAGCGAAAGGGCGTAGACCCCTTCGGGAACGCCGTTCAAGGCCAGCCGATCGCGCACCACGTGGACGGCGCCGTCGGGCAGGTCCTTCGGTTCCTTGAGGAACTCGGGCGTGAACAGCTCCACGGAACCCGGCAGCCAGCGGTTCACCGTCGCGCCGCCGACGAGGATCTTCTCGAAGCCCGCGTCGTTGGAGAGGCGGTAGGCCAGACGGTACGGCCGGTAGCAGGGGGCCGAACCCGTGTTCTGCCATTGCATCGTCAGCTCGAGTTCCTGGCGGGCCTGGGCAGGGTGCTTCAGTTCCTTCAGAACCAGCCGGTACCCGAGGCGGCGGAGAAACCGCTCGATTTCCGGGCGGACCTCGGCGCCGGCGGGCAAGGGGGCCGACTTGTTGTTGATCAACGACGCGTGGCAGGCCAGCGCGTAATTGAAGATGTACCGGAGCGACCAGCCCTCGCTCACCCACTTGCGCATGTCCCAGCAGGTTTCCCAGGCGACGGGGGCGGATTTCCAGACGTCCTGAATGCCCGCCTCCGCGATCCAGCCGGGATAGCCTTTCTTCATGTGGCACCAGGTCCGCGAAAACCCGCCCAGGTCGCCCAGGCAGTCGGCACGCCAACCCGCCCCCCGCGCGCAGGCGTAACGCAGGCATTCCCCGCCGCCAATCAGCATCAACAGCGGCGTCCGACGAAAGGCGGCCAGATAGGCGTCCACCACCTTCTTGCGGTTTTCCAAGGTCGGGAACTTGTTCGCCTTCGATCCCGACAGGTGCCATTCGCCCCACCAGCCGATAGACCCCAGATCGACATGGTCGAGATCGGGATGGCCGTCGTACTTCTCCCCTAACCGGCGGATGAAATCCAGATGGCGTTCCAAGACGATCGGGTCATCCATGTCGGGGATCGGAAAGGACGATCCGCCGGTCGTGGCGGTGATTTCCTTGCCGCCCACCTCGACGAGCCACTTCGGATGGTACGGGGCGTTGCGCGACGTGGAACAGCACATGACCCGAAAGGCGAGTTTCTGCCCCGACTCCCGCGTTTCCTTCAGCACCTTGTCCAGAAAGGCCGTGTTCAAGTTGCCGGGGGTTGGCTCCAACTCGCCCCAACCCCAGCGCGCGTAATGCACCGTCGAGGGAATCCACGACGGCAAGTTCTTGTCCTGTTTGGCGGTGCGATGAAACGTCTGCCAGCCCATGCCGGGATTGGCCAAAATCTCGTCGGTCTCGTCGGGTACGACGACGACCTCTTGGGCCAAGGCCGCGGGCGCCGCCAAGACGGCGACCCAAATCCAATGTCGTCCGAGCCGTGCGTTCATGGAGATTCTCTCGATTCCCGAGTTTGCCAACTCGTCGTCCGCCGAAGAGCTTGTCCCAAACGGGGACCCCTCCCTTTCCCCGCGATGTGTTTGCCATCGTTCACGACGCCACCTGGAGGGCCACGCTCCGTCGTGGCCGAAATCAACTGCTGCAGAGATTGTACTCCAAGACGTCAGCCGAGGGCTCACCACGCCGTGGGTGGAAAAACCGCAATCAATTGCCGGAGGAGATTGTACCGCAAGAGGATCAACGCGCGTCAAGCCGCCGTCCAAGGAACCCGCGTCAATCCGCCCGACGCTAGACCGCTCGCATCGCGCGGACCAATTGACCCGCGCGCGTCCCGCGAGGATACTAATCCACTGCAACCTCGGCAGTAATCGTTCACAGGCCGGGGACAGGCATATTGTTTCGGGCCGAAATGGGCCTGCGCCTGTCCCTGTTCCAGCAAAGGGGCAGTCTCCTTTGCGCGGACTTCACCGCGAAAACAGCGACATTCCCCGTAAACGGCGACCCTTGGCAGGACGCGAGAATGGATGGGCAGCGGCGGCTCAAGCGGCTGGTGGGCAAACCCTCGCAGGAGGGCCGAATCCCGGCGACCGGCTTGCCTCAAGCGGAAGAGTCTTCCCAAGTTGCGCCGTCGGTCCGTTCCATCGCTGCGGCCATCTCGGGGACGGTGACGGGATGGATTGTTTCCGGTTCGGCGGGCCTGATGGCGCGACCGCTGGAACACGCCCTCGCCTGGTTGGGAATCGGCGTGATTCTCGCCTCAGGTTGGCCGCGGCGCAGGGCCAGTCCGAAGGAAGTGGCATGGTTGGCGGCTAGTGGGCTGGCCGCGGTGCTTCTGTTCATGCCCGCCGTGTCCGTCTGCAACGTGGTCGGGGTTGCGCTCGTTCTGTCGGCGGCGGCCTGGGTAGCCCAGGGCGCGGATCGAATCCCGCTTGCCGCCGCCAGTTACGGCGTGGCCGTGCTGGCCCTGTATCGTCTGGCGATTGTTTCCGCGGCGGTGGCGTGGTCGGCGAGCAACGGCTTGGGCGAAGCCCTTGGCGCCTTGGCCGGGGCGGTGTTTGGCAAGCCGCTCTCGGTCGGCGCGACCTTTGCTGGCTTGGACTGCCTCGTCCTCATGGCGGCGCTCGGCGCGGTCTGGGTGATGCAAACCAATCGCCCCCGGTGGCGTCGGGCAATCGCGGTCGCCGTGGCGGTCGGATTGGGCCATGCCGTTTACCTGTTCGCGTTGGCCCACGGCGACGATCTCCTGGCAGCCCTTCCCAAGCCGCCGGCGGTGGAACCGTCGCCGTACCAGTCGGACCTCTATGTGCCGCCTCCGTGGCACTGGGGAGAGGCCGTTCGCTGGTTCGTGCCGTGGAATCTTCCCTTGTTGGCTGTCGTCATCCACGCCGTGATTGCCGCGGCCATGTTCTTGGAAAAGGGAGCCCTCGGCCCTTTCCATGCGGACGACCGGACCGCGCCGAGAACCAGCGACAGCACGAACCGAACCTTGTCTTCTTCGCCTGCCGCGATGGGGCTGGCCGCCGTGGCGTTGGCCGCGATGATTCCGGCGACGCAGGTCTTGTCGCTGGGCAAGCTCGATCTTTCGGGCCGGAAGATCGTGGTGTACGACCACGGCGCGTTGGATTGGGGCAAACCTCAGTTTGATCGCTTCGGCCAGGAGTCGGCCGGTCATTACGGCATGTTGGCGACCTATGTGCAATGCCTGGGCGCCAAATGCGTCGAGGCGGTCAACCCGGCGACCACGCAAACGGCCGAGCCAGGGCCGCCGCGCGCCTCGCGAAGCCCGGCCGCGGAACCCTCCCCAATAGCCGCCCTGGCCTCGGGGGCCGACGCGCTGGTGGTGATCCACCCGACGCGGCCCTGGACGCCGGAGGAGATCGACGCGGTCTGGAATTACGTTCGCGGAGGCGGGTCCCTGCTGGTCGTCGCCGAACCGCATGTTTGGCAGCCGGATGCGAAGAGCAGCTTCAACGAGCTTCTGGCCCCTGTGGGCATGGAAGTCCGTTTCGACACCGCGATGCCGGCCGTGCGGCACTGGCAGCACAGCGTGGAACCGACGGTCCATCCCGCGGCCTTGGGAATCGACGACGCATGGAACGGCTTTGGCCTCGCCCAGGGGGCCTCGATTCGCCACGGTGGGTCGGCGCAACCGATTGTGATCGGTCGGTGGGGCTGGAGCGACCCGGGCAGCGACGCCGTGTTGACTGGCGTCTCGCGGTTCGACGCGTCCGAACGGTTGGGCGACCTGGTGCTTGCGGCGGAACAACGGGTGGGGCGAGGCCGGGTGGTGGTGCTGGCCGACGCGTCGGGAATGAAAAATGTCGGCTTGCCCGGCGGATCCGAGTTCCTCGGACGATTGCTGGCCTATTTGGCCTCGCGGGGCTCCTGCCCGCAGCTTGCCGCCTGGCGACAGGCCTTGGGGCTCGCGGCGTGCCTGGGGCTCGCCGGGTTGCTCGCCTGGCGCGTCGATCCCGGCCGTCTGGCCGCCGCCATGGCGATCTTCGCCTTGTTCGTTGGCCTTTCGATGGCGATCACCGCGGCGGGCTGCGAAGTGCTTCTCGACGGCCGCCAGCAAACGCCCAATCCCCTCGTCTGCATCGACGCTTCCCACCTGCCCGCGGCCAGCGGCGAGCCGTGGAGCGACGACGGCCTGGCCGGCTTGCAACTGACCCTGATGCGCAATGGCTACGTGCCGATGATCTTGCGGCGTTGGAACGACCAACAGATCCAGCGGGCGGGGATGCTGATTGCGATCGGGCCGGGCCGGGCGTTCTCCGCGGCCGAACGTTCGACGGTGCGGCAATTCCTCGAGGGCGGCGGGACCATGCTCTGTCTGGCTGGCGCCAATCACGCGGGTCCGATCGAATCGCTCCTGGCCGAGTTCAACCTGAGCGTGCCTCGGTCTCCGCTGCGGCCCAACGATCCAACGACCGAGCCCAGGCCGATGGGCTATTTCCGCACCCCGTATTTGGACACCGGCAAGTACCGAGTCTACATGGGGCTGTACGCCGGCTGGCCCGTCGATGGCGATGGCCCGGGAGTCGAATTGCTCGTCCGCGGGTTCGACGACCTGCCGGTGGTCATGTCTGCCCGCGTCGGACGAGGCCAACTCTTCCTCTTCGGCGATACGTACTTTGCGGCCAATAAGAACCTCGAAGCCGAAGACGGTCGCCGCGAACAGGTGTTTCGAGAAAACGCCGTGTTTTGGCGATGGTTCCTCGGCGAGCTGAACGGCCGCAAATTCACGCCGCCCGAACCGACCCCGGAACCGGAGGGAACCGACGAAACCATGTCCGACGCCCAGGCAATGGACGCCGACAGGGAAGACGAACAGGGCATGAAAGGATTGAACGCGGAGGGCGGGAAGCCGTAGCCGGATCTGGTGTCGCGGAGGGAAACGACCCGCTTGCGGCCGCGGCCCCAGGGGGATGCCACAGGCGGGAAGCGGCCGGCGGACGATGCGCGGACCCCGTCCACAGACAGCAGAATCAGGATTCGAGCGAAATCCCATGCGATACTGGAGTGCGACGGCATTGTTGGCCGTTTCGTGGCTTTTCGGGCTGCACTATTACCAGCCTGCCGCCCCGATCGTTTGGACCGTCATGACGGTCTTGGGGGCGGCGTTGTTGGCGGGCTTCCCGCTCCGCCTGCCCGGCCATCCCGAACGGTTGCTGACGGTTGTGCTCTTGGCCCCGGCCGTGTGGTTCTTTGCCTGGCCCCACCGCGCGGCCGTCTTGCTGCCCGCGCTCGGTCTGCTCCTTCAGTACCCGCGTGGCCCGCGCCGTTGGCTCTCCCTTCTTGGCCGCGGCCTCGCGGCCGGCGGAATGGTGCTCTTGGTTCAATCGGCGGTGGTCGAACTTTACACGGCGATCACGGCCCGCAACCACGATCTGCCGTGGCCGTTGCCGGACCTGGCGGGTTGGATGGCGCGGCTGCTAGGCATGGATGCGGCCGTCGATGGGAGCACCCTGGTGCTGGGCGCCTTGCGCGGGCCGCTGCGTTTGAGTGTTGCCTGGGAATGGATCTTCGATCCCGTCACCCTGGCGTTCCTGGCCGGTGGCGCGACGCTGGCCGCGCTTAGCGCGAGCGGACAGCGCGGCGCGGACCGCGACGCGGCGCGCTCCGCCGAGCCGGCTTTCGCTCAGGGGCCGTGGCCTGCCTGGCGGCGTTTGGTCTTGGTGGTCGCCGTTTGGATTCCGCTTCGCGCAGGCGTTCTCTTGGCCTTGCTCGCTCACCGGGCCATGCGATGGGATTCGGGGCAGCCGCTCAACGTGATGGACCAGTTCCTCAGCCCCTGGCTTCACCTCGTCTTGCTGGCCGCGCCGGTCCTGGCCGCCGCCTGCTTCGTGTCCTTGTGCCCGCCGCGACGGTCGGACGAGACCGAGCCGGATGTTCCCCCCGCCTCCGACAGGCGCGTCTCGGCCGCTGCGCTCGGGTCCATCGCCGCCGCCTCGGCGGTCCTCGCCTGGCTGGTGCAATGGGAGCCATGCGGCGAACCCTTGGCGGGCCGGATCATGGTCGTGGAACGGCATTCCACCTGGGAGCCCACCACGCGGCCCTACGACACCACGCAGTTCGGCGAGGACAGTTCGTACACCTACGCGGCCATCTACGACTATTGCTCGCGATACTTCGAGATGTCCCGCCTGCTGGAGTCGGACGCGATGGACGACGCCACGTTGGCCAGGTGCGACGTGCTGTTCATCAAGACGCCCACCGCGCCCTATGCGGCCGAGGAAATCGAGGCCATCCGCCGCTTCGTCGCTCGCGGCGGCGGCCTGCTCCTCATCGGCGAGCATACCGATGTCTTCAAGTCGAGCAGCTTTCTGAATGAAATCGCCAAGGTGTTCGGCTTCAAGTTCCGGTTGGACTTGCTGTTCTGCGTCGGCAACCCCTATGTGCAGATCTACCAGCCGCCGCGCGTGCCGCATCCCATCGTGCAGCACCTCCCGCCGATGACGTTCGCCGTGTCGTGCTCGATCGACCCGGGAAGCAGTCTGGGGCGAGCCGCCGTCCGGAGCACGGGCTTGTGGAGCCTCCCGCCCGAATACCACACCGAGAACTTCTTTCCCGAGGCCGAGTACCGGCCCGAGATGCGCTACGGGGCCTTCCTCCAGCTCTGGACGACGCGCTACGGCGCGGGTCGCGTGGCGGCCTGGACCGATTCGACCATCTTTTCCAATTTCAGTGCCTTCGAGCCCGGCAAGACCGAGTTGATGCTCGGCATGCTCGACTGGCTCAATCGTCGCAGCCTCCTGGATCGGGCGTCGGTGTGGTGGACCGTGGTCGGACTGCTGGGCGTCTTGGCGACGGCCGCGCTGGGCAGCGGGCTGCGTCTTGCCCATCGACAAGCCGTCGCCGCCGTCGTCGTCGCTGCGGCAGGTCTCGCCGGCATCACCGCTGGATCGGCCGCCGTGGTCGCCTTCCACCGCCACGCCATGCCCGTGCTCAAGCCCGTCCGGCCGATGGTCCGCGTCGTCCTCGATCGCACGGTCTCCGACGTGCCGCTCTCCAGGGGAGGCTTCACCCAGGAAAATGGGCTCGGGTACGGCCTGTTCGAACAATGGATCCCGCGCCTGGGCTATTTCACAGCACGGCGATCCGGAAAGGCCGCCTTCGACGGCGACGCCCTGATCATCCTTTGTCCCCAGAAATCGGTCAGCGAGGATTACCGAAAGGCCGTGGTGGAGTTCGTCGCCAACGGCGGAAAGCTCCTGGTCTTGGACTCGCCTGAGATTTCGGGTTCGACCGCCAACAGTCTGCTCTGGCCATTCGGGCTGAGCGTGAATCATTCCGCCAGCCGAGAGGGAAAACTCGGCCTGAAGGACGGATGGCCGGGTATTGCGGTCCAGGCCGTCTGCGAAGTCGCCGGTGGCGAGCCGTTCATGTGGGTCGATCAGCTCCCAGTGGCCAGCCGAGTCGCATTCGGTCAAGGGCGAGTCATGGCCGTCGGCTTCGCCTCGATCATGAATGACAACGGCCTGGGAGGCCACTGGATGGCCGAAACCAATCCCGAAATGCTTACCCGATCCGATCTGCTCTTTACCCTCGTCCGTGCCTTGATCGAGGATTGTCCAGTGACCGCTCCACCTCCCCGAATCAAGAAATGACGGGCTGGGGATCGTGCTTGACCCCAGTTTGGGTGCTGGAATAAAGGGACTTTGGTGGAGGAGTCAGACCGTCGTCGGGAAGCCGGCCCACCCTATTCCGTAATCGTTGACGACACCACTTGGAGGGCCACGCTCCGTCGTGGCCGATGGGGGGCCGGCCGATCCTTGAGGGCCGCATTCCCTCGTGGCCAGATCAACCCCGTCGGGGGCGATGCCAACACTCTCGCTGCCGAAAGCAACACACCGTGACGGACGCGACGGAGCCCGCCCCTCTTCCCTCTCCCGTCCGGGCTAAAGGGGCAAGCTCATTTTCAGCAACCTCGCTGCGAGAACTGGGTGACTCCTCTGACCGATTGCTTGGATCCATCCACCCCCTCCTTGCATGGCATTTCGGGACGGCCCATGTCACCTTCCGGCTGGTGGCTCGATGGGCCAGGCCGGGTATAATGTTTCGAGCGTTTTTTCGGCAGGCAACGTTTGCTGGAGGTGGATCAAAATGGCCATGCAGGGGGGAGGCTCAGGCGGGTTTGAAGAGTATTTGGGCCAGCACCGAGAGCTTCGGGCCCTCTTGGCGCGGATTGACGAGGCATTCCAGCGACCGTCTTCCTCGATGGAGGAGATCAGTCAGTTGTTGGGGCAACTCGGGGATCGTCTGGTCTATCATTTCACTTGCGAAGAAGAAGGCGGCTATTTCTCCGAGGCCCTATTGCATGCGCCGCAACTGGTCGCCAAAGCCAACGCCCTGCTGGACCAGCATCCCAAGATGTGCACCAAAGCGAACGCCTTGAAGGTGGAGCTGCATCGCGCGCAAGCTTCCACCGAGGAATGGCGGACCCGCACGGCAGAACTATTCGTGGCCTTCCGTGAAGAGTTATTGCGCCACGAAATGCAAGAGAACGTCCTCCTCCAGGAAGCATACCAACGCGACATCGGCATCAATGACTAGACGTTGACTATCTTTGCAAACATTGGTAACATTGCACCAAAGTAGGGTCGTTTGCTTGCTTGGAGGAGTATCAATGTTTGCCGAAGGGCCGGGAGCGATTTTTCCGGATATTACCCAGCGGATTGGCAACACGCCCTTGGTGCGCATGCGCCGGGTCTGCGAGGGGTATCCGGCATCCGTGGTGGCCAAATTGGAGAATTTCAATCCGCTTTGGAGCGTCAAGGATCGCATTGCCAAGGCGATGATCGACGCGGCGGAGCGCGACGGATTGATTCGTGAAGACACGATCATTATCGAGCCGACCAGCGGGAACACGGGCATTGGCCTGGCTTTTGTGTGCGCTGCCCGAGGCTATCGCCTGGCCGTCACCATGCCGGAAAGCATGAGTCTTGAGCGGCGGCGTCTGCTGAAGGCGCTGGGAGCTGAACTCATCCTCACCCCTGCCGCCGAGGGGATGCCCGGCGCCGTCCGAAAAGCCGAGGAATTGGCCGCCAAGGACAGCCGGTATTACATGCCTCAACAGTTCAAGAATCCCGCCAACCCGGAAATCCACCGCAAAACCACGGCCGAGGAGATATGGCGGGACACGGGTGGGCAGGTCGATGTTTTCGTGGCAGGGGTAGGGACGGGTGGTACCATAACGGGCGTGGGCGAGGTGCTCAAGGCCCGCAAACCCAGTGTGAAGGTGGTGGCCGTCGAGCCCTTAGCCAGTCCGGTCATTTCCCAGCGTCGCGCGGGTGAGGAGATTCGACCGGGAAGGCACACCATCCAAGGGATCGGGGCGGGTTTCATTCCCGACGTCTTGAACCTGGACGTCATCGACGAGGTGATCCAGGTTTCCGACGAACACGCTATGGAGACTGCGCGGCGGCTCGCCAAAGAAGAGGGGTGGATGGTGGGAATCAGCAGTGGGGCGGCCGCTTGGGCGGCCCTGAAAGTCGCCCGACGCGAGCAGAATCGCGGCAAGATGATCGTCGTCGTCCTCCCCGATCTCGGCGAACGCTACCTCTCGACCAAACTGTTTCCCGAGTAATCCACCGTCCTTGTGCCCCGGCGGCGAGTATCTTGCGTGGGCAAGGCTTCGGGAACAGTGTCAAGAAAAGCAAGCGGCCCGGGATGCACCACGGGCCGCTTGGGAATGCTCGTTGATCGGCCGATCGCCTTAGGATTTCATCGCTAGGCGCTTACTTGGCCGCGGGGGTCGGGGCCGGAGGAGCAGCCGGAGCAGCCGCGGGGGCAGCCGCCGGGCCGCACACGTTGCAGCCAACGTCGCAAGCCGGAGCGCAGCACTTCGGGGCGCGGCACTTCTTCACCTTGCAGCACTTGACCTTGCAGCACTTCTCCTTCGGGCACTTGACCTTGCAGCAACGCTCCTTGCAGCAACGCTCCTTCGGGCAGCGGACCTTGCAGCACTTCTCCTTCACGCAGCAAGAGGGCTCGCAGGTCGGGGCGCAGGCCTTGACCGGGGCGCAGGTGGCCGGGGCGCAGGCCTTGACCGGAGCGCACGCCTTAACAGGGGCGCAGGCCGCCGGGGCGCAGGCCTTGACCGGAGCGCACGCCTTAACAGGGGCGCAGGCCGCCGGGGCGCACGGGGCGCAGCACTTGGGGGCCTTGCAGCACCGCTCCTTCGGGCACTTCACCTTGCAGCACTTCACCTTGCAGCACTTCTCTTTCACGCAGCAAGACGGTGCGCAAGCAGGGGCGCAAGGCGCTGGAGCGCACTTGGCCACTTCGCAGGCGGGCGCGCAACAGCCGCCGTTGAACAGACCAGCCTGGGCAGCATTGACCGCAAACAGCATTGCCGCAACGGCCAAAACCGCGAGTGGGACACGACGGTTCATAGGGGACACTCCTTGTTAGGAAAAACTGAGTGGGATACTGACGCAGTTTAGCGTGACCGGGGGTTTTGCCTCCAATCTAACGAAAACTATCGTCCGGCCGGCTGGCTATTCTTTTAACCAGTCGCCCCATTTACGCCATATCTCGCAAATCGCGCCCCCGCTTGTGACGGTATTAACGAGTTTTCCCCTCAAGTCGCCACAAGATCACTCCATAGGGTGGTTTTATACCTGCTTGACATAGGGTGGTTTTCCCTATCTGTCCACTCGATTGCCGTCAACTCCAGCCTGTTGCCACTCGTGTGATCTAGAGTTGATTGATAGCGAGGCAATGCAGTCCCGACCGTGGAGAAGAGTCCTTCGACTCTGGTCGTTGCCGCGATAAAGGCGATTTCACCCTGCTTCGAGAGAAACTGCTCATGGGCGCTGCCACTTCCTCTGAATACCTCTACTCCTCGCTGGCCGACGAGATCCTCCAGGATTTGGTCCAACTGTTCGTCGAGGAGATGCCCCGCCGGGCCGAGAACCTGGCGGCCTGTTTGCAGGCGCTGGAATGGGAAGGACTGCGGCGAGCGGTGCACCAACTCAAAGGCGCGGCGGGAAGCTACGGTTTTGCCCCGGTGAGCGTCGCCGCAGCCCGCGTGGAGCAGGCCATTGCCAGCCGCCAGCCCGAAGACGAAATCCGTCGCACGACCGAGGAACTGATCGACCTGTGCCGTCGTGTTCGGGCGGGCGGTCCCTAGGGCGTTCGAGTCGTGTCGCCTATTGGCGTTTGGGCTCGGGATTGAAACAAGCGCCGAAACCGGCGTTCCTCGGTGGACTTCTTCCCTCGCGCGCGTCGCCTGCGGCCCTGCCGCGGGAGCAAGGTCGCTCCAAAGCGCCCCTGCCTGCGGGCCGGACCTCTTATGCCTGGCGCCCTCACAGCCGGTTGATCGGGGCTCCTCCTCTGCTTCGTCCCTGCGCTGAGCCTTCCAACTTGCGGTTCACGGGGACTGTCCCCCTTGGCCGTCAGGGGGCAGACGCATTCTTCGGCGCGAAATGGCCGGAAAAACGAGCCAGTCCCCGGTCTTTGAACGGTTACGTGCGCTGAGCCTTCCAACTTGCGTGCTGCAAGACGCATGGCTACGATCAAGTTAAGAATGTGGTCGCATGTCATCCCACGGCTTGGAGGGATTGCCCATGGCGAAACGATTTGGCGGAATCATGCGCTTCTTGCGAGGCTGGGGTTGGGCGGCCGTGTTGTGCCTTGGGGCGAATCGTTTGCTCGTGGCCGACGTGGCGGCCGTGACCCCGGCCCAGATCGAGGCCGATTGGCTCCACCAGGACGCGAAGCGGCAGAGTCCGGCGTTGCCAGGCGGGGGCGTGTCGCGCGAGGAGGACGCGGCCGGCGGGGTCGACGGCGTCAAGAACGGCAAGTGGGGATTCCACACGGAACTTCAAGACGATCCTTGGTGGCAAGTCGACTTGGAGAAGCTTACCGCGATCGGCCGAGTGGTGCTCTACAACCGCTGCGACCTGGCCGAGCGCAACGCCAGGATCCTCGTCTGGCTCTCCGACGACGGCACGCAGTGGCGCGAGGTGTACCAGCACGACGGCACGGTCTTCTACGGCCACACGGACAACAAGCCTTTGGTGGTCGATCTGAAGGGCCAGCAGGCCCGCTTCGTCCGCCTGGGGCTCAAAGGCAAGAGCTATTTCCATCTCGACGAGGTGGAAATCTACTTGCCCGGCCAATCCCAGAACATCGCCCTCGGCAAGCCCGCGACGCAGAGCACGACGAGCATTTGGTCCGCACGGGCGGTGCGGCCGGGCAGGTCGGGCGGGCCCACGCGCGAGGCGATCGCCCGCGCGATCGAACGGGGGCTCAGGCTGGCGGAGAGCCAGCGCCGTCTGGGGGCCAAGGTGGACCCCGAGGCGAAGGTTTTGGAGCAGGCCGCCGCGCAGGTGAAAGCTGTTCCCGAGCGCGATTCCGAGTCCGCTCTTCGCGAACTCTATTTTCGCGTCCACTGGACCGTGCGGAAAATGGCCCTGGCCAACCCGCTCTTGAACTTCGATTCGATCCTCTTTTGCAAGGCGGCCCCCACGCGATTCCCGCACATGTCCGACCAGTTCTATGGCTGGTGGTCGCGGCCTGGCGGCGGCATTTGTATCCTGGAAGGCTTCAAGACCGATCAGCCGAAAGTGCGCTGCCTGACCTCCGGTTGGTCGCCGGGGTCGTTCATCCGGCCCGATCTCTCCTATGACGGCAAGCGGGTGCTGTTCGCCTACGCCAGGCATTATCCGCACGTGCCCGATCTCCGCGACAAGGCCAACAAGGCGAACCTCCCCGAAGACGCGTTCTATCATGTTTTCGAGATGAACCTCGACGGCGGGGGCGTCCGCCAACTGACCCGCGGCCGGTACGACGATTTCGACGCCCGCTACCTGCCCAATGGCGAGATCGTCTTCCTCTCGACGCGCAAGGGGACGTTCTTGCAGACGTGCAAGACGCGGACGGCGGCGACGCAGGCCGCCGACCTGCCCGACAGCTACGTCCGCTGCGGCGGCGACAACTATCGGCCCGTGCCGGTGTTCACGCTCCACGTGATGGACGCGGACGGGAAGAACTTGCGGCCGATCTCGGCGTTCGAGAACTTCGAGTGGACCCCGTCGGTGGCCAACGACGGCCGGATTCTGTATTGCCGCTGGGACTATATCGACCGGTTCAACGGCCATTTCTTCAGCCTTTGGTCGACGAATCCCGACGGGACGAACGCCCAACTGGTCTACAAGAACTACACGGTGAGGCCCCAGGTGGCGAGCGAGGCCGTGGCGATCCCCGGCTCGCACAAGCTGGTGTTCACGGCTTCGGCCCATCACTCGATCCTGGGCGGGTCGCTGGTGCTGTTTGATCGCACGCGGGGAACCGAAGAGGACGCCCCGATCGTCCGGCTCACGCCCGAGGTGCCGTTCCCCGAGACCGAGGCCTGGGCCGACCATTACTACGCCAATCCTTGGCCGCTCTCCGAGGAGTACTTCCTGGTCGGCTGGGCCGACCGCCGCCTGCCGCCCCATACGCGGATCGAGACGCAAGAGGCCAATCCGGTCAACGCGATGGGGATCTACTTGTACGACGCCTTCGGCAACCAGGAGCTTTTGCATCGCGATCCGGAGATCTCGTCCGGCAATCCGATCCCCCTGCGGCCGAGGCCAAGACCGCCCGTCTACGCCAGCCAGGTCGCCGACCGCGCCGACGAAGGCCGGTTCCTGCTTCAGGACGTGTACTTGGGACTGGAGGGCATTCCCCGGGGGACGATCCGACGGCTCCGCATCGTGGCCGTTCCGCCCAAGGTGCAGCCGCACATGAACACGCCGAATCTCGGCGTCTCGGCCGAAGACCCGGGCAAGTACGTGCTGGGCACCGTGCCCGTGGAATCCGACGGCTCGGCCTTTTTCCGCGTGCCGTCGGGCGTGCCGGTTTTCTTCCAGGCCCTGGATTCCGAGGGACTGGCGGTGCAGACCATGCGATCGTTGACCTACGTGCAGCCAAGGCAGACGCTCTCCTGCATCGGCTGCCACGAGCATCGCGACCTGGCGCCGCCGATCGGCAAGTCGCCGCTGGCCGCTTTGAGGGAGGCGTCGAAGATCGCGCCGGGTCCGTCGGGCTCCTGGCCCTTGAGGTTCGACGAGCTGGTCCAGCCGGTGCTCGATCGCCACTGCGTCCGATGCCACAAGCCGGACAGCGGCGACGCCAAGGCCGCCAGGCTCGATCTGACGCCCGCCAAGGCGTACCAGTCGCTTTTGGCCTTCGGCGGCGAAGACCTCAAGAAGAAAGCCTTCGAGCGCGACCGATCGATCCCCGGCGAATGCACCGCCGCCAACAGCAAGCTTTGGGCCTTGTTGTCGCGGGAAAAGGGGCACGAGGGCGTTGTGCTCGACGCCGACAGCCGCGAACGCCTGACCACGTGGATGGACACCTACGCCCAAGTCCGCGGCTCCTTCAGCGAGGTGCAAGAACAGGAACTGCGGCAGATCCGCCAGACGTGGGCCGATCTGTTTTCATTCCGGTAGGAACCGGCGTCCCGCGCGGCGTCCGGCGTTTCGTCTCGCCACAAGGGGGATTGTTTCCGTGAACCAACGCACCCCGCAGGGGTCCTTTGCCATGACCTTCTCCACGCGAATTTTCGGTCTGGCTTGCCTTGCCATGGTATCTTGTTCCGTCGGCATGGCCCCCGCCGCGGCCGATCCCTTGGAGCAAATCGACGTCTACCTCTCCGGCCAGGACGGCTATCACACGTACCGCATCCCCTCGGTGATTGTCACCCGGCGTGGGACGGTCTTGGCCTTCTGCGAGGGGCGCAAGAACTCGTCGAGCGACACCGGCGACATCGACCTGTTGCTCAAGCGGAGCGCCGACGGCGGCCGGACGTTTTCGAAGGCCCAAATGGTCTGGGACGACGGGCCGAACACCTGCGGGAACCCGTGTCCCGTCGTCGACCAGCGGACAAGCGCCATTCTGCTTCTCATGACCCACAACCTCGGCGGCGACGCGGAACCGCGGATCATCGCCCGCACGAGCCAGGGCACGCGCACCGTCTGGAAAAGCGAGAGCCGCGACGACGGCCTGACCTGGTCGCCGCCCGTCGAAATCACCTCCAGCGTCAAGAAGAGCGATTGGACGTGGTACGCCACCGGGCCGGGGGCGGGAATCCAGCTCGCCAGCGGGCGGCTGGTGGTTCCTTGCGACCACATCAAGGCGGGCGAGAAAACCATGTACTCGCACGTGATCTACAGCGACGACGGCGGCGCGACGTGGCGGCTGGGCGGCGAGACGGGCCCGGGCGTCAACGAATGCGAAGTCGTCGAGCGGACCGACGGCTCGCTCCTGCTCAACATGCGCAACTACGACCGGCGGCAAAGGTGCCGCGCGATCGCCACCAGTCGCGACGGCGGACTGACCTGGTCCGCCCCGGCCTTCGACAAAACGCTCATCGAGCCGGTCTGCCAGGCGAGCATCCGCCGCCACTGTCGCGCCGAGGGCAACGGCAAGGGCCGCATCCTGTTCTCCAATCCGGCGTCGGAGAAGTCGCGCGAGAAGATGACCGTTCGCTTGAGTTACGACGACGGCGCGACGTGGCCGGTCAGCAAGCTCCTCCACGCCGGCCCGGCTGCTTATTCCTGCCTGGCGGTCCTGCCGGACGGGACGACCCTCTGCCTGTACGAGCGCGGCGGCCGCTCGCCCTACGAAAAGATCACCCTGGCCCGATTCAGCCTCGACTGGTTGATCGACGGCAAGGACCGGTGAAGCGGCCCGAGCCCCGGATCCGAACCCGGGCTAGCGGGCATGGGAAGCGACGGGATGCGGTGGCTGGTTGCGTGCGCCCGGCGCGAGTCGCGCGGGCGGACCTTCGCGCGAAGCCCCCTCGGTGACCACCAGGATTTGGTCCGCGGCGACGTTCTCCCACACGTCCGTTCCCCCGCCCATCCAGCGGACTTCGATGCGGTCGATCGTGGTTCGACCTCCCAGGCCAAAGTGCAGCCGCGCGCCGAAATCGCTCTGATAGCCGCGGCCGCTGTGCACTTCGGCGATTTGGGCCAGATCGTGCGCGACCACGCGGACCTGGGCTCCGATCCCGTCGCGGTTTGTCTTCACGCCCCGCACGCGGACCTGGATCCAATGGTTGCCGCCGGGCGACTCGTTGCGAAGGACCGTGGGGGGGCGGCGGGAGTTGAGGATCACCACGTCGACGCGGCCGTCGTTGTCCAGATCGTCGAAGGCCGCCCCGCGTCCCACGGATCGCACGCGAAGTCCATCCCCGGCGGAGGCCGACACGTTGACGAAGGTCCCTCGCCCGGTGTTGCGCAACAGCACGGGCGCGGCGTCGTACGTGGTCGTGTCGTCGAAGTGCTCGACGAAATCCTGAAGATGCCCCAGGGCCATGAAAATGTCTTTGTGTCCGTCGTTGTCGAAATCCACGAAGCCGCATCCCCATTTGACCTGATTGAACGATCCTTGCCCGGCGCGGGTGCGGAGGGTGACGTCCTCGAAAAGGCCGGCCCCGAGGTTCCGAAGCAGCATCACCGGCTCGGTCTGATAGGTCGTGACGAACAGGTCGAGCCGGCCGTCGTTGTCGTAATCGCCGCAATCGACGCCCATGTTGCCGTTTTCCTGGCCGTAGACGTTGTAGGAAGTGCCGTTCTGGACGCCCACTTCACGGAATCTTCCCGTCCCGTCGTTCTCGAAATAGAAGTTCCGGAACACGTCGTTCAGGACGAACACGTCGGTGTCGCCGTCGCCGTCGAAGTCGCCGCAGACCATGCCCATCCCCGGCCCGGCCAAGGCGCCGATGCCCGACGGGCCGCTTGCATCCGTGAAAGTGCCGTCGCCGTTGTTGTGGAACAATTGATCGGGCTCGGGATCGTAGGCTCGCGGGCCGTGGTACATCCCGCGCCCCCCCGACGAAACGGGCACGTGCAACTCGTAGCGGAACTTGATGTAATTCGACACGTAGAGGTCCACGTCGCCGTCGCGATCGACGTCGAGAAAAGCGACGCCGGCGCCGACCTTGTCGCCGCGGGCCACGCCGGCCTGGGCCGTGGCGTCCTCAAAGGCGCCGTTCCCGCGGTTTCGAAAAAGGACGTTGGGGCCGAAGTTGCTGACGTAGATGTCGGACCAGCCGTCGTTGTCGTAATCGGCCACGGCCACGCCCAGCCCGTAGCCCGCCCGCCCCACCCCGGCGCGGTCGGTCACGTCCTCGAATCGCCAGCCGCCAAGGTTCCGATAGAGATGGTTTTTGGGCGGGACGTCGACCTTGGTTCCGGGCAAAGGCTGGCCGTTGAGGAAGTAGATGTCCACCAGCCCGTCGCCGTCGTAGTCGAAGGTCGCCAGGCCGGACGCGACGTACTCGACGATGTAGTGGCGTCCGCTCGACCCGTCCGTGTGGCAGAAATCGATTCCCGAGTTCGACGTGACGTTGCGCAGTTGGATCGGCCCTTGGGCGCGGCACCACACCGCTGCCTGCACCACCGCCGCCCAGCCGATCCACGAAGCAACCCGTCTGACGGCGGGCGCGGCAAAAGCGATCGATTTCGCGCGATCGCGAGCCGCGGCGCGAGCAGGGCTTTTGCCGATGGAGGTCACGGCCGATTCCTGAGCGACTCGTAGGCTTCGCGGCATGGTTGGTTGTCCGGCTCCAATTCGACGGCGCGGCGCAGGGCGGCCAAGGCCTGTTCGCGGTGGCCGCCTTGATCCAGCACCAACCCCAACAGAAAGTAATGCGCCGCGACCGGCTCCAGCTCCACGGCCTTTTGCGCCCAGCGGAGGGTTTCCTCGCGGCCACGGCCCGTATGGAGGTAAAGCTGGGCCAAGGCGGCGGCCGGACGCGACCAGTGCGGCAGACGCTGGCAGAGGGCAAGCAGCCCCTTCTCCGCCTCGCTGGTCCGATCCAACCGCATCTGCTGCTGCGCCACTCCCAGTTCGTATTCCGGGTTCTCGGGCGCGATGGCGCGGAGTTCCTCATACAGGACGAGGGCGTCGGCGGGCCGCAATCGCCGCTCGTAGAAGCGGGCCAGCGCCTCGCGGCAGCGGAGGCCCTTCGGATCGCAGAGCGCGCCGCGCTTCCAAATCGCCTCGGCCGCGCCGGGCTTCCCCTGCCGGTGATAAACGTCGCCCGCCGTCGCGTAGATCGTCGCCGCACCGCGGCGAAGCAGGGGGAGGTCTTTCGGGTTCCTGACGCTCTCCCGGGCGGTGGATTGCTCTTGCTCCTTCAGCGCGTTGAACTTTTCCCGATGCGATCTGGCGCTCTGCGCGTCGCCAAGCCGCTCGCTGGCGACCGACAATCCGTAGTACGCATGGGTATACCTCGGCGACAGGGTCACCGCTCTCTGAAAAGCGTCCCTCGCTTCGCGGAAGGCCTGATTCTGGAGGTGGGCCTGGCCCAGGAGGTAGAAGCTCACCGCCGAACGCGGATTGGCCCGCAGGTTGGTTTCCAAGACCCGGATGGCTTCGTCGGCTTCGCCAAGGTTGAGCAACGTGTCGGCCAGGAAGCGGGCCGCTTCGTCGTGCCCAGGATCGAGGGTCCAGGCCTGGCGCGCCAGACGAGCCGCCTCCTCGAAGTCTCCCCGTTGGCGGGCGATCTGGGCCAGGCCAAAGTGCGCTTCCGGGTATTTGGGGTCCAGCGAGGCCGCCCTCTTCCAGAACTCCGCCGCCTCGCCCGACTTCCCCCGAAACATCCGCTCCATCGCGGCCACAGCCACCGCATCGGGCCGGTCGGGAAAGTCGCCCACGATTCGAGCCGAGAGTTGCTCGAGATCGCGGTAGAGCAAGTCCTCGGTCAGTTGGGCAGGGAAGGGATACTCCCAAAGCCCGCCCGAAGACTCTTTGGGCGACGGCGCGTCCTGCGCCGGCAGGCCGTCATCGGCCCCGCGCGGCTCCAGATCCCTCGGCGATCCCTGCCACGGCGGCCAGCGCGACACCCATGGCCAGGACGCCATCAAGACGAGCGCCATGGCGATTGCCGCCACTGCGGCCATCAGCCTCGCTTTGCGCGCCGTCCGGCTCACGCTCTTTGCTGGTGAACCCGAGACCACGCTGCCCCGCGATGGGCGAGAATGACGGCCACTCATGCTCACAGGTGAAACGGTCCGTGGTTTCGCGGCCGCGCGCTCCGCGCGGGCGGCCGCATCCAAGACCTTCGCAAAGGACTGCCTGCCCCGCGGTCGCGGAGGCAACTCAATCGAGGGTGAAGTCGATCTTGTTGTCCTTGCTTTCCTTGACCGTGGCGGTCAAGCCCGAGGTTTTCGGGGAAGCGTACTTCTCCGGCAGCAGGTTCTTGGCGACGGGAGCGGGCTTGTTGGGATCCGGAGGAGTGTATTTCGGGTCGGACATATCGACAGCGGTGGTCCCGCCCGTATCAAACTTCGTGATGGCCACCTCGTACTGACCGGCCACGGCCCCGTCGCCGGACTTGGCCGTGGTCAACGTGTAGCGGCCGGAGCTGTCGGTTTTTCCCGTCGCGCTTTTCTTGCCGTCCTTGGACACGAACAGAAGCGTTGCCCCCTCCACCGGCTTCCCGCCTTGGGTCACGGTGCCGGTGACAGGATAGGTTTTCGGCCCAGTGGAAGATCCGCTCCCTCCACAACCTGAAACACATCCCAACGCCAGCGCAACGACCATTGTTCCCACCACCAAGGCGCTCGTCCTCATGGCCAACCTTCCGTCTGAATGGGTTTCGAGTGATCAAAGCAAAACACCAAGACGACTTCCGCCGTTGGCGGACGGCGGAAGTCGTCCCTCGTGAACTCAATAAGGCAGCCGCGTAGCGGCGAAGCCTCGCCCGGCTCACGCCGCCGTTACTTGACGGCTTACGGCTGCTGCGTGGACTCGCCACCGGCCTTGCTGCCAAGAGCCCCCCAGACGCCATAGGGGCTCGGGCCCGTGGGACCCGACGGCGGCGTGGCGCCCAGATTCCCGGTGTCGATGGTGTCGGAAATGAACCGCACCGAGGCGTCGGCCATCAGGACATTCACGCCGCCCGGGTGGCGGCTCGCCGGGGGAATAATCAGGCCGTTCGGCGAATAGCCGCTGTCAGCGTTCGGGTTGGCGTCGCTCGCGCACGCGGGCGCGTTGGGCGGAAGCACCGTGTTGAAGCCCACGCGTTCGGCCTGTCCGTCGGTCCACAGGCTGCCGAACCGGACCTTGACCTGCGCCCCGGCGGCCCAGTTCTGTCCCGACACCGCCGACAAGCAGGTGATCGGCGAGGTATTGACGGTGGCAACGATCGCCGTGCCCATCTTCGATTCCAGTTCGCCTGCCCCGACATTCCACAAACCTCGATCTCCCTTGACTCGTTCGCTCATCATCACCGTGTTGCTGGAGCCGTCACGGATGTCGGCAAAGCCAAAGGTGATGTACACGGCGTAGATGCCGCGGGACCAGGTGGTGTTGCCCGGCAGGCCGACCACTCCGTCGCCATACGAGAAGGCGTAGTTGTTACGCGCCGTGGTGGTGGTGTTGTACGGAGTGGGATCGGAGGGGCAATTGATGGCCGCCGGCGATACACTCCATCCCGCCCAACCGCCATTCCAACCCACGGGTCCGCCCGGCAGGGCATTCGTGCCGTCCCCCGCCTGGATCCGGTCGTACATCGCCTTCTGCTCGATGTACGGCAGCAAGGGGATGAACCCGCTCACTCGGCCGCAGTTGTTGCTCGGCGCGGCGCTGATGCACGGCCCGAGCGAGTTTCCCGTACCCGTGCCTCCCTTGCCGTAAGGGAACGTCTTGTTGACGTCGTGATAGTTGTGATTGGCCAATCCCAACTGTTTCAGGTTGTTGGTGCATTGCGAACGACGCGCCGCCTCGCGCGCGGCTTGAACCGCTGGCAGCAGCAAGGCGATGAGGATCCCGATGATCGCAATGACCACCAGAAGTTCGACGAGCGTGAAACCCGGCTTCGACGCCCGCCACCATGGATCAGAACGCTTCTTCATAATTCACCCTCGCAACAAAAAAAAGAAAAAAGACCGACACACCGAAAGCACAGTCGCCCCCCCAGCCGCGTCGGCATTGGCGAAGCGATGGTCAGCGCTGTCGCGACGAGCCCCATTTCCAGCTCCGGGGCTGTCTCCTTCGGTCCTCACCAAATCAATGGCACCGGCGAGCCGAACAAGCCTTGCCCCGCGCCTTTTCGACTGCCCGAACCCAGAACCAAGGGTTAACATACACCACCAACTTCTTCGTTGTCAATCTTTTTGGGAGATATCCCATCCAGAGTCCTGTTGGCGGTGACACTCATGGGGGACGCACGGATGGTCGATCGACCGGCCACCAGGAGAAATTGCGTGGCGACGGTATCGCCTTCGGATCGCCGTGGCGACGTTCCAGAGGCATGTCGTGTGGTCCCCGGGCGGGTATCCCTTGCGTGCCGTGCGGAGGGGAATTGTTCGTCCGGGCACGGTGTGCGACCGATTTCGCGGCGTTTCAAAGTTACCATGGGCTGGCATCCCGCACCAATAGTGCAACGGAATGCAACTGTGCGTGGGGTGCGATCTCACCGTTTCGGATCGCTTTTCAAGCGGCAACGTGGCTTGCCTTGATTGTCGCGATGGGGCGACGGGTTTTCCTCGCGTAACCGTTCACAGGCCGCGGAATGGCAGATCGTCAGACTTTGTCGCGAGCATCGGGAAAGTCGCCGTCAACCGCGCTACCATCGCGGGAATCAGGTTGGCCCCCTACTCGTTGAGTTCCGCACAACCCGATTATTCGGCCCCCTGGCGACCTGGCGTCCAGCCGCCCGCTTGGGGAGAATACCGCCCGGTGTTTCCCTTTCCGAGAAATGGGCATCCTGCCCCCGGACCGCGCGGCCAGGCATAAGCTATGCTTGTCACGGAATTCTTGATTGTCGCAACGATTCTGTCGGCAGGTGAACCAAGGTGGCTCTTGCACGGGATTTGCCTTCTGCGTTGAAACCCTCTGGACTGCCTCTCCGAACCGGGGAAGGCAAGGAGGCCAGCTTCGAGGAATTGAAGCAGCGGATCCACGCGAAGCTGGTGGATAAGCTGGACCTGTCGCGGGCGGGGGATTTGCAAAGCGAGGTTTTCCGCCGCGACATCCGCATGGTGGTGGAGCGGCTTTGCGACACCGAGGACACCCTGCTGAACCGCAGCGAGCGCGACCGGCTCGTCGACGAGGTGCTCGACGAGACCTTCGGCCTCGGCCCGCTCGAGGCCTTGCTGAAGGACCCCACGGTCAGCGACATTTTGATCAACGGTCCGAAGAACGTTTACGTGGAACGCCGCGGGAAGATGGAAAAGACCAACGTCACGTTCCGCAACAACGAGCATTTGTTGCAGATCATCGACCGGATCGTGTCGCGCGTCGGGCGGCGGGTGGACGAAACCTGCCCGATGGTCGACGCCCGCATGGCCGACGGCTCCCGGTTCAACGCCATCATTCCGCCGCTGGCGTTGGACGGGGCGTGCGTTTCCATCCGGCGGTTCGGGGCCAATCCGCTGAAGCTCGAGGACCTGCTCAACTACAAGGCGTTCACGCCGGAAATGGTGATGCTCTTGGAGGGGGCGATCAAGGCCCGGCTGAACATCGTGATCTCGGGCGGGACCGGCTCCGGCAAGACGACCTTGCTGAACACGCTGTCCAGCTTCATTCCGAACCACGAGCGCATCGTCACCATCGAGGACGCGGCGGAATTGCAGCTCCAGCAGGACCACGTGGTGCGCTTGGAGACGCGGCCGCCGAACATCGAAGGCAAGGGCGCGATCACCGCCACCGACCTGGTGAAGAACGCCCTGCGCATGCGGCCGGAACGGATCATCATCGGCGAGTGCCGCGGCGCCGAGACCCTCGACATGCTCCAGGCCATGAACACCGGGCACGAGGGATCGATGACCACGCTCCACGCGAACTCGCCCCGCGACGCCCTCGCCCGACTGGAAACGATGATCATGATGGCCGGCTTCGAGCTGCCGCTGAAGGCCATGCGCAGCCAGATCGCCAGCGCCGTGGATCTGATCGTCCAGGCCAACCGGCTCCAGGGCGGCAAGCGCAAGATCACCTCGATCTGCGAAGTCGTCGGCATGGAACAGGACACGATCGTCATGCAGGACATCTACCGCTACGAACAGGAAGGCGTGGACGAGCACGGCCGGGCCTATGGCAAGTTCATCTCGCCGGGCATCCGGCCGACCTTCATGCCCCGGCTCGAGGCCTGCGGCATCCGCCTGCCGGCCAGCGCCTTCCGCCAGCGCGTGATGTTGGAGGATTGAATGCGACAGGCCGCGGGACGACCGCAAACGCCTCGCCGAGCGTTCGATTTTGGCCGCGATCCGAGTCCCGCGACGCCCACCGGAACCCTGCGCGTTGATTTATGAGCCCCATCCTGATTGCCATTGCGGCGTTTGTCGGCGTGACCGCCTTGGTGGGCGGGATCGCCATGCTGGCGCTCGATCGGCCCTCGGCCAAGATCGAGGACCGCCTGCAACTGCTCACCGGGATCAACACGCCCGCGGCCAAAGACTTCGCCCGGCAGGCAAGCCTTCTCACTGAGCCTTTGGACAAGAAGCCCGGCCTGCTGGAATCGCTGGTCAACCGGTTCGGCAACGTTAACCGGTTGTTCGCGCAGGCCGACGTGCAGATCACCCTGTCGCGCATGGCGATCCTCTGCGCGGCCCTTGCCGGGGCCGGCATGGGGGTGGGCGCGGTTTACGGCGTCCACGCGGGATTGTTGCCGGTGGTCGGGGCCCTGTTGGCCCTGGTGCCCGTCGCATGGCTCTTCTGGCGGCGCAAGCGGCGGCTGAAGACCTTCGGCGTCCAATTGCCCGAGGCGCTCGACATGCTCGCCCGAGCCCTTCGCTCCGGCCAGAGCCTCAACGCGGGGTTCAGCATGGTGGCCAACGAGATTCCCGCACCGCTCGGTCGGGAATTCGGCCGCGTCTTCGAGGAACAAAACCTCGGCGTCAGCATCGAGGACTCGCTGGACGCGCTCACCGAGCGGATTCCGAACACGGATTTGAGATTCTTCGCCACGGCCGTCGTCCTGCAACGCCAGACCGGCGGAGACCTGGCTGAGATCCTCGACAAGATCAGCCACCTGATCCGCGAACGATTCCAGATCTGGGGCCAGATTCAAGCCCTGACCGGCGAAGGCCGCCTTTCCGGCATCGTGCTCTTGGCCCTGCCCGTGGTCCTCTTCTTCGCCATGCTTCGGCTGAACTACGACTACGTCATGGTGCTGTTCAACGATCCGATGGGCAAGAAGATGCTCCTCGGGGCGATCATCCTCCAGGCGTTCGGGGCCTTGGTCATCCGCAAGATCGTCAATATCAAGGTGTGAACGACCGTGATTCTCGCCGAAGTCTCCTTCATGGAAAGCCTCACCCCCCTGGCGCTGTTCGGCATGTTCGCCGCGCTGACCTGGTGGGTCCTGGATTGGATGGCGGCGGCCAGGCCGCGGGCGTTGGAACGTCTCGACGAACTGAATCGTCCCCGCTCGCGGTCGAATCTCGACGGGCTGCCCGTGAAAAAAACCGACGCGGTCACCAAGGTGCTGGAAAAAGCGACTCCTGCCCTGGCCAAGCCGCTGGAACCCAAGAGCGAGGAAGAACTCAGCCGCTTGAAGCTCAAACTGGCCATGGCCGGTTTCCGCTCCGACGCGGCCAGCAAGGCATTCTTGGGCCTGAAGTTCATGGGCCTCATGGCGGGGCTCGTGCTGGGCGCGGGAACGTTCTTTCCGTTCCTCGGTGCGACCCAGCAAAGCACGTTCCTGACGATCGGTCTGGCCGGGGCCCTGTTCTACCTGCCCGACCTGGCCCTCTGGCTGATCGCCAAGAGCCGGCAGCAGGCCATCTTTCTGGGACTTCCGGACGCCCTGGACCTGTTGGTGGTCTGCGTCGAGGCTGGCCTGGGGCTGGATCAAGCGATGCGCCGCGTCGCCGAGGAGACCCGCAAGACCTGCCCCCCACTTTCCGATGAGTTGAATCTGGCCAATTTCCAACTCCAAATGGGCCGACCGCGGAGCGAGGTATTGCACGAACTCGGGGCACGGACGGGCGTGGCCGACCTCCGCACTCTCGCGGCGGTGCTCATCCAGGCGGAGAAGTTCGGTTCCAGCGTGGCCTTGGCGTTGCGCACGCAGAGCGACGCCATGCGAGTCCGCCGTCGCCAGATCGCCGAGGAAAAGGCGGCCAAGACCGCGGTCAAACTGATCTTCCCCCTGGTACTGTTCATCTTCCCGGGAATCTTCGTAGTGCTGGTGGGCCCAGCGGCCATCACTATGGTGAGGGAGATGTTCCCCATTATGTCAGGGGGCAAATAGGAGGGGATGTTCCCGATCGACGGCGACGAAAACGGCTCGCCCCGGCCTTGCGTTGCGCCAGGGCGGTCCCCACGGCCAGAAATCCCGGTCAATTCACTTCACGCAGTCTTCAGCACATGCCAGCCGGGAACCGGCCCCTGTCAGGAGTGCTCGGTGGTTCTGTTCCGGTTCCGCCGCGCAATCGGCCGATGATGAACGAAGAGCGATCATAGCCGCATGAATTCACCCAACGGGGGATCAGGGATGTCCATCCGGCTTTTATTGGCAGCGACCTTTGCCTTGATGCTTGTATTGGCAGCCCCAGTTCGTGGGGATTTCTTCAAGGCCCTGGTTCGCGATTTTCAGGAAGTGAATCAGTGGCCCTGTCCCTATCATTGCTGGGACCGTGAGGCGGTCAGGTCGGCGTTTCCGAGCATGATTCAGAGCGGATGGCGACGCCAGAACCTGTTGTCCGATAGCCACTTCACGGCGAACAACGGCGAGTTGTCGCCCGCCGGCCAGTTCAAGGTCCGCTGGATCCTTACCGAAGTCCCGCCCGAGCACCGGGTCATTCAGGTGCGTCGGGGCGAGACCCCCGAGCAGACCGCCGCGCGGATCCAGGCCGTCCAGAAGTACGCAGCCAAGATCGCGCCCGATTCCGAGCCACCGGCCATCGAGGAAACCAATATGAGCCCGCCAGGCTATCCCGCCGGGTGGCCGGGCCCCAAGGACGGATCCACCACCCGAAAATTCCAGCCCCAAATACCCCAGAACCTCTACCTGCCCGACCGGAATTCATCCGGCAGTGGCACCGCCCAATAGAAGCGTTGCAGAACCTGTTTAGGGGGTAAAGTCTTCGTCCGCGGCGAGGCGCTCGCAGAATCGTGCCAGAAGCGTCGCGCAGCGATCCAAGTCGTCCAGCGAGATCATCTCGACCGGGCTGTGCATGTAGCGGTTGGGGATGCTCACCAGGCCGGTTGCCACTCCTGCCCTGGTAACCTGAATGGAGTTGGCGTCCGTGCCCGTCGCCTTGCCCGACGCGGCCATCTGGAACGGAATCTTCTCGTCTTCGGCAATTTTCACGAGCCGGCGGACCACCTTGGGATTCATGTTTGGTCCGCGCTCAATGACCGGTCCCTTGCCCAAGGCAATGTCGCCTTCCTCCTTTTTCTCGACGGTCGGGCAGTCGGTGGCGTGGGTCACGTCCACGGCCACGCCGACCTCAGGGTCGATTCCGAAGGCGCTGGTGCGGGCGCCGCGCAGGCCGACCTCCTCTTGCACCGTGGAAACGGCGTAGACGGCCCAGCCGAGTTTTTTCGCATCCACCCGCCGCAACGCCTCCATCACGACCCACAAGCCGCATTTGTCGTCCATCGCGGACGAAACCGCCCGGCCGTTGCGGAGTTCACGATACGCCAATTCCACGGTCACCGGATCGCCGATCTTGACGAGCTTTTCCGTCTCTTCCTTGTTCTTCGAGCCAACATCGACCCAGAGGTCCTTCAGCTTGGGCACCTGCTTCCGTTCCTCCTCGGTGAGCAGGTGAATCGGCTTGCGTCCGATCACACCCGGGATGGGACCGCTTTCGGTCCACACCGTCGTGCGTTGGCCGACCAGGATTTGCGGATCCCAGCCCCCAATCGACTGGATATAGATGAAGCCCTCGTTGTCGATATACTGCACGATCAACGCGATCTGATCGCAATGACCGGCCAACATCACCCGACGCTGCCCGCCGGGATTGCGCACCGCCATCACGTTGCCGTGGACATCGGTTTTCACCTCGTCGGCAAAACCGGAAGCGAACCGGCGAACCACTTCCTGCAATGGGCTCTCGTAACCCGAGGGGCTGGGCGTCTCCAAAACCGTCTTGAAGAAAGCGAGGGCATGGGAGTCGATCATTGGCAAGTCCTTTCGTGGCCCTATTGTGGCGGTTTTCCCCGGCGAGTCAATCCGCGGATAGGAAGGAGTCCGCGCGACGCTCCCCGGACGAGGACGGTTCGCGCGGATCGGCACGGACCTTTTGGACTCCGCCCGCGAAATGGTGCGATGTCGGGCGGGCTTCGGCTCTGCCCGCCGAGGAAGCCAAACGGTCCGACGGCGAAACGGTGGGCAGCACAGGCGTCACCTTGACGGCTTCCCCCCGAGTTGCCTAGGATTACGGGTTCGCGGTCCCAGGCGATCAAGGTGGCGGGTGCTTCGATGGAAACGGTGAAGGTCGGGCTGGTGGGGTTTGGAACCATCGGGACGGGGGTTTGCCGGATTCTCCTGGAAGCCGGGGATCGCGTCGCCCGACGGGCGGGGAGACGCGTGGAACTCGCCAAAGTGGTGGATACGGATCTGGCCCGACCGCGCGGCCTTGCCTTGCCGGAAGGAATCCTTACCAGCGACCTCGCGCAGATTACCCAAAACGATGAGATCAAGGTCGCGATCGAGCTGATCGGGGGGCTGGAGCCCGCCCGCTCCATCGTGCTTCAGTTGCTCGAAAGCGGCAAGGACGTGGTGACCGCCAACAAGGCGCTTCTGGCGGAGCACGGGGCCGAGATCTTCAATCGCGCGAGGAAGTTGGGCCGGTCGATTGCGTTCGAGGCGTCGGTGGGCGGGGGGATCCCGATCATTGCCTCGATTGGACAGTGCCTCTCGGCCAATCAGATTCGCTCCATCCACGCCATTCTCAATGGCACGAGCAACTACATCCTGACGCAGATGGAAGACCAGGGGGCGACCTACGAGACGGCGCTGGCCAATGCCCAGAAGCTTGGCTACGCGGAGGCGAACCCGAGCATGGACGTGGACGGCAGCGACGCCGCCCAAAAGTTGGCCATTTTGGCCCATTTGGCGTTTGGGGCCCGGGTGCATTGGAAGAACATCGCCCGGGTCGGGATTACCGCCGTGGATCTGGCCGACATCCGCTATGCCCGGGAACTCGGCTATCGGATCAAGCTGCTTGCCGTGGCGGAACTGGTTCCCGAAGGGTTGGAACTCCACGTGTCGCCCACCTTGGTGCGGCACGGCACACCGCTGGCCGAGGTCCGCGAAAACTACAACGCGATTCGCGTGGTGGGCGACGCGGTGGGCCGCGTGTTCTTCCACGGCCAGGGGGCGGGACAGATGCCTACCGCCTCGGCCGTGGTGGCCGACGTGATCGACACGGTGGTGGGCCGGGCGGCGATCACCTTCCGCACCCTGGAACTCTGGTCCGATCACCACGAGGCGCCCGTCTCGGCCCGCGACTGGGCCAAGGTCGCCGGCCGCTACTATCTCCGGCTGACGGTCGAGGATCGTCCCGGGGTGCTGGCGGAAATCGCGGGAATCCTCGGCAAACACGGAATTTCCATCGCCTCCGTGATCCAGCACGAGAACCCGGAGGCCGCCGAGGGCGTGGTGCCGCTCGTGATCATGACCCATCGCGCGACCGAGGGCGCGATGAGCAAGGCGATGACGGCCATCGACAAGTCGCCCGTGGTGCGGCCGAAAAGCGTGCGGATGAGGGTACGAGAATGAAATACGCCATCATCATCCCGGACGGCTGTGCCGACGAACCGCAGGAATCGCTCGGCGGGAAGACGCCGCTGGAGGCGGCGCGCGTGCCGGCCATGGACGCGGTGGCCGCGGCGGGCGTCGTGGGCCGCGCGTGCCACACGCCGGAGGCCCTGCCGCCAGGCTCCGACGTGGCCAACCTGAGCCTCTTCGGTTACAACCCGCTGGAGCACTTCACCGGCCGGGCCCCGTTGGAGGCCGCCGCGCAGGGCATCGAGCTGGGACCCGACGATTGGGCCGTGCGGTGCAATCTGGTGACCATCGAAAACCAGATCATGGTGGACTTCACCGCCGGGCACATCTCCAACGAAGACGGGGCCGAATTGATCCGCGCGCTCCAGGAGCGGCTCGGCTCGGAACGGCTGAGTTTCCACGCGGGGGTCAGTTACCGGAACCTGCTGGTCTACCGGGGGGCTGGGGCTTCGCCGCCCTTCTCGCCCGATACCCGCACGGTCCCGCCCCACGACCTCACGGACAAGTCGGTGCTGGACAGTTATCCTCGTGGGCCGGGGAGCGATCTGTTGAATCAACTCATGGCGGAGAGCGTCGCGATTTTCGCGAACCACCCGACCAACGCCAGGCGGCGTCAGGCGGGCAAGCTCCCGGCCACGAACATCTGGCTATGGGGCCAGGGGAGCACGCCGCGGTTGGAACCGTTCGCCGCCCGGTACGGGATTCGCGGCGCGATGATTACCGCGGTGGATCTGCTCCGCGGGCTGGGCAAATTGCTTGGCTGGAAGCGCATCGACGTGCCCGGCGCAACCGGCTATACCGACACCGACTACGCGGCCAAAGGGCGTTACGCGGTCCAGGCCTTGGAAGAGACCGATCTGGTGTGCGTCCACGTCGAAGCGACCGACGAGGCCTCGCACGAGGGCGATGCGGCGGCCAAGATCCAGGCCCTCGAAGCCATCGACCAGAACATCGTCGCTCCGGTCTTCGAGGCCCTCAGGAAGCACGGCGACTACCGGATCCTGGTCACTCCCGATCATCCGACGCCCCTGCGGATCAAGACCCACAGCCACGGCTGGGTGCCCTGGGCCATGGCCGGCTCAGGCATCGAGCCCGACGCGGCCCAACAGTACAGCGAAACCACCTCCGCCGCGTCGAAGCTCGTCTTCGCGGAGGGGTGGAAGCTGATGGATTACTTCGTGGGCCCGAGGCGGTGAAGCAAACAAGCAAGGGAAGCAAACGCGGCGTGTCCAGCGCGCGGGGGAACACGCCGGGAGTCTGATCATGTTGAGACGAGTCAAGATCCAGGGCTACAAGTCGCTGGCGGACGTCGAAGTCTCGCTTCAGCCGCTCTCGGTCTTGTTCGGTCCCAACGCCGCCGGCAAGAGCAACTTTCTGGATGCGCTTCAACTTCTTTCTCGCATCGTCGCCAGCCGCACGCTGAAGGACGCGTTCGAGCCGCCGTATCGCGGAAAACCCCTGGAGTCCTTCACGTTCGGGCCTGGCGGCCTCCCTTCGCTTCTGGAAAAAGACAGCGTTTCGTTCTCCATCGAGGTCGATGTCGAGTTGTCGCCCACGGTGATTGCCGCGGTGGACCGGCAAATCCGGGAGATGAGAAAAGGCAAGTCCAGCAGCGAGGCGTCGACGGACGAGACAAAATCTCCGGCGCTGGTGCGCGAGAAACGCCTGCGGTACCGGATCGAAGTCGAGATCCTGCCGAGGTCCGGCATCTTGAGGGTGGCCGACGAACACCTGACGGCGCTCACCGAGAAAGGCGAGGCGACCAAGGCGAGGAAGCCGTTCTTGGAAAGGGTCAAGAACCGGCTCCACCTTCGCATGGAAGGCCAGGCCCATCCGACGTATTACGAACAGTACCTCGATCACAGCGTGCTCTCCTTGCCCCTCTATCCGCCGCACTACCCGCACCTTGTCGCACTGAAACAGGAACTGTCTCGCTGCTACTTCTTCTATTTCGAGCCGCGCGAGCGGATGCGGGCGCCCAACCCGGTGAAGGAGGTGCGGCACATCGGGGTCATGGGCGAAGAACTGGCTGCGTTCCTCAACACGCTGAAAGCCCTGGATGCGCGGCAATTCAAGGCCGTGGAAAAGTCGCTTCACATGATTGTCCCATCGGTCACGAGCATCGACGTGGAGGTGAATAGCCTCGGCGAGGTCGACTTGTGGATTGTCGAAGGCGACATGCGCGTGCCGGCCAGGGTCGTGTCCGAAGGAACGCTCCGCGTCCTGGGGCTTCTGGCCCTCAGCGGGGCCAAAGAGCCCCCCGCCCTGATCGGCTTCGAAGAACCGGAGAATGGAGTTCACCCCAGGCGGCTGAAGATGATTGCCGACCTGTTGAAAACGCGGGCCAGGACGGGGGATACGCAACTCATCGTGACGACTCATTCTCCCATCCTGCCGGATCTATTGCCTGACGACAGCTTGTTCGTCTGTCGGAAACACGGCGCGTGCACGGAGATCACTCCGTTCACGACGTGCGGGCCGCTTGGACGGCGCAAAGACGTCGATGAGGCCCTCGATGAGCAACTCGTCCCGTCCCAGCGAATCCTGCGAGGCGATTTCGATGCGCCAGATTAGCCTCCTTGCTGAGGACTACGGGCACGAGGCGCTGTTGGGGCCGATGGTCCGTCGCATCGCCGCCGACCAGGGGGTTGCCGTGCAGATGCGGCCTTACTCCGTGCGCGGCGGTTTTGGCAAAGTGGCCGAGGAGTTCAAGGAGTACGTGGCGGCGGTGCTCCGCTACCGAGAATGTTTGCCTGACCTGGTCATCGTGGCGACCGACGCCAATTGCGACGGCTTCGCGAAGCGCCGCAAGGGACTGCAACAGGCCGCGCAACCGATTCAGGATCGTGTCGTGTTTGCGATTCCCGATCCTCACGTCGAGCGGTGGCTGTTGTTGGACGCGGCCGCCTTCAAGCAGGTGCTGGGACGGCCCTGCAAGACGCCCGATAAAAAGTGCGCCCGGGACCGGTACAAGGACCTCTTGGCCCAGGCCGTGGCGGAAAGCGGCGCGACGCCGCTTCTGGGCGGCATGGAATATGCGGAAGAGATCGTGTCGGCAATGGATATCGAGAGTGTCAAGAAATGGGACGAATCCCTGGGCAGCTTTCTGGAGGAGCTGCACAGCCGATTTCGCATGTGGCGGCGCGAAGGACAACTGCCCTGAGGAGATTCGCGTGTTCTCGTTTTAACCCCTAACCCTTTACCCTTAAACCCCTACCCATGTCGATCATCGTTCAGAAATTCGGCGGCACCAGTGTAGCGGACAGTCAGAAGATCCTCGCGGCGGCCCGAAAGGCGATCCGCGCGAAAAAGGAAGGCCACCAGGTGGTGACCGTCGTCAGCGCGATGGGCCACACCACGGACCATCTGATCGATCTGGCCAGGCAGATCACCGCGCATCCGCCGGCGCGGGAAATGGACATGCTCTTGGCGACCGGCGAGCAGGTGAGCGTGGCGTTGATGGCCATGGCGATCCACTCGCTGGGCGACCAGGCGATCAGCATGACCGGGGCCCAGATGGGCATCATCACCGACAGCACGCACACCAAGGCCCGCATCCGCACGATCTCCGCCGACCGCATCCGCAAGGCGTTGGACGAAGGCAACATCGTGATCGCGGCGGGCTTTCAGGGCGTCAGCCCGGCGGCCGACATCACCACCTTGGGCCGGGGCGGGAGCGACACCACGGCCGTGGCCCTGGCGGCCGCCCTGCACGCCGACGCCTGCGAGATCTACACCGACGTGGACGGCGTCTACACGACCGACCCCCGCGTCGTCCCCGAGGCCCGCCGGCTCAAGCAAATCAGCTACGACGAGATGCTCGAATTGGCCAGCGCCGGGGCGGGCGTGATGCACAACCGGTCGATCGAGTTCGCCAAGAAGTTCTCGGTGCCGGTCCACGTGCGGTAGAGATTCAGCGACCAGCCGGGCACGATGATTTGCCAAGAGCCGGAATCGCTGGACCAGGTGGTTTGCGGGGCGGCGATGATCAAGGACGAGGCCCGGGTGACCGTGCTCGGCGTTCCCGACCGGCCCGGCGCGGCCTTGACTATCTTCTCGCGGATCGCCGCCAAGAACATCCCCATCGACATGATCGTGCAGAACGTGGCCGCCGACGGCCTGGCCGACATCTCGTTCACCGTGGTCCGCGACGAGCTGCCCGCCACGCTCAAGGCCGTCGAGGAGGCGAGCCGGGCATTGGGGGCCGAGGGCTACAACTACGACGACAACGTGGCGAAGATCTCCGTGGTGGGCCTCGGCATGAAGAACCAGCCCGGCGTGGCCCGCCGCATGTTCCGCGCGTTGGCCGACAAGGGAATCAACATCCTGATGATCACCACCAGCGAGATCAAGATCTCGGTGCTCGTGGATCGGGACCACGCGATGGAATCGCTGCGGACCGTCCACGCCGCGTTTGAACTCGACAAGGAGCCGGCGGGCTTGACGCAACGTCCCGCCCCGGCGGCGATCTCCGCCAACAACGGAACCGCCGACGCCGTCGCCCGAATGCAGAACATGGAAGACCTGTTGATCGACGACATCACGCTCGACGAATCGCAGGCCCGGGTTACCATCTCCCGCGTCCCCGACAAGCCGGGGATCGCGGCGCGGATTTTCGACGAAATCGCGGCGGGCGGGATCGTGGTCGACATGATCGTGCAGAGCGTCGGACGCGAGGAACTCGCCAACCTGAGCTTCACCGTGCCGCAAAAGGACCTGGCCAAGAGCCTGGAGCTGGTGGGCAAGCTCGCCGAGCGCCTCGGCTGCCCCCCGCCCACCAGTTGCCCGGCCGTCGCCAAGCTCACCGTCTTCGGCACCGGCATGAGGAGCCATACGGGCGTGGCCAGCCGTCTGTTCCGCTCGCTGGCCGACGTGGGGATCAACGTCGACATGATCAACACCAGCGAAGTCCGCGTGAGCGTCGTCGTCGAGGGCCGCCAAGGCCGCAAGGCCCTGGAAACCCTCAAGACCGAGTTCGCCGACGTCCTGGTCTGAACGCCGCGCCCTCGCGCGAGTCAACCCGAACCCATCCCCCGAGATTCAAGCGGTTTTGCGCCTCCTTGACAAGTCCGTCGCGAAAGGCTCATTCTGGGGCCGGGCGGTGGTTCTCGAGGGTTTGAAGAGGGCAACGGGGAAAATCCGGCGGCCCGCGACCGACCCGGCCTGCGGACCGGCGGCCCTTGCGTTCTCTGGCCCAAGGGCCCGAAGGATGACGTTTTCCAGCGTGCGGTGTCGGCCGGAGCCGCAAGAGAGTTTCTTCGCGGCGGGGCGGGAGCGTGTTCGCAGGGGAACCAAAGGGGCGATCAGCCCGGGAGGACGACGATGAGCTTTCGAACGAGTCGCCGTGGTCTGCTGAAATGCGCCGCGGCCGGGGTGTCGAGCAGTTGGGTCCTGATTCGGGGCCAGTCCGCCTCGAGCTATGGGGCGAACGAAAAGCTGAATGTGGCGTTGGTGGGGATTGGGAATCGGGGGCGGTTGTTTCTCCGATCCATTCCCCGAATCGGCGAGAACCTGGTCGCCGTGTGCGACGCCAACCGCAACCGGCTGCGCGAGGCGGGCGGCGCCGTCCCGCAGGCGCGGCTTTATCAGGATTTTCGCAAGATGCTCGACGAGATGGATCGCCAGATCGACGCCCTGGTGATCGCCACGCCGGAGCATACCCACGCCGTCATCGGCGCGAGGGCCATGAAGCGCGGCAAGCACGTGTACATCGAAAAGCCGATCGCCCACGATGTCGCCGAGGCCCGGCAGCTTCGCCAGATCGCCCGGCGGCAGAACGTCGCTTCGCAGATGGGGAACCAGGGGATGGCCACGGATTGCTTCCGCCGCACCCTGGAGTTGATCCTCGACGGGGCGTTGGGCGAGATCCGCGAGGTGCATCTGTGGTTTGTGTTCGGCGGATCGGGCCCGATCCAGCGGCCGAAAGAGACGCCGCCGGTGCCCGATTTTCTCGACTGGGACTTGTTCCTCGGACCCGCCCCCCAGCGCCCCTTTCACCCCAGCTACCTTTCCGGCTGGGGGGCCTGGCGCGATTTCGCCACGGGCTGTCTGGGAGGGGGCGGCTCGCACTCGATCCACCTCGCGTTCAAGGGATTGAAGCTGGGCGAGCTGTGGTCGGGCGAGAAAGCGGCGGGCTTTATCCGTGTGGAGACGGAGATCCCCGAGCCGAGCGCCGAGGGTTTTCCCCGCTGGCAGGTCGTGCGCTTCGACCTCCCCGCCCGCGGCCCCCTCCCCCCGGTCCGAATCCACTGGTACAACGCCCCGGAAGAAGAACTCCGCGCCCAAGGCGTCTGGCAGCGTCTGGAAAAGATCGCCGGACGCGATCTGGAATGGAAGGACAATAGCTGGACGCCGCGGTCGGGCGGCTTGCTGGTGGGCAGCAAGGGAGTCGTCCACACCAATGCCCACAATTCCGTGTGCGAGTGGCTCCCGGCCAAGGACTTCCCCGACGCGGGCGGGCCGCCGCGCAAGTTGCCCCGCGCGCCGGCGCAGGGGGACCACGGCGTGCCCGGCCACGAGCGCGAATGGGTTCGGGCGTGCAAGGGCGGTCCCACGCCGTTTTCCTGCTTCGATCACTCCGGTCCGGCCATGGAGTTGCTGCTCTTGGGAAACGTGGCGAGCCTGGTCCGCCAGCCGCTGGAATTCGACCCCGTCGCGATGAAGATCGTCAACAACCCCGAGGCCGACAAGCTCCTCCGGCCCCCGCGACGCGACGGATGGGAGTTGTGACCGCCCGCGCCGCGAAGGCCCCAAACGCCGCCCCGCGAAACCGATGGTCCCCGTCCCCGACGAGCCGCCGCCGGCCGTAACCGTTCATGGGCCGGGGACTGGCGCGTTTTTTGGGGCCGTTTCGCGCCGAAAAACGCGCCTGTCCCATTCCCGGCCAGGGGGACAGTCCCATTTTCGCGGACTTCGCCGCGACAATCGGGACAGTCCCCGTGAACGGTTACCCCCGGGCGGTTCCAAAAGCAACGGCCCTCGCCAACCCCCCAGGCCAAAGGATCTGGCTCAAATCCGGGGACTTGTTCTCCTGTCGTGCCCCTGGAGTGCTCCGCGCGCCGAGTCGGCGCCCGGTCCGGCCGTCGCGGCCTCGGTTCAGAACTTGGGAAGCACGTTGCGGATGCCTTCGTCGCGGGGCATTTTGTCGGGCAGGGCGCGGTGCTCGCGCATCAGCCGGGCGAGTTCGGCCTTCAACTGCTCGACCCGCTCCGCGTGCGCTGGCGCCAAGGCCAGGTTCCGCGTCTCCAGGGGATCCTCTTGAAGGTCGTACAGCTCGGCGATGTGGCGGTCGGGCTGGCCGTCGCCGTGGGGATAATGGATGTATTTCCAGCGCTCGGTCCGCACCGCGCGCACGTTGGGCGTGAAGGGAAACTGCGGCTCGTAATTGTACTGATACATGAACGACGTGCGCCAGCCAGCCCTGTCCCCGGCCAGCAACCGCTTCCAGGACCGCCCGTCGGCCTGGGGCAAAGGCGCGACGCCGCAGATGTCCAGCAGGCTGGGCGCCAGGTCGAGCGTCAAGACCATTTCGCGGACGACCGTCCCCGGCCGCGCCAGCCGGGGATAGCGCACCAACAGGGGCACGCGCAGGCTTTCCTCATAGGCGGTGCGTTTGTCGGTGCGCCCGTGTTCGCCCAAGGCGAACCCGTTGTCGCTGGTGAAGACCAGCACGGTGTTGTCCAATTGGCCGGTCTCGCGCAGCGCCGCGTACAGGCGGCCGACGCTCTCGTCGACCGACGCGATGCAGCCCAAATAGGCCCGCACGAACTTGCCGTATTCCTTCTGGCCATAGAGCGGACCGCCCAAGCCGTGCCAGGTGGGATAGGATTGTTCCAGCCACGCCGGCTTGCCGTCGGCGGCGCGGTAGTTGTCGGCATTGGCGGGGCGAACGATTCTCTCGCCGTCGAAGGCGTGTTCATATTTCGGCTCGGGGACGATCGGGCCGCCGTGCGGCGCCTTGTGGCCGAGCACCAAAAGCCACGGCCTGGCGTGGCCGCGGCGGATCCAGTCCACGGCCGCGTCGGTCACTACCGTCGTGTAGTAGCCCTTCAGCACGCGGCGCTGCCCGTTGATGTTGAACTGGTTGTCCCAGTAGGCGCCTTGACCCTTGTGGCTCATCCAGAAGTCGAAGCCGGGGCGCTGCGCGTCGTCGTCCTCGCCCATGTGCCACTTGCCGATGTAGGCGGTCTCGTATCCGGCCTCGTGCAGTTGGCGCGGATAGCCGGGCAACTGGTAGGGGTAGTCGGTGAAATTGTTGAGCACCCCATGGCGGTGCGCGTACTGGCCGCTCAACAGCGACGCGCGGCTCGGCGAGCAAAGCGACGTGGTGACAAACATGTTGGCGAAGCGCACGCCCTCGGCGGCGATCCGGTCGAGGTGCGGGGTCTTGAACCAAGGGAACAAAGCCCGCTCGCCTTGCTCGCGCTGGACCACGCCCAGCGCGTCCCACCGCATGTCGTCGGTGAGGACCACCAGAACGTTGGGGCGGCCGCTATCCGCGTTGCCCGCCGCGCCGACGGCGCTGCCCAAGGCCCCGAGGGCCATCCAGGCCGCCACCAGCGGCGCCACGAACCAACCAGGCCCCTTCGAACTGCCCGGTTGCGGACCGCATCCGGCCCGGCGATCACTTCGTCTCATCGTTGCACCTGCTTCTCGAAAGGTAACCGTTCACGGGGACTGTCCCCCTTGCCGGTCATGTGAACGGTTACCTCGAAAGACCAACGGCGCGCTTCCGGCAAGGACCTCGTCCGGCCTCACCGCCTCCGAAGCGTCTCCGGCGCGCTTGACCCATCCGAACGCACGGCAAGGCCAAACTGGCATTCTCCACCCTGGCGCAAGGGGCGACAAGAGCCCGGTGGCCGCCTCACCACCGGCCCGTCGCGGCTGAAGACGGGACCGCGCCGGGGGCGGCGAGCCGCCACGGTGTTGCGGCGGGGCCGTTTCGGCGGGTAACCGTTCACGGGGACTGTCCCGATTTTCGCGGCGAAGTCCGCGAAAATGGGACTGTCCCCCTTGCCGGTAAGGGCACAGGCACGATTCTCGGCGCGAAATGGCCGGAAAAACGAGCCAGTCCCCGGTCTTTGAACGGTTACCTCGGCGGAACGCTTTTGCGCTTGACATGCCCAACGCGGCACATTAGCGTAGTCCGCGGACGCCTCGGGGTTGCGGCGGACGGGCGCCATGCTTCGGGCCGTTTCGGACCGGACAATGCGCTTGTCCCCTTCGCGGCAACGGGGGCGATCGGGTTTTCGGGTAGTTCACCGCGAAAAACGGGGACGGTGTCCGGGGACGACTATCAAGCGTCGAGCCGCGCGAGAAGGGTTCTTTCCATCCGAGAGCGCCGCCATGGATAGCGCAGATTCCGGCCGGGAGGCGACCCGGCTTCGCGATCTTTCGGCCCACCAGTGGAAATCGGGGATCGCGGCCTGGCTGGGCTGGCTGTTCGACGGCCTGGACATGCACCTTTACACGCTCGTGGCCACCCCGTTTGTGGCCCAGTTGCTCAGGGTGAGCGACGTGCGGCATCCGGACGTGGGCTATTACGGGTCGGTCATTCAGGCGTCGTTTTTGGTGGGCTGGGCCCTGGGCGGGGGATTGTTCGGCCGGATCGGCGACCGACTTGGCCGCGCCCGGGCCCTGATGCTCACGATTCTCACCTACGCGCTGTTCACCGGCCTGTCGTTCTTCGCCCAAACGTGGTGGCACCTGCTGCTGTGCCGTTTTCTGGCGGCGTTGGGCATCGGGGGCGAATGGGCGGTGGGGGCGTCGCTGCTCTCCGAGACGTGGCCCAAGCGGTGGCGTCCGTGGATCGCGGCCACGCTGCAAAGCGCGGTGAACATCGGCGTGCTGTTGGCCATGGTGGCCGTCGCGCTGTTGTCGCTCATTCCGTTTGGCCGGGAATACGCGTACTATGAGTACCGCGTGGTCTTCCTGGTCGGCATCCTGCCCGCCCTGCTCGTGCTGTGGATTCGCCGCGCCGTGCCCGAGCCCGAGGAATGGCACACGGCCCGATTCCAGTCGCGCGACGCGATGCCCCGCATCAGCGATTTGTTCCGCGGGGCGGTGCGGCGCACGACGGTGTTGACGATCTTCGTGTGCGCGTTTTCGCTGACCGCGCATTGGGCGTTCATGTATTGGTTCCTCCAGCACCTCCGCAACCTGCCGGACATCGCGCATTGGAGCGATCCGGAACGAACCCGCTTTCTGACCTTGGCGATGATCCTGGTGATGGTCGCGTCGATCGCCGGGAACTTCCTGGCCGGAGGGATTGCCCGCTTCATCGGGTATCGCAAGACGATCGCCTGGATGTGCGCGGCCTACTGCGGCGTGATGGCCGCCGCCTACTTCGACTATGGCGAACCGCTTTCGCACCGGACCCAGTTCTGGTGGCTGGCGGGGATCGGCGCGTGCCAGGGCTTGTTCGGGTTGTTCACGATGTATCTGCCGCCGTTGTTTCCCACCCTGCTGCGGACGACGGGGGCGGGCTTTTGCTACAACATCGGCCGGATCGTGGCGGCGGGCGGGACCGTGTTTTTCGGGTTGTTTTCGCACCTCGGCGACCATCGACCCGCGTTGTTCTACGCGTCGTTCGTCTTCCTTCCGGCCGCCGTGGTCGCCCTGCTCTTGCCCGAACCGCCCGATCAAGCGTAGCGCCCCGCGCCTCCCCGCCGCCGGTCCGCGAACCCAGCCGCGCGCCGGGCAACCGTTCACGGGGACTGTCCCGATTTTCGCGGCGAAGCCCGCGAAAATGGGACTGTCCCCCTGGCCAGTAAGGAGACAAGCCCATTTTTCGGCGCGAAACAGCCCGAAAAACGCGCCAGTCCCCGGCCTGTGAACGGTTACCGCGCCCAAGCGGGTTTCCGTTCTCGCGGCGCGTTGACTTGCGCATTTCCGGCCAGTATGGTGAATCGATCGGCGGCGCGGCTTCCCCTGGTTCTGTCGCTTGCGCCGCGCGGGAATCCTGGATGGGAGGTGCGTCGAATGAAGCGTTCCACGTGTGTGGCCATGGGGTTGCTGTTCGCGGTGATGTTGGGCGCGCGGGCCGCCGGCACGGCCGGCGAGGAGAAGAAGCATTGGAAGCCGCTGATGGACGGAAAGACCTTGGCGGGTTGGCACCCGGTGGGCCACGGAAAATGGACCGTCGAGGACGGCGCGTTTGTCGGCCGGGCCAACAACGAAAAGCTCTACGGCCTCTTGTTCAGCGACCAGACGTTCCAGGATTTCACGGTCCGCTTCAAGTTCAAGTTCATCTCCGGCGACAGCGGCTTCTACATCCGCACGATCCTCAAAGAGCCCGATGAAGCCCACAACCTGCAAGTCCAGGTCGGAGCGCCAGGCAGCGGCCTGGGGCGAATCTACGAAAGCTACGGCCGCGGCTGGCTCGCCCAGCCCGATCCCGAGGCCGAAAAAAAGGTCTACAAACCCAATGACTGGAACGAAATGGAGATTTCGGCCCACGGCGGCCACATCGTGGTCAAGGTCAACGGCCAGACGACGTGCGAGCTGAAGGACTACAAGGGCCGCACCGTGGGCCACTTCGCCCTCCAGATGCACTCGGGCACGGTCAACGAGGTGATGTTCAAGGACATCGAGATCGCCGAATAGGCGGGCGGCGTTCATGCACGCGGAAGTGATTTCCATCGGCGACGAAATCATCAGCGGACAGCTCCTCGACACCAACTGTCAGTGGCTCAGCCAGCGTCTGGAGGAGCTGGGCGTCCGCGTGCTGTATCATTCCGCGGTCGGCGACGAGCTGGAGGCCATGGTCGGCGTGTTCCGCCTGGCCATCGGCCGGGCCGACGTGATCGTGACCACCGGGGGGCTGGGGCCGACGGCCGACGACCTGACCCGCGAGGCGCTGGCCCAAGCGACGGGCCGCAAGCTCGTGCTCGACGCCCGGGCTTTGGAACAGATCCGCGCGCTGTTCGCGCGGCGCAAGCGGGAAATGCCCAAGCGGAACGAGTCGCAGGCCATGTTTCCCGAGGGCAGCCGCGTGGTCCCCAATCCCCACGGCACGGCCCCCGGCATCGATCTGGAGATTGCCCGCCCAGGCCTCGCCCCGTGCCGCCTCTTCGCCCTGCCCGGCGTGCCCGACGAGATGAAGGAAATGTGGCTGGGCACGGTGGCCCCCGAACTCCGCAAGGCCGGGGCAGGACGGCAAGTGATCCGCCACCGGCGGATCAAGTGCTTCGGCGCCGGCGAAAGCCAGATGGAGGCCATGCTCCCCGACGTGGTCCGGCGCGGACGCGAGCCTCGCGTGGGCATCAACGCCAGCCAGGCCACGATCATCTTCCGCGTCACGGCGGCCGGGCCCACTGAGCAGGCAGCCCTGGCGGCCATGGAACCAACCCTGCACACCATCCGCAAGTGTCTGGGAAACCTCGTCTTCGGCGAAGAAGACGACGAACTCCAGGACGCGGTGGTCCGGCTGTTGCGGCAGCGCCAACAGACGTTGGCAACCGTGGAGTGGGGCACCGCGGGCCTGGTGGCCGACTGGCTGGGCAGCGCGGCCCAAGGCGATCCCTGCTATCGCGGCGGCCTGGTGTTGGGCGCTGAGGCCACGGTCCAACAGGTGCTTGGCGCCGGTCCGGACGTCTCGGCCATGGCCGAGGCCTGCCGCAAGCGATTCGGCGCGGACTACGGCCTGTGCGCCGGACCGTTCCCCACGCTTGATCCCCCGCCCGCCGAGCCCAAACCGTTCCACTACGCCCTGGCCGGCCCCGGCGGCGTGACCGCGCGGGCCATCCCCTTCGCCGCCCATCCCGCCCTGTTGAAAGTCCTTTGCGCCAAGCACGTGCTGAACTTGGCGCGCCTGGCGATGCTCGCATAGGGCGCTCTGAGCTGCCCCTTTCGTAACCGTTCACGGAGACTGTCCCCCTTGGCCGGTCAGGGACAGACGCATTTTTCGGCGCGAAACGGCCCGAAAAACGCGCCCGTTCCTGGCCTGTGAACGGCGGCCCCTTTGTTTGCGGGCCGCAGCGCCGTTCCCCCCTGGCGCACTCTCGGCGCAGCGCCGCCAGCTTGCCGCAAGACGAGGGACTTTCCCCTTGCCGGCAAGGGCGGATTGTTCGGTCCGAAACCGCCCGACCAATCCGCCCGTCCCCGGCCTGGGGACGGTTGCGGCGTTTTTAACCGTAGCCTAACGGAAGTCTTGCAGAACTTTTTCCTTGTGCAAATCAAACGCTCACAATGACTCGGCACAATGCGGCGAACGAGTTGATCGTCGCCGACGGCATGGATCCCCTGGAAACTCACCAGGACCGTTCCTTTCCTTCCGGTTTTTGGGGGAGGTGCAACATGAGGAGCCCAAGGAAACATTGGCCTGCGGTTCGCGGTTTTCGCGGCGTCACGTTGGTGGAGCTTCTGGTGGTCATTGCCATCGTGACGATGCTCATGGCCCTGTTGCTTCCGGCCCTGAATTTGGCCCGGGAGTCCAGCCGCAGCTCGGCCTGCCAGAACAACTTGCGTCATTTTGGCGTGGGTTTTGCTTCGCACGCCTCGCGGACCGGCTTCTTTTGTTCCGGCGCGATGGACTGGCGGCGCGACGGAGCGGTGACCGAGGTCGGTTGGGTGGCGGACCTGGTCAAGATCGGCACGCCGGTGGGAAGCATGTTGTGCCGCACCAACCCCGCCCAGGTTTGCGACACCTTCAACGACTTGTTGACCCTGGACCCGGCGATCGACAAGTGCGTGGATCGGCTCGGCAGCCCGCCGCAAACCCTGCCCGACGGATCGACCGAGACCAACCCTTGCCGCTTGCTGGCCGCCGAAACGCCCGGCTCGCCCGCCGCGAAGCAAATCGTCGAACAGAAGATCCTTTTCGAGCACTTCAACACCAACTACACGCCGAGTTGGTTTCTCGTCCGATCCGCGGTGAACCTGGACGCCAGCGGCAATTTGAAGGTCGATCCGGCGGGGTGCGGGCCGTCGCTGGCGGCCCTGGGGTCGACGCGCGGGCCGCTCCGCCAGGCCCTCGTCGACTCCTGCGGCGTGCCGGCCAGCTTCGTTCCCCTGTTGGCCGACGGCCAGCCCACCGGCACGTTGTCGCAGGACGTCGGGCCGCACCGCGCTGGCTCGCCGACCGTGCGGCAGTTCACGCGCGGGCCCGTGCTCAAGACCACCTTGGAACCGCCCACCTTCCCGCCCGGAACCCCGCAAAACGGGCCCAACGGCTGGTGGGCCGTGTGGAACAACGAGACGCTTCAAGATTATCGCTTGTTCGGGCCGGTCCACCGCAACACGTGCAACGTGCTGTTCGCCGACGGGAGCGTGCGGGCCTTGGCCGACGCGAACAAGGACGGACAACTGAACAACGGTTTTCCGGCCAGCGCCGAAACCGGCTTCGCCGACGACCGCATCGAACTGCCCGAGACCGACTTCTTCAGCAAATGGATGCTGCGGCGCAAGTAGCCGTTCCCAGGCGGGAGACTGGAATATGTTTCGGGTCGCTTCGGATCGAAAGGCGCGCCTGCCCCTGATTGGCAAAGGGTCCCGTCCCGTGTTCGCGGACTTCGCCGCGAAATTCGGAAAAGTCCCCGGGAACGGCTGCGGCGGACCTGGCGCGATCCGAAGCGGCGGGCCGTGGGCCAACCAAAATCGAAAGAAGATTTCACGCGTTTTTTACAGTTCACGCATCAAGCCCTGACATGGGTGTGGACAATTCTGTCTGGTCACGCGGCGGGAACAAAGGCCCGCCTGGTTCAACTCGAACGGTCAAGCGATTCGATGGTCGGCGACGCCACTCGGCCAGCGGCCGAAATGCCCACAACGGGAGGGCAGGATGATCGGGGAGCCGTCGCCGACCACCGAGCGGTCCATCCGTTCAAACGGGCATGGGGACAAGTTCAGACGAAAGGAGGTGCGGCGCATTCCTCGAGGCGTGGCGATTCTCATTGGCACGGAAAAACTAGAGACACGTTGGTTACGTAAGCGTTCACAGGCCGGAGACTGGCTGGTTTTTCGGGCCGTTTCGCGCCGAGAAACGTGCTTGTCTCTTACTGGCCAGGGGGACAGTCCCATTTTCGCGGACTTCGCCGCGAAAATCGGGACAGTCCCCGTGAACCGGAAAAACTAGAGACACGTAGGTTACCGTTTCACCTTGTCTGGAGAGAAGAAATGAAGCGAAAAGGTTTTACGCTGGTTGAGATGCTGGTGGTCATTGCGATCATCGGCTTGTTGATCGCCCTGCTGATGCCGGCCTTGTCCCGCGCCCGCGAGGCGGCCCGGTCCAACACCTGCCAGAACAACCTCCGGCAGTTCGGCATCGGGATGTTCGAGTTTGCCCAATCGGATCCCGCCGGCCGCCTGTGCACCGGGGCTTGGGACCAGCGGCGCGACGGCTGCTTGTTCGAGTACGGCTGGGTGGCCGACCTGATCAAGATCGGCGCCGCGGTGCCCGGCAAGATGCTCTGCCCGAGCAATCAGCTCAAGTCGCTGGAGAAGCTCAACGACCTGTTGGGCATCGGGACTTCGACCAATCCGGCAGACGGCCTGCCCGACCCGGCTAGGCTCACCGCCGGCAAGTGCCGGGACACGTCGAATAGCACGACGGAGCCGAAGCACGGCCCCTGGGTGGGGAACCTGACTTGGCCGGATACGACCGGTTGGTTCAACTACGCGTCGAACATGGTTGTCAACGAAGGTTACAACACGAACTATGCGTCGAGCTGGTTCATGGTCCGTAGCGCGCCGAAGGGCTCCAACGTGGGTGGGAATATGATGGTCGGCCAACCCAATGGTTCCGGTGGGTTTTGGAACCTCAAGGGCTTGGGCGGTGCGGTCGGCCCGCTCACCGTCCAGATGATGGAGTCCTCGCAGGTCGCCTCCTCGACGATCCCGCTGTTGGGCGACGCGGGGCCCGGCGACATCAACGAGGCTGTGCTAACGCGGACCGTCAACGTCGAGTACGGACTCACCGCCGGCGTCCGCCTTGGCGAGTCGTTCAACGACGGCCCGAGCTACTACAACAGCGCGACCAACGGCATCAACATCATTCCCTCCAATCAGACAGTTGAGATCCTGGCTGCCGTGCCGAAGCAGCTTCCCACGCCCAACGACTACGTTGGACTCAACGGCAAGACCGAGGCTGCCTTCGCTGGCCCAGCGGGAACGCTCTACCTTCAAGACACCCGCGACTGGATGTGCATCCACGGGGCGGGTGGCAAGAAGTTCTTCAACTGCCTGATGGGCGACGGCTCGGTCAAGCAGTTCTATGACGTCAACGGCGACGGGTATGTGAACCCAGGCTTCGCCGTCGATGCCGCAGCGGCCACGCCAGAGGCGACGGGCTACACCGACGCGGTCTGCGAGGTCGCGCCGTCCGACATGTATAACGGTCCGTGGATCGACACCAACGTCCGCAAGGGCAAGTTCGAGTAAAGGGATTGGCTTAAGGGGGGAGCCCCGAAGCCGGGACCTCACCATTTGCTTTGCTGTGTGTCTGCCCGCCCCGGGACGGCCCGCTCGTCCCGGGGCGGGCCCCGTTGCAGGATGGGTTTCCCGACCCAACCCAGAAGTCGAACCAACGATGCGTCCCCCTGGCCGGTGAGGGGACAGGTACATTTTTCGGCACGAAAGGGCCCGAAAAACGCGCCAGTTTCCGGCCCGTGAACGGTTACGTCCCAGGAGTCGAACCAACGATGCGCAAGTGCGTTTTGTTCGGCAGCGCGTTGGCCCTGGCGGCCATCGGCCTTGCGATCGGGGTGTTGGTGTTCCGAGGCGGGATCCTGGCCTCGCCCCGCGGGCCCGGCGCGGATCCGGGCTCCGGTGTGCCGAAGGTCGTCTTGAAGGAGACCAGGCACGACTTCGGGATCCTCGATCCGCGCGAACCCTGCAAGCACCTTTTCATCGTCAAGAACGAAGGGACCACGCCGCTGAAGCTCGCCAAGGCGGGCACGTCGTGCAAGTGTACCGTCTCGGTGCTGCCCGACGGCGAGATCCCGCCGGGGATGGGCGGCCCGATCGAGATCGAATCCAAGACCGAGGGGATCACCGGCAAGTTCCGCCACACGGCGGACTTCGTGACCAACGACCCGGAAATGCCCCGCTTCCAACTGGCCATCGAAGGCGACATCCGGTCCTACGTGGCGGCGGGCGATCCGCTGATCAGTCTTTCGGAATTGGAGCGGGGCAAGCCCGTCGAGTGCTCGACGATCATCTATTCCCAGGTGTGGGACGCTTTTTCGTTGAAGGACGTAAAGAGTTCGATCGAGGGCCTGACGTGGGAATTCCAACCGGCCCCGCCCGAGAAACTCAAGCCCTTGGACGCCCGAAGCGGCTACCTGGCCACGTTCCGCCTGCCGGCCGGCGCGGTGCAGAAAAGCTTCAGCGGTTGGGTCGAGGCCGCGGCCGAAGGCGCTGGCCACGCCGGTGCCGCGAAGACGCTCCACGTGACCATCGCCGGCCATGTGCCCGCCCTGCGGACCGTCTACGGCCCGCAAGTCGACGTGGACGGCGTGGTGACGCTCGGTCCTCTGAAGCCGGGCGAAGGGGCCTCGGCGCGGCTCGTCCTTCGCGTGCGCGGCGACCACCGCGAGATTCAGGTTCGCAAGATCGAGACGAAGCCGAGTTTCCTCAAGGCGAGCGTGACGGCGCAAAGCCCCGAGTTGGCCAAGAAGGGCGTCTATACGATCGCCATCGATGTCCCGCCCGACGCGCCTCCCTGCAACCACCTCTCCGAAGACACGATGGGCGAGATCCGCGTGTGGACCGACCATCCGGAGATGCCGGAGATCGTGCGGCTGAAGGTCGCCTTCGCGGTCACCAGCGGTCGGCTTCCGCGCGGACCGGCCGATCGCCCCAAGCGCGGCTCCTCGTGAATGCCAGGCAGCGGCGATGCCCACTACAGTAAGGGGTGGCCGCAGCGCTGCGTCACCTGAATTGTGCATTCGTCACCCCGCCGCTTGGCGACCTTGTGGGTGTGCGTCATTTGCGGTATATTGCTGCTGACGAACCTGGGGCGGTAGCTCAGTTGGGAGAGCGCTGCGTTCGCAATGCAGAGGTCGGGAGTTCGACCCTCCTCCGCTCCACTTCCGAAGGCCCGTTGACAGCCCTTGTCAGCGGGTCTTTTTTCTTTAACCTGCAAGCATTTACGTCAAGGACGGCGGCTTCGGCCCCATTCGCTCCGTAACCGTTCACAGGCCGGGGACTGGCGCGTTTTCCGGGCCGTTTCGCGCCGAAAAATGCGCCTGCCCCCTGACCGGCCAAGGGGGACAGTCCCATGTTCGGGGCTTCGCCGCGAAAATCGGGACAGTCCCCGTGAACGGTTACTTCGCTCCTTCGCTTGACAGATTGACGACGGCCGACCGCAGCGTAGTCGGTTTGCCGCAAGTTGGTCCAAGCCCTGGTATAAGCTGCGGGGGGGAAATCAACGGTCTGCGTTGCCCTTGCGGCGATTCTTTTACCTTATGCCCCACCAGTGAGCTGGCGAGCCAGAACGGCCTTCATCGCCCCGTGGCCGTCCAACAGGCGGGGTCGCTCTTCACCTGAACGACTACCCGAATTCAACTCCGTCTTAGCCCAGATTACCACGAAGACGGGGGCGATACAGGGCATCCCTCCGTTCGCCCGGCCCGGCAGGCCGCAAGCGGAGGAAAGAAACAAGAAAAAAAAAAGTAGTCTGCGACCCGCCAGTGCGGAAGCAGTTGGCGGTGGCTTGTGGGTTGAGCCTTGGGCCCACTTCCGGGACGGCCAGACCGCAGGCCCAAGCCTCGGTTACAAAATGAACTTACTCAGATCCTCGTCGCGAGCGACTTCGCTGAGGCGTTCGCGGACGTAGGCGGCGTTGATTTCGACCCGTCCCATTTTCATGTCCGGGGCCTCGAAGCTCAGGACCTCCAGCAGGCGTTCCATGATGGTGTACAGGCGGCGGGCGCCGATGTTCTGGGTGGTCTGATTGACCTGAAAAGCATAGTCGGCGAGGGCCTCGATCGCGTCGTCGCGAAACACCACCTCGACGCCCTCGGTGGCCAGCAGCGCCTGGTATTGCTTGGTCAGCGCGTTTTTCGGCTCGGTGAGGATGCGGATGAAATCCGCCTTGGTCAAGGGGCTGAGTTCGACGCGGATGGGGAAACGGCCTTGGAGTTCGGGCATCAGATCGCTCGGCTTGGCGCGGTGAAACGCCCCCGCGGCGATGAACAGGATGTGATCGCTCTTGACCCAACCGTAGCGCGTTTGGACGGTCGTTCCCTCGACGATGGGGAGCAAGTCGCGCTGCACGCCCTGCCGCGAGACGTCGGCCCCGTGGACCTGTTCGCCGGCCACGATCTTGTCGATCTCGTCGATGAAAATGATTCCCAGGTTTTCGGCCAGGTCGATGGCCTCGGCGTTGACCTTGTCGCGGTTGATCAAGGCGTCGCACTCCTGCTCGAAGAGGAGCTTTCGGGCCTCGGCGACGCTCATTTCACGCCGGGAGGTGGTCTTGGGCAGGATCTTCTCGAACATCGAGTGCAGGTCGAGATCCATCTGCTCCATGCCGGCCCCGGTGAACATCAGCGGCAGGGCCTTCTGCTCGATGGTGATCTCCACGCGGCGATCCTCCAACAGCCCGGCCGCCAGCATCGCCCGCATCTTTTCCCGCGTCCGGCCGTACCGCTCGGGGGAATGGGGCGAATCGGCGGGGGATTCGTCGTCCGGCGCCCGGCCGACGAGGAGGTCCAGCAGCCGCTGTTCGACCCGGGCCCGCGCCTCGGCCTCGACCTTGCCTCGTTCCCTTTCGCGGACCAGGCCGATGGCGTTTTCGACCAGGTCGCGGACCATGCTTTCCACGTCGCGGCCGTAGTAGCCGACCTCGGTGTAGCGCGTGGCCTCGACCTTGACGAACGGAGCGCCGGTGAGCCTGGCCAGGCGCCGGGCGATCTCGGTCTTTCCGACGCCGGTCGGGCCGATCATCATGATGTTCTTGGGGGCGACCTCGGGCCGCATTTCCTCGGGCAAGCGCTGCCTGCGCCAGCGATTCCGCACGGCCACGGCCACGGCCCGCTTGGCCGCATCCTGGCCCACGATGTGCCGATCCAACTCCGCGACGATCTGCCGGGGCGTCAGTTCTGCCACTCCAATTCCTCCACGACGATGTGGGTGTTCGTGTAGACGTCGATGCTGGCGGCGATCTCTAGCGCGGCCCGCACAATCTCCGCGGCCCCCAGCCCGGAATGCGCCAGCAACGCCCGGGCGGCCGCCACCGCCAACGGCCCGCCCGAGCCAATGCCCAACACGCCGTCGCTCGGTTGCAGCACGTCGCCGGTGCCGGTTACCAAGAGGGTGTTTCGGGCATCGACCACCGCCAGCATCGCCTCCAGGCGGCGCAGGGCGCGATCGGTTCGCCACTCCTTGGCCAATTCCGTGGCCGCGCGGGGAACATTGGCCGGGAAGTCCTTCAGCTTGGCCTCGAACCTTTCGAGCAGGGCGAATGCGTCGGCCGTGGCCCCGGCGAAGCCGGTCAATACCTTCCCATCCATCAACCGGCGAATCTTGGCCGCGTCGGCCTTCATAATGGTATTGCCGACGGTCACCTGGCCGTCGCCGCCCATGGCGACGCGACCTTTGTGCCTCACCGTAAGGATCGTTGTGGAACGGACTTTCATACACCACCAGCGCGATGGAAAGACTCCCTTTCGGCCCACCCACCAATATGGCGGAATATCGAACGGGGCACCAGGGGTCTGCGGTGGATTCGGTGGCCACCACGGGTGACGATTGGCAATGCACCCGCGTATTTTTTGATTAGGCCAACTCGGCGCTGGCGCTGGCGGATACTGTTGCCCGAGACGGCAGCATTGCAACTGCAATTTGGATAGGATAGTCTATTTGGATAGTTCATGATGGACAGGTGTGGTTGTGCGCAAAGGGACGATAGCGCCAAGAGTTTAACAGGTGGAGGATCTTGCGATGAGAAGATGGGGATGGTTGTTCGCGATTTCGGTGATTGCCTTTTGGGCCGTGGCCGAGGGGGTCTGGGCGGCCAGGTGTCGAGACGATGGATGCTGCCGCGGGGCGCGGCGCATCCGATGCTGCGTGGTCGAGTGTTCTTGCGGTTGCTGCGAAGCGGCTTGCGTCGGGTCGGCTTGCTGCCAACCGACTGCCTGCGAGGCCGTGCGACCGGCGGCGCCCAAGCCAGCGACGAAACCATCGCCCGCGCCGGTCAAGCCGCCCGCCCCTGCCAAGGTGGAAAAACCGTACCTCGACGCCCCCCCGCCGCCGGCACCCAAGCGGGTCGAGGCGCCGAAGCCGGCCGCTCCGGCCAAGCCGGTGGAGCCGGCTAAACCCGCCGAGGCGCCCAAACCAGCGGCTCCGGCCAAGGTAACCCCTCCGGTCGAGAAGCCGGCGGAGATGGCCGCGCCCAAGCCGGCCGAAGCGGCGAAGCCCGCTGAAGCGCCCAAGCCGGTTGCACCGCCCAAGCCCGCTCCGGCCAAACCTGTCCAGGCGCCCAAGCCGGTGGAGGCCCCGAAGCCGGTCGAAGCCCCGAAGCCGGTGGAAACACCGAAGCCGGTGGAAGCCCCGAAGCCGGTGGCAGCGCCGAAGGCGGCCGAGGCGCCGAAGCCTGCGGTCCCGGCGCCGCCGAAGCCCGAGGCCGCCAAGCCCGCGGCTCCGCCGCCCCCCGCGCCGGCCCCGGCCAAGGCCGATGCCCCCGTTCCGCCGAAGGCTCCGGAAAAGAAGCCCGAGGCAAAGCCGACCCAAGCCAAACCCGACGTTCCAGCCAAGAAGGCTTAGAGGAACCGACTACCGGCTTCGGGGGTGGACGGACAGCACGGGCAAGTATCGGTTGGTGGCCCGATTCGCCGCGATGGGCCAAGGGGTGGTGCGATTGCAGCGCATCGACGGTTCGCTGGTCCGCGTGAGCCTCGATCAATTGAGCCCCGCGGACCAACGCTACGTGCTCGGCGAGGCGATGGCGGTGGCCGCCGCCTGATGAGTTCGTCCGAGATGGCTCGCTAACCGATCCATCCGAAGCGCCAGCAAGCGAACGCGACCGGCGCGGCAAGGAGGATGGAATCCAGCATATCCAGGACCCCTCCCAGCCCGGGGATCCACGAACTGGAATCCTTGCACGCCGCGTCGCGTTTGAGCAGCGACTCGGCCAGGTCGCCGACCATGCCGACCAGCCCCAGGAGGACGCCGTACCCGAGTGAGGGGAGGGCCGAGCCTGATCCCTTGGCCACCTGGCCAGGGTTCGTGGCAACAGGCACGAGCCACTGGAACACGGCCCAACTGGCCAGGGCGGAGAAGACGACCGCCCCGACCGCGCCTTCGAGGGTTTTGCTCGGGCTTAGCCGCGGGGACATGCGGTGGCGGCCGAACGCCTTGCCGCAGAAATAGGCCCCGGTGTCGCCCATCTTCACCACGACGACCAGGGAGGCCAGCGCGCCGATACCCCATTCCAGGCGCAGGCGCACGGCGAAACTCAACATAAGACCAAGGTAGACGAGGGCGAAGGCCGCGGTCCCGAGGTTCTCGACGATCCGGCCGGGCCCTTGGTACCTTGCCATCTCGGCGAGCAAGACCAGGGCGACGGCGACGGCCAAGGCCCCGAGCGTCAACTCAGCCGCCCCGCTGGCCCGGGCGGAAGCCCCGGCAAGTTCGACGCCCACGACCTCCCGCGCCGCCCAAGGACTCAGCACGATCAGCAGATTGCCGGCGTAGACCACGGCGGCGACGGGCGCGAGCCCCTTGGCGGCGAAAAGGGCCAACAGTTCCCGCGTGGCCAACAGCGTGAAGACCACGAGGCCGGGCATCAGCCATGCGCCGGGCAGGGCCGCGCGGTGGTCGAGCCAGCCCAGGGCCGCCAAGGCCGCGATCAACGAGGCGCCGACGATCAGCCGCGTGCGAAGCATGACGCCGTCACCCCTCGAGGGTCCAGCGCGTCTGGCGCAGCACGGCGCGGGGGAATTCCTTGACCACTTCGTACCACACGGTGACGAGCGTGCCGTCGTCCAGTTGGGCGGTTGACGGATAGCCCAAGTCCGACGAGACGCCGTCGTCGGACAGCAGGATGGGTTCAGACCAGGTGCGCCCGTGGTCGCGGCTCACTCGGGCCTGGTTCCCCAACGGCTTGCGGCGGTGGCCGTAGGTCATCAGGAGGCGGCCGTCGTTGAGGCGAAGCAGGTGGGAAGGCAGTCCCCAGACGCCGATCTCGCGGGGCACGCTCCAGGTCTTGCCGCCGTCGGACGATTCGCTCTGAAGCGTCTCGCCGGCGTTGGCCTTGTTGTGGTTGCGGATCTGCACGATGAGGCGGCCGTCGGCGGCCTCGACGGCGTGCAACTCGTGGTACTGATCCGTGGTGTCGCCCGGCCTGGCCGGCACAGGCGCAACCCAGCGCCAAGTGACGCCGTCGTCGAGCGATTCGCACACGCCGACGCGGGCCTGATGGGCGTCCGGCGACGTTTCCCAAAGGGCCTTGCCCGCGTAGAGCAACCGGCCGTCGGAAAGCTGGATGGGGCCGTGCGGGCTGTTGACCAGCGAGCGGTAGGGGGCGGACCAGGTTGCCCCGCCATCGGTCGAGCGAAGCATCCAGACGCCGAGTTGCGACTTCCGCTCGTCGGCGGTAAGCCGCTGGTGGGCCGCGCGCCAACGCTCCAGCCGCTGCGGAGGACGCGGCCAGGAGTCCTTGCCGAACGCGGCAGGGTCTTTCTCGGCCCTCTGGAGCAGCGATTCATAGGCCAGCGACGTGAACGTCGTCACCAGGATGCTTCCCTTGGCGGTCTCGACCACGCCCGCGTCCCGGTCGTCGATTGCCGAGTCCATCAGCACGCGGGGCCACAGCCAGGTGCGTCCGCCGTCGTGGGATTGCATCAGCTCGACCCGTCCGAACGGGCAGACGTGCGACTCCCGGCCGCCCGAATAGGCCAGCAAGAGCTGGCCGTTGCGACGCCGCGCCAGGGTGGGCCAGCCGTGGTAAAGCTCCGGTTGCCAACTAATGATTCGGGGCGGTTCGATTTTCGCGCGGGGAGCGGCGGCCCGACCGCGGCTCGTGATCACCGCGGAGACCGCGACCGCTCCCGACGCGCGGAACCATTCGCGACGGTTCAAACGAGTCATGGCACAGTCCTCGGGTCGATATTCGCAAACCGGCGGCAGGCGCGGGGTTCCACGCCGGGCGGGCCCACGCCTCTGGCCTCTTGGGCAGGCTGGGAGCGTCCTCCGGAATCGTTGACTGTTTTGGAGGGCGTTGTCCGCCTGGCGATTGTACCCGAATCCCGCGGCGGAAACACCCACCGGCTGGCGCGCGGTCCGACCGGCTCAAGGGATCGGGAGGGTGCAAGAGAAGAGGACCGTCGGCGCTCGCCCCGTCGGGCCGCGCTGGGCAACCGAGCCTAACGGCCCGACCTGGCCAGCTTGAGCGACTGAACAAAGGCGCGGAACTCGGGGACGCGGGTCTCCATGGTCTTGGCCGGCCCATAGGCCTTCACGAAATGCAGTTCGCCGCCGAGTTCGAAGATCGCGCCCAACATGCGGTAGTTGGAGCGATCGACACCGGGAGCAAACGGCCCCATCTGGTCCTGATACGTCCCGGAGAAGTCGACCAGCGTCACCTCGATGCCCTCGACCTGGATCGTTTCCTGGGACTCTTTGTCGGGTTTTCCGCCAAACTGGCTCCGCCACCGCTCGAGGTTGTCCTTCAGGCCGCCGCGGGCAACGCTGACGGTGAGGCGGCCGTCGGCCGAATCGCCCTCGGCCCGGGGCAACGCGAACTCGGCGCGGATGAATTCAACCCGCGGCGCCTTGCGGACCCAGGCCGCCGGGGCCGTGAGTCGGGCCAGGCCCAGGTCCACCTCGGTGCTGGTCGACGCGGCCGACGAGGTTTCTTCGGGGGTCGACGGCCGCGGGCTGGCGATGGGCGCGGTCTTGGCCTCCGGCTCGGACCTCACCTCGCGGACCACCGGACGGTGACTCTCCTGGCAGCCCGCCACAACCAAAACCGCCAATGCCCAGGCAACGCGCGTGCGAAACATGAGGAAGTCCTTGTGGAAATCGGGGCGTGGCGACCGTCCCTCGGCTCTTGTATCCAGTCGTCGGAGGCCGACCCTCGAAACGCCCAATTCTAGCCCCGCTGCTTGGGGTGGCAAGGGCTGCCTCGCACTTGCCGTTCGGGGGATGCGGGGGTACGATCAAGGGCAGGAATCTGTCCTTTGCGGCATTTCTCGACCCCAGCATGGATCGACCCTCCTTTCCCGACGCCCTCCGCGCCGGCGTCCTGGTCTTCGACGGCGCCATGGGCACTGAAATCTATCGGCGGCACGTCTTCACCAACCGCTCGTTCGACGAGTTGTGCGTTTCCGATCCGCAACTCATCCGCCAGATCCACGCGGATTACTGCGAGGCCGGGGCCGACGTCCTGACCACGAACACCTACGCGGCGAATCGCGCGGCTTTGGAACGCTACGGACTGGGGCGACAGTCCGGGGCGATCGTGCGGGCCGGGGCCCGACTGGCCCGCCAGGTCGCCGACGCCGCCGGCCGTCCGGTCTTCGTGGCCGGTTCGATTGGTCCGCTGCCGGGCCAGGCCCAGTACGAGGCCCTCGTCGAATCGATGATCGTCGAGCAGGTGGAAGGGCTCTTGGAAGGGGGGGCGGATTTCATCCTTTTCGAGACCCAGCCGGACCGCAAGGCCCTGGTGCGGTGCGCAACCGCCATGCGGCGTTTTCCCGACGTTCCCTTCGTCCTTTCCTTCGCGTTGTTGGACCACGGCGAGTCAGCCACGGGCGAACCGGTGGAACACCTGGTGCAACCGTTCGACGGACTGCCCATGCCGGCGGCCTGGGGCATGAACTGCGGCACCGGGCCCGACGGGCTTTTGGGCCCCGTGGAACGGGCGGTGCGCTTGACCTCGCTGCCCGTCGTGGTTCAGCCCAACGCGGGCGTGCCCAAGGAAGTCGAACACCGCCGGATCTACTATTGCTCGCCGGAGTATCTGACCAGCTACGCTCGGCGCTACGTCGACTTGGGCGCCGCGGCGGTCGGCGGCTGCTGCGGCACCACGCCGGATCACATCCGCGAGGTGGCCAGGGCGATCAAGCCGTTGGCGCGGGCGAGGGTCAAGCCGGTGGCCCTGGAGCCGAGCCCCGAGGCCCGGCCCAAGGAACCGACGCCGTTCGCCGAAAAGTCGCGTTTCGCCTGGCGGCTGGCGCATGGGCAGTGGGTGACGACCGTCGAGCTGCTCCCTCCGCGGGGCTACGACCTGAGCGAGACGGTGGCCAAGAGCAAGACGCTCCACCGCCACGGCGTGGACGCGATCAACATCCCGGACGGCCCCCGGGCGACGTCGCGGATTTCGCCCCTCGTCACGGCCCAGCGCATCCAGGAGGAGGCGCTGATCGAGGTGATCCTCCACTTTTGCTGCCGGGACCGGAATCTGATCGGGATGCAGGCGGATCTCTTGGCGTGCGCGGCCTGCGAGATTCGCAATATCCTTTTCGTGACGGGCGATCCGCCCAAGTTGGGCAACTATCCTCATGCCACCGGCGTGTTCGACGCGGACTCGATCGGCATGGTGGCGGTGCAGAAGCGGCTCAACGCGGGAATCGACCTTGGAGGCCAGGCGATCGACCCGCAGACCCACGCCGTGATCGGCGTCGGGCTCGACCCCACCGCCCTGGACGAGGCCCGCGAGCTGGACCGATTCCGGCGGAAAGTGGAAGCGGGGGCGGAGTTCGCCATCACCCAGCCGGTGTTCGATCCCGACGCCCTCCTGCGGTTCCTCGACAAGGTCCAACACCACAACATCCCGATCGTGGCCGGCGTCTGGCCCCTGGCCAGCTACCGCAACGCCCTGTTCATGAAGAACGAGGTGCCGGGCGTGGTGATCCCCGATTGGATCCTGGACCGGATGGCGTCGGTTTCCAGCCGGGAGGACCAGTTGAAGACGGGCATCGAGATCGCCCGGCAATCCGTCGCCCGAATCCGCGACCGCGTCCGCGGCATCCAAGTCAGCGCCCCGTTGGGCAGGATCGCCAACGCCCTGGCCGTGATCGAGGATTAGTTGCTGATCCCAGAACGGGGACCAGTCCCCGTCTCACGGGCGCCAGTCCCCGTCGCCAGGTCGGCACTCAGAACATGCCCAACTCGTCGCGGGCTTCTTCGGTCATCCGATCGGGGGTCCAGGGCGGGCTCATGACCATTTCCACCTCGACGTTGCCCACCTCCTCGCCAAGCCCCGCGAGGGCGTCGCGGGCATCGCGGATGAGTTCGGGTCCGGCGGGACAGGCCGGGCTGGTCATGGTCATCTTCACGTGGATGTCCGATTTCCCTTCCCGTTCCGTCACCTGAACCTCGTACACCAGGCCGAGGTCCACAATGTTCACCAGCAACTCGGGATCGTACACCTGGCGCAGCGAGGCCAGGACGGACTGTTCGGCGATGGGCATGGGCGGGGCCTCTACGGTTCCCGAAGCTTCACGAACACCTCGTTTCCCTGGACTTGGACCTCGTGGGCCGCGGTGGCGCGCGTGGCCGGCATGCACAGGGCCGCTCCCGTGCGGAGGTCGAATCGGGCGCCGTGGCGCGGGCAGATGATGGTGAAGCCCTCCAAGGCCCCTTCGGCCAGCGGCCCGCCGTCGTGGGTGCAAAGATCGTCGATCGCCCAGAACTTGCCGTCCACGCGAAACAGCCCGATCACCCGGTCGCCGACTTCGACGACCTTCCTCCCGCCCTCCGGCAGATCCGACACGCTGCACACGCGGACCCACTCACTCATCGCATGGACCTCTCTTGCACATCACGCTGCATCGCCGAGTCAGTCATGGTTCCTCGATCGACTGCTTCCGGGCCGACTGCTTCCGAGCGGCGCTGCCGGAAATCGCCGATCGCCGGCGCGCCCTTCCCGCGGTTCCCGACTATTCATACTCCCGAACGCGGCGTCCGATGGCGTCGCGCAGGGCCTCGCGCACGCTGTCGATCGTGATCCGGTCGAACACCTGCTGGAAGAAGCCCGCGACGATCATGCGCACGGCTTCCTTTCGGGTGAGGCCGCGGGTTCGGGCATAGAAGACCTGCTCGTCATCCACGCGGCCCGACGTGGCCCCGTGCGTGCATTTCACGTCGTCGGCGAGGATCTCCAGGCCGGGGATCGAATCCACGCGGACCGTGTCGGAAAGGATCAAGTTGTCGTTGCGCTGGTAGCCGTCGGTCTTTTGCGCGTCGCGATCCACCCGGATCATGCCCCGCCAGACCAGGTGCGACTTGTCCTGCAAGGCCCCCTTGTAGAGCAGGTCGCTCTTGCAATGCGGGGCCTGGTGGTGCTGGAGCGTGTGGTAGGAAAGGTGCTGCTTGCCCTCGGTGAACATCACGCCGTTGACTTGGGCCTCGGCGCCGGGCCCCACCAGGGCCACGTGCTGGTTGACCTTGGCCAGCCGGCTTCCCAGGGCCCCGATGGTCCATTGCAACTCGGCGCCTCGCTCGACGAGGGCTCGTTGATGGGCGAAATGCCATACGCCGGTTCCCCAGTTCTGGAGGTTCACGTAGCGGAGCCTGGCCCGCGGGCCGACGCGGATCTCGATCGCTCCGCAGTGCAGCCCTGGGGCGGCGGGATCGAGGCTGGCCGATTCGGAAAGCAACGTGGCCTCCGCGCCCTCGCCGAGAATGACCACAGTGCGTCCGAAATCGGACTGGCCCGGCGTCAGGGTGGAGAGGCTGTACAGCGGCTGGTGGACCGCCACGCCCGGTGGAACATAGAGCAGCGTCCCACCCGACCAACACGCCGCGTGCAAGGCCGCGAACTTGTCGGCCCGGGGATCCACGATCGGGGCCAGGAAATGCTCCCGCAGCAGGTCCCCGTGTTGCACAACGGCCGCGTCGAGGCTTCCGAACACCACGCCCTGGTCCCGCCACCGGTGATGCAGTTCGGACTTCACCGTCCGGCTATCCGCCGCGACGACGCGACCGGCCAGCTCGACGTTTTTCTCCAACAGCCCGCCAAGGGGCGGCGCGGCTCGGTCGTGCTCGTCGGTTTCTTCGACGGGGACGAAGGGGGGCGACTCGCCCGGCGCTGGCTGCACGCCGGGCAGACCGAACGCGCCGAGCCGGAACAGCCGCAAGTCGGTGCGCCGCCATTCCTCGGGCGACCGATCGGGCAGCGGCGTTTCCTCGAACGCATCCCAGGCCTCTTTGCGGGCCAGCGTGAGCCACGCCGGCTCGCGCCGCGCGGCGAGGAAGGCCTCGAAGGCCTCTAACGAAAAACCGGTTTGGAGCATGGATTCTGTCATCGCGGTTGTCATCCGATCAGGGCTCCGCCCAGCAAGTTGGGATCTGCCTTCCGTGGGGACGGGAGGATGGTTGGGGACTCCCACCTCATCGTGGACGGCAAGCAAAACGACGCTTGACGTCTTGCCGCTGTCTCAACGCGGGGGAGAGGACGCATCGCTACCCCACTGTGCCCTCCATCTGGAGTTGGATCAGGCGGTTCATCTCGACCGCGTACTCCATGGGCAATTCCTTGACCAGCGGCTCGATGAATCCGCTGACAATCATCGTGCTGGCCTCGGGCTCGGTCAGCCCCCGGCTCGTCAGGTAGAACAGTTGTTCCTCGCCGATCCGCGAGACGCTGGCCTCGTGGCCGATCATCACGTCCTGTTCCTCGAGTTCGATGTAAGGATAGGTGTCGCTGCGGCTGCGGGGGTCGAGGATCAAGGCGTCGCAGACCACGTTGGACCTGGCCTTCTTCGCCCCGCGCTCGACCTTGACCAAACCGCGGTAGCTCGACCGCCCTCCGTTCTTGGAGATCGACTTCGACACGATGCGGCTGGAGGTGTGCGGAGCGCAGTGGACCACCTTGGCGCCCGCGTCCTGATGTTGGCCGGCCGACGCGAAGGCCACCGAGAGGATTTCTCCGCGGGCCCCCGGCTCCATCATATAGACCGAGGGATACTTCATGGTCAGACGGCTGCCCAGGTTGCCGTCGACCCACTCGACCAACGCGTCCTGAAAGGCCACGGCCCGCTTCGTGACCAGGTTGTAGATGTTGTTCGCCCAGTTCTGGATCGTGGTGTAGCGGACCCGGGCGCCGCGCTTGGCGATCACCTCGACCACGGCCGAATGCAGGCTTTCAGTGCTGTACATCGGCGCGGTGCAGCCTTCCACGTAGTGGGCGTAGGCCCCCTCGTCGACGATGATCAGCGTGCGCTCGAACTGGCCCATGTTCGCCGCGTTGATGCGGAAATAGGCCTGCAAGGGAAACTCGATCTTGACGCCGGGCGGGACGTAGATGAACGATCCGCCCGACCAGACCGCGGAATTCAACGCCGCGAACTTGTTGTCGGTCGGCGGGATGATCGTGCCGAAGTACTCGCGGACCAGGTCGGGGTACTCGCGCACGGCCGAGTCGGTGTCGGTGAAGATCACCCCTTGCTTCGCCAACTCCTCGCGGAGCGAACCGTAAACCACCTCGCTCTCGTATTGCGCCTTGACGCCGGCGAGGTACTTCTTCTCGGCCTCGGGAATGCCAAGGCGGTCGAACGTGTTCTTGATCTCCGCGGGCACTTCTTCCCACGAGCGGCCCTGCCGGTCGGTGGGCTTGATGTAGTAGTAGATTTCCTGGAAATCGATCGCGATGTCGCCGCCCCACGTGGGCATCGGCTTGGACTCGAAAATCTCCAGGCTCTTCAGGCGGAAGTCCCGCATCCAGCCGGGCTCCCACTTCCTCTCCGAGATTTCGGCCACGATTCGGGCGTCGAGGCCCTTGCGGGCCTTGTAGACGTAGTGCTCGTCGTTGCGGAAATCGTATTTATTGATCTCGCCAATCACGTCCGGTTTGGCGATTTGAAGCTCGGCTACCATGGTGGCACCTCGTAACGGACCTTGGGAATTGTGGGGACGCGACGGACGGCAAAGCCGGCCGGACCCGACGCCCCCGCCTCACACCGCCACCGCTGCCGCCAGCGCGTCGCTTGCCGCGGCGGCCTCCGGATACGCGGCTCGGAGCCGGTCGTAACCCTGTTTGTGCAGTTCGACGGCCAGTTCCGGGCCGCCGGTCTCCACGATCCGGCCGCCCAGCATCACGTGGGTGTATTGCGGGCGGTTGTGCTCCAAGAGTTGCTCGTGGTGAGTGATGATGAGGATTCCCATTTCCCGTCCGCCGATCTCAGCGATGCTCTGGCTCGCCAAGCGCACGGCGTCGACGTCCAGGCCGCTGTCCGTCTCGTCGAGAATGGCGAACTTGGGCCGCAGCATGGCCATTTGAAGGATCTCGGCCCGCTTCATCTCCCCGCCCGAGAAACCGTCGTTGACGTAACGGCGGGCGAATTCCGGGTCCATGCGCAACTGCTGCATCTTGTCCTTCAGTTCCTTGCGGAACTGGCGCATGGGGATCAATTCCTCGCCTTCCTTGCGATGCGGGTTGCGGATGTTCGAGGCCGCGTGACGGAGGAAGTCGGCCATCTTCACGCCGGGGATGGAGACGGGCCGCTGGAACGCCAGAAACAGCCCTCGCCGGGCCCGCTCGTGCGATTCCAGTTCCAACAGGTTCTCGCCGTTCAGCTCGACGCTTCCCTGAGTGACCTCATAGGCCGGGTGGCCCATAATCGCCAGGCCGAGCGTGCTCTTGCCCGATCCATTCGGACCCATCAAGGCATGAACCTCGCCGCGTCGAATCTCCAGGTTCACGCCCCGCAAGATCGGCTTGCCCGCCACGCTGACATGCAAATCGCGTATCGCCAAGGTTTCCGTCATCGAGGATTTCCTTCGATTGCCAACAGAACACTCTCTCCGCAAGCTCGATTCGTCGGAGTCAGGCTTGCGGTTTCGACTTCTCCGTTTTTTCTTTCTCTGGTTTGACCTTTTGGTGGTGGAACACCGGCTTGACGTCGACGACGTGCACGAAGCCCGAATGCTGGGGCAAGGGCAGTTGGTCGTCGACTTTGGGCGCCGAAGGCTCGAACAGGCCGGGCCGGGGGGCCCCCGGCCTCCGCGCGATCCGGTGTCCCTGGATTTTCTCTTGCAGCCGCATCAGACCTTCCAAGAGGGCCTCGGGCCGAGGCGGGCAGCCGGGGACGTAAACGTCAACGGGAACCACCAGGTCCACCCCCTTGACCACGTGGTAGCCGTACTGGAAGTACGGGCCTCCGCCCACGGTGCACGCCCCCATCGCGATCACGTACTTCGGCTCCGGCATGGCGTCGTAGAGCCGCCGCACGCGGCTGGCCATCTTATAGGTCACCGTCCCGGCGACGATCATCAGGTCGGCCTGGCGCGGCGACGGCCGGAACGCCCCCGCCCCGAACCGGTCGATATCGAACCGGCTCGCGCCGGTGGCCATCATCTCGATGGCGCAGCAGGCCAGGCCGAAGGTCATGGGCCAAATGCTGCCCTGTCGGGCCCAATTGATGGCCTGTTCCAACGTCGTGGTGAGGACCCCATCTTCCAGTCGCCCCTCGATCCAACTTGTCGGCAAGGTCGTTTGCATGGCTAGGTTGTGTCTCGCGCGTGCCTCGATGAACGGTTTTCCGGACGAACAGGGGCCTGGCGGGCCCCGCAGTCCCGCCAGTATATCCAGCCCCTAGGAGGGCTGGAACCGGCAGGTGGACCCTCCATCAAGGCGGCACTGCGCCAGCGTGATGTTTTCTCCCAACAGCTCCGACAACAGGACCCGCTCCAATGCACAAATCGTGCGGTCTGATTCCGCCAATTCCGGGTAAGGGCACACGTTGGCGGTCAAGACGGGCAGTTGCCGGGCCTGATCGGCGATTTCCACGGAAAACGACACGCGGCGCTCGGCCAACAGGTCGGCCAGCGACCGCATCCGTTCGATCAGCGTGCGCCCCTGGATCTGCGAGGCGTAGCGGTCGAAAAGCGACTGGAGCACCCGCCGCAACACGGTGCGTCGAACCTCGTAATCCTCCAGCTTGCTCACCTCCCGCCATAACGCCCAAGCCAAATCCGCGAAATTCGAGCCCGTGTAGCGCAGGCCTTTGGGCGTCAGCCGATAGCGGTGCTTGGGTCGCCCTCGACCGTTCCGCACCGGCTGACGCTCGACGAGCCCCTGAGCCAAAAGCCGGGCGAGGCGCTGCCGCACGGCGGTCGGCGTCACGGCAATCTCCGCCGCCAGCTCGGCAACCCCGAGCGGTCCACACGCCCGCAATAGTTCCAGCACATCGCTATCCGTCGAGGGAGATGTTACGGTGCTCATGACGGGTCCCCTTGGAACGTCGCCCGATGCCATATCCTATCGGATTAGGACAATTTTGACAAGAGAAACTCTCAAAAATAACCCGCCCCCATCTGGTCTGGGACCCTGAATACCCGTCCGTAACCTCTTATCTGCTGGGATAGCAAGCACTTGCGAGACAACGGGTCATGGGGACTGTCCGCCTTGCCAGCCAGGGGGACAGTCCCATTTTCACGGACTGCGCCGCGAAAATCGGGACAGTCCCCGTGAACGCTCACCTGGCGGGCGTTGCTGTCGGCGGCCGGGGAGATCAACGCGGCAGAGCCCGACCGAAGGGCCGCCAACCCGGGGGGGCCGATCCGGGCGGGGGGCAACGCCTCGCGTCAGGGCTGCACGCGACACTTCACGACGACCTTGTGCACCCAGGGATCCACGGGCAAGCGGGAGGGGGCGATTCCCGGCGCATGGATGTCCTGAGGGCCGAAGATGGCGAAGCTGCCTGCGGGGAGTTCGAAGAAATCGCCCTTGACGTCGTAGAACACGACGTCCGATTCGTCGCTGTACGGCCGGGCCAGGGGAGTGGTTTCCAGAACGGGCGCGTAGCCGACGCGTTCGGCGCCGTGGAACACATATTGAACGTCCACGTACTTCCGGTGCGCTTCCCAAACCGCCTCGGCCAAGGGCTTGGGTTGGTAACGCTGCACGATGGCCAAGAGCCGGTCGCCGTCCAGGTGTTGGCGGCCGTCCGGGACCGTCGAGAAATCGGTGGCGCGAAGAAACTCCAAGGCCGCCGCGATGCGCGGTCCCAACGCTTGGTATGCCGCCGCGTTTTCCAGTCGATCCAAGATCATCGCATGCTCCCCGCAAGGCTACGGCCGCCGCTGCGCGAGCCAGTCGGCCAGGGCCGCCACGCCCTCGTTGCGCAGCGCGCAGACCTGGAACACAGGGGCTTCCGGGGCCAACCGCCGCATGTCGGCCGCGGCCTGATCGAGGCGGAAATTCACGTGCGGCAACAGGTCGCACTTGGTGATCACCAGCCCGTGCGATCCGCGGAAAATGGGCGGGTACTTGACCAGCTTGTCGTCTCCCTCGGTCACGCTGAGGAGCACCAGGCGGACGTGCTCTCCCAAGTCGAAGCCGGCCGTGCAGACCAGGTTCCCGACGTTCTCGATCACCAGGCAATCGGCCGCGGCGAGTTCCAGTCCTTGGGCCGCGGCGGCGATCATCGTGGCGTCGAGGTGGCAGGCCCCCTCGGTATTGATCTGCACCACGGGCACGCCGAGGGCCTCCATGCGCTCGGCGTCGATCGAGCCGGCGATGTCGCCCTCGATCACGGCGAGCCGCATCCGCCCGCGCAGCGCGGCCACCAGGGCCTCCAAGAGCGTGGTCTTGCCGGAGCCGGGCGAGCCGACCATGTTCACGGCCAGCACGCCCGCCGCGTTGAAGGCGGCCCGGTTCGCCTCGGCGAGCTGTTCATTGGCTTTGAGGATCTTCTTGGCGGCGATGATTTTCATGGCGGGGATTCTTCCAGTTCGATGGACTCCAAGAGCAACTCGCGCCCGCCCTCGACGCTCAATTCGCGGCTGCCGCAGCGCGGGCAATGGGCGGGAACGTGGTCGATGTCGGCGCGGTGCCCACAAGCGGCGCAACAGGCGACGGCCGCAGGCTGGCGGATCTCGACGCGGGCCGATTCCACGACGGTTCCCGGGGCGAGCAATTCCAGGGCGAAGCGAATCGCCTCGACGCTGACCCCCGAAAGCCGCCCGATGGTAAGGTCCAGCCGAACGACCCTGCCCGACACGCCCGCGCGGCGAACCTCTTCCTCGACCTGGGCAATCAGGGCGTCGACGATGGCTACTTCGTGCATGGGGTGGAGTTCTTGTCGAGGGCGATCACGGCCTGGCGTTTGTCGAGGTCGAGGGTGACGACGATGGCGTCGTGGACCGAGACGCCCCGCCGTCGCAGGTACGCCCCCAGCCCCCATGCCCGGCCATCCTTGGCCGCCAGCACGCCGACCGGCCGGCCCTCGGCGTCGACGAGTTCGAACTTGCCTTGGACTTGATGCTTCCATGCGGTGGGAACCGTGATCACCGCATACGTGCTCGCCGCGCGCGAAAGCCGGTAGGACAGCCAGATGCGGCCGTCAGGAGTCATGCCGTACCGCTGGAGGACCCGGGCCGGCGCCCCCGCGGCGCGGCGCTGGGCGGCCAAGGCCTTGACCGAGCCGGGCGAGATCGACGCGCCCACCAAACCATAGACGCTCGGGCCGTACTGGGCAATCACCGGCGAGGCGGCGAGGAAGGCCTGGAAGCTGAACCGGTTCATGCCTCGGGCGACGCAGAGTTCCTCCAGCGCGCCCCGCTCCATGATCGGTCCCCGTTCCTTGAGGACTTCGACCAGTTGGGCCTCCACGCCGGTGAGCACGTCTTTCCAATCGCGCGGCGGGTCGGCGGCGATCCAGTCGCGTTCCACCTTGACGCCCGCCTGGCGCTGACAGAACGCCGCGATCACGCGGGCGGGGGGCGTCGTCTTCCAGATCCGCCGATTCCGGTTCACCGCCGTGGCCAGCTCCGCCGCGCGAAGCCGACCCGCCACGGACAACGCCTTCTCCACGGCCTTCGGCAGCCCGTGCTTCCAGACCGTCGTCAGGTGAAACCATCCCGAATCCCGATCCAGCCAGCGGAACCCGTCGATCAACGGAAGCGATTCCTCGACGATCCGCGGGTCCACGCGGCCGGGAAATCGTTCACCGAGGAGTTCGACGAGGCGGGCGACCGTGGTCGCGCCGTGATAGTAGATTTCCTTCCTGGCAAGCTCGACGACGGCCGGCGGAACATCGGCTTGCGCGGGCGGCGCCGCCACGCGCCCGCTGCCGCAGGCGACGATGCGAAACGGCGCCCGCCTTCCCAAGAGCCCCGCCGCGATCTCCACGTTCTCCAGCCGAAGATCGATGGCCGTCAAGCCCGCCTCGCGCAGCTCCCGCTCCAATTCCGAAGCCCCGCGCGGCAGCCGCTTTTCGATAAAGCCTAGCGCGCGATCGAGGACCGGGGCGGGGATCCTGGCCGGCGACGGGCGGCGAACCAGCTTGGCGCAAATCTGACGCGTCCGCTCGCGGGTCATGTGATAGCGGGCGCCGATCTCAGCCAGGGTGTGGCGCTGGCCATCCGCCCAACCGTAGTAGGCGATCACGATCTCGCGATTCCGGCCGTGCGGCGTCGACGCGAAAATCTGCTTCAGTTCCTCTTCCACCGTCCCCAGCGGCAACGCCAAAATCCGTTCGCGCAACTGCCGGACTCTCTCCACGACGTAGGCCGCGTCGGGAGGATCCTCGTCGCGCGACAGCAGGCGGTCGGCCAGATGCCTGGCCGAGACCGCCGCCGCGTCCACCTCCTCGATCAAGGGGCCAAATCGCGGATCGTCGTGGCGGGCCGACTCCGCTTCGGGCAACTCCGCCAGCCGTTCCGCCTCCGCGGTCAGGGCGCGGGACAGCCGACCCCGCCGCGCCGCGGCGCTTTCCAGGGCGCACAACAGATCGACCAGGCATCGCGGTCCGAACGAGCGGATCGCCAACACGCCCCCGATCGTCAGGTCGCCCAACCGCGAGGGTTCTTCGTCGAGCCCCTCGCGCTCCAGGCAGTAGCGCGTGCGATGCTCCACATGAAGCTGATGCAAGCGAAGTCCCTCGGGAGGGCGGGGAAAATGGCGATCCTCCAGGAGGCGTCGAGCCCCGGGCGACCCGACCCTCGCAATCACCAACCGCGACAGGGACTCGATAACCTCCACCGGGAACTTCTTCCACGTCGATTCGTCGAGATCGGCCAGTCGAAGTCCCGCCCCCCTCGGACCCGCCAAATCCCTCGGCACGCGGTCCAAAAGCACCTCGCGGAGCGTCACCGGAGCGATCCGTTCTCCTGGGCGGGGATAACGAAAAGCCCTTTCGCGCTCGGGCATGGCTCATCTCTCCGCCAGGATCCGGCACCGCACTGGTTGCATTGTAGCCGAGGCCGCCGTGCCGGGAAAGAATCGGCTTGGAAAGTTGGAAAAGCGAGGCCATCGAGGAAGATTCTCAGGGCCGCCGCGTGAGGCGTTTGCGACCCATGGCGTTGCCCCAAGCCCGCCCTCAACCCGGCGGCCACTGCAAACGGCGGCCCGCCAAAAGGTGGAGGTGCAAATGCATCACGGCCTGACCGGCGTCGGGCCCGCAATTCACCACCACCCGATAGCCCGACTTCAGGTCGAGTTGAACGGCCAGCCTGGCGATGACCGAGAAAAGATGTCCGACGAGGGCCTCGTCCGCCTCGCTCACCTCGCTGACGCTGGGGATCGCCTTTTTGGGAATGACGAGAATGTGGACCGGGGCCTGCGGCTGGATGTCGCGAAAGGCGAGGCAGCGATCGTCCTCGTAAACGATGTCGGCCGGGATTTCCCGGTCAATGATCCGTTGAAATATCGTCTTGGTTTCCATCGCGATCCTCCCATGCCAGGGGTGATTCGAAATGTTCCGGCCCAAGGCCGCGATCGCCGGGCCGTTCTGCTCCGAGCGGACGGAAGGGAAGGTCCCCCGAGCCTCGGGAGACCTCTTGCCGCCCCGTGTCCGACCATGCCGTCACGCGGGTTGCCCTGCCTCCAACGGAATGGCCTCATCGATCAGCATGACGGGAATGCCGTCGAGGATGGGAAACAAGACGGCGTCGTCCTGACGAATCAGCCCGCCCTCGATCGGCCCTTCCACCTTCCGGCCCGACCGGTTCCGCAGCCGACCGGCGGCCGCTTCACGGTTCAGGCGGGCGATCAACGCATCGTCCGCGGGACGAACCGGCATGCGTGTTTCGGGACACACAAGAATGCTCAACAACTGGGGATCCATCATGGCGTGAACCAACGTAAGGACGGAACGATTGCCAGGCTCGGCGGATTGCATTCGTGTCCTGCCAAGATGGATGCCGCGGCGGATCTTTGCAAGAGGGGCCGAAACCGCAATCGCCGCATTTCCCGCCACCAACGACTCTTGCCGCCAACGCTGCGGCCAGAACCGTTCACGGTGACTGTCCCGATTTTCGCGGCGAAGTCCGCGAAAATGGGAGTGTCCTCCTGGCAGTGTAATGACAGCGCCATTCGGGACAGGGACATTTTTCGGCTCGAGGAAAACCCGTCAGTCCCCGGCCTGGGAACGGTTACCTGCCCTGCCATCGGGCGTCCGTCTCCGGCGATTTATTTCCCATCGCGAATCGTCCGTTCGGCGGATTCGCCGCCTTCGCCGACCACGCGGATCGACACCGGGCCGGTCTTCGCGGCGACGGCCTGGCGGAACTGCTTGGGGGTTCGCACCGGTGAGCGTTCCACGTGGGTGATGAGCGATCCTGGTCGAAGGCCGGCCTCCCAGGCCGGACTATCCTTCTCGACCTCCGTGACCGCGAGGGCTTCGCCGAGCGGGAAATTGGCCGCCGTGGAATAGACTTCCTGAACGGCCGTGGCGTAATCCACGCGGAGGCCGCGCCAGGGCGGATCCTCCGCCGTCACGACCCGGCGTCCGCGGACCCGCAACTTGGTCAGCGGCACCTCAAGATCGAGCTGGCGATCGCCGCGGCGCAGGGCGAGCTTGACCGCGGTTTCCAGTGGATACTTGCTGAGTTGGCGGACCAATTCGTCCGAGTCCCGCACCGCCACGCCGTTGACGGCGAGGATCACATCGCCCGATTTCAGCCCATGACGCGCCGCCGGCAAACCAGGGATCACGCGTTCGACGCGCGTGCCCGGCGTTGCGCCGCCTGCATCGCTCCTCCCCGCGCCGCCCAACTGGATGCCTAGGAAGCCGTATTCCACCTCGCGTCCCTGGCGTAGGGCGTCGAGGGCCCGGCGGAACGTGGCGTCGACCGGGATCGCGTATCCGGCCGACGCCTGGAACCCGACGACCGAAGGAATCGCCGTGGCCATGCCCACCATTTCGCCCTTCAGATTGATCAACGGCGACCCGCTCGAGTCCATGTTCAGTCGGGCGTCGGTCTCGATCAACGTGCCGAAATGGTGGAGGGTGCTCTTGCCGATGGGGTCTTCCTCATCGGGGGTAGGCGGGGCCTTGCGGGCGAGGTTGGCCACCACGCCCCAACTCGCGCTCGGCTGCCCCTCCCGGCGTATCGCGTAGGGATTGCCCAATGCGACCACGAACTCTCCCTTTTGCAACGCGTCCGCGTTGCCTAACGCCATCGGAACCCACTCGCCCGAGCCGGCCACCGGCCCCTCGATCGGCGCGAGCACGGCCAGGTCGCTCCGCGGGTCGGCGGCAAGGACCTTGGCCTGGAAAGCGGGCCGGCGCGCCGCCGTCACGTAGTAGTCGCTCTCCTCGGCAAGCACGTGCGCCGCCGTCAGCACGAGGCCCCCACGCTCGATGACCACGCCGACGGCGAGGTCGTCGGGGATGAAATCGGGATCGGTGGGCCGCGGGGGTGGAAGGACCGCCGCCCGGCGGTTGCCGAACGGGTCGGGCCGCGGTTCGAGCGGCGCGCGCTGACCGGGCCGCTCCCGCTGGACTCGGGCAATCGCCACCACCGACTTCTCCGCCCGCGCTATCGCCTCCACCACGGCGCGTTGGATCGTGGCCAGATCGGCCGAGGGCGTCTGCGCCCCAGCCCGGCCCGCCCCAACGACCGCCAGCCATCCGCAGCCCAAAACGAAAAACGTCCGCAACATGCGCGCTTCACCCTCGGGCATCTTACCGCATCATGACGATGTGTTCCATTGTTGTTTTCGCTGCCGGGAAGACGAACCTCGCGGGGGCGTCGGGCGGGGTGTTTCGGTGAGCCCCGGTACGGCGGGCCCCTTCCCGCCATCCGATCCCAAAGGGTTCCTGCTACAGCAAATCCTCGATCGCCTCGTAGTTCTTGGCGTCCAGGAGGTTTTCGTTGTACGGCACTGTTCCGCCTGTCGTGTCGCGGATGTCGCGGTCGATGTAATACTCATTGTGCGGCTTGAAGCCGGGGATGGTGAGGACGTTGACGAAGACGTCCAGCCCACGATGGCCGGTGCCGGGCGGGATGTAGACGAACATGCCCGGCCGCAGCGCGTGCTGTTCGTGGCAATGCAGGTTCCGCAGGTCGGGAAACGCCAGGAGCGAGGCCTCCCGGCCCCACGTGTTGAGCCGGTAGGCGGCCGGATCGAGCACCAGGTACATCTCGCGTTGCGGAATGCCGCCGGCCGCGCCAATGCCGCGAGGCGGATGGAAATGGGCCGGGGAAGTCTCCTTGGGGATGTTCACCACGTGGCTGTTGACCCAATTGAGCCCGTCGTCCATCTCGCCCGGATAGTTGTAGTACCACGTCAGCGGCAGCCGACGGAAGGGATCGAAATCTGGATTGCACCCTCCGGCCGTGTCGGCCAAATAGCGCAACCGCCGCACGAAGGATACGTGGCTCGTGCGCCGACGCACGTTTTCCATCGTCAGGCACTGAAAGCGGCCGCGGACCCGAATCGCGTTGTCAGCGCAGGCGATCAGTTGATCTCCCGCGATGACCGGCTCGAAGGAATCCTCATTCTTCGTCGAAAACCCCTGCTCGCGATAGGCTGTAAAGAGGCCTTGCAGCAGGGAGTCGATTCGCTCCTCGGTCGACCAGGGGCGAGGCACGTGGTCGAGTTTCCATAACTCGCCGGCGAAGTCGCCCACAAAGGTCGCGCCGCGCCGACGGCCGAGGATCGCCTGGACCGGAACCCTGGCCCCGCGCGAGATCGTGTCCAATCCTCTCGACAGTTCCCCCAGAACCGCCGCGAAGGCTGGGGCCACGGGGTTGGGCTGGTAGCAGTCAGGCAGCGGTTGGCCATCGCCCTCCTGGGTGCGATAGCCCTTGGGCACGAAGACTTCGCCTTCGCCCCGGTAGAGCCAGAAAACGCGCATCCCTCCGTGCGCAGCGTTAAGAATCGCCTCCCCGTCCACCGAAACGAGATCCAGCTTCAGACCCGGATTATCGTTCTCGAAGAACTCGCGAAGCCTGCCGAACTCCCGCCAATCGTCCAACCGGGTTACCCAGACTTGTCCCATGCCGCGATTCCGCATTCGTGAGTGTGCCACTACGATCGGTTTTAGCGAATTTGCCAGGCACGTGGTATGCAGGGAGAGGATCTGCCAGGCAAGAATTTCTTCTTCAAAGATTCACCGCGTCGGGCCTACAGCGACCCGTAGATCGGGTGGATTATAGCCCAGAACGAGTATGGACGTCAGGCAGAGGCGACAATTCGCGCGCCAGGATGGCACTCCATCGGGGCAATGCCTGATCCCCATTGCGATTAGCTCGCACTGGGTTGTGTTCAACGTACCGCACGGCTGCCAGCAGAGAGGGTTCGTCCCTCGCGAAGGAGGCCAATCGTCCCTGCCCAAGATAGCCGCGTCAATTCTCTCGGAAGTTGATTCGCCGCGTGTAACGCCGATCCGCCTTGCCGATGGCCCGCCGCAAGCTCTCTTCGGTTCGCGGAACCGCGATCCGGTGGACATGCTTGGGCATCAGGCAATGACCCCAGAGATCCACCCCCTCTTCCAGTCGCCACTCGGCCCGCCACTCCAAGTAAGCGGCGTACCGGAGCGCGGCCGTCCCGGCCGCAGGATAGCGGGCAAGATGCCCGCGCTCCGGTGACGAATCTTCCAGCCCGATACCACGACCTGTCGGAGCGCGGCCGTCCCGGCGGCAGGATAGCGGGCAAGATGCCCGCGCTCCGGTGACG
>Ga0073932_1000442_pt1 | contig 102922 bp, 80 predicted proteins | sample DewCreD2012metaG_FD_76967 | JGI IMG/M metagenome (GOLD analysis project Ga0073932, IMG submission 76967) | Hot spring sediment bacterial and archeal communities from British Columbia, Canada, to study Microbial Dark Matter (Phase II) - Dewar... ...
AGCCGCTGTTTGTAAGTGAGTAAATGCGCCTGTACAACTTCGGGCTTGTGGCGCTCAAAAGCGAAACCTACGATGCGCAGCTGTGGCGCCCACTCGGGGTGTTTCCTCACGAAGTCAGCTAAAAAACGCTGCTCGTCCAGACAGTTGGGACACCAGGTGCCCAGAATGGTGAAGATTTTTACCTTGCCCTCAAAGTCAGGTCCAGGGAAGACCAGTCTCCTGCCCTCAGGGGTGGTCAGGTCAAAAGCTATTCTTTGGGCGCCGGGTTTCAGCGTTGTTAGCGAGTCAGGGTTGCCCAGCTGGAACGTGCTGTCGCGCCAGGCCTTCCATAGCGTGCGATAATGCGTGCCGGAGCGAAACTCGCCTTGCAACGTGCTGTCGGGTTGCACATTGCCCGAAAAGAGGAAAGCATGGGCGCCGTCAAAGGCCGACAGCCAAAATTTGCGCCCTTGGATGGTCCCCTCCAGAAAGCGATAATCCCCCGTCTCTGTGCGGAAGGTGCCCTCTAGGTGATTGCCTCTTTGGCGAAATTCGCCGATAGCCTTTTGAGGTGCGTCGCCCTCGACACCGAAGAGGGCAGCCCATTGGCCAGAGAGGTCGGCCACTGGTTTTTGATTAAGCGTAGTAAATCGGTAGCCGCGTCCTGCATGGGCATAAAAAGGAATGCGGTAATTCTCCTTTGTAGTAACGATCCACTCGCCTTGCATGGCACCGCCACGCACCTCAATGTGCAGATAGGTAGCATACTCGGGGAAGAAGACGTTGAACGTGTCTCGCGCCTGCGAGCGATCGCGCCCATATTGGATGCTGTCGCACCGAATGCGTTCGCCGCCGTTGATAATTTCTATGTAGAAGCGCTCCTCGTCTTCGTATTTCACCTCAAAGAGAAAGGGTATCTCCCCTTCGCGGAATTGCTCGGTCAGCGTGAAAATGGTGTCTTTGTCGCGCACCGGGATGTTGAGCTTTTCCAACTCCAGCACGCCACGCCAGAGACCCGGCGCTACCCGAGTATAAGCCGTGTCGGTAGTGATGCAGCCCCATGGTGTAAAAACGAGCAGCGCCCATAGCCCTGCCCATAGTGGTAAAGTGTTTCGCATGGAAAGTAGCGGTATTAGCAGATGTCGAGCCATAGGCATGTGGGGCAAAAATAGCCGAACTTGGCTCTGTAAACCATTTCTGCTACAAAAGGTTTGTGCTGGCCCTTGCCCCGGGCGTCGATTCCAGGCCGATGGCCTACTTTTGCGCCGACTCAATTTTTCACCCAATCATAACGGATTCCCTCATGACAAAAAAACGCGTAGCCATCAACGGTTTTGGGCGCATTGGCCGACTCACTTTCCGCTATTTGCTCAACAGGCCCAATGTCGAGGTCGTAGCCATCAACGACCTGACGGATAACCAGACCTTAGCCCATCTGCTTAAGTACGACACCATGCATGGCCGCTTCGGCGGTACTGTCAGCGCTGACGACGAGTATTTGTACATCAATGGCCAGAAAATTCTCGGCTCGGCAATTAAAAATCCGGCAGAATGCCCGTGGAAAGAACTGGGTGTGGACGTCGTGCTGGAATGCACCGGCGTTTTTTTGAGCCGAGAAAAAGCCGAACTACACCTGCAGGCGGGTGCCAAACGAGTCATCCTATCCGCTCCGCCCAAAACAGACGATATTCCCACGTTTGTCATTGGGGCCAACCATCAAGATATCAAACCCACAGACACAATTATTTCGAATGCCTCTTGCACCACGAATTGCTTAGTACCCATGATCATGACGCTTGACCGCGCCTTTGGTGTAGAACAGCTGTTCATGAATACCATACATGCCTACACGGCTGACCAGAACCTGCAAGATGGCCCGCATCGCGACCTTCGCCGGGCGCGCGCGGCTGCGCAAAACATCGTCCCTACCAGTACAGGGGCAGCCAAAGCCGTAGCGCTGGTAGCTCCGCACCTGAAAGGCAAAATTGCCGCTCATTCCATGCGAGTACCTGTGGCTACAGGTTCTGTAACCGACTGTGTATGTGTCATTAAAAAAACGGCTACCGTAGAGGAAATTAATGCTGTCTTCAAGGCTGCTGCAGAGACCAACTTGAAAGGCGTCCTCGAATACACCACAGACCCTATCGTTAGCAGCGACATTGTACAGAACACCCACTCCTGCATTTTTGACGCAGGGCTAACGCAGGTAAATGGTAATACGTGCCGCATTGTAGGCTGGTACGACAACGAAGCCGGCTACTCTGCTCGCTTAGCCGACCTGTGTGAGATGGCGTGATGCACCTAACAATTTGTCCGTTAGAGCAGCTTGCGGCGCAACCTGGCAAATGTCAAGTTGCGCCGATTTTTTTAAGGTGCTGTGAGTGGCGGCAAGAAAAAGCGCGCTACTTAGCCAGCCTACAACCCTCTGATAATAAGGGCTCTGCTGGGTAGGCTGGATTTATTAACCTCCACTTAATCTTGGGTTAACATAGCGAAGGTTGGTTTGCGGCAAATTACGCTATAAGCCCAACTTTATGTCATTTCGCACTATTACCTTTTTACTGCTGTTCTCTCCGGCTTTTCTGTTTGCTCAGAGTAGTATCATCACTGGCTCAGTGGTGGATAGAGATACCAAAGAAAAATTGATTGGCGCTACGGTGCGCCTTCCAGAATTAGGCGTAGGAACGGCCTCCGACCTCAACGGCTTTTACGCCATCCGCAATGTCCCGCCCGGCAAGTACACGGCCGTCTTCTCTTATTTGGGGTATGAAGATGTTACTATAAAAGAAGTCGAAGTAAAAGATAATGAGCGAGTTACGCTGGATGTCGTAATGTCTGCTAACTCGGTGGTCATGAACGAGGTAACCATCGTGGAATACCGGAAGACTAACACGGTAGCCGCTGTGCTGCTGGAAGTGCGTCAAGCTAAGCAGGTGGTGAGCGGTGTTTCGAGCCAGCAAATCCAGCGCTCGCAAGACAATAACGCCGCCCAGGTGATTCAGCGGGTGCCGGGTGTGACCATTATAGAGAATCGCTTTGTGATGATTCGAGGCCTTAATGAGCGCTATAATAACGTGATGGTCAATAACATCGTAGCGCCCAGCACAGAAATTGACCGCCGCACCTTCTCTTTTGACTTGATTTCGAGCAGTGCGCTGGACCGCATGCTTATTTTCAAATCGGGCTCTGCCGACCTTCCAGGAGATTTTGCTGGCGGTGTTATCAAGATGTATACCATTGAGCCTGATCAAAACTTCTTCAAAATCAACCTTGGCGTTGGTTATCGGGTGAACACAACCGGTGGAGAATATTATCAGAGTGAAGGCTCGCCAACGGACTTTTTAGGCTTCGACAACGGTTTTCGCGCGCTGCCCTCCGCGTTTCCCTCCACCTTCGACATGCAGTCCTCGGCGCGCAATTCGCGCTTGAGGAAATATGCTGCAGATCTGTTGCCCAATAACTACGCTCCCGTTAAAGGCACAGCACTGCCTGACCATTCGCTGGGCTTCAGCTTTGGACGGCGTTTTACCGTGGGCGGAAAACAATTGTCCACAATAAATATCGTCAACTATTCTACCAGCTATCAGTACTATCTCCGCGATTTTTATCGCTACTTCGAGTGGGAAGATCGCACACAACCTATTGACTTGCGCTTCCGCTTTGACGACAACGTTTACGAGAAGAATAATCGCATCAGCGTGCTTTCTAACTGGCGCTTGCGTCTCAATGATCGCAATACGATTACATTTAAGAATTTGTTTAATCAGATAGGCGAGAACGAGACTATTCTGCGCCGGGGGCAAGACTTCATTCAGCGCCCAGGCGACCGTTTGGCTAACTATCTGCTGGGCTATCGCTCGCGCTCCATCTATCTGGGGCAATTTGAGGGAAACCACGAGCTAAGTCCGAAGCGCTCGCTTCGTTGGGTAGCCGGTGGTAGCTTTATCTTTGAAAATGAACCCGATTTGCGCCGCTTCCGCACCTTCCAGCCGGCCGGCCAATCAGAGGCACCCTTTCAGGTTATCCTTCCGCCTTCCGCTAACCTTTTTGAGACGGGCCGCTACTACGGTAAGTTATTCGAACTGTCTGGCTCGCATGGATTGGACTATTCCTGGGTTTTAAGGTCCAATATAGATGGCACCCGCAAGACAGTGCTGAAAGGTGGTTATTTAGCAGAGTACCGCTATCGAGACTTTGATTCCCGTTATGTCTCTACGCTTTATCCGGGCTTTTTCGATCCTGCTGTGGGCGATAGCTTGGCTAAATTGCCGTTAGATAAAGTATTCAAGAGCGAGAACTATCAAACGCTGGACGGCTTTGTCCTGGAAGAAGGAACGCGCCCTATCGACTCTTATACGGCTAGTAGCTTTACAGGTGCAGCTTATGTAGGAGCAGATGTCCCGCTCAATCGCATAGATTTGTCTTTCGGTCTGCGCGCTGAGTTCAACGATCAACAAGTAGATGGTTTCGATGATAGAGGACGGGCTGTGGAAGCGCGAAATACCGTACTGGCCCCGCTTCCCTTCCTAAATATAGGGTATAACCTGAAGGAAGGGACCATTCTTCGCTTAGCCTACAGCCGCACTGTCAATCGCCCTGAGTTCCGCGAGCTGGCTCCTTTCCTCTTCTACGATTATAAGCTGGAAGCGGCTCGGTTTGGTAATCCAAGATTAGAGCAGGCATCCATTCACAATTTAGACGCCCGTTATGAGATCTATCCTCGACCGGGGGAGACTTTTAACATAGGTCTATTCTATAAGTATTTTCAATCTCCCATTGAAAACAAAACGATTATTACTACTGAACAGCCAAACTTTTCTTATATCAACGCTGACCATGCCCAGAACTATGGTGTAGAGGTAGAGTTTAGAAAGTCGCTCCGCGGTCTTACGTCCAGTAGTTTACTGGAGCACTTTTCTGTAAATGCCAATGCGGCCTTAATTCGTTCACGAGTGGATTTAGGCCCTAATGTTCCGGCACAAGACCAAAGACGGCCGTTGCAGGGCCAATCTCCATACATCGTGAACATAGCGCTTTATTACGATGATGATCAGGAGCGTGGTCTGTCGGGCAGCCTCGCCTACAACATCTTCGGTAATCGAATCTTCTCTGTCGGCGATGTGCTTTTCCCCACTATTTACGAGTTGCCAAGGAACAGCCTTGACATCACGATTACTAAGCGTATAGGCCGAGTAGCGTACAAATTGGGTATACAAAATTTGCTCGATGCGCCATTCCGCTTCTATCAAGACTCGGACCGCGACGAGAAAATCAATGTGAATATAGACCATCCCATATTTACCTTCAGAAGGGGGCAGTCTATCAACTTATCTATCTCTTACGACATTTCCAAACAGTAACAAACCATTCATTATTAAAATTGACGCACACATGAAAAATTGGTTAGGCTCCATTGCCCTATTCGCAACGCTGGCCTTAGTGATGGCCTCCTGCGATAAGAAAGACAACCCCACCCCTCCACCAGCGGATACGCTTGTTACCTTGGAGGGCGATCTCTCTACGCGTACCCTGACTGCTGACAAGAAGTACTTGTTGAAAGGCCAGGTCTTCGTGCGCAGCGGTAATACGCTAACTATCGAGCCTGGTACGGTTATTTTTGGAGATAAGCGCACCAAAGGGACGTTGATTATTGAGAAGGGTGGCCGCATTATCGCCAACGGTACGGTGGATAAGCCCATCGTCATGACCTCTAGCCAGGAGGAAGGCGTTCGCGACCGCGGAGATTGGGGTGGCCTGATTATCCTGGGTCGCGCTAACGTGAACCAGCCCGACCCGAGCGTCGAGGGCATCACTCCGCCAGTAACTTTTGGCACGACGAATAGCACGGCTAACGACGGCGAAAGCTCTGGCTCTTTGAAGTACGTCCGCGTAGAGTTCGCAGGTATCGAATTGACACCCAACAACGAGACGAACTCCATCACTACGGGTGGCGTTGGCCGCGGCACCGTTATGGAATACCTGCAGGTCTCTTACGGCGGTGATGATGGCTTTGAGTTCTTCGGCGGCACGCACAACGCTAAGTATCTGATTTCGCTAGGCACATGGGACGATGACTTTGACATTGACTTTGGTTATAGTGGCAACATTCAATTTGGCGTAGCCATTCGCTACCCGAGCTTTGCTGACCAATCCCAGTCTAATGGGATTGAGACCGACAATGGTCCCAACGACAACGACGTACAACCTTACACGACGGGCGTGTTGTCCAACATTACCCTCATCGGCCCTATCGCTCCGGTTTCTCCAGCCAACTCTATCAGTGCTAACTACGCTCATGGTGCCGACTTCCGCCGTCGCGTAGCGCTCTCCGTATTCAACTCCATTATCGTGGGCTTCCCGCGTGGTATCCGCTTCAACCAGGCTTCGGTACTGGGCCAGTACCAGAACAACCGCGGCGTTTTGGCTAACAACATCCTGTGGTCCTCCAGCGAGGCCAATGCCTATCAGGTAGGCTCTGGCGTAGCAGTAGCCGATGTTAAGGCCTACTGGGAAGCAGCAGCCAACGGTAATACTACGCTAACGACGGCTGCTACCGACGCCTACAACGCTATCGGTTTGAAGGCTGACTGGTTCTTTGGCAATCGCCTGAACAACCAGTACCCGTCCAACCCTGACTTCACGCTGACCACCGGCAGCGCGGCTTCGGGCGCTAAGTTTGACCATCCGAAGTTTAACGAACCCAATCGCACGGGCTTCTTCACTAATGTCAACTACCGCGGTGCTTTTGGCAACACGGACTGGACCAACACGTGGGCTGAGTTCAACCCACGCGAAAAAGTGTATTAATTCCTGTATAAAACAGAAGAAAGGCTTGCCACTGCTGCGCTGTAGTGGCAAGTCTTTCTTTTAAACCACTATCCTATAAAATGAGATCGGTCCTTTTTCTAACCTTTTTTGCTGCCATCGCCCTTGGTGCCTGCCACCAATCTCCCAAAGGCCAGCGCCCCGACCCGGCAACAGCCCAGCGTTTCTTAAAGCAGATTATCCGCTACACCGCCCATTTACCGAAAAACGCTACGCACGAAACCAAATTCGATACCGCCTACGACAGCTTCTATGCGCAAGAAATCAAAAAATACCGCGTCGACCTGCTCTATCAGGATGAGCGCGAGGGCTATATCTATCTCTTAACAAGCCGACCAGCTCCAAGTTTGGATGTAAAACGCGTGGCTACGGGCATCAAAATGCGCGTGGAGGGGGACTCTGTCGCCTACTATGAAGAGGTATTTCGCACGTGGAAGATGACAGAGCCAATTTTGGCTAAAAAAGCAGGTATGCTGTTTGAAAAGATGGTGCGAGGGCAGGATTTAAGCCCCTACTACCCGCAGCATTCGGGAGAAGAGGAATACATCGAATTTCCAGATGCACACACGCGATTTGATGTACAAAAGCGGCGCTGGGTGACGGATTTGGAAGTCTATCCAGAGCAATTTAAAAGGGCGCGATGAGGGCTGTATATTCAAGAAAGCCGGCGTTTATAGTCTAAATAGCCAAACTTTCGAACGATACGCAGCCGTCCATCCTCCTCCCAAATGGCAATAGAGGGGTGGGTTACCCCATTAAAAGTGGTTGTTTTCACCATGGTGTAATGGATCATGTCTTCAAAGACAAGCTTTTGTCCGATGCGAAGCGGTGCTGGGAAGGCGTATTCCTCCATAAAGTCACCGCTCAGGCAGCTTACTCCGCCCAATCGGTAGCGATATTTGTCAGACGGCTGTGGGTCTGCATTGGCATCGCGCACCCGAGGCCGATAAGGCATTTCTAAAGTGTCGGGCATGTGCGCCGTAAACGATACGTCGAGAATGGCAGTCTTGATACCGCTGTTTTGGACGATATCCAGCACAGTGGCCACAAGTACACCGGTATCCCAGGCAATTGCACTGCCTGGTTCGAGAATAACGTGCAAATGTGGATGTCGGCTTTTAAACTGCTGTAATACCCGGACCAAGTGTTCTACGTCGTAGTCCGCTCGCGTCATGAGGTGGCCACCGCCGAAATTGACCCAACGGAGCTGAGGAAGAAAAGCGCCGAAACGCGCCTCAAAATGTTCAAGTGTCTTTTCTAAGTCGTAGCTACTGCTCTCGCAGAGGGTGTGAAAATGCAGACCTTCAATTCCTTCGGGCAAACCTTGCTTCAGGTTTTCGGCCACTTCTCCCAGGCGCGAACCGGGCGAGGCTGGGTTGTAGAGCGCCGTGCCGACAGGCGACCACTCTGGGTTGACACGAAGCCCTATACTTATAGGCTCCGAGTGCCGTTCGACGCGTCGGCGAAAGCGCCGATACTGAGACAAAGAGTTAAAAGTGAGATGACTGGAGTAGCGGAGGATGCGACTAAACTCTCGCGGGAGATAGGCTACGGCATACGTGTGCGCCTTAGTTTTCATCTCCTCGTAGCAAAGGCGTGCTTCGTTGAGCGAGGACGCCGTAGCGCCGCTGAGGTACTGGCGAACTAAGGGGAATACGCTCCACATGGCGAAGCCCTTGAAAGCTAGGATAATTTGCACGCCAGCAGCCTGTTGGACGCGGCTAATCAGTTCCAGATTGCGGCGCAGCAGCGCCTCATCAAGGACAAAACAAGGAGAGGGAATGCGAGAAATGTCCATGTCTGATAAAGTGGCTAAAAGCCGCCGTAAAAGTAGGTGGCTGGTGGCGAGCGGCAGTTAAGAATTGCTGCTGGACTTCTGAAAGGTCTGATCCATATAAAAACCAAAATTATGCTAGCAAAAAACGCTCAACATCTTCGTACCTTTGTGCCACAAAACAGAAACGTTTCTGCCGAAGAAGGGTGGGAACGTTTCTATTTTTTTACCAGATTATCCTAACCTAATTGGAATTGCCATGGCGAATTACACCTATCTGACAAAGAGCGGGTACGAAAAGCTAAAAGCCGAACTTGAAGAGCTGAAAACCACTGGCCGCGCTGATGCGGCGCGAGCAATCGCTGAAGCGCGCGCCCAGGGCGACCTTTCTGAAAATGCCGAGTACGACGCTGCGAAGGAAGCGCAAGGGATGTTAGAACTCCGTATAAGCGAACTCGAGACACTGCTGGCTAATGCTCGCATCCTGGACGAGTCACAGGTAGACACCTCCCAAGTGGCCATTTTCTCCAACGTTACCGTTAAGAACTTAAAAACGGGCAAGGAGCTGACTTACAAACTGGTATCGGAAACAGAGGCGGACATCAAGCAAATGAAGATTTCCGTTTCCTCTCCTATTGGCGCCGGGCTGTTGGGCAAGAAGCGAGGAGAGGTAGCGCGTATTTCTACGCCTGGTGGCGTGCTGGAATTCGAAGTGCTCGATATTTCCATCGGATAATTTCAACAGTTATGGCTTCTATATTCTCGCGCATCGTCAATGGCGAATTGCCGTGCCACAAAATAGCGGAAACGACAGAGTATCTGGCTTTTTTGGACATCCGCCCGCAGGTGAAGGGGCATACGTTGTGTATACCTAAGCGGGAGGAGGACTACATCTTTGACCTCACAGATGCGGAGCTGGCGGGGCTGATGGTCTTTGCCAAACGGGTAGCCAAAGCCATCCAACAGGTAGTGCCCTGCAAGCGTATCGGTATTGCTGTGGTTGGTTTGGAGGTTCCTCACGCACACGTACACTTGATGCCGCTGAATGCCATCTCGGATCTGTCTTTCAAGCAGCCGATAGACATGTCGGGAGCAGAGCTGGCAGCTTTAGCCGCTCAAATTGCTGCATGCGTGCACGTAGAGCCTTGAGTTGAAATGCGCGCACAGTACTGAAAACCGCCTCTGACCTATTCTGTGGCGTCCGCTGGAGAGGAAATTTTTCTCGAGAAACCTGTGCGCTGTTGGACAACATTGGTCCGTAGAGCCGACCAACATTCATCAGGGTGGTCTGGGCAGCAATAAACGGTCTGGCTTTTGCGCAACGCGAACCAATTACTACCTTTACCTAAATCCGACGATTTTTGACATGAGTTCCACCATGCCGTCTTTGCTGGAAGCCACCGAAGCTTACGTGTCGGCCTATTTTGCCGAACATATGCCGGCTAAATATGTCTTTCACGACCTGGAACATACGGTGCAGACGGTGGCAGCAGCAAAGACCCTGGCAGCCGCTTGCCAACTGGATGCTCATCAGACCGATTTGTTGGTGCTGGCCACCTGGTTTCACGACACGGGTTATGCCCAAGGGCCAGAGGGACACGAGGAACGAAGTTGCGAAAATGCAAAGCAGTTCCTCCAAGGGAAAATTTCAGACGAAGATCTGCAAGTCGTCTTGCGTTGCGTCTTAGTCACCAAAATACCCCAACAGCCTGAGACGCTGCTGGAGCAGATTATCTGCGATGCCGACCTAAGCCACTTGGGTATGAAGTCCTACTGGGAGCGCAACAGCAAGCTCCGCCAAGAGTTTGCCCTGACCCGCCGGGAGTTTACTGACGATAAAGCATGGATAGACTTCGAGCTGGATTTTATGCTGACACATGAGTACCACACCGAGGCTGCGCGCGCGCTCTTCAACAAGCGAAAAGCTAAACATATACAGCAACTTATTAAGCAGAAGCGCCGACTAAACCCCGATCGTCCGCTTACTACAGAGGAATTAGCCATGCTGAGAGAAGAAGAGTCGCCCAATGATCTGAAGAAGATTTTGCAGGAAAGCGAAACGGAGCTCAAGCTAGCTCGCTTTGGCCGAGGAGTAGAAACTATGTACCGTACGACCTATCGTACCCACACCAACTTGAGTGCTATGGCCGACAGCAAGGCCAACCTAATGCTTTCGGTCAATGCCATCGTCATTTCCATCTTAGTGTCCAACCTCATGCCCAAACTGATGGACGGGCAAGGGCACGTCAATCTCAAACTCGCTATACCCAGCGGACTGCTCCTGGCTACTTGTCTGGGTTCCATGATCTTCGCTACCCTTAGTACTCGCCCTAAAGTGACGGAAGGAAAATTTAGTCGAGAGGACATCCGCCAACGAAAGGCTAACCTGCTCTTCTTTGGTAACTTTCACAGTATGCCGTTAGAAGACTTTCAGTGGGGCATCAACGAAATGCTTCGCGACCCAGAGTTCTTATACAGTTCTATGAGTCGAGACCTTTACTTTTTGGGCATCGTACTGGCTAAGAAATACCATTACTTGAGCATCTGCTACAACATTTTCATGTACGGACTTATCGCTTCTCTATTGGCGTTTGGTATTGCCTTTGCCCTGTAAGGCTGGGCATGAAGAAGGAAAAACACGCACCTCCCTGAACATGCCCAGTCTGGTCATTATTCCCACATACAACGAGCGCGAAAACATCGAGGCTATCCTCCGTGCCGTGCTAAAACAACCCGGCCCTTTTCATATTCTGGTAGTGGACGATGCCTCTCCTGACGGTACAGCAAGCGTGGTGCAGGCCCTGCAAAAGGAATTCCCAAACGAAGTGCATCTGCTTAACCGAACCGGAAAGTCAGGCTTAGGCACGGCCTACATTGCAGGTTTTCGATGGGGACTGGCGCGCGACTACACTCATTTTTTTGAGATGGATGCCGATTTTTCTCACGACCCTAACGATTTGCCTCGTCTGTTGCAAGCTTGCCAAGAAGGCGCAGATGTGGCCATAGGCTCGCGCTATGTGCGCCACGGAGGGCTAGAGAACTGGCCGCTTGAACGCATTGTGCTTTCCCGAGGGGCGTCGTTATACGCCCGCCTTATCTTGTGGATGCCCGTGGCTGACCCAACTGCGGGTTTTATTTGCTACAAACGCGCGGTGTTAGAGAGCATTGACTTAGATAAAATTCGATTTATCGGCTATGCTTTTCAAATAGCGATGAAGTACGCCGCCTATTCCTTGGGTTTTCATCTACGCGAAGTTCCTATCATTTTCAAGGATCGCGAAAAAGGACAGTCCAAGATGTCGCTGCGCATTGTGCGCGAGGCGATGCTGGGCGTGTGGCAAATGCGTTGGCAATACTACGGATATTCAAGTAATCACCAGTAGCAGTGGCGAACAAACTCTATCTCATTGCAGGAGAGGCCTCGGGCGATTTACACGGCTCCAACCTCATCAAAGCCCTGCGAGAGCTACAGCCTGAGGTGATCTGTAGAGCTTGGGGCGGAGACCAAATGGCCGCCGCAGGCGCTACGGTGGTTAAGCATTACCGGGACTTAGCCTTCATGGGCTTCTGGGAAGTAGTAAAGAACCTGCGCACCATCTGGCACAACCTGAAATTTTGCCAGCGGGATATCGCCGCATTTCGCCCCGATGCGGTGGTGCTGATTGATTACCCGGGTTTTAACCTTCGTATTGCCCATTGGGCGAAAAAACAAGGCTTCCGAGTTATTTACTACATCTCACCACAGCTCTGGGCTTGGCATGCTTCTCGGGTGCGCGCCATTCGACGCGATGTAGATAAAATGATAGTCATCTTGCCTTTCGAGGTGGACTTTTATCAGCAGCACGGCGTGCAGGCCACCTGGGTGGGGCATCCTTTGTTAGATGCTCTGCCAAAAGTAGTCCTGCCGCGTGAAGCAGGAATGATTGCGCTACTGCCCGGCAGTCGGACGCAAGAAGTCAAGCGCATTCTTCCGGCCATGCTTTCAGTGGTACCCTTTTTCCCTGGATACCGATTTGTCGTGGCGGCGGCGTCTTCGGTACCAGAGCCGCTGTTTCGTCAGTATTTGTCGGCCTATCCGGATGTAGAGTTGCGTTATGGCGACACTTATGGCCTTTTGCAGCGCGCACAAGCGGCTTTGGTCAAGTCTGGCACCTCTACTTTGGAGGCGGCTCTATTAGGTACTCCTCAGGTGGTTTGCTATGCCGGGAGTCCGCTTTCCTACGCCATAGCACGTCGTGTAGTGCGTGTGCCGTACATCTCGTTAGTTAATTTGGTGCTCGGTCGTCCGCTGGTTCGAGAGCTCATCCAACGTGATTTAAACACGGCCCAACTGCGCCAGGCACTGGCTGATATTTTGACCCCTGCACAAGCGGCTATCATGGGCGCTGGCTATGAAGAGCTGCGCTGCCGCTTGGGCGGGCAAGGAGCCTCCCTGCGTACCGCACACCACATCTTAGAGAGTTTGGCATAAAAAACGTGAGCCACTCTACGGATTTAGAGTGGCTCACGAGGAAGAGAGCGTTTTGTGTTACACTTTACCGCTTCTTCCAGGGGAGCTCGAGGATGCGCTGTGCTGCCAGTTCGCCCATACGGACACCTTCGTCGAGGTCCATGCGGAAGTGTACGCCCAGCGGAATGCGGGAATAGGCATCTTCGTAAGCTAAGTCCTTGAATGAAGCCAGAGTCCTCGGAGTGCCAATAAATTCGCTGCGGAACATGTGGCAACGGTCGGTGAACGTATAAGTGCCCGGATAGCGCTCGTTAAACTCGAATAGCGATGACAGAATTTTGCCACCAGCACCGCCAAAGCCAGCGTGCCCCGACGGATAGGCTGGGAAAGCAGGGGTTACCCCCTCGAACCCTCCTACTTGGTCGTTCAGAATAGTAAGCCAGTTAGCAGCGTCGGGATAGTGCTGGGATATAACGCGACGAATGTACGACACGGGGCGCTCCAAGTTATAAACATATTTGGACTGCCAAACAGCTACCGAACAATCCTTCAGTGCCATCCCTATTTTAGCATACAACTCTGCAGCCTCTTCCAGATTGAGGCGCTCCTGTTCTACCACCTGATTGGACACCGCTATCAAGCGAGTAGGGGGAGAGAATGTCAATCCCAGGATGTCGTCGCTCCAAAATTCTCCTAACCAGCGTTGCTCAAAAGCAAAAGGCCCATTCTCCTTGATGTTCTTTACGGTAAGGTAAACTTCGAGCCCTTGGTTGAAGAACAAAGAAAGCGGGTGTTCGCTGTAGGGGATGTGTGGACGTGCGACTTGCTCTTCTTCACGCAGGGCGAAGGTTTTTACCTGCCCCCAGTGAGGGAAAAGAGCAGCACCAAAATCGGGTACGGTGGGCTCCCAGAAGCCTGGCCCTTTAGGAGCATTGTACGGTGGGCGGGGTGTCAGGAAGGCATTGTGGGCAGCAGCGTCGGTGCTTTCCCATTCATAAACAGCACGGGCCACTTCGCGGCCGCGGTTCACCGAGCGCTCCAGTACCTCTGGCGTCGTTTCAGTCTCGTACTTAGCATACAAAGCGCGATAGGTTCTGTCAATCTTTGCGTACTCCTCAGGGAAATCCTTTTCCATGTGGAAGAAAAGGCGGCGCATCATGTAAGCATAGACCTCGTTTACTACCGCTGGCCAATGGTACTCCACGCTCTCGTCGAAGCGAGGCATTTTCAAATCGGGATAAAGGCGTGCCAGACTATTGAAACTCGGCATGGCCGGGACAATAGCTTCATAGGCAGCAAACCCCATGTAGCCTAACGCATGCGGGCCTGGAGCTGGGCGATAGCCGTCGGCATAGCGATCTATTTGCACAAAGACGTCGTTCCAGCGCAAGTAGACTTCACTATCGAATTCGCGCGCGAGCTTGCGAGGCTGTTCAACATCTACCCGACGGCAGGAAACAACGAACAGCCCTACGCCCCCAGCTACGAGTAAAAAAATCTTTAACGTGTTGAAAATCTTCATGTGAGACATACGGATATGTTGTTAATTGGTTAATGAATGCGGATTACAATCACAAAAACAAGGCCATTTTTCGGCGCGCTAAAAATACAGACTTGCAGGACAAATCTCATAGCGGTTTCTGGCTGTCATTAGCACAACCTATGAAAAAGCCCGCCCTCTGTTTGTCCGGAGGGCGGGCTTAGATAAGCTTAAGTAAGTAGTAGCGTCTTACGCTTTACCCGTACCGCGCGCTTTTTCGATGACTTGCTTGGCAATGTTTTCAGGCGCTGGAGCATAGTGGGAGAACTCCATGGTAGAGGATGCGCGACCCGACGTGAGCGTCCGGAGGGCGGTTACATAGCCAAACATTTCGGAGAGTGGAACTTCTGCCTGGATGGCAATAGCACCGCCGGCTCGCGTCTCTTGACCTTTAGGCATACCGCGGCGGCGGTTGAGGTCGCCAATGACTGGGCCGACGTACTCCTCTGGCGTGATGACCTCCAGTTTCATGATAGGTTCCATGATTTGCGGTTTGCACTTAGGTGCAGCCTGGCGGAAGCCCTCTTGGGCACAAAGTTCAAAGGCAATAGGCTTGGAGTCCACGGCGTGCATCATACCATCGGTCACACGGACTTTCATGGAGTCAATGTTATAGCCTGCCAAAACGCCCTGGCTCATCATTTTGGTGAAGCCGTCCGTGATGGGCTTAATGTAGTTCTTGTCAATGGCACCACCCACGATACCCCACTCAAACTGAAGCTTCTTCCGACCGCTCTTAAAGTCTTCGCTCTCCAAAAAGGCCGGGTCTGCAGGGCCTAATTCGAATTCGATTTCGGCGAACAAGCCGGCGCCACCCGTTTGTTTTTTCAACCGCTCGCGGTGAGTGACGGTGGCAGTCAGTGCCTCTTTATAGTTTACTTGTGGAGCACCCTGGTTGCATTCTACCTTAAACTCGCGGCGCAAGCGGTCCACAATGATTTCCAGGTGTAGCTCGCCCATGCCCGAGATGACCGTCTGGTTGGTCTCTTCGTTGTACTGTACGCGGAAGGTAGGGTCTTCTTCGGCCAGTTTGCTCAGCGCCATGCCCAGTTTGTCCAGGTCTTTTTGCGTTTTAGGCTCAATGGCCAGACCAATCACCGGCTCGGGGAAAACCATGCTTTCCAGTACGATAGGGGCTTCGATGTCGCAAAGCGTATCGCCAGTACGGATGTCTTTAAAGCCTACGGCAGCGGCAATATCACCAGCTTCGACACGGTCAATGGGATTTTGCTTGTTGGCGTGCATTTGATACAGGCGGCTGATGCGCTCCTTAGAATTGGTGCGCGTGTTGAGCACGTAGGAGCCTGCATCCAGCTGGCCGGAATACACGCGAATAAAACACAAACGACCGACAAAGGGGTCGGTGGCAATTTTGAAGGCCAGCGCGCAGAAGGGATCCTCTGTTGTAGGCTTACGGGTAATTTCCGCATCGGTGCGCGGGTCAGTCCCCTTTACTGCCTCAATGTCGATGGGCGAGGGTAGGTAGTAGCAGACAGCATCCAAGCACGCCTGCACACCTTTATTCTTATAGGCAGAGCCGCACATGACCGGTGTCATTTTCATATCGCACACGGCAGCGCGAATGGCAGCGCGCATTTCAGGTATAGTAATGGAATTAGGGTCTTCGAAGAATTTCTCCAGCAGCGTGTCGTCGTAGCTGGCGATCTCCTCGATGAGCTTTTGGCGATATTCCTGAACGGTATCTACCAAGTCCTCCGGAACAGGAACGACCTGATAGGTCATGCCCATGTCGTGCTCGTTCCAAATAATTGCCTGATTAGTAACCAGGTCTACAACACCCTTGAAGTTGTCTTCCGCGCCAATAGGGACCTGTAGGGGGACAGCATTTGCCCCTAACTTGATCTTCATGTCTTTGACGACATTAAAAAAATCAGCGCCCACGCGGTCCATCTTATTAACAAAGCCAATGCGCGGCACCTTGTAGTTATCGGCCAGACGCCAGTTGGTTTCGGATTGGGGCTCGACGCCATCTACGGCGGAGAAGAGAAAAACTAAGCCGTCCAGAACGCGCAGCGAGCGGTTCACTTCCACAGTGAAGTCTACGTGGCCTGGCGTGTCGATGATGTTGAAGTCGTACTTTTTGCCCTCTACTTCCCAGGAGCATTTCGTTGCAGCGGAGGTAATGGTGATGCCACGCTCCTGTTCTTGCTCCATCCAGTCCATCGTAGCGGCGCCTTCGTGCACTTCGCCAATTTTATGCGTCACGCCTGTGTAATAAAGGATGCGCTCGGTAGTGGTGGTTTTACCAGCGTCAATATGGGCGGCAATGCCGATATTTCGGGTGAACCGCAGATCCTTTGCCATGGTAATAATAATGTAGTTAAGTGGTGAATTTTTCCTGAAAACCACTCTCGCACTTAAAAGAGAGGGGTAAGAAGAAGTTTTTTGCAAGAATTTTTCTGGAAAGGTCTTCGTTAGGCCTTTAAAAAATTTTTGCAGGCTAAAATGCAATTAATTTTTTATTGATTTTGATAACATGCGTCATTTCTCCAAAACATCGTACTTAAAAACAGCAAAACCGTCGAAAAAACCGGGTGAGAATGTCGGCTTTAAGCTCCGGTTTTTTTCAACGGTAGGCTGCGGAGGTTAGCACGTGCTTACACTCGGAAGTGAGCGAATGCGCGGTTCGACTCGGCCATTTTGTGCGTGTCTTCGCGCTTCTTCACGGCGTTGCCTTCGCCCTTGCTGGCGGCGATGATTTCTGCGGCCAATTTTTCAGCCATGCCTTTTCCGGCACGTGCGCGCGCGTAGCGAATAAGCCACTTAATGCCAATGGACACTTTGCGGTTGGCCGGCAGCTCCGTCGGTATCTGAAAAGTAGTGCCGCCAATGCGTCGGCTGCGTACCTCCACTTGAGGCATGACGTTGTTGAGAGCTTTTTTCCATACCTGCAACTCGTCCTCGTTGGTGCGTGTTTTCACGATGTCTAGCGCATCGTAAAAGATTCGAAACGCAACGCCCTTCTTGCCCTCCCACATCATATGGTTGACGAAACGAGTAACCATTTCGTCATTGTAGCGCGGATCGGGAGCCAATACTCGAGGTTTCGGTTTGTGTTTGCGCATAAATAAGTGTAAGGTGATAATTCGAATGAGATAAGTCTTCTCCCAGATAAGGGCTTATTTTTTGGGCCGCTTAGTACCGTAACGGCTGCGGCTTTGCTTGCGGTTGTTAACGCCAGCTGTGTCTAAAGCGCCGCGCACGATCGTGTAACGCACGCCCGGAAGGTCTTTCACACGGCCGCCGCGCACCAGCACAATGGAGTGCTCCTGCAGGTTGTGGCCTTCGCCCGGAATATAGGCAATGACCTCGATCTGGTTAGTCAGACGCACCTTAGCTACCTTGCGCAGCGCGGAATTGGGTTTCTTCGGCGTCGTCGTGTACACGCGTGTGCACACGCCGCGGCGTTGCGGGTTGCCTTCCAAAGCGCGAGATTTGCTTTTGTACTCCACTTTCTCGCGGCCTTTGCGTACCAGCTGGTTGATAGTTGGCATAAAAAACGAGGCGATTTCTTTTTTAACTTGTTCTAAATCAATTCGAAACGAAAAGGTAAATACTCCTGTTGTCAAAAACGAACGCAAAGGTACTTCTACCAAATAGAATTTTCCAAACCTGTTTTAAAATTTCCACTCGACAACAGTTTGCTGATAGGGGAGCGGAGGAGGATGGCGCTTGCCGCTGCCTGGAGGCGAGGGCGGAAACACGTGGAACTTGTCGTGAACTGCTACTTTTGTCCCCGATGAGAGTAGGTATCGTTCAACAGTCGTGTGGTCTGGACAGGCAGACCAACATCCAGAAGTCGCTTGATGGCATTGCCCAATGCGCCGAACAAGGCGCCCGCCTGGTGGTTTTGCAGGAGCTGCACTGTGGCATTTATTTCTGCCAGGCGGAAGACCCCGCCATGTTTGACCTGGCTGCGCCCATTCCCGGTCCGGATACGGCAATTTTCTCGGAAGCAGCGCGCCGGCATGGCGTGGTGCTCGTCAGCTCGCTCTTCGAAAAGCGAGCGCCGGGGCTTTACCACAATACAGCGGTAGTGTTCGAAAAAGACGGCTCCATTGCGGGTAAGTATAGAAAGATGCACATTCCTGACGACCCTGCTTACTATGAGAAGTTTTATTTTGCGCCGGGCGATCTTGGTTTTGAGCCCATTTCAACCTCGGTAGGGCGGCTGGGGGTGTTAGTTTGCTGGGATCAGTGGTACCCTGAGGCGGCGCGTCTGATGGCCCTGGCTGGCGCAGAGATGCTTATCTATCCCACCGCCATTGGATGGGAAAGCACAGACTCAGAGGAAGAAAAAAAACGTCAGTATGAAGCCTGGTTTCTCGTGCAACGCGGCCACGCTGTAGCCAATGGTTTGCCCCTCATCGCCGTCAATCGCGTTGGATACGAGCCAGACTGGACGGGCGTTACCGGTGGCATCCACTTCTGGGGGCAAAGTTTCGTCGTCGGCCCACAAGGTGAAGTGCTCTTTTTGGCCGACGCAGCGCGCGAGCAAGTGGCCGTCGTGGATGTTGACCTAAGCCGTACGGAGGCCGTGCGCCGCATGTGGCCGTTTTTTCGCGACCGTCGCATTGACTATTACCAAGATCTTTTGTGCCGCTTTCGAGATTAGAAAGATAAAAGGCGCCCCCATTGCGGCGCGCCTTTTACATTTAAAAACCAACTAAAAAAACCTACTTTCTGCTTGTTGTCGCTTCATTAACGAACATGGCCGTAGGAACGCTGCCTGGGCGGTTGATTCAGGCCGAAAAAAGTCTAACGGTTTACAAGGCACTCTTTTTTGAGAATGAACCCTTCCCGAGAATGGCGTATCCGCGAAGTCATTCGCCGCAGCCAGCCCGACCTGACCGTGGTGCTGGAAAACGTGCATGACCCGCTCAATATTAGCGCTGTCATGCGCTCGTGCGATGCGGTGGGCGTGCGGGAACTCTTTGTCGTTTACACTGAGGATTTTCTGAAACAGCGGCGCCTCAGATTAGGAAAAAAGACGTCGGGTGGTGCCTTCAAGTGGATTGATGTCTATGTATTCGAGGACTTGGCGGAGTGCTTTAGACGTGTGCGGGAGCGCTATGGTCGAGTGTTAGCCACCCATTTAGGAGTGGAAAGCACTTCGCTATACGACCTTGACCTGACGCAGCCGACAGCCTTGCTTTTTGGCAATGAGGATGAGGGCATCTCCTGTGAAGCATTGGCCTTGTCCGATGGCAACTTTGTCATTCCGCAAGTGGGCTTCACCGAAAGCCTCAACATTTCAGCCGCCTGTGCCGTCTCTCTCTTCGAAGCCCGGCGGCAGCGGGCCAAGGTGGGTTATTACGACGACAAGCCGCGCCTGACGCCCGGGCAGCAGGAGCAGTTGTTTCGGCGCTGGAGAAACATGCTGGCGGGCAAATCGTGGTCGCGCCAAAACGCTATCCCGGTGAGCAAGGACGCGCCACCGCTTTTACCTATCTACTTAGAGCGGGAAGAAGATTTGCCCGCTCAGAGAGCCAAGGTTCCATCTCACCCTCAGACAAAGTTCGATCTATGAATCTTTCTTTAGTGGTGCCTTTGAAGAACGAAGCAGAAAGCCTGCCCGAGTTAGAAGCCTGGATACGCCGAGTGGTAGAAGCGGAGCAGCTGCACTACGAGATCATATTTGTGGATGACGGCAGCACAGACGGCTCTTGGCAGGTGATTGAGACCCTGCGCGCAACCAACCCGAACATCCGCGCCATTAAGTTTCGGCGCAACTACGGCAAATCGGCGGCGCTGCACGTTGGGTTTCAGGCTGCCCAAGGAGAGGTGGTTGTTACGCTCGATGCTGACTTGCAAGATAGTCCAGACGAAATTCCGGCCTTGTATCGGATGATTGCAGAAGGAGGCTACGACCTCGTCAGTGGCTGGAAAAAGAAGCGCCACGACCCCCTGGAAAAGCGGCTGCCAAGCAAGCTGTTCAATGCCGTGGCGCGATGGATGAGCGGCATACCGCTGCACGATTTCAATTGCGGCCTCAAAGCCTATCGGCAGCCTGTGGTCAAAGCCATCGAGGTGTACGGTGAGATGCACCGCTGGATACCCGTGCTGGCCAAATGGGCTGGCTTCACGCACATTGGCGAAAAGCCGGTGGAGCACCGCGCGCGCCGCTATGGACACAGCAAATTTGGCTGGGAGCGCTACATCAATGGCTTTCTGGACTTGTTGTCGGTGTACTTCGTAGGCAAATTTGGAAAGCGGCCCATGCACTTCTTCGGCACGCTGGGCGTGCTTTCCTTCTTCATTGGCTTTGTCTTCCTGGCGTATTTGAGCTGGGCTAAGCTGGTGTACAAGGCCTACGGCATTGCCGACCGGCCGCTGTTTTTCTTTGGTATTCTGGCGCTTATCATCGGTACCCAGCTCTTCCTGACAGGCTTTTTGGCGGAAATCATCAACCGCAACTCGCCCACGCGCAATGAGTACCTTGTCGAGAAGGAACTCTAAGCGGCTCCATTAAACCGCCGTTGAAAGGCCTGAATGTCGGCGGGCTGTTATTCTTTTAGCACGGCAAACCTTCTTCTTATCTCATAAAAAATCTGCTGCTCTCATGCTCATGCTCAAACGCACAGTCGCGTTGCTAAGCGCGCTCCTGCTGGGCGCTACGGTTTGGAGTCAAATAACCCTCGAACCCGAACGCCCCGGCCTGGCCGACGAAGTACTGCTCACGTTTAACGCCGCCGAAGGCGATGCTGGTCTGAAAGGGTATCGCGGCGACGTGTACATGCACACAGGCCTCATTACGGCGCAAAGTGCGCACGCCCACGACTGGAAGCACGTCGTGGCGGATTGGGGGAAAAACCTGGACCACCTTCGCCTAATGCGCGTGGGCGAAGACCGCTATCAGGTTCGCTTTCGCATCACCGACCTTTACGGCATAGAACCAGGAGCCGAAGTGTATTCTTTGGCCTTCGTGTTTCGCTCTGCTGACGGAACGCGTACCGGCAAGGCCGCCGGTGCGGCGGATATTTTCTATCCGCTGCGCGAAATGCCGTTCCGCAGGGCTACAGTACAACGCGACACTTGTCGGGCGCCAGAGCCGGTGTGGTCTCAAAACGCGGTAATCTACGAGGTCAACGTGCGCCAGTTTACCCCTGAAGGAACGTTCGAGGCCTTTGCTCGGCACTTGCCGCGCCTGCGCCGCATGGGTGTGGATATTCTCTGGTTCATGCCTATCCAACCCATAGGAATGGACAAGCGAAAGGGAGGCTTAGGTTCCTACTATTCCATTCGAGACTATACGGCGGCCAACCCCGAATTTGGTACCCTCACGGACTTTAAGCGCGTGGTGGACTCCGCGCACGCGCTGGGCTTCAAAGTCATCCTTGACTGGGTGGCCAATCATACGGCCCACGACCACACGTGGGTAAGGCACCATCCTGATTGGTACGTTTACGATGCTCAGGGCAACATCGTTTCGCCCTTCGACTGGACGGACGTGGCTAAGCTGAACTATAACCAGCCAGCCATGCGCCAGGCTATGATGGAGGCTATGCTCTTTTGGGTGCGCGAGATGAATCTCGACGGCTTCCGATGCGACGTAGCCGGCGAAGTGCCAGTAGATTTCTGGGAAGAGGCGCGCCTAGTGTTAGAAACCGTTAAGCCAGTGTGGATGCTCGCTGAGGACGCCAGCCAAATGCGCCTGCTCCAGAAAGCGTTCAATGCCAATTACGGCTGGCCGTTTCACCATTTGATGAACGAAATAGCGCGCGGACAGAAGCCCGCCAGTGCTGTGTTTGACTTGCTGCGCCAAACAGATGCCGCCTATCCGATGGGTAGTTATCCGATGCATTTCATCACCAACCACGACGAAAACTCCTGGAATGGAACGGAATACGAGCGTTTAGGTGATGGCGTCCGAACGTTTTCGGTGCTCTACTACACCGTGCCGGGCATGCCGCTCATTTATTCAGGCCAGGAGGCAGCACTCAACAAGCGGCTGCGTTTTTTTGACAAGGATACCATTCCGTGGGGCGATTACCCCCTCAATGATTTCTACACCCGCTTAAATTCCCTCAAAAAGGAACACAAAGCCCTCTGGAATGGGCGACATGGCGGTAGTTGGCGAGAAATCACGCACGAACACCCCCAGGCCGTAGTGGCCTTCACCCGCGCTGTGGAGGACAGCAGGGTGCTTGTCGTGCTGAACCTTTCGGCTACAGCCCAAACGGTGCGCCCGGCCTTAGGGCAAGAGGCAGGTATTTACCGCGAATACTTCAGCGGCACCTCGGTTCAGTTGCCCGCCCGGCCGCGCATGGTGCTCAAACCTTGGGAATACCGCGTCTTTATTTTTGAAAAGGCGACCTCGACACCGCGGCGCTCCTTTCGCTCCTTAGAAAAGCACCGCACTGGGCTGCGCATTCAGGCAAGCGATGGCGTGCTGCACCTCGGGTTCTTTTCTCCTCATGCTGTCGAGGTGGCTTTCGAGCCAGAAGGCGAACCTAACGCCGATAGCTACGGCACCGCTCAGCGTCCTCAATGGACGGAATTTACCGTCAAAGAGCAAGGCGAATACGTAGAAGTAGCGACTTCAGGTCTTCAACTTCAGGTGTGGAAAGACCCGCTCCGCATCGAGTACCGCTATCGGGGACGCACCTTGACGAGCGAGGGCGATGGCTATTTTGACAATGGAGAGTATCAGGGCGTTGACTTCTCCTTGCGAGCAGATGAACTGTTGCTTGGTGGTGGTGAGCGCGTGCTCGGCATGAATCGCCGTGGTCATCGGCTGCGCCTGTACAATAAGCCCAGCTACGGCTACGAGGACTATGCGCCACTAATGTACTACTCGCTACCTGTGGTCATTTCTTCCCAGAAATATCTAATAGCCTTTGACAACGGAGCCGATGGCTATTTAGACTTGGGTGCTACGAGGCCCGATCGCCTGCGCTTTGAAGCAGCCTGCGGTCGAATGAGTTACGTCCTCGTGGCTGCCGACAGCTGGCCGCAATTAGCGACGCAATACACTGGGGTTGTAGGCCGCCAACCTTTGCCTCCTCGTTGGATGCTGGGCAATATGGCCTCGCGCATGGGCTATCACAGCCAGCGCGAGGTGGAGGCTGTAGTCCAAAAGTTTCGCGAGGATAACATTCCACTTGACGCTATCGTACTCGACTTGTTCTGGTTTGGCCCAACCATCAAAGGCCATGTCGGCAATTTGGACTGGTACCGGGACTCGTTCCCACAGCCCGAACAAATGATGGCTGACCTTAAGCGGCAGGGCGTGAAGACGGTGCTCATCACCGAGCCCTTCGTGCTGCGCGGCAGCCGAACATTCGACGAGGTTATTAGGCGCGATTTGGTGGGGAAAACCGCTCTGGGTAAGCCTTATCTATATGACTTTTACTTCGGCCACACCGCCCTCTTGGATATCTTCAAACCTGAAACCCAGCGTTGGTTTTGGGACATTTATCGCCAGCACACGCTTTCTGGTGTGGACGGGTGGTGGGGCGATCTGGGCGAGCCGGAGGTACATCCGGATGACCTGATGCACGTCAATGGCGCGGCCAAGTGTGTGCACAACCTGTATGGCCACGTCTGGGCAAAAGTCATTTACGACGGTTACCGACGCGACTTTCCACAGCGGCGTCCGGTTATCCTCATGCGGTCGGGCTTCATCGGCTCCCAGCGGTACGGCATGGTGCCCTGGTCGGGCGATGTCAATCGTTCCTGGGGTGGGCTCAAGCCTCAGGTGGAAATTGCTCTCTCTATGGGCCTTCAAGGGTTAGGCTACATGCACTCCGATCTGGGCGGCTTTGCGGGCGATTATCGCGACCCGGAGCTGTACCTCCGTTGGCTTCAGTACGGCGTCTTTCAACCCATTTATCGTACGCACGCACAAGAAAGTGTGCCTGCCGAGCCTATTTTCTGGGACGACACTACTAAGGCCATAGCGCGTCGCTACATTCGCCTGCGCTACGACCTACTGCCCTACAACTATACGCTGGCCTGGGAGAATCATACCGCTGGCCTGCCTTTGATGCGGCCTCTTTGCTATGCCGACGACGACTCGACGCTGCTGACCAACACCACCGCTTATCTCTGGGGCGATGCCTTTCTGGTCAGCCCCGTGGTTGAAAAGGGCGTCGCCACGCAGGAGGTGCATTTCCCGCGCGGGGCCGTCTGGATAGACTTCTGGACGGGCAAACCCCACGTGGGTGGACATGTGACCCGGGTACCTGTGGACAGGGAGCATATTCCGGTCTTTGTTCGGGCCGGTGCTTTCGTCCCTATGTCAGACCGGCCTTTGTTCAACGCCGATGCTTATGACCCTGAGGCTATTGCTGTGCATTATTACCATCACCCCGCCGCCACTACAGGCAGCGGGGCCCTCTATGAGGACGACGGCCACAACCCCGATGCCCTTGCCCAAAAAGCCTATTCGCTTGTGCGCTTCTCCGCCTCATATGCTCAGAACCGCTTGACATTGAGACACCGCAACGAGGGCTATCGCATGCCCGCACATCCTAAGAATCGCTCTTTCAGATATATTGTACACGGCTTGAGTGCTGCACCTAAAGCTGTCCGGCGTATAGCGCGAGGGGGAAAAACCTTCCCTCTTCCATACACATGGAAAGAGAATGAACAGGTCATTTTCTACCTCAACGAAGACTCAGATGAAGGGGTCGTCCTTGAATTTTAGTCACCCCAAAGTTCCTCTTTCCTATCAAAGACCAAGACCGCTGCCACCACTCAAGTAGGCAAGCGTAGATACTATAAAGACTATGTAAAAAGCGATGAGTCCAAGGGTGAAAATGCCGGCCCAGCGGAAATAATTGCGAAAGTGGAGCCAAGCCTCCTCAAAGGCTCTCTGCTCGTCGTTCATTAGGGCTTCCCGCAGTTTTCGGGCAAAACGAAACATAAAGGTGGTAAGGACAAAGGAAAACCCTAAAAAGAAAAGGCCAAAAATAGCTCCGATGGCCCCGCTGCTCATTAATAGAAAGAACAGAGGGTTATCTGAGCCTAAGTCCAACGCTGGGAGGTTTCCAATGGTGACAAGGAGAAGAATAAGCCCGAAGGCCAATATCCCCAGGGTAACATAGCTAACGATGGCCAAAAAACGGGCCCATCGGGCAGTGATTGCCCAATCGGTGTGCATGGGTTCCGTAGAATGGCTCAGTTCAGAGGAAGTGGAGAAGGTGTTTTCCATTGTATCTTGAAATGAAAAGGTGAAGGGGAGAAAACATGCGCCATAGACCTACCGATAGGCAAGGTCTAAGTTTACCCGTTACCGATGGCGAAAACAGTCATGAGCACTATCAGACCGTAAATGACCAGCACAGCCACCGTCAATATGCCCCAATAATGAAACAACCGGCGCAGATTGGCAAATCCTACATGGGCAGCAAAAGTGTCCCCTTGAGAAACGGCTTTGCGAGTGAAGCGAGAAAAGTTAAACAGTAGCCAAACTAAAGGTGCCACGATCGCCAAGACGATGAGCAGCATCAATAGCGATAAACTATTGCCAATATCTGCTACAGACAAGAGGCCCCCCATAGAGAGCACAAGTATGCCCAAATAGACGAAACCCAACACGGAGAAGAATAGCCCCCAGTTGGCGGCCTCCTTCCAATATTGCCGAACTGATGAGGTAATGAGGAAACCGTTCCGGTTGGTCTGTTCAGCCTGAAACTCGGAGTCCAAAGGCTGTTGAGTGTTTTCTTCCATGACAAGTTATCTTTGTTTTTGGTGAAAAATAGCATTAGACAGTGTCAAAAAATACGGCGGTAAAAATAGATATATCCTAAAATTTTACACTACCGAGTAAAATTTTAAACAAAAAAAAATCCCAACAGTAGTCTCAGGAAGCACACTTTTTACTAAACGTTAGCCTGTTGAATATCGCTGCGAATAAGCGCAACCAATTGCTGCGCCTCTTCGGAGCTGGTGGCTTCAACGTACAGGCGAACGATAGGCTCGGTGTTCGATGGGCGTAGGTGAACCCATCCCTGCGGAAAATCTATTTTCAGCCCATCCTCCGTGTTCACGGGCAAGTGTGCGTATTTCTTTTGCAGGAAGAGCAAGGCGCGCTCTAACGATAGCCCCGGGTTTTGCTCTATACGGGCCTTTACCATGAAGTAGTTCGGATAAGTCTGACGCAGCGTCGAAGCGGTCATGCCGCTCCGAGCTAAGTGCGTGAGAAACAGCGCGATTCCTACTAAAGCATCTCTTCCGTAGTGCAGGGCCGGGTAAATGACGCCACCGTTGCCCTCGCCCCCAATGAGCGCGCCGACCGCTTTCATCTTTTCGACCACGTTTACCTCACCTACGGCGGCTGCAAAGTACTGGGCGCCATGTCGCGCGGCCACATCGCGCAGGGCTCGCGAAGAGGACAGGTTCGAGACCGTCGCGCTTCCACCGCCCTGGCGCCCCAGCAGATAATCCGCTACAGCCACTAAGGTGTACTCTTCGCCAAAGGGGCTGCCATCTTCGCAAATAAGCACAAGGCGGTCCACGTCCGGGTCAACGGCAATGCCCAAGTGTGCCTTTTCGCTCACAACGGCGTTAGCCAGCTGCGTGAGATGCTCGGGCAATGGCTCCGGGTTGTGGGCAAAACGGCCGCTGATGTCGCCATTGATGATGCGATACGAGCACCCTAAGGCATCCAGCAGCGGTGGTATAGCCAAAGCCCCGGTTGAATTGACCGGGTCAACGACAAGGTGGAATGCCTTCGACCGTATGGTCTCTACCTCTACGGCGGGCAACGATAGAATAGCCTGAATATGCCGGTCAATGCTTCCGAAATCCTCGCGGTAAGCGCCCAACTGGTGCACCGGCGCGTAGGTAAAGCGGCCTTGTTGCAGCAGACGCAGGACTGCCTGCCCGTCGGCAGCGCTAATAAATTCGCCGCGCTGATTAAGCAGCTTAAGGGCGTTCCACTCTGCCGGATTGTGGCTGGCCGTGATAACGATGCCTCCGCCGGCTTTCTCCCACACCACAGCCATCTCAAGGGTAGGGGTAGTGCTCAGGCCGGTGTTGACGACTTCGATGCCTAAGGCACGCAACGTGTTGATGACCAGACCGCTGACAATTTCCCGAGATAGACGGCCATCAGTACCAACGACGATTTTGGGATTGCCTGTAGTATCGAGTACCCACTGACCAAAAGCGGCAGTGCAGGCTACAATGTCTTCGGGGGTCAGGTTTTCGCCGGCGCGTCCGCCGATGGTGCCCCGGAAGCCGGAGATGCTTTTGATGAGAGGCATATGCTAAGCAGAGCGTTATTGGGCCAGGATGTGGGCCATGCGGAGTAGGTCCTTGCCCGGAGCCTTTACCTTCGAGATGGCCTCCTCCATAGATATGTAGTGTACCTTATTGTTTCGTATGCCGACCATTATGCCGGATTGACCTTCGATGAGCGCCTCTACGGCATGAAAACCCAACACGCTGGCCAACACTCGGTCGAAAGCCGACGGAGAGCCTCCGCGCTGTAGGTGCCCGATAACGGTAACGCGAACGTCGTCATAGTCCTTGACGCGCTCCGATACCCGCTCGGCCAGCGAATAAACATTGCCCATGCGGCTTTCCTCTGCCACAATGACGATGCTGAAGAGCTTGTGCCGAGCCGCGCCGCGCTTGAGCAACTTGACCAGTTCTTCAAAGTCCATGTCTTCCTCTGGGATAATCACACCGCCTGCGCCACCGGCAATGCCTGTATGCAGGGCGATATAGCCCGAATGGCGCCCCATCACTTCAACAAAAAACAGCCGGTTGTGCGAGTCGGCCGTGTCTCGAATGCGGTCAACGGCCTGTACAGCCGTATTGACTGCTGTATCGAAACCAATGGAAAAGTCGGTGCCGTAAAGGTCGTTGTCAATAGTTCCCGGTAGTCCGACGATGGCGATGTCCGGAAATTCGCGGGCGAATTGCAGGGCCCCACTAAGGGTGCCGTTACCCCCAATAGCGACCAGCCCGTCAATGTCGTGGTAAGTCAGGTTCTCGTAGGCGCGCTTGCGGCCCTCGATGGTCATAAATTCTGGACAGCGTGCGGTTTTTAGCATGGTGCCCCCGCGGTGGATGATGTTGCTAACGTCGGAAGTTTCCAGTCGCCGAATTTGGCCGTCAATCATGCCTTGATAGCCACGCCAAATGCCAAACACGTGAAGATCGTTGTGTAAGGCATTGCGCACGACGGCGCGGATGGCAGCATTCATGCCAGGGGCATCGCCGCCGGAGGTGAACACGGCTATACGTTTGATGTTGCTCATATGCAGACAGGTTGGTTGGCGTTTGGCCGGCTCAATGCACGGCCTTCATGTGGTACTCAGCCAAAGGGTAGATGGGTTTGCGGACAATCATCCCCAACTGAAGCGCGCGCTCCTTCAGGCAGGCTGAGAGCACCTCGCCAAAGTGGTGAGCAATAGAGCCGACAAAGTGTACAGGTACCCGCTGGTGGCCAGTATACTTGCGTACGTGCCGATCGAGAAACTCACCAAGGCTATCTGCCACCAGGCGCCATATGAAAGGGTGTTCAATATGCCCGCCTAAGAACTGGGTGAAAGTGGCGATATAGGCGTTCCCCCCTTTCTCATAAACGCGATTTTTGATTGCAGTAGGTCCTTCAGGATGCTCTGCGTTGAAAGCGTTGTGAAGGTCGGGAGGCAGCTCGCGGTAATACCAGGCGCGCAACAGTGCCTTTCCCATGTGGGTGCCGCTGCCTTCGTCGCCCAGCAGCCAGCCCAGAGAGGGAACATTGTCCACAATTTGGCGGCCATCGTAGTAGCAGCTGTTGGAGCCCGTGCCCAAAATACAAGCGATACCCGGCTGGCGCTGGCAAGTAGCCCGCGCTGCGCCCAGCAAGTCGTGTTCCACCTCCGAGTGGGTAGTGGGAAACACCCTTCGAATGGCAGCCTCGATGATGCCCGCCCGCTCTGGGTCATGAATGCCCGCCCCGTAGAACCACAGGTTCTTCACCGCCACCCCAACCGGCAACTTAGGGCACAGTTGGGTGCGCAAAATCTCCTCAATCTCTGCTGTGTCGTGAAAAAAAGGGTTGAAGCCTTGCGTACTGACCAATTCCTGGTCGCGTCCGCCTTTGATAAGTAACCAATCGCACTTGGTAGAGCCGCAGTCGGCAACAATATTCATGTCTGTTGTAGAAGAGGGTATTTAAAAAAGAAAAGCAATCTCGGCCCTTATTGACCCAGATTACTAAAGACTTGCTGTTTTGTAGCCCTAAATGCCACTAAGCGCAGCAAAAATAGAGCGGCACGCTTAAAATGAGGAGGTTGCTAAAAAAAGTGGAGTCAGAGCTTGTTTGATTTTAAAACAAATTGTTTCTTTGTGCCGAGCTTTAAAACAAAATAAATTAAGATGGGATTTTACAACACCTCCACTCACTTTGGCAGCCAGAGGGCAGACCATCAAGCCTCCGCTGCCGCCACTCAAAACGACGCCCTGTTCTGGAAGTGCTTAATTTTATCAGGGTTGCTGTATCTGGTTTGGACCGACCGCATCTCTATCCACCTGAACTACGGCACAACGGAGCCAATAGCCCCACCAGCGACCGCGGCCTCTCTGGCATCGCCGGCAGCCCCTGCGGTGCTCTCAGAAGCAAGCGTAGCACCGGCGTTGGCATCTTCCACACTGCCTGTTGAGGCCAACCGCTCCACACTCACTTTGCCTGCGCACGCCAAAGGGCACATCCGGTTTGCAGTAGATCCTGCCTTTGCCCAGCGGAATGGCATACCCACCGATGAGGTGAGGCGGTCCTTAGAACTGTGCCGGACGTACGTCGAGCGATACGCACCGGTGGCTGAGGCAGAAATGCGGCGCTTTGGTATTCCTGCCAGCATCACCTTAGCACAAGGCCTGTTGGAGAGCAATGCCGGCGACAGTCCCCTGGCACGCAAGACCAACAACCATTTCGGCATCAAATGCTTCTCTCGAACGTGTAAGCGCGGCCACTGCGCCAATTTCACCGATGACTCTCACAAGGACTTCTTCGTACGTTACGACAACGCCTGGAGCAGCTTCCGGGCGCACAGCCAGTTTCTGAAAAACAGCAAGCGCTATGCGGCGCTGTTCAAACTCGACCCAACCGATTACCGCGCTTGGGCTTATGGCTTACAGAAAGCCGGCTATGCTACAGACCCGCTCTATGCCGAAAAACTCATTGCCTTAATTGAGAATCTGGGTCTGTCCCGATTCGATGACGCCTCGATGCCGTAAGGTTCTCTATGCATCCAAACAAAGCCCTCCTTGCCGTCGAACACGGCGAGAAGGGCTCTTTCATTAGCCAAAAAACAGCGCTCAGGTCGTTTAGCCGCCCGTCTGAAGCGGTATATTCTCTACCCCGGAGCCGCCTTGGCCCACGACGAGCACCGCTACAATGCACAGCACCGCCAACGCACCGGCAAGCACCCAGGTGGCCTTTTCGATAAATTCGGTCGAGCGAGCTGCTCCAAACAGTTGTTGCGCCTGCCCGCCCAGCGTGGGGTCAATACCGCCACCTTTGGGGTTCTGAATGAGGATGGCGGCCATCAATAGCACGCTCACCAAAGCAATCAATACTGTCAGTGTTGCTAACATTTCTTTACGTGTGTTTAGTCAAAGCCTCAATTTGGGCGGCAAAGAACGCGCTTTTTTCGGGATACAACGCCATCAAGCGCCGATACATTTCGATGGCTCTGTCGCGGTAGCCTTGCTGCGCATACAAGCGCGCCAGCGTTTCAGAGATGACGGCTGGATTTTCACTGACGCTTTTTTGAGCCAGCTGTTGCGCCACGTTCGCTGCAGTCTCTGGGTTTGTCGGGGGTACTGCTGATGGTGCCGAAGGGGGTATAGGCCGAGAGATAGGAACGAGAGTGAAATGATTAGCCCACTCAGCGAAGCTCAGGAAGTGCTCCTCAGTATGTCTCTCTGTAGGCGTTTCTTCAGGAGGAATGGTGGCTTCTTTCGAAGAGGGGAAAGCCTCGTCCTTCGCTGCTTTGGCCGAGCTAGCTTGTACCAGAGGAAGCTCTTCCGTCACAGGTGAAAATGCTTCATTATCGGTATCGGTTGTCTCCTTTCTGGGTGTTTCAGATGGAGGCAAAGATTCCTCTGAAGGAGGTGTTTCTGTCGGCGGCAAGGCGGGTAGTTCGAGGCTTTTCTCCTTTGCCGGTGCCGTCTCAACGGATGGCTCTGCGATATTTAGCTTGCTCAGGGGCTTTAGGTCGAGCACGTCTAATTCCATGGCTGGCAAGGGAGCTATCGTCTCTTGGGTTAAGACGAAGAGGCGCGTGCGGTCGAGGCTATAAGCGGCGGCAGTGGCGCGGTTGCGCTCTTCGTCGGGTCGGTTTTCTTGTGAAGACTTAAGCCACAGCAGCAAACGCAAGTTGGCTGCGTAAGGGTAGGTGAGGGTCAGCGTTTTCAGTTCCTCATATGGAACGGTGGACAACAGGTCCGGGCTTTGCAGAAACCGTTGGAAGCGTTCGTACGTCATGGCTAAGTGGCGATATAGGCGCTACCAGTTGTTGAAGGCGGCATTGAAAATATCTTCGAGCAGTTGGTCGGCGATTTGGCGAATGAGGACGTCCTGGATGCTCAGCAAATCCTGGTCAGCGCCAAATTCGGCAAAGTGACTGAAGGTGCGCTCGGCGGGCCAGGAGCCCTCTGCTCCTTCGACGTTGACCGTGTACAATAGCTGCAAGCGGACTTCTAAGCGGTTGAGTGAGACGGTTTCGCCCGGTTTGGGCGCTACAGGCACGACGCGAAAATCGCTGATGCGCCCGGTAAATTCAGCGTCGGGTGCCTCGCTGGTTAGGCGCAGCGGAGTTTCGGTGCGGATTTTGTCTTTCAGCCGCTCGGTAAAATCCACCGCGAGGGTAGGCGGGGCCCCTACGGCGCTGTTTTCCAGATTTTGGACGAAAAACGTCTTCACTTTGGGGTCAATAGAGATACCTTTAAGCGAGTAGCACCCCTGCTGGAGCAAGGCGAGCATAAGTATAAGAAAGGCAGGTAAGGCGCGCATAATGAGAACAGTTGTTTCTATCGTACTACTGTTTTTATTCCCACTCGATGGTGGCGGGCGGCTTAGTACTGATATCGTACACAACGCGGTTGATACCTTTAACGCGGTTGACGATGGCGCTTGATACGTCGGCCAAAAAATCGTAAGGCAGTCGACTCCATTCGGCAGTCATGCCATCGGTACTGTTGACCGCGCGCAATGCAATGGTGCGCTCGTAGGTGCGTTCGTCGCCCATGACACCGACGGACTGAATGGGCAGCAAGATAGCGCCAGCTTGCCAGACTTGTTCATATAGACCGTATTCCTTGAGTTTTTGGGTGTAGATGGCGTCGGCTTCCTGGAGCAGTTGCACCTTTTCAGGGGTGATGTCGCCTAAGATGCGGATGCCCAACCCCGGCCCAGGGAAGGGGTGGCGATTGAGGATATCGGCCGAGATGCCCAACTCGCGTCCGACACGGCGCACTTCGTCTTTGAAAAGCATGCGGAGCGGCTCAACGATTTTGAGATTAAATTTTTCCGGCAGGCCGCCCACGTTGTGATGGCTTTTGATGGTAACAGACGGCCCGTGAACGCTAACCGACTCGATAACGTCGGGGTAGATGGTCCCTTGACCTAACCAATGGCAGTCCGCGTGGGTGCGCGCTTCTTCTTCAAAAATCTCGATAAACAGACGTCCAATGATTTTCCGTTTGGCCTCTGGGTCACTCACCCCCCGCAGGGCGTCGTAAAAGCGCTCTTTAGCGTCTACACCCTCTACGTTCAGCCCCATGCCTTGATACGTATGCAGCACTGTTTCGAACTCGTTTTTGCGCAATAGGCCATTGTCCACAAAGAAGCAGAACAGCCGGTCGCCAATAGCCCGATGGAGCAAAGTAGCAGCCACAGTAGAGTCCACACCGCCGGAGAGTGCCATGATGACTTTATCCTGACCGATTTGCTGCTTTAGGGCGGCGACAGTTTCCTCGATGTAATGCGCAGGCGTCCAGTCGGCGCTGCAGCCGCAGATGTCGATGACAAAGTTTTTCAGAAAAATACTACCCTCCAGCGTGTGGTAGACTTCTGGATGAAACTGGATGCCATACACCGGCAAGCGGCTGGTTGTCTCTTCGGCGCGATAGATAGCCACAGGAATGGAGTCGGTGCTGGCCAATGCTCGAAACCCTTCGGGCAACTTAAATATAGTGTCACCGTGACTCATCCAGACCTGAGAATGCGAGGAAATGCTCTGTAGGAAGGGGTCTGAAGGGTCGTGTAAAACCAGCGAAGCTTTCCCATACTCGCGGCTTTCCGAACGCGCCACCACTCCGCCATAATGGTCAGCCATGAGTTGTGCACCATAGCAAATACCCAAAATGGGCCGCTGCCCTACCAGCTGCTCCAATGGTATTCGCGGGGCATCGGGCTGTTTGACTGAAAACGGGCTTCCAGATAAGACGATACCGCGAACCTCGGGCGTCAGCGAGGGCAATTGGTGATAGGGTACAATCTCGCAGTAAACAGCAAGTTCTCGGATACGCCGCGCAATGAGTTGGGTGTACTGCGATCCAAAATCGAGAATGACTATTTTTTCCATAATGCAGGGCAAAGGTAGCGAAAGCGGCACCCTGTGCTGGGCACCCAATACCTTTGGCCTTAAAAAACCGCTTTGCATCGGATTTCCATCGTCACAGTTGCCTACAACAGCGCAGACACCATCCGCGACACGTTGGATAGCGTACGCCAACAGACTTATCCTTACGTCGAGCATATTGTTGTGGATGGTGCTTCTACCGACGGCACACCCGACATCGTGCGCACGTACGACCACGTGGCCCGCCTGATTAGCGAGCCGGATACAGGCGCTTACGATGCCATGAATAAAGGTATTGCTTTGGCCACGGGCGATATCGTCGGCCTGCTCCATGCCGATGATGTCTACGCCTCGCCCGATGCCTTGCGGTGGGTCGCTGAGCAATTGCAAGCGTCTGGCGCGGATGCTCTCTACGCGGACCTGCAGTACGTGCGCCGACAAAACCCAAAGCGCGTGGTGCGCCATTGGCGCTCTGGGGCATTTTCCCCGGAGCGGTTTCGCTATGGTTGGATGCCACCACACCCGACGTTTTTCACTTACAGAAAGCACTACGAAGCCCTGGGTGGCTACTATACGCGTCTCCGAATCTCTGCCGATTATGAGCTGATGTTGCGCTACCTGTACAAACACCGCCTCTTGGCTTGTTACTTGCCTCGCGTGCTCGTGCGCATGCGCACGGGCGGCATGAGTAACGCTTCCATCCGCCAGCGCTGGCGGGCCAACCGGGAGGACGGCTTGGCCTGGGCGATCAACGGGCTAAGACCGTGGCCTATCACCCTTTGGCTCAAGCCGTTGCGTAAAATTCCGCAGTTCTGGCCATGTCTGCTGCCTTGATGAGTTTGTCGCGTGCCCTCCCCCGCGCCAGCAACAAACCGTAGGTGCGCTTGTTTCCTCTGCCCTTGAGCGACCTGTTCACCTGAAATCCTTCCCAACATTTTATGCATAAAATTCTGGTCCCATTTTCAGAGGTTCCGCACTTATCGCGCACGGATGTGGCCTATGCAGAGCAAGTGCCGGAGTTGAGACCATTTTATCGCTGGGCGCCCACGCCAGAGCAATTGCCCGGGGTGCTGGCTGCCCGCGCCCAAACGCCGGTGCCTCGCGAGGTGCTTTCGGCGGTGCTGCTTGACCAGTACGCCCGCCTGCGAGGAGGAGAACCTGCGTTGGCAAACATAGACGCGCTGCGCCAGGAGGGTGTGTTTTGCGTAACTACGGCCCACCAACCCACTCTTCTGTTAGGACCGCTTTATTTTCTCTACAAAGCCATCAGCACGGTGAAGGTGGCTGAAGAGGCGGAGCGTCGCACGGGACATCGGGTTGTGCCTGTGTTTGTCTTAGGCAGCGAAGACCACGACCTTGAGGAGCTCAACCACGTGCGGCTGTTCGGTCGCGAGCTGCGTTGGGAGCCGAAGGTGGGCGGAGCGGTCGGGGCAATGCCTGCCCACACTTTGAGGCCGGTGTTAGAAGAGTTGCGCACCGTTCTGGGCAACAGCAACCATGCGCAGGAACTCTGGGAAATCCTTTGTGAGGCTTACGAAAAGCAGCCCACTTTTGTCGAGGCTACGCGCGCCTTGCTGCATCACTTGTTAGGCCATCGCGGGCTTGTGGTGGCTGACCTGAGCGATGCTCGGCTAAAGCGTTTCTTCGCTCCGGTGATGCGCGATGAGTTGCTCCACCACACCGCTCACCAATTAGTAGGCCAGACTATCGAGCGGCTAAAGGCAATCGGTTACAAGGAGCAGGCTCCTCCTCGACCGATTAATCTCTTTTATCTACAGCCGGGCAGTCGCGAGCGCATAGTGCAAGAGGGCGACGAGTATCGAGTGCTCAACACACCCTTGATTTTCAGCCGCGAAGCACTACTCGATCTGCTGGAAACTCACCCGGAGCGCTTTAGCCCTAACGTCATCCTGCGACCGCTTTACCAGGAGATGGTGTTACCCAATCTCGCTTATGTGGGCGGTGGCGGAGAGCTGGCTTATTGGTTGGAGCGGTTGCCGCTCTTCGAGCACTACCGCGTACCCTATCCTATGCTGGTGCGCCGCCATTCGGTGCTGTGGTTCGACAAGGACGCTATCAAGCGGTCGCTCAAATTTGGCTTCCCGCCCCAGCGCTACTTTGACGACCCTGACACACTGGTGCGCGATTTTGTAGCTTCTCATGCCGATGCAGGCGTGGACTTGAGTGCTGAAATAGCTGACCTGCAGCATATCTACGAACGCATTGCTCTGCGGGCAAAAGCAATTGACCCAACGCTAGAAAGCGCTGTGCGCGCCGATGCCGTCAGAGCACAAGGCCAACTGCAGCAGTGGCAGAGCCGTCTATTGCGGGCAGAGAAACAGAGGCACGACGTAGCCATTACCCAGTTGCGGGCTTTGCGAGAGAGGCTGTTCCCCGGTGGCCAGTTGCAGGAGCGAGCTGATAATTTTATCCCCTACTATTTGAAGTACGGCAAGCAGTTCATAGAAACCTTGTTAGCCCATCTGACGCCGTTTGAAGCGGGCTTTGTCCTTTTGGAAGATTGCTAAATCCTACTTTTGCTCTATTCAAGCCTTTGCTCAGCTCATGGCTAATCAGAAGAAGTACGTCTGCATTCACGGGCATTTCTACCAACCGCCCCGAGAAAATGCTTGGTTAGAAGTGATTGAGCAGCAGGAGGGTGCTCGTCCTTATCACGACTGGAACGAGCGCATCAACTTTGAATGTTACGCTCCGAATGCAGCCGCACGTATTCTGGATGAGGAAGGATGGATTGTCAAAATCCGCAACAACTACAACCGTATCTCCTTCAACTTTGGCCCTACGTTGCTCACTTGGTTGGAAGCCAACGACCCGGAGACCTATTCCCTTATCTTACAAGCCGACCGCACCAGCCAGCGGCGCTACGGTGGCCACGGCAACGCCTTGGCGCAAGTACACAGCCACCTGATTATGCCGCTGGCCAACTATCGCGATAAGGTGACACAGGTGTATTGGGGGGTGCGCGACTTTGAATACCGCTTTGGACGTTATCCGGAGGGCATGTGGCTGGCCGAGACTGCCGTGGACCTAGAGACGCTGGAAGTGCTGGTGGCGCATGGTATACAGTTCACTATTTTGGCACCCCATCAAGCAAAAGCAGTCCGTCGGGCAGGAGAAGACATCTGGACGCCAACCGATGCCAGCGCGTTGGACACCCGCAGGCCGTATTGGTGTACGCTGCCCAGCGGGCGCCGTATTGCTTTATTCTTCTACCACGGGCCAGTAGCGCAAGCCGTAGCCTTTGAGCATCTGCTCAACGACGGCCGTGCTTTTGCAGAGCGCCTTTTAGGTCTCTTAGATACCTCGGATGAGCCTCAGCTGGCTCATATTGCTACCGACGGAGAGACCTATGGCCATCACCACCGCTTTGGCGAGATGGCTCTGGCTTCGGCGCTCAACCTAATTGAAGAAAGTGGCCGAGCTGTGCTCACCAACTACGGCCAGTATCTGGAGCTGTTTCCGCCTCAATGGGAGGTGCAAATAGCCGAAAACACCTCCTGGAGCTGTAGTCATGGCGTGGAGCGGTGGCGTAGCGATTGCGGCTGCAACACTGGGATGCATCCAGGGTGGCACCAGCAATGGCGTAAACCGTTGCGTGACGCTCTCGACTACGTGCGCGATCACCTGGCGCCGGCCTATGAGCGCGAAGCAGGTCGTTTCTTTAAAGACCCTTGGAAAGCCCGGAACGATTACATCGAAGTCGTGCTTAACCGCACCGACAAGGTGCGCAATGCTTTCTTCCAAAGGCATGCTCGACGGACCCTAAGCGAGCTGGAGCAGATAACGGCCCTGCGCCTGCTCGAAATGCAGCGCTTTGCGATGCTCATGTATACCAGTTGTGGGTGGTTTTTTGATGAAATATCGGGCATTGAGACCAACCAGATTTTGCAGTATGCCCTGCGGGCTATGGATTATGCCTATGAGACGACGGGGCATAGCTTACACGCCGAGTTTGAAAGACGCCTCAAGGTAGCACCCAGCAATCGCTATCCCGATGGTGCCACTAGCTACCTCCAAAACGTCGTCCCTGCGCGCATCACGCTGGAACGCGTGGCAGCGCATTTTGCTGTGGCTTCGCTCTTCGAGGAAAACCCCGAAGAGCTCAACCTACACAACTATTCTGCTCATGTAGAAGCCTTTGAGCGTATTGAGGCAGGAACACCTCGGTTAGCCATTGGGCGTCTGCGCATCCGCTCGCACCTGACCCAAGCCGAACTGACCTATACCTTCTCCACGCTCTACTTAGGGCAGCAACACATTTTTGGCCACGTCTGCGATACGATCCCGCGGACTCAATTTGAAGAGGTGCGTCGCCACATCACAGCAGCCTTCCGCAAGGCCGATTTGGGGGCCGTCATCCAGCAGCAGCAGGAATACTTCGGGGCCCACCGTTTCTCCTTAGCCACTCTATTTGCCGATGAAAAAATTCGCATCATGCGCGCCATTACGGCTCAGAGCCTCCAATTGGCTGAAGTGAATCTGCGCAACGTCTTCAACGACAACTACCAACTTATCATTGGCTTGCAAGACGCGGGCCTACCTGTGCCCGATAGCTGGCGCCATATTGCTGCTTACGTTCTTAACAACGATTTGTTGCGCTTTTTCCGGAACAATCACAACAACTCCATTCAGATGCTTCGACGCGTAGCGCAGGACCTGCGCAACTGGGATATCCGCCTGGCTGATGAAGAGGCGGTGCTCCATGCGGCAAGCCATTGCATTCACCGCGAGATTCGACGCCTGCGCCACGAAGCCCCGCCACTGACGCGCCTGCTTTGGCTTATTGACGTGCTCGAAGCCCTGCAGGAAATGGGGCTAAAGCCCGACATCTGGCGCAGCCAGAACCTTTTCTACCTCATCACCAAGGGCTATCGGCGCCAGGAGTGGGTGTTCATCAATGACGATTGGAAGACTGCCTTCGAGCGCCTGGCCAGACTCTTGCGAGTACGCCTGTAAGGAAGGAGGCAATGGGCTCAAAAAGGAGCCACTACCCGTCGAGCACGCGGTTTGTAAATGGTGTTCTCCAGCGAGTCCAGTGCCATTTGCCAGAGGTCTTCGTAGGGTATGAGTTCGATGTCGTGCGATTGGTTGGCAAAGTCTAAGGGGACACGCTGCAGCATCTTCACATAATTATCGGCATGTCGGATGACAGCAGCGCGATGGAAACCCGCATCAGGCATGACTAACAGCATCTTAATGAAGCAGTTGCTGCGGTAATTGTCGTCGCGTTTCAGATAGCGGGTAGAGTATTTTTTGATGGCTTCCATGCGGTCAATAACCGCGTCGTAGTCTTTAGTCAAGATGAGGTATAGAATATGGAAAATGAGGATAGGGATATTCATGCCGCGCCGGTCTTTGGAGAAAATAGGCACATCGTTAAGAAAGCGCATGATGCGGATACGGCTGATGACGCTCTCCGACTCGTCGGGTTGGATGCGGCCTGTTTGAATAAGATAGAAAAGATAAGCCTCGAATATCTTCCATATCTGGCGGATACCTTCGGGCAATCCGCCAAAACGCCGGTGTTTGACGGTCGTTTTGTAGATTCGATAAGCTTCCGGGTATTGCCCCGAATGAAGCGAGAGCAAGAGGAAGAGTTCCTGGTATTTGAACCAGTTAAACGAACCCTGCTCCAACAATTGCAAGCCGCGTTCGGCCGCTTTGCGACCGCGCTCGTAGTCGCGTAACTGGACGTAGCAGACCATTTCCTGATAAAGAAAAGCCTGCAATGGCACGTTGGCTACATAGTCCTTCGCATCGAAAAACCGGATGGCTTTATCACAAACCTCAATGGTCTTACGATAGTCATTGACGCTGGTATAAATGATGATCTCGATGAGTCGTCCGGTGAAATGAAGCCGATAGGTGTCGTATTTCTCGAGGGCTTCCTCCAGCTGCGCAAAATATTGGCGCGCTATCCGGGGGACGTCGTGCTTGGTGGACTTGTCGTTGATGTACCGGATGACTAAGTCAGTGTACAGCTCTTCAGCGAGGTTTTCGTAGTACAGTATATTTTCCAATCGGTGCACCTGATGGCCGTACTGCTCATATTTTTTAACGTTGCCCTCGATAGACCCGTGATACAGCCGCATGGCGCGTACCATGTCGAGAGCCATGTCGGTAAAGTCGTAGCGAAGCGCGGTTTTCAGCACCTCTTCGGCCAGGGGCAGAATAGCGCGGTGGGCGCTTTTGCCTAATAGGATTTTGATGGCCCCCCACTTTTTGCACAAATCGAAGTAGGTGCGTTGGCGCGGATTGTAGTGCGGCAGTTGCAGGTCAATGATGAGCAACATTTGCACTAAGTAGTCGCGCAGCGCCTTTTTAATGCGCTGGTAAGAGATGTTGCTGTCGGGATTGTCCGGATACAGCAATGCCATCGCCTGTTCGTCTGTGTCCACTTGTCCCTCTACCACCAGGTCGTACAGCCGCATGGAGAGGGGGCCTGGTTGAAGGGCTTTTACGGTGAGCAGCGAAGCGGAGCGTAGCTTTTGTTTAGTAACAATAGAGACAAGTTCGCGGAGTTCGTGCATGTCGGACGCCATTTGGGAAGGCGAGGCGGGAATAAAAGAGACTTAGGTTGAGTAACAAACCTACGAGCATTCCCTCAAATCTCGTTCCGTAATACAGACGAACGCCGTTTTGCAACAAGTAAAAGGTTACAGGCGATACTTTTATTCGCGGACAGGGCCTTAAACACCGGTGATATCAATGATAATGACCGGATGAGTGAACGGCAGGTGGCTGTTGAGGTTTTGCGCCGTGGCGCTGACGATGATAGTGTTGTTCAGGTGTGCCATGATGACTTCGCGTTGTTGTTGGTTTGCGAAGTCAAAAGTCCAGGCACCCTGTCCCCGATGAGGAGACAGTTAAGCACTCTCGTTAGCGAGGTTTTTTTGAGATTTTTTTTGTTTTTAAAATAATAAATATATGAATTTCAGGTTTTTAAATAAACCAAATTCAGCCTAAAAATAACCTTTCGTAAGGTGGTTTTATGGGGGCGATGCGCCCTCTTTTAACCCAAAAATTCGCGTTGGCGACGGCTGCGAATGCGTTCTTGAGGCAAAAGGTCGAGTACCATTTCCCACAAATCTTCATATGGAATGACCTCTATTTCGTGCGGCTGGTTGGCTATTTCGATGGGCATTTGGCTAAGCATGTTGCGGTAACGCCCTGCCTTTCGAGCAGCTGCTTCGCGGTGAAAAGCTGCTTTCGGAATTTGGAGCAGCATTTTTAAGAAGCAGTTGCTCCGAAAGTGCTCGTTTTTACGCACGTAGCGGTCGGTGTATTTCTCTAGGGCCTCTACGCGGTCAATGGCGGCGTCGTAGCGCTTTTGCAGGGTATCGAAAAGCATCTGCGCGATAAGTATAGGAATGTTCATCCCGCGTCGGTCTTTGGAAAAGACAGGCACCTCGTTCATGAACTTGCCCAATCGGAAATCTGGGTCTGGCAGACGATCGGCTCGGCGAATGCGCGCCAAGAACTGGGTGTAGGCATGGTAGACTTTCCATGTCTCCCGAACAGCGGGCGGTTGCTTGGGCAAGTCCGGCTCGCTTAGCGCGTCAGCGCAGATGTCAAAAGCGTCGTCGTAGTGCTGCGTGTGTAAAGCCAACAGGAAATACAGTTCCTGGACCTTGAACCAGTTGAACGAGCCACGCGGGTACACGTCGCCATGCTGGCGGATGATGGCCTGCCCACGCCCAAAGTCGCGCAGGTGGACGCTGCAGACCACCAGTTGGTAGTAGAAAATTTGGAGCGATAACTGACTTTTGTAAGGTTTGCTCTGAAAAAAGGCCAGCGCATCTTCGCACAGCGCAGCCATGGTGCGGTAATCGTTTCGGCTGCTATATATGAGCATTTGCATCAGGCGTCCGTTAAGGTGCAACCGGAAGGCAGTGTGCCTTTGCAAATGGGGCTCAATGCGCCGGAAGTACGTCTCGGCCAGCCGGCCAATATCCTGCTGCGGTTCGCGGGTGTTGGCCATACTGCTGATAATATCGGTGTAAAGCTCTTCAGCCTGGTTTTCTAACGTCCACAGCGTCTGGTATTTGCGGTAAAGCTCCCGATAGTAGCGGTATTTCTCGACGTCGCCCATGAGCGCTCCATAGTGATGTCGCAAATGGAAGGCTGCGCTCATGGCCAGCTCAGTGAATTCAAAGTGTTGGGCGTGACGCAGCATCTGTTCCAGTTGCTCAATGGCTACGAGCGGCGCTCTTTTGGCCGAAAGCGCCATAGCCGTAGCCCAACGCCGCTGGCACTCGTAGTGAGCCTGCTGGCGGTCAGTGAAACCCGGTTCATTGAGGTCTAAAAGGAAAATGGCGCCCAACAAGCGCTCCTTGGTTTTGCTCTTTAGGCTACGCAGCCGGGCTAAAGCATGAGGATTGCCGTACAGATGCTGTGCCGCTTCACCCTCGGTGAGGTCGGAGTTCGCCTGGATAAGGGCAAACAAATGGGCCATTTTGCTCTTCGCAGGGAGCAGTGTGCTCCACATCGAGCTGTCCTGCAGCTTAGCCCAAGGGAGACGATGAATTAATTCAATTAAGTCACGCATAAGCGGTTGTTTTTGAGGATGGAATGCTGATTGCAGAGGCCGTTTAAGGAACTACCGGGGCATCCCATATCATCTTGCAAACCGCTCAGGACAATGACTTTTTACACAAAGAGCAGAGAGGTAGGGCGGTGCACTACAGGACTCATCGAGAGTAAATAGACTTTTCATAAGCGACGACGGTGGTAAATAGATTAAAAGACTTATTTTACTATAGCTCGTTGGCAGCATTTTCTTTCCACAAGTAAGAAAGGCGCTGGCTAAACGGCCAGAGTTAAACCGGGATAGGAATGAAAATAGGGAAACTTGCTGTGTAAAACCTCTTAAGAGGCTCGCGGAGCGCAAATTATGCCCTCACTATCAGCAGATTAAAAGGGTTTTCCCGTAGAAAAGCTCAATTTTCAGCGGCTAATGTATGTTTTTTTGTAATTAAATAAAGTCAATATTTTTTAGAAGGAGTGGTACTTTGACCACCATACATTTGTCGCGTAGCGAATATTCTTACTTACCTACGTCATGAGGCTTTTACAACTAACCCTATTAGTAGCCTTTGCCGCGGTCCATACACAGGCACAGGTCAGCACGCCGCGCATCACTGGAAACGTGCAGACGAATGCTAACTTTTTCATCGCCGACCCGAAAATTGGAGCGACTGGCACCCCGCAGTACGACAACCAAAAATTCGGCGCCGAAAGTTGGTTAGCGCTTAATTACTCCAACTGGGGCTTCGACATGGGATTGCGTTTTGACTTGTTCAACAACTCTAACCTGCTGAATCCTACGGGCTCTTTTACAGGCGAGGGCATTGGCCGGTGGTTCATTCACAAAGAAATCTATGGTTTCGATGTGGCCGCAGGGTACTTGTACGACCAAATCGGCTCGGGCATTCTCTTCCGTGCCTACGAAGAACGCGCCCTCATGATTGACAACGCCCTATACGGGGTGAAGGTCGGTTACCGCTTCAACGACAACTGGAAAGTCAAGGCCTTTACCGGGCGGCAAAAGCGCCAATTCAACACCTATGGATCCGTCATTCGAGGGGCAACGGTGGAAGGCTTCATCCGCCCGGACTCGACCAAAAGCTTTAGCCTGGCCCCTGGTTTTGGAGCTGTTGCGCGCACCTACGACCGGGAAACCGTCAGCCGTGCAGCCAGTGAAATGCAGCGTTACAAACGGCGCGATAGCCTTCTGTACAACACCTATGCCTTCACGCTTTTTAACACCCTGTCGGCAGGCAACTTTACCTGGTTTGTGGAAGGAGCCTATAAGACAAGGGATGTCATCTTCAACGAATTCCGCCAGCTGGTTACTTACGACACGACCTTCCTGCCCGATGGCTCCATCGGCAATATCCGCGCCGATACCATCACCGGCACCCTCGTGAACACCAATGGTTATATGGTGTACACCAGCCTGGCGTACGCCACCGAAGGATTAGGCGTCACGCTGGAGGCCAAATACACCAAAGACTTTCGCTTCCGCACCGACCCATTTCAGATTGGCGTCCAAGGGCAAATCAACTACCTGCCGCCTCTGGCCCGCCAGAATACTTTCCGCCTGCCCGCGCGCTTTGCCCCGAACACGCAAGAACTGGGCGAACAAGGCTACCAGTTAGATATCCGCTACAGTCTGAACAAAAACGCTACCCTTGGACTGAATGTAGCCGATATTTACCTGTTGGATGGGCGGAGCCTGTATCGAGAGATCGCCCCCGAGTTTACTTACAAAAAGGGCCGAAAATGGCAACTCCTCGTTGGCCTACAGTTTTTGAAATACGACATCAGCACCTACCAGTTCAAAGACGACCCGGAAGACGACAACGACGTTGTGCCTTGGGTGAAGAATGGCTGGCAGGGCTATGTAGATGCTTTTACGCCTTATGTGGAATGGCTCCACCGCTTTACACCGCGCCGCTCCCTGCGCGTGGAAGCGCAATACCTGCTTACTGACGACGAGTTCGGCTCTTGGGCCTTTGCGCTGGCGGAGCTTGGCCTGGCGCCACATTGGCTTATTTTTGTCTCGGATATGTACAAGATTCCACACGCTAACGCCGAGCAATACGACCCTGAGAAAGTCAAGTATGATGGGCTGCATTACCCTAGCCTTGGCGTGGTGTACACCCATCGGGCCAACCGTTTTTCGCTGGCGTATGTCAAGCAAGTGGAAGGCATTAACTGCGCCGGTGGTATTTGCCGCTATGAGCCAACATTCCACGGCGTTCGATTGCAATTTAGCTCTACCTTTTAAAAGTAACTGTTTATGTTTAGAAAGACGACGCTCCCTTGGGTGATCCTGCTTAGCGCCGCCCTCTTGGGTGGCTGTGAGGAGAAATGGGTTATTGTAGAGCCAGGCGGTTCGGGCAGTGGTAATAACCCAGGAGAGGAGAAGCGCGTTGTGTTAGCCGAAGAGCTTACCGGCGTGCGCTGCCCCAACTGCCCAGAGGGCACATTAGCTTTGGTTGCTTTGCAACAACAGTACCGCGAAAGGCTGGTAGTGGTGTCTATCCATGCCGCTCTTGGCTATGACCAGCCCTATCCCGCCAGCCGCTACGATTTTCGGACGGCAAAAGGCACAGAAATGGCCAACTACATCGGTGCGGCGTTCTTCTTTCCTACGGCAGCCATTAATCGGCGCCTGGTGCCACCAGAGACAGAGCCCTATCTGCCGCGCCAACTATGGGCAGGCGTTATTGCAGAGGAGTTGGCCAAGCCGCTGCTCGTTGGCCTCTCCCTGAAACCTACTTTTGAGGCTAATTCGCGCCGATTAGAGGTGCAGGTAAGCGTTACACCCAAACAAAACCTCGATGGCGACCATCGGCTGACAGTGCTCATCACGCAGGACAGCCTTGTGGACTACCAGAAGGTCAACTTAGTTACGGAGCCGAACTACCTGCATCGGCACGTTCTGCGCGGAGTGCTCACACCAGCTACGGGCGATGTCCTTCCTGCCTTGCAGGCCAACAGCACAGTAGAGCGCTCGTTTGTGCTGACCCTTCCGGCTGCCTGGGAAGCCAAGCACTGCAGCGTGGTAGCCTTCGTACACCGCGGAGGCATTCCAAATAAGGAAGTTCTTCAGGCCGCAGAAAAACACATTCCACTGTAGTTTGCACCTTTGCCGCAGCTTTTTACCAGATAAAATTTTAAACACTACCTATGTTTCGTCTGACCGAAGAACATGAAGCGGTGCGCGAAGCAGCGCGCCAGTTTGCCCAAAACGAACTCAAACCCGGCGTCATTGAGCGCGATAGCAAAATGCTTTATCCCCGCGAGCAAGTGCGCAAAATGGCTGAGCTGGGCTTTTTGGGCATGATGACCTCACCTGAGTACGGCGGTGGCGGTATGGATACGCTCTCCTATGTGATCGCTATGGAGGAAATCAGTAAAGTGGATAGCTCTTGTTCCGTTATTATGTCCGTCAATAACTCGCTGGTTTGCTGGGGTATCGAAAAGTACGGCACTGAGGAGCAAAAGCGGAAGTACCTGACCAAGCTAGCTACAGGCGAATGGCTTGGTGCGTTTTGCCTCTCCGAACCTGAGGCAGGCTCCGATGCTACCAGCCAACGCACTACGGCTGTAGATATGGGGGACTACTACCTACTTAATGGCACCAAAAACTGGATCACTAATGGCGGTACCTCGCAAGTCCACCTGGTAATGGCTCAGACTAACCCAGAGAAAAAGCATCGCGGCATCAATACCCTTATTGTGGAGACCTCCTGGCCTGGCGTTGTCATAGGAGCTAAAGAGGACAAGCTCGGTATCCGAGCGTCCGACACTCACACCATCATGTACAACGACGTGAAGGTGCCCAAAGAAAACCGTATCGGGGAGGACGGCTTCGGGTTCAAATTCGCTATGAACACCCTCAACGGTGGCCGCATCGGCATTGCTGCTCAGGCGTTGGGCATTGCTGCAGGCGCCTATGAACTCTCCGTAGAATACGCCAAACAGCGACAGGCGTTTGGCAAACCCATTGCGCAACATCAGGCCATCGCCTTCAAGCTGGCCGATATGGCCACCGAAATAGAGGCGGCTCGCCTCATGGTGTATCGCGCCGCTTACCTCAAAGACCAGGGACTCGACTTCGCGCAGGCTGCCGCTATGGCTAAGCTATTTGCCTCTGAGGTAGCCATGCGCCACACTGTGGAGGCTGTTCAGATACACGGCGGCTATGGTTACGTAAAAGAGTACCATGTAGAGCGCTTGATGCGCGACGCCAAAATTACTCAAATCTATGAGGGCACTTCAGAGGTTCAGCATATTGTTATTTCGAGGAATATCCTCGATGGCGAGCTGTATCTGCCGGCCTTTTGGTAGCAAACAACGCCGTCTTACGTGGCTTTAACGGACAGTACACCTTCGGGCCAAGGAAGCGTACCACCTTCGCTGGGCGTGCACTTCCGCAGGTATGCCTTGACCTGTAGCAAGGTGTTTTCCAGTTGACTGCGCGGCGCACCCACCCACAACACCGCAGTAGTCTCGCCGTATTCCTCCCGAAGTGTTTCTAAGCCAGCGCGCTTAGCGGCGCTGATCCATTCGGGCAGCATGGCGTAGGTTACCTCTGCGCGTGCGTGAGCTAGGATAATGCACTCTTGCTGAGGCGCCTGGCGCAGGGCTTCGGCGGCGCTTTCCCGGTAGGCCTGTATAAGCCCTGATGCTCCCAAAAGGGAACCGCCAAAGTAGCGAACCACAATCACCACGACGTTGGTTAGGCGGGCAGCGTCTATTTGTCCTAAGATAGGTCTGCCCGCAGTGCCCGAAGGTTCCCCATCGTCGTTGGCGCGGAAGCGGTGGCCGTCGGCACCCAAACGCCAGGCGAAGCAGTGATGACGCGCTTTGGGATGCTCCTTGCGCAGGGTTGCAAGGTGCATTAGCGCTTCCTCTTCCGTCTGCACGGGATACGCATAGGCGATAAACTTGCTCCCTCGGTCTTTGAACTCGCCCATGCCGGGACCTGCCAGTGTTCGATAGGTGTCGGCCATTGCTTTACGGAGCAAAACCCTCACGCCCGCAGGCGATAAATCCTGGGCCTTTGGCGTATTTTTTACAGAGCACGCTTTACGCCGGCTGCTGAATGAGCTGCCGATATACGCCCGATTCCAGCTTTTCGCGCACAGCAGAGAAGGCATCCAACGTTCGCTGGATGTCTTCATCAGTGTGAACTGCCGTTGGTATCAGTCGGAGGATAACCATGTCTTTTGGCACCACCGGATAAACCACCACCGAGCAGAAAATCCCATAATTTTCGCGCAAGTCGCGCACAAGAAGGGTTGTCTCCTCAATAGGCCCGTGCATATATACTGGCGTCACGCAGGTATTGGTATCGCCCAAATCGAACCCGCGCTCGCGCAGTCCACTCTGTAAGGTACGGACGTTCTGCCACAGGCGCTCCCGCAGCTCAGGGCGGGTTTTGAGCAGTTCGAAACGCTTGATGGCACCCTCGACAATAGGCATGGGTAGCGATTTAGCGAAGATCTGCGAGCGCATGTTGTAGCGCAGATAGCGAATAATATCCTTCGGCCCGGCCACAAAGGCCCCGATGAGGGCCATGCTTTTGGCAAAGGTGCTGAAGTATAGATCCACCTCGTCGGTGACACCCTGTTCCTCCGCAGCACCCGCTCCCGTTTTGCCCAGCATGCCGAAGCCATGGGCATCGTCAATAAGTAGGCGGAACGGATACTCCTCTTTAAGGGCGACAATCTCGCGCAGTTTCCCTTGGTCGCCACGCATGCCAAAGACTCCTTCAGTGATAACTAAGATACCCCCGCCCGTTTCCTCGGTAATCTTGACGGCGCGCTCCAAGTTCTTGTGGAGACTGCCGATATCGTTGTGCGCAAAGGCAAAGCGCTTGCCCAGGTGCATGCGCACCGCATCTACGATGCAAGCATGGCTTTCTGAGTCGTACACCACCACATCGCGACGCGTCAGCAGCGCATCAATGACGGACATAATCCCTTGGTATCCGTAATTGAGCAGATAGCCCGCCTCTTTGCCCACAAATTGGGCCAACGCGGTTTCCAGCTCCTGGTGGCGCTTCGTTTCTCCACTCATCATGCGGGCGCCCATGGGATATGCCAGTCCCCACCGGGCTGCACTTTCAGCATCGGCTTTCCTGACTTCTGGGTGATTAGCCAGGCCTAAATAGTTGTTGATGCTCCAGCAGATCACTTCCTTTCCTTGGAAGTACATGCGGTTGCCCAATTCTCCCTCTAACTGAGGAAACATGTAGTAGCCTTCGGCCATGTCAGCGTATTTGCCCAACGGGCCGGCTTGTTCTAAAATGCGTGCGAATAAGTCCATAGTATAAAAAATTGGCGCAAAAGTACGTCAGTCCATCGGCTGCATCATCCTTTTGGTGAATGAGGAGGGTTAGCGATGGTCGCGGCGGGTTCTTCAACCGCTTCCTCTTCCGGTAAAAAACCTTGCTCCTTCATCCATTCGTCGTCAAACACTTTGGAGATATACTTGCTGCCATGGTCTGCAAAAAGCAGCACTACTACGTCCTGAGGAGTCAGCTGCTCCTTTATTTGATGCAGACACTGCAGCACTGCACCGCTAGAGTATCCCGCCAGGATGCCTTCTCGACGCGCTAGTTCACGGGTGCGCAGGGCGCTCTCCCGGTCGGTAACCTTGACGAAGCGATCGATGAGTTCAAAATCCACATTGCCGGGAATGAAGTTTTTGCCGGTACCTTCAATTTGATAGGGGCCAATCTCGCTTTCATCGAAGATGCCGGTCTCATGGTATTTTTTGAGTACCGACCCGTAGGCGTCCACGGCAATGATTTTCACCTTCGGATTTTGCTCGCGTAAGTAGCGCCCGGTACCGCAGAGTGTTCCGCCGGTGCTAGCACTCCCGATGAGCCAGGTAACTTGCCCATCCGTTTCTGCCCAAATCTCGGGACCAGTGCTCAGGTAATGGGCTTCGGCGTTGTCTGCGTTAAAATTCTGATTGGCGTAAAAAGCCCCGGGGATTTCACGTGCCAGCTGTTCGGCACGGCGCACATAGGAGCGAGGGTCGTCGTGTTTGGCATCTTTGGGACAGAGTTCCACTTCGGCCCCCATGGCCCGCAGACTATTTAGCTTGTCTTTGGAAATCTTTTCCGTCACTGTCAGCACGCAGCGATATCCCTTCCAGGCGCACACCATAGCTAGACTGAGACCCGTGTTGCCGCTGGTGGCATCCACAACAGTGCCGCCCGGTTGAAGTCGGCCCATTTGTTCGGCTCGCTCAATAATGTGGAGGGCAATTCGGTCTTTCGCGCTTAGGCCAGGGTTGAAGGACTCTAACTTGGCATAAACCCGCGCACGTACGTTGGCGACGGTCTTGTTCAGACGAACTAATGGGGTTTTTCCGATGGTCTCTAAAATGTTGCTGTAAGCCATGCTCCGATTACTTTGTACCATTACCCAATAAGAGTGACACGGAGAAGAATACTCCCTGCCAAAGAGTAAAAGCATCAAAGTACAGGATACGACTTCAACGTTACGGCTATCCCTTAAAAAAAGGAGAAAATTTCCTAGAAAATATTCCACTCATACACGGGCATCCGCACAGGAAACCTTCGCGCAAAATTAGCCTAAAGAAGCCCTAAAAAAGGAAACTTTGCCGCTAAAAAAGTCGCGAATGTTTTCCGCGGCTTTTGATAAAAGCCCAGCATTAGCGCTTGCCCTTAACGTACTGCCAATCGCTACCATTCACGCACTTTTGTCACATGGCCTCTCTTGACGCCTGGACCGATCGCTTTCTACGCTATAGCCGCGGTTTTTTCCCACCGCGCTGGCGGCTGCCATTGCGGTTTTTTGTGCACGGTTACAGCCGTGCAGCAGAGCCAGAGCTATATTATTTGAAGCATCTGTGCACAAGGTTTCGCACTGCTGTGGACGTGGGTGCCAACCATGGTTACTATGCCTATCACATGGCTCATTTTTTCGAACACGTGTACGCATTTGAGGCTAATATCCAAGAGGACTACGACCTTTGGCACCTACGCCGGACCAATGTGCATGTGTTTCCCTACGGCCTATCGGCACAGCCTGGAAACGTGGTGCTGCGGATACCTGTTTGCAACGGGATATCTCTCTCTGGCTGGGCTTCTGCAACAGAGCGGGCGCTTCCTTTTGCAGAGGGCTTTCGAGAGATACCCGCGCGTGTGGAGCGATTGGATGATCAACCTTTTGTTCGAGAGCGTCCGATTGACCTTATTAAAATAGATGTAGAGGGCTGCGAGTTGGACGTTTTGCGCGGTGGAGAGCAGGTTATCCGTCGCGATAGACCTGTACTAATCATAGAAGACAATGCCGAACAACGCGAGGCCATCGCGATATGGCTGACCTCACTCGACTATCGGTCGCACACAGTAAGCAGCCTGTTAGGCCGCGACTTGCCTTCGCCCAACTTAGTTTGGATGCCAGAGAGCTAATTTAAGCGCAGCCCGCTCTTTGTTGCGGAGAGGCGTTTTTTTCGTATAGGCGGAACTGGCTCTGTTGGGTGGTTTGAAAAGATGAATTTAGGTTGACCCTAATCGCGCAGCTTTTTGTCCTGGAAGTGCGACTTTTTCTCGACATTTGTACGCCTGGCGAGGGAGCGGCACTACCGTGAGTCATCTGTTTACAAACTCGAAACTACTCTGTCATGTCTAAAAATTTGGGATATCTGTCGGGCCGAAAAGGGTTGGACAACAACCTGTTCGAAGCTTTAGGGCGTCTAGCTGATGAGCACGACGGCACTGTGCCGCCGGAGGAGATGAAGCGTCTGGCGGAGGAATACCTCATAGGCGATGCCAATGTATATGGTAGCGTGACTTTTTACGATTTCATGCGCCCGGAGAACCGCGGTAAAAAGGTGTACCTCTGCAACGGCAGTGCTTGTCTGACGGCCGGTACACAACCTGCATTGACAGAGCGCTTGCAAGCGCATTTTTCGCCAGAGGAAATAGGGGTTATGTGTTGCCTGGGTCGGTGCTATGAAAACAACGCTTTCCATTATGCGGGTAACAATTATTCAGGAACTGCCGCCGACGAGATAGCTGCTATTCGCGAAGACTGCCGACCGAGAGCTGACCATTACGACGTGCGCGTGAGCGGTACGCCCGTGCTGACAGCGCCTTTTCCAGGCATAGAGGAATACTACCGCTTGTTAGAGGTCAGTCTTCGAAAGTCACCCGATGAGTTGCTGGCTGAAATCAAAGCCTCGGGCTTGCGTGGGCGTGGGGGCGCGGGTTTTCCGACAGCATTCAAGTGGGAGGCCTGCAAAAACACGCCCGGCGACCTCAAATTTATCGTGTGCAACGCCGACGAGGGCGATCCGGGGGCGTATTCCGATCGCTACATCATGGAAGAACGCCCGCACAGCTTGCTCTTGGGTATGCTCATTGCGGGCTATATCGTTGGTGCACAGCGCGGTGTGTTGTACATCCGCGGTGAATATCCAGAATCCATTCGCGCTATGCGGGCGGCTATCGAGGCCATTCGGCAGGCAGGCTATCTGGGCGAAGACATCTGTGGCTCAGGTTTTTCTTTCGACTTCAAAGTCATTGAGGCGCAGGGCGCCTACATCTGCGGCGAAGAGACGGCACTGCTGTCATCTATCGAAGGCCAGCGGCCAGAGGTGCGCGTTCGGCCGCCGTATCCTACCCAGCAGGGCTTGTTCAACCGTCCCACAGTGGTAAATAACGTGGAGACCTTAGCCTGCGTGCCGTTTATCTTGCAACAAGGAGGAGCAGCCTTTGCCGCTTTGGGATGCGGGCGCTCCACAGGCACCAAGCTGGTATGCTTAGACGGCCATTTCCAGCAGCCGGGACTGTGTGAGGTGGACATGGGCACACCGCTCTCCACGATCGTATATGAATTAGGCGGAGGTTTCAGGCGGCCGGTCAAAGCCATGCACATAGGTGGGCCATTGGGTGGCTTAGTGCCGGTGCACAAAGTGCCCGATCTAACGGTGGACTTCGAGTCCTTTGCCAAAAACGGCTTTTTGCTTGGACATGCTTCAGTAGTATGCATACCTGAAGACTTTCCCATGATTGAGTATCTGGAGCACCTTTTTGAATTTACTGCTCACGAGAGCTGTGGTAAATGTTTTCCTTGTCGGCTTGGCTCCACGCGCGGGAAGGAGTTGCTCCACAGGGCGCGCACTCAGCACGATCGCATTGACCGCGCCCTCTTCGACGATTTGGTAGAAACCCTCGAGCTGGGCTCACTATGCGCCTTAGGCGGAGGGCTGCCGTTGCCAATAAAAAATGCTCTTTTGTACTTTGAAGACGAATTGAGGCCGTTTTTCTCTTCGTGAATAGGCCAACTCTCCCTAACATTGCCACCGACCTGAACCTTTACAAACGTCTGCTCAAACTATGGGTGCTGGAAAGTTTGCTTACATCAACCATAAGCCCTGCGAAATGCGAGATGGGGAGACTATCCTTTCCTTCTTGCGCCGCCATTTGGGGAACAACAGCGTTCCAACATTGTGCGATGCGCCCAACCTGGAGCCTTACGGCGCTTGCCGAGTTTGTTCCGTGGATGTAGCGCTCTCGCCCGACGGGCCGCGGCGAACCATGGCTTCCTGCCATACTCCTATGCAGGAGAACTATTACATTTTTCCAGATACACCGCGCATTCAGAAATTGCGGCGCAACATCATCGAGTTGGTACTTACCGACCACCCGCTGGATTGTCTGACCTGTGAGGTCAACGGCAACTGCGAATTGCAAGACGTGGCAGCCCGGGTGGGCATTCGCAAAGTGCGTTATCCGGAGGGCAAAAACCATCAGAGTCGGCCTAAGGATCTGAGCCATCCTTACATGACGTCCGACTTGTCAAAGTGTATCAACTGCGGGCGTTGCGTGCGCGCCTGCGATGAGGTGCAAGGGCAATTTGTGCTGACCATGGCCGGCCGAGGATTTGATAGCCATATTGCCAAAGGGTTGAACGTCAGTTTTTTAGAGTCTGACTGCGTCAGCTGCGGAGCATGTGCCCAGGCATGCCCTACGTCGGCGATTTCCGATGTGTTCGAGTCAAAGTCGGTCATTGCTGACAAAAAGGAGCGCACGGTCTGCACGTATTGCGGCGTGGGTTGCAATTTGGAGGTAGCGGTGGCGGGCGGCCAGGTCAAGTCCATTCAAGCACCTTACGATGCTGAAGTCAACCAAGGGCACACTTGTCTGAAAGGTCGCTTTGCGTTTTCTTTTTACAACCACCCCGACCGCTTGCGCACGCCGCTTATCCGTCGCCAGGGTGAGCTGGTGCCGGCTACGTGGAGCGAAGCCTACGATTTTATTGCCGAAAAGCTGGAGGCCATACGCCGTGAGCACGGCCCAGATGCTATCGCTGGCATCTCTTCCGCTCGCTGCACCAACGAGGAGAACTACCTGATGCAGAAATTCATCCGAGCCGTCATCGGGACGAACAACATAGACAGCTGCGCCAGGGTATGTCATTCCCCGACGGCCTTGGGGCTACAGCGCACCTTCGGCACGGGTGCTGCAACCAATTCTATTGAAGACCTTAAGTACACAAAGTGCATCCTCATCATCGGCGCTAACCCAACGGATGCGCACCCAGTAACGGGTGCCAAGATTAAACAGGCGGCTATGAAGGGTATCCCTACCATCGTTATTGACCCGCGCCGCACAGAAATTGCCCGCTATGCCACCCATCACTTGCCGTTGCGTCCTGGCTCCAATGTGCCGTTGTTGCAGATGATGTTGTACTACATCATCTCGGAAGGGCTGGAGGACAGGGAATTCATCGCCCAGCGCACAGAGGGTTATGAAGGTTTCCGCCAACAGATTCTGGGCCTTGACCTCGACCGACTGGAGCAAGCTTGCGGCGTGCCGCGCGAACAGGTGCGTGCCGCTGCCCTCACATATGCTACAGCAGAGGCGGCCATGTCGTTCCACGGGTTAGGCGTCACCGAACACTCGCAGGGCACGCTAACCGTCATGCTGATTGCCGACTTGGCCATGATTACCGGAAACGTAGGCCGGCGAGGCGTAGGCGTCAACCCATTGCGAGGCCAAAACAACGTACAGGGCGCGGCCGATATGGGTTGCCAGCCGCACCAGGGCGCCGGCTATTTAGATGTAACCAATCCAGAGGTACATGCTCGTTATGAACAATTCTATGGCGCCAAGCTGCCTATGCACATTGGCTACAAAATACCGCAGATGTATGAAGCCGCGCTGGAAGGCAAGCTCAAAGCACTCTGGGTGATGGGCGAAGACTTGGTGCAAACCGACCCGAATACGCACAAAGTCATTGCAGCGCTGCAGCAGTTGGACCTCTTGGTCGTGCAAGAGATCTTCTTCAGCGAAACGTGCAAATACGCTACGGTGGTTTTGCCGGGCGCCTCGTTTCTGGAAAAGAGCGGCACCTTTACTAATGGAGAGCGCCGCATTCAGCGCGTCAACCAGGTAGTACCGCCGCTGCCAGGCACCAAATCGGATGGCCAAATCATCGTGGACATCATGAACCGAATGGGCTATCCTCAGCCAGATTATGACCCCAAAACCTTGTTGGAGGAAATTTCGCAGATCGTGCCGTTCTTTGCAGGCGTGCGGTGGGATGAGTTAGGTCCTAATGGAAAGCAATGGCCTGTTAAGCCCGATGGCACCGATACGGAAGTGTTACACGTAGATACATTTAAACGCGGGTTAGGGGCTTTTCAGTTCTCGGATTTCCGTGAGACACGCGAATTGGAGAGACATGCCAAGGAGTATCCTTACATTCTGACCACTAACCGCGAATTGGAGCACTACAACTGTGGCACAATGACGCGCCGCACGCGGAATGCTCAAATTTTGCGCGAAGATGTGTTGCTAATACACCCCGATGACGCCGCTCGCCATGCTATTGCCGATGGCGACTGGGTGTGCGTGGAGTCGCCACGCGGTAAGGTGGACATCAAAGCACGCCTGACCGACGAAGTGCGTCCGGGTGTGTTGAGCACGACGTTTCATTTCCCTGAATTGATGCTTAATCTGGTGACTTCGGACGAACGCGATACCGATGCGCTCTGCCCTGAATACAAAGTGGTGGCCGTGCGCATTCGCAAAAGCCGCGGCGTACGAGTGCCCGTTGCCTGATAATCATGTTCGAACACATCCTCTGGTCTATTGACAGCGGCGTTGCCCGCATTACACTTCACCGCCCCGCCGTATTTAATGCGATGCACCATGCCATGCGGCAAGAAGTGCTCGACGCGTTGGATTTGTGCCGCAAAGAAGACGCTGTGCGTGCGGTTTATCTCACGGGTGCAGGTCGCGCCTTTTGTGCAGGGCAAGATTTGCAAGAAGTGACTGACCCGAAAGGTCCGCTTTTGCACGACATTTTAGCCTCGGGCTACAACCCTATTGTTCGGGCTATTCGGAACTTAGAAAAGCCCGTAGTGTGCGCCGTCAACGGCGTGGCGGCTGGTGCGGGGGCCAACATTGCGCTGGCCTGCGACATCACGGTAGCCGCAGCATCAGCCTCTTTTACGCAGGCGTTTTCCAAAATTGGCCTTATTCCTGACAGCGGTGGCACTTGGACACTCCCTCGCTTAGTGGGCCTTCAGCGCGCTTCGGCGTTGATGATGCTTTCCGATAAAGTCAGCGCCGAAGAGGCTGCGGCTATGGGTATGATTTGGAAAGTGTTCCCCGACGATGCTTTCGCTTCGGAAAGCTTGCGTATTGCCGAAACCTTAGCGCAGATGCCTACGCGCGCTTTAGGCATGACCAAACGAGCCCTAAACCGCGCTTTCAGCAATGACTTTAACACCCAACTCACCTTAGAAGACGAGCTGCAAACTCAAGCCGGCCATACGCACGACTATCAGGAAGGGGTGGCGGCCTTTCTGGAAAAAAGAAAACCAGTTTTTAAAGGAGAGTAAAAAACGGACGTTTGCCCGTGCTTTCCCTTTTTACTGCCTTTTCAAAGCAGAAGAAATCCGAGATCCCTTCGATAGGATGGGCAATAGTGCTCGCATTAGTGCTTGCACTTGTTATAAGCCCACCTTTCCGCTATCGTGTCTTTCGGTTTTTTGACTATCCTTTCCACTACGAAGACTATCGCCATTTTGGCATTCGCCTACCCGACCGTTTCACGGTGCACGGCATTGATGTGAGCCGCTACCAGCAGCGTATTGACTGGGAGCGCGTGGCCAACATGCGCGTGAGCGACAAGCGCATTCACTTCGCCTTCATCAAGGCCACCGAAGGCAGCTGGCTGCAAGATCCTTTCTTCGACTACAACTGGAAGCACAGCCGACGGCATGGCATCGTCCGAGGTGCCTACCATTACTTTCTGCCCGACATTAGCCCATACGACCAGGCGCGTCATTTCGTACGAACAGTTCGGCTGCGCTCGGGCGACCTGCCTCCCGTGGTAGATGTCGAAGAGCGCCGCGGTATGACGCCCGGACAAGTGCGCAAATACCTCAAGACCTTCCTCGATTTGGTGCGGCAGCACTATGGTGTTAGGCCTATTATTTACACCAACCGCGACTTTTATAAAAATCACTTTGCCAACCAGCCCGAATTTAAGCCATACTTCTTCTGGGTTGCCCACTATTATGTAGGCGCACTTTCTCTGCCCGACGGCTCTACTTGGCATTTCTGGCAGCACAATGACCAGGGGCGCGTCAACGGCATTAACGGCTGGGTGGATTTCAACGTCTTCCGTGGCGACAGCACCGAACTGCGCAAACTTTGCCTGCCGTGAGTTGTTCGAAATGCTGCATTTTCTACTCACTCTCGCGTTATCGTTGGCAAGGTATCTCATCCAGCAGTAGCGACCCTGCCTCCCGCCGCGAGGAAGTTCTTCAAAGATTGTTCTATGTCTGTACGCATCTTTTCCAAAGAGAAACAAGGTCGTGGGGCCTTTAATGGCGGCGAAATTGTCGAAAACAAGCCTATTGGCTTTCCGCAAGATTTTTCGGCTTTACGCCCCTATTCCAATCTCTTCTACTGGGCCCATGCTAGGGCGGTAAAAGATAGCACCATTGGCTTGCACCCGCACCGAGGGTTTGAGATTTGCTCTTTTGTGTTGGCTGGCGAAATCCGACATTACGATACGAAACTGCGTGAATGGCGGCCGCTGCAGGCGGGTGACGCCCAAATTATCCGAGCGGGCAGTGGGATCAGCCATTCGGAATGGATGGGCCAGGGAGCGGAGATGTTTCAAATATGGTTTGACCCTGATCTTAACAAGACCTTGCCGCAACCTGCCAGCTACGACGACTATCGGCTGGAACAGTTTCCCGTGCACATAGGGGAAGGCGTGTCGGTGCGCACTATCGTAGGGCCGGGCAGTCCCTTTCGCATGGATACGCCCGGGGTACAAGTATTGACCATTCGCCTGCAAGCCGGTGCTCAATACCGTCTGCAGGCAGCCTCGGAGCAGGTTTTTTCAGCATACCTTGTCCGAGGTGAGGCAAAGTTCAATGGCTACGAAGTACGGCCCTCCGATTTTGTTTTGCTCGCCGATGAGGACGCGTTCAACATGGAAGCGCTCACTGACGATACGGAGGTGTTTTTAATTATTTCACCTGCTGTTCTGGGCTACCGCACCTATGAGCAGCTGCGTAGCGCATAGATAGAGCAGTGTTTTGGCTTATGTTCGCCCTGCGCGCTCGGCATTAGTGCGCAGGGCGAATGCGTCTCCGATAGTATTCGCGAAAGGATATCATCCGTTGCTGCTGCTCGTCCCAGAGATGGTTGAAGACGGTCTTCAAGCTTTGCCAGAACGTGATGCGGTTGGCAATGCGTTCAAATACGGGGTTTTCGCGGTGGCAACGTGCCAGCTCGTAGTTGGGCACCAGGGGGTTAAGGTGGTGGATGTGATGGTAGCCGATATTGCCGGTGAGCCAGTGAAACAGCCGCGGTAAATCGTAATAAGTGCTGCCCTCAATGGCCGCGCGGATGTAATCCCAGCGATCTTTCCACGCTTTGTAGGTAGTTTCGTGCTGATGTTGTACGTAAAAAAACCACACGGCAATGATGCCAAAGAAGATAAGTGTGGGTAATTGTACCCAGACGAGGGCTTTATAGCCCAGTAGCAGCCCAAGCGCTACGTAGACACTGATAAGCAATAGGTTGTGGCGCATGAGCGCGCGCCGAGCGCTTTCCCATCCTTTCAGGCGAATAAGTGGCAGGCGGTTTTGCACTAACATGTACCACATTGGCCCTAACACGAACAAGACGGGCGCACTTCGGTATAGCCGATAGCGCAGGCGTTGCCAAAAGCCCAACTGGCTGTACTCTTCGACAGTAAGCACCTTGATGTCGCCGATGTCGCGGTGCTCCCACAGCAGGCCGTTGTGCCCGTGGTGAAAATGATGGCTTTTGGCCCAGTAGCGATATGGAATCCAGCTGAATATGCTGCACACCCACCCGATGATATCGTTGGCCATGCGACTGGCTGTAAAAGACTGGTGACCGCAGTCGTGCTGAATAATGAAGATGCGTACCAGGAAAAAGGCGTTCACCGCCACGACCAGCAGCGTTAGCCATGGCGAGACTTCGATCAATAGGTAGGCAGCCGCCCAGAGAACGATGAACGGTAGAATGGACGTGAGCATTTGGGCGACGGCTTTGCGCGTGTCGGGCAGCTGATAGGCGCTGACGATGGCAGGCAGATGCCGCATCAGCTCCGGGGTAAGAGATTGAGGAGACATGGAAAAAAACATTTGAAAAAGTTACTTTAAAGCAAACGGGCACTTGAGAAGGCGCAAAAGTAGCAGCAGATAGCGCCTCGACAAGAGAGGAGCCCCACCTTGGCGAGCATTTTCTTCCCGCTTCTTTTCTGAAGCAAATGGTGAAACAACAAAGCAGCGGCATGGTTGCCGGCAAATGTTTGGCTCTCTAAGGCGCTCTGAGCTTTTTTATCTCTCAAAGCGCTTCAGGCGTCTGTAAGGCTATTTAATCCCAAAAAAAAGACTTTATGCCGACCGCTTCTGGCCTTTGGTTGAAATTTTATTCGACTTCGTCGAGAAACAAGCTGCACAAAGGAAACTTTTTTTGTGTGGATTGTTTTCTTAGGGTCATTTGAATCTCCTATGGAACAGCAAGAAAAGTGGCTCAAGCGCGTGGAGGAGATCTTCCTTCGCTACGGGGTGAAGAGCGTCACGATGGACGATGTCGCCCGCGAATTGGGCATTTCCAAAAAGACCCTTTACCAGTGGGTACAAAGCAAAGAAGACTTAGTGCAGCGTGTGCTGGCGCAGTTCATCCAAGAGGAGCAAGCACACTACGAAGAGCGAATGCACCGGGCATCTAACGCAGTAGAGGAAGTCTTTCTGGTGATTGATGCCAGTGCCCGACGGATGCAGCAGATGAAGGCAAACGTGGTGTATGATCTGCAGAAGTATTACCGGGAGGTTTGGGAGAGGCTGAGCGAGTTTAAGCAAGGCTTTCTGTACGAGGTGGTACGCGCCAACTTGGAGCGCGGCATTCGGGAAGGGCTGTATCGCACCGACCTAAATGTTGACATCACCGCCCGCCTCCACGTAGCCACGGTTTTCCATTTGTTCGACGAGAGCCTATTCCCAAGGACAATGTATTCTAAACAGGACCTCTTTCAAAACTACATCATGCTCTACTTGCGAGGAATTGTCTCGGAAAAAGGACTTCGGCTATTAAACGCTTGGCCAGCCAATCCTTAGGAGGCAGGAGGCGGCTTTTCTATGGCTTTTGCAAACAAAACCCTCGACACATGTTCTGGACACGTATTAATTTATTAAAAGGCGCACTGCTTGCGCTACTTGCTGCTCCCGCTTCACTCTTGGCACAAGGAACAGCACCGCTGCGGTTGAGTGATTGCATTCAGTATGCCCTGGACAACCACCCTCAAATCAAAGCGGCCCGTTTGCAGATAGCGGATGCGGACTGGCAGATAAAGGAAAACATGGGCACTGGTCTGCCTCAGTTAAGCGTAGGGCTTAGCTATCAGTACTTTCTCCAGCGCCCAGGTATTCCGGCCCGTGCCATCGGCATACCGGCTCCCGACGACCAGAAGATATTTTTCAACGCTTTTCACAGCTTAGCGCCAAGTGTTTCGGTGTCTCAGCTGCTGTTCAGCAACTCTTACCTAACCAGTTTGAAAGCGGCCCGCACGTATCGGCAATATGTGCAGCTCCAGCTGGCTGCCACGCAGCGAACCTTGCGCGATCAGGTTACGGAAGCCTATCTACCCGCCTTGCTGTTGGAAGAAAACTTGCGCCTGTTGGAGCGCAACATCACCAACTTAGAGCAGCTGTTGCAAGAGACCCAGGCCACTATTCGGGCAGGTTTTGCCGAGCAGCTCGATGCCGACCGCATTCAGCTGTCGCTTTCGGCCTTGCGCACCGAGCGGGATAACCTCGCGCGCCAGCAGGAGATCGTCCTTGATGCGCTCAAGATGGCCATGGGCATGCCCCTCGCCCAGCCAATTACGCTGGCTGATAATCTGAATGCTTTGATGGAGCAGTACGCTCAGGTAGACCCTGCAGCAGCACTCAGCTTCAATAACCGGCCAGAGTACAATACTCTACTCAAGGGTCGCGAACTGAATGCGATTCAGGTGGATTTGTTCAAGAGACCCTGGATGCCAACGCTCGCTGGTTTTTTGCAGTATCAGCCCGGCTGGCAGGGTGGCTTTGGCAACGACACGCAGTGGTTTTTCATCCCTTCAGCCATCGTCGGCGTGTCGTTGTCTATCAACTTGTGGGATGGTGGCGTCTCGCGTGCTCGCTATGAGCGCGCTGTACTGTCGTATCAGACCGTGGAGGTACAGCGCGAAATGCTCGAGCAAGCCATGACTTTGGAGGTCGAGACGGCGCGCCGTCAGCTACTCAGTGCCGTCGAGCGGGCCAAAAACCAGCAGCAAAACTTAGCCCTTGCCCAGCGCGTGTACGAGACCACTCAGGCCAAGTATAAGGCCGGGTTAGGGTCCAGTTTTGAACTTATCAGCACCGAGCAGCAGCTGTATGCTGCCCAACAAGCCCTGTTGCAAACGCAGTTTGATCTACTTCGGGCGCGGGTTGCCCTTAAAAAAGCCCTTGGGAATTAATTCATCACCAGCAAAACACACCACACCGCTATGAAACGCACGTTTTTTTTCATCCTTACCTTGACCCTCTGGATGCTGCATGCTTGCAACCAGCCTAAAGACAAAGCTGTCGAGTTGGCTACTCTGAAAGAAGAGCGAGCTAAAATAGATGCACGCATCGCAGAATTAGAAAAGAGTCTCAATATCTCGGCAGACAAGTCTCGCCCCACCCACAATGTGGGCATTGAAGAGGTCACCCAACAGAGCTTCCGTCATTACATTGACCTCCAGGGCCGAGTTGAAGCGGAGGAAAGTGTCCCTGTGACGGCCAAGATGCCGGGGGCGCTGGTGCGCGTGCTCGTCAAGAACGGCGACGTAGTGCGCAAAGGCCAGCTTTTGGCGCAGATAGATGACGAAGTCATGTTGAAAAGCATTATTGAGTTGGAAATCCAACTCAGGACCGCACAAGACCTCTACGAGCGTCAGAAGGGCTTATGGGAGCAAAAAATTGGCACTGAAGTACAGTTTATCCAGGCGCGCACCAACAAGGAAGCCCTCGAGCAGCGGTTGGCTACCATCAAAGAGCAATGGCAGCAAACCCGTATCTACGCCCCTATCGGCGGTACGGTGGACATGGTTATGCTGAAAGCAGGCCAGGCCATCTCGCCGGGCATACCGCTTTGCCAGATTGTCAACCTCAGTCAGTTGAAAGTTAAAGGCGACGTGCCCGAAAACTACGCGGCTAAGGTGCAGCGCGGAGCCGCCGTGCAGCTGTTCTTTCCCGACTTGGGTAAAGAGGTGAACTCGCGCATCACTTACGTTAGCCCTACTATCAACCCGACCAATCGGACGTTCTCTGTGGAAGCTGCCCTGCCTGCCGGAAGCGGACCTTACCGAGCTAATATGATTGCCGTCATGAAAATCATAGACTACGAGAACCTTAAGGCCATTACCCTGCCTGTTAACCTCATCAATCAAGAAAGCAATGGAGAAAACTACGTCTTCGTCGCTGAGAAGAATGGCGTGGAGCATCAGGCCATTGTGCGCCGCGTGCCCGTCAAAGTCGGGCGCACGTACAATGGCCGTGTAGAAATCCTTAGTGGCTTAAAGCCTGGCGATTTAGTGATTACATCCGGTGTTCAGAACATTAGTGGTGGTGAAATAGTGTCCTATTAAAAACACTCTGCACAGCGCTTTTTAAATCCATTTTTCTCTCTATGAAGGACTTCAAACCCACCTCGTGGGCTATAGATAACCGCACGAGCATTTTCATCGTTACCATCATCATCACCCTGGCGGGCATCCTATCTTATCAGACATTGCCCAAAGAGCAGTTTCCCGATGTAGTTGTGCCCACCATCTTCGTCTCAACGGTTTACCCGGGCGCTTCGCCTACCGATATTGAACAGCTGGTGACCCGTCCTATTGAAAAACAGCTGAAGGGGCTTGCCGGCGTGAAAAAGATATCCTCTTCTTCAGTGCAGGATTATTCCATCGTCATCGTCGAGTTTGACACAAAACTCGAGGTTATAGAATGTAAAAACAAGGTAAAGGACGCTGTAGATAAGGCTAAGCGCGACCTTCCTAACGATTTGCCCAGCGACCCTTCCGTGGCGGAGCTCGACATTTCGGAAATACCCATTATGAGCGTCAACCTTTACGGAGACTTAAGCTTAGACAAAATCAAAGTCTATGCAGAGAAACTCCAGGATCGCATCGAGGCTTTGCCTGAAATCACCCGAGTGGATATAGTGGGCGCCCTGGATAAGGAGGTGCAGGTTGACTTGGACAAGTACAAAATGGCCGCGGCCCAGCTTACCTTCCGCGATGTGGAAAATGCTATTGCCTATGAAAACTTGACTATTTCGGCTGGCAACGTGGATATTGGTGGTATGAGCCGCTCCGTATCTATTCGCGGCGATTTTCAGGATGTAGAGCAAATCAAAAACATCATTGTCACCTCACAGTCTGGTGCTCGGGTCTTTTTGAAAGATGTGGCTGAAGTACGCATGGGCCACAAAAAGCAGGAGAGCTATAGCCGCCTCAATGGTAAAAACGTTATCACCCTCAATGTTATCAAGCGTGTAGGCGAGAACCTGATCAATGCCTCTGACCAGATACAGAGCATAGTACAGGAGATGAAGGCCAACGAATTTCCGGAGGCGCTCAATGTCATCATCACTGGCGACCAGAGCCGGTCCACACGCGTAACGCTTCACGACCTGATCAATACAATTATCATCGGGTTCATTTTAGTTACCATTATCCTAATGTTTTTCATGGGGGGCACCAACGCCATTTTTGTGGCACTCTCGGTGCCGCTTTCCATGTTTATTGCTTTCATGCTGCTGCCTACCGTGGGCTTCACCATGAACATGATCGTGCTGTTTGCCTTCCTCTTGGGGTTGGGCATTGTGGTGGATGATGCCATTGTGGTTATTGAAAACACGCACCGCATTTATCACGAAGAGAAGCTGGGCATTGTGGAGGCTGCTAAAAAGGCCGCGGCGGAGGTGTTCTTGCCAGTGCTTTCGGGGACAGCCACTACGCTGGCGCCATTCTTCCCGTTAGTGTTTTGGGGAGGCATATTTGGCAAATTCATGCACTATTTGCCGGTAACCCTCATTATTACCCTGACGGCCTCCCTATTGGTTGCCTATATCATCAATCCAGTGTTTGCGGTGTGGTTCATGCGCCGAAAAGATGACGATACCGTGGCCGTTGACCCTAAAAAAGCGCGGCGCCGGGCCATAGCGGGCTATGTATTGTACGGCCTATCATTGGTGTACTTCTATGCCAATCAGAATTGGTTTGCAGGCAACCTGCTAGTTGTGCTCGCCCTTGTGGTGGTGTTGTATCGCTACGTTTTGCACGGGCTGGTGGAGCGCTTCCAGCACAGCGTCTGGCCTGCCGTTCAGCGCGCCTACTCGCGCTTCTTGAATTTTGCCCTCGATCGGCCTTGGACGATGTTGGGCGCGGTCATGCTCCTGTTTTTGGTCTCCTGTGGTATAACTGCCAGCCGGCAGGCCAATATCGTCCTTTTTCCTAAGGCAGACCCGAATTTCATCTACGTGTACCTAACGCTGCCTGAAGGTACCGACGTGGAAGTGACCGACTCGGTCATGCGTATTCTGGAGCGCAGGGTAGTGGAAGTAGTGGGTGCCGACAACCCTATCGTAGAATCCATCATTGCTAACGTTGCTCTCAATGCCTCCGAAGACCGCTTCGACCGGACGGCTACTTCCAATAAGGGTAAGGTGGGCGTTGCCTTCGTGGAGTATGCTAAACGCAACGGCATCAGCACGCGCCAATATCTGGATAAGATTAGGCAGGCAACACGCGATCTTGTGCCTGGAGCTAACATCGTCGTGGACCAGGAGCAAGCAGGCCCACCGACGCCTAAACCCATCTCCATAGAAATCCGAGGAGATGACTTAGAAAAGCTGGTGCAAGTATCGGCCTATGTCAAGCGCTACCTAGACTCGCTGGACATCCCAGGAGTAGAGGAACTGCGTAGTGACCTCGTCGTGTCCAAACCGGAAATCAATATCCAAATAGACCGCGAACGGGCCAACCGGGAAGGCATCAGCACGTCGCAAATTGGTGGCGAGTTTCGCACGGCCATTTTTGGCAGAGAAGCCAGCAAGCTGCGCGATGGCGAAGATGAAATTCCCATCAACATCCGCTTGCGGCAGGACCAGCGCGAGAACATCAACGTAGTGGAAAACCTCAGCGTTATCTTTCGAGACATGACTATGGGCGGCGTCTTGCGCTCCATCCCGATATCGGCACTGGCGGAGGTGAAATACCAGAACACTTTTGCCGGGGTGCGCCGGCTGGACTTGCAGCGCACGGTGACACTGTCGTCCAATATTGAGGCACAGTACAGACCCAAACAGTCGCAGGTGGTTAATGCAGTAAAAACAGCCCTGCGCAGTTTGCCTGAGTTCGAGGGCGTTACAGTGGGCTTCACAGGCGAGGATGCCGAAGTCCGCGATGCCGCTAACTTCTTAGGCCGCTCGCTGCTGATTTCTGTGCTGACCATCCTGCTCATTTTGGTAACGCAGTTTAACTCGTTTGGCAAAACCCTCATTATCCTGACCGAAGTCGCCTTTTCCATTATTGGCGTCCTGCTCGGCGTGGCCATTTTCAACATGGATTTCTCTGTCATCATGATGGGCGTAGGTATTGTAGCCTTGGCCGGTATTGTGGTCAAGAACGGCATCTTGCTTGTCGAATTCACCGAGCAGCTCCGCGCTCGCGGCCTGAGTGTTCGCGAAGCGGTGATAGAGGCCGGGCGCGTCCGCATGGCGCCAGTGCTACTTACCGCCACGGCTACGGTGTTGGGACTAATACCGTTGGCCGTAGGTTTCAATATTGACTTTGAAAGCTTGCTGGCTGCCGGCGATCCGAAGATTTTCTTCGGTGGCGACTCTGTCGCTTTCTGGGGGCCACTTTCCTGGACCATTATCTTCGGCCTTACCTTTGCCACGTTCATCACCCTCATCATCCTCCCCGTCATGTATCTGAAAGGCTGGCAGGTGAAGCAATGGTGGGCTCGTAAAATAGCCTGATATTTAAAATTTTGCGCCTGGCCTTGCTTGGGTGTTTTGGTGCCCTTGCAAGGCCGGCGCTCTTGGGAAAGCCAGCATCGCTTGTTTTTTGAAAAAAAATGCCAGAGATGTTTGTCAAAACGAAAATGGCACGCATACCTTTGCCGCCGTTTCCGTCGAAATCCTCTGACGGTCTTTGACATAAGCCGGATTAGCTCAGCGGTAGAGCAGCTGATTCGTAATCAGCAGGTCGAGGGTTCAAATCCCTTGTCCGGCTCAACGAACAAAGCGGGATGTAGCGCAGCCCGGTAGCGCGCTTCGTTCGGGACGAAGAGGTCGCTGGTTCGAATCCAGTCATCCCGACTGTCTTGTCTTCCAATGCAACTACCCGGAAATGGTATGTTGCATTTTTTTATGGAACTTACAATACAAACCCCGGCTCTCCTCTTTCCGGCAGTCTCCCTGCTGATGTTGGCCTATACCAATAAGTTTTTGGCCATTGCCAACTTAATCCGAAAGCTGTATTCCGATTACGAACGCAACCAGCACATCAGTCTCATCGCTCAAATTTCCAACTTGAGACGACGGCTCATGCTTATTCGCTGGATGCAAGTATTCGCCGTAGCCAGTATTCTATTGTGTGTGGTCACCATGTTCTTAGTGTACGAAGGTTTTCAGATGTGGGCTAAGATTCTTTTCGCCTTTAGCCTTGTGCTCATGATAGTCTCCCTGGTTCTTAGCTTGGTAGAGCTGTTCCTTTCCGCAGGAGCGCTGCGGCTGCTGCTGAAAGATTTAGAAGAGAAAATGTGAGCCAGGGATGGAGCGCACCACCAAGGAGCAGCGATGCGCCTAAAAAATTCTGCTTTTGTTAATGCACATGTCTGCCGTATCTTTGCGGCAACCTTGCGGGGCATGGCCAACGAAAGGGAACCACGGGTTCCCTTTTTGTTTATGCTGACACGGGAAAGTTGTCGTATGAGCACAACGGAATTGACCGAACGCATTCACCAGCTCTTAGACGAGCTCTTCGCTGCAGACGACCGGCTGCGCGACTGCTTTGTAGTGGAAATAAGCCTGCATCCGCGCAACAAGCTATGCGCCTTCGTGGATAGCGACTCAGGCATCAATTTTGACAAATGCGCTATCATTAGCCGGCATTTAGAGGGCCATTTAGATGCCCAAGGGTGGCTCGGAGAGAAATACACATTGGAAGTCAGCAGCCCAGGTGTGGGGCGGCCATTGCGCTTCTGGCGCCAATACCGAAACAACATCGGTCGGCATGTCCTTGTGACGCTGCAGGATAAAACCACCCAGCGCGGCCTGTTGAAATCCGTCGAAGAACATCAGATCGTTTTAGAACAAGAAGTCATTGAAAAACAGGGGCAAAAGCGCAAGCGTATACAGACAGAGCGCCATATTCCATTCGACCAAATAGCCTCCACTGTGGTCAAAGTAGCGCCATAAAGCGCAAGCGCATTTAAAAAAGTCAGAACCATGCCAGGTCTTATGGCCTACCCATTCATAAAAAAAGTGCAGTTATGGAAGATTTCGCAGGCGTTTTTGCCGATTTTGAAAAAGTCAAAAACATAGACCGCCCCACCATGGTGCGGGTGTTAGACGACGTGTTCCGCACTCTTATCCGTCGCAAATACGGCAGCGACGAGAACTTCGACGTTATCGTTAATGCTACGACGGGCGATTTGGAAATCTGGCGCTTCCGTCAGGTCGTGCCCGATGGTGAAGTAACGGACGAGAACACTCAGGTCAGCGAGTCGGAAGCGCGGCAGATTGATAAAGACCTCAAAGCAGGCGATGAATGTTTCGAGCGCATGAGTATCCAGGATTTTGGGCGCCGGTCGGTAACGGCCGCCTGCCAGACGCTGGTGTCGCGCATTTTGGAGTTAGAAAAAGATGAAATTTTCCGCCGCTACTCCGAGATGATCGGCGAGTTGGTAACGGGTGAAATAAGCCAGGTGCTTAAGCGCGAGTTTCTGGTCATTGACGACAATACGGGCCGCGAGCTGGTACTGCCTCGCACAGAGATGATCAAAGGCGATCACTACCGCAAAGGCGATTTAGTTCGAGGCGTCATTCGGCGGGTGGAAATGCGCAATAGCGCGCCATACATTGTGATCAGCCGCACCGACCCTGTCTTTTTGCAGCGCCTTCTAGAGAAGGAAGTACCTGAAATCGAGGATGGGCTTATTGAAATCAAAAACGTGGTCCGCTTGCCAGGCGAGCGCGCCAAAGTGGCTGTGGAAAGTCACGACGACCGCATAGACCCTGTAGGGGCCTGTGTGGGTATGCGAGGCGGGCGCATCCACGGTATTGTGCGCGAGCTCCGCAGCGAGAGCATTGATATCATCAATTACACGAGCAACATCCCTCTTTACATCCAGCGCAGCCTGACGCCGGCCAAGGTCAGTCGCATCGAGGTGGACACGGAAAAGAAGCACGCTAACGTCTACCTGGAACCTGACCAGGTGAGCCTGGCCATCGGAAAGGGCGGCTCCAACATCAAACTGGCTTCCAGGCTGACGGGCTATGAAATAGATGTGTACCGGAATACCCAGCAAGAGTACGAGATAGACGACGTCGAACTCGAAGAATTCGCCGATGAGATCGAGCCCTGGGTAATTGAAGCCTTCAAAAAAATTGGATGCGATACCGCTCGTCAAGTGCTCGAGCTTTCTTCAGAGGAAATTGCTCGTCGTACCGACCTGGAGGAAGAGACCGTTAAGGAGGTAATGGCTATTCTGGCCCGCGAGTTTGAAAGCGAGTAATCGCATATCCATAAATCATGTCAGCCAAAACAAAGGCATACTATGCCCACTTGCTGGAGCTCCTTCGGCAAGAGCGAGAAGAAGACTATCGCCTTTTTTTGCAGACCGTTCGTGCAACGCCCCTGGCTGAGCGCGTAGCGCAGGGCTACTCGTGGTATCCCTTGCGCGTTGTGCAAACGGGGTTTGCTCTGGGAGAGCGCGCCTATGTTTTGGTAGAACGCACCACGCGTATCGATGAGCCCCACCAGCTGCGCGCAGGTCAGGTCGTCAGCCTTTTCACGCAGGAGCCTCATGTGGATAAGCCCGAAAAAACGGGTATTATTCACTACGTAGAAGGCAACCGCATGAAAATCATCTTGCAAGCGCGCGACGTACCCGAATGGGTAGGGCTTGGGCCGCTGGGAGTGGACATGCTCTTTGATGACCGAAGCTATGCAGAAATGGAACTGGCGCTCCAGCGCGTAATGGCAGCCAAAGGCGACCGGTTAGCTGAACTGCGCGACCTGGTGGCCTCATCAGTTCCCTTGAGCACCCCGCTGCATCAAGCGCCCGGCTCTGCCCAGCAAGTGTGGGCAGAGCAAACCGACACTTTCTTCACTCCTGATGCCGAACTCGATGCGGAGCGCTCCGTGTGGGAAGCTTTGAACCCTTCCCAACGGGCAGCCGTAAGAGCCATTCTGGACAACCGAGACATCACCGTCGTACATGGTCCGCCAGGCACGGGCAAAACTACGGTACTAGTAGCAGCCATTCGCTTGCTTTCCCGTCGGGAGAATACGGTGTTGGTAACAGCCCCCAGCAATACAGCAGCAGACTTGCTCACCGAGCGACTGGTCCAGGCAGGGCTGAGTGTCGTGCGCGTTGGTAATATCAGTCGTGTAGATGAGGCCATCTTAGGGCACACGCTGGAGGGCATCTTATCCAATCACCCGGAAAGCCGACACATCAAACGAGTCAAAATCCAGGCGGCGGAATACCGTCGGCAAGCGCGGCGCTATAAGCGCAGCCTTCGCTCCGAAGACCGTCGCGAGCGCGAGCATCTCAAGAGTCAGGCGCGCGAGCTGGAAGCCTGGGCCAGAACGCTGGAAGAACGGCTCGTAGAGCAGACGCTTACCTCTGCGCAGGCTATTGTTTGCACTTTAGTAGGTGCCGCGCACCCTGTTTTGGAAAAATTTCGCTTTCGTACGTGTTTCATTGATGAAGCCGCCCAGGCGCTGGAGCCAGCGTGTTGGATACCTATTTCTAAATGTAGCCGCGTGGTGCTGGCGGGCGACCCCTTCCAGTTGCCCCCTACAGTCAAAAGCCTGGAGGCGGCCCGTAACGGCCTGAGTATTACCCTCATCGAGCGTTGCATCGCTCTGCTGCCTGACCGAGTGCGCTTGCTTACCGTACAGTATCGCATGCACCAGGCCATTATGAATTTCTCTAACCAGTACTTTTATGGCGGTGCTCTCATTGCTCATGAAAGCGCCGCGCAGCGCTCCTTGGCCACCCACTTGCCTACTCAGGGGCCACCGCAGACAAACCGGTCGGGCAAATGGAATACAGTGACCTTTATAGACACTGCCGGCTGTGGCTTTGAAGAGCGCGTACACATGGGAGAGGGCAGCATGCGCACCTTCAGCCGCTACAATCTCGAGGAGGCCTTGCTCCTCAGAGAGCATTTGTTGCAATTGCTCCAGTCCCTTCTCGAAATAGAGCAGGTGGCGATGGCAGAGGGCGGCCCCAGCCTTCTGCTGCCCAGTGTCGGGATTCTTTCTCCCTACCGTGAACAGGTGGTACAGCTAAATGCTCTGTTTCGCGAAGACGCGTTGTTGGGCTCGTGGCTGACCCGACGAGCAGGAGGCTCGGCCGATGCATCAACACTGTTTGAGCGTCCAGAGCCGTTAATTACTATTAACACCATTGATGGCTTCCAAGGCCAAGAGCGAGACATCGTTTACATCAGCTTAGTGCGTTCCAACCCCAAGGGTGACATAGGTTTTTTGCAGGACTATCGGCGAATGAACGTAGCCATGACCCGCGCACGCAAAATGCTCGTAGTATTGGGTGACTCGGCCACTATAGGTAATAACAAGTTCTACCAGGCCTTTCTCGACTACTGCAGTCAACAGGGCGAATACCGGACAGCCTGGGAATGGATGCGCTAAAAGCTGCTTTGGCGACGAGCAGGGTATGACATCACTGACCATTCTGTACGAGGACGAAAATTACATTGTTATTAACAAGCCTGCCGATATGCTCGTGCATCGCACGAGTATCAGCGAGGATACCGCCTTTTTACTTCAGCAACTACGCCGGCAGGTAAAACACCGGGTTTATCCGGTCCATCGGTTAGATAGAGCCACCTCTGGAGCAATGATTTGGGCCAAAAGCAGCACAGCAACAGCCGCCTTGCTTTGCTCTTTAAAAATCACGAGGTCAAAAAAACTTACCTCGCCATTGTGCGCGGTTGGACCGACAACGCTGGACTGGTGGACTATCCACTCTCCTCAATGGAAGCGCCTCAGGCGGCCCCGCAGCCAGCCCGAACGGCTTACCAGACTTGGGTGCGCAGCGAGATGCCCTGGGCTATTGGCAACCGCCATGCTACAGCTCGTTTTTCGCTGGTCACGGCGATGCCTCAGACCGGTCGTTGGCATCAGATCCGGCGGCACTTCTCCCACCTCCGACACCCGATTATTGGCGACAAGCGCCATGGCGACAACAAGCACAACAAGTTTTTTCGAGAGGAGTTAGGTATCAATCGCCTATTGCTTCACGCCTGGCAGCTGTCCTTTGTTCATCCTTTTCTGAACGAGGAACTTCTAATAGAGGCGCCCTTGGATGCGGCCTTCCGTCAGGCTATCCAACAGTTGGCTTTGGTGCCAGCAGAGGGCAATTTACTGGGTTATAGAGCGCAACCAGGCCCAGCGGAGAACGATTTCTAAGAGCAGGAGTACTCCAGCGGCTATCAGGAATAGGTGGAAATAGTCCTGAGTTTGCTGGACGGTAGTCACTTCCACGCGCGTCTTTTCCAGTCGGTCAATATCGTCGTAGATGTCGTTGAGTTCCTTCTCTGTCCAGGCTCGGTAAAACTTGCCTTTGGTTATTGCCGCCATTTCCTCTAACAGGGCAGTGTCGAAGGACGTCTGACGCGGCGCGTATACATAGGTGCCGTCTGGGTTTCGCTGGACGGGCGACATGACAATTCCCGTAGTGCCAATGCCAATGGCATAAATGCGTATGCCGAACAGATGCGCCATCTCTGCGGCCAGGCTCGGCGAGATGTAGCCAGCGTTGTTTTCTCCATCAGTGAGCAACACGATGACTCGGCTCTTAGAAGGGCTGTCTTTGAGTCGGTGGATAGCCGTAGCTACCCCCATACCAATCGCTGTGCCGTCTTCCAATCGGCCCACATCGATTTCTTCCTTCAAGAACGTTTGTATCAAGTTGTGGTCGGTGGTTAGCGGGCAAAGGGTAAAGGCTTCGGCGGAGAAGATGACCAGGCCGATGCGGTCGGTCGCGCGTTTTCGCACAAACCGGCTGGCCACTTGTCGGGCTACAGTTAGCCGGTCAGGCTCGAAATCGCGGGTCAGCATGCTGGGTGACACATCTAGCGTCAGCACGATGTCTACAGCCTCTGCCCGGATTTTTTGCTCTTGCCAATGCCGCTGCGGACGGGCCAACGCCACTACCAGTAAGCACAGGGCCGCTATAGTCAACCAGGGCAACCAAGGCACTATGACGGCGCGCCAGGTATTGCGGCTCTCTAATGCGCTCAATGCTGGCATCCACAACGACAAGGCCGACGGCTTGCCGCGCTTAAACCGGCGATAAGCCAAGGCGAGCGGGATAACAAGCAAGAAGAGCCACTGCGGTTGAGCCAGCGTCATGTTAAGCAGGTGGTTCGGCTGAAGGATAAGAGGATGTTTCGCTAGGAGCGGAGCGCAAGGCTGCAGCCGTTTGTTCCACCAGGCGCCGAGCTTCGCGCATGGCCTGTGCATGGTAATGGGCGGGTGGCGTTGCTTGCGCAAACTTTACTAAGTCGCACCACTGCAGCAGCGCCTTCAAAGGATCGTTCAGAATAGAGGGTATTGCTCTTTGAGCACATTGCAGCACCTCCTCTGTGCTGGACTCTAGCGCCGGGAAGCCATATTGCCGTTCCAGGTATTCGCGTACAATCCTGGACAGCTCTGTATAATAGGCCTTCAAAGCCCCACGCTCCCATAGCCGCTGGCTTTCTAAAGCGGCGAGTTGTTCGGCGGCTAACACGTGAGGTGATTTGGAGTGCACTGTCTCGCGAACTTTTCGACGGTTTTTGGGCCTTCTTAGTAGTAGCCAATAAACAACGATAGCCAGCATCAGCAACCCAACAACTATCCCCAATAACCAGGCCCATCGCTCGAGCCAGGAGGCCGGTGTCAGCCAGAGAGCCTTGATGTCGCGCCAAGATGCTTGTTCCTCCGGCGTAGGTGTAGGGATGACGCTTAGGCGAATGGGGGCAGACCAGAGCGTATCACCCGTGAGTAGCACGACGGGCAGCGGTGGCAAAATGACGTCGCCCGCTTCCAGGAAAATGAGTATAAGGGCTTGCCGCCAGCCCTGCTCAGTGCGCTCCCAGTGAGTGCAGGCGAGTATGTTTTCCTTGGGCAAAACGCCATACCACGGCGATAGGTTGGTAACCGCTGGATGGGCAGCGGCAGGAGTAATTCGAAACTCTAACGAAAAAGCCTCTCCCGTCTCCACGGCACTGGAGTCGTATGCAGCGACGATTTTTCCTAATGGCTGCGCTTGCCCTGTCAGGTGGAGCTGCAAGCTTAGAGCCATTACTAAAAATGCGGAGAAAACATACTGTTGAGCAACGCACCAGCGCATAGGGAAGCAAAATTCAGGCAATTCAGGAAAAAAAATTAGTCCAGTGTTTTGCGCACCAGCATTAGGCCGTCGCGTAGAGGAAGTAGTAGGTTTTCCACGCGATCGTCGGCTTGCACCCGCTGGTTGAAGGCCATCAAGGCTTGAGCTGTTTCATCCTCCGGTTCGAAGACGGTTTTACCGCTCCACAGCACATTGTCGGCTAACAGCAAACCTCCTGGGCGCAGTTTGGGGAGAACCAATTCGTAGTGTTTTAGGTAATCCATCTTTCCACCGTCTAAGAACACCAGGTCGAAAGTCTCATTGAGTACAGGGATAATCTCGGCAGCATCGCCTAAGTGGAGCACGATGCGCTGCCGCAGCCCTGCTTTTTGCACGAAGGTTTCGATGATATGGCGCAGCTCATCGTTCACTTCGATGGTGTGCAAGAGGCCGTCTGCCGTCAAGCCTTTGGCTAAGCAGAGCGCGCTGTAGCCCGTGAAGGTGCCCACCTCTAAAACGCGTCGTGGGCGCACGAGCTGGCTGACCATGGTCAGGAAGCGCCCCTGTAGGGAACCGCTCAGCATTTGAGGGTGCAGCGTATGTAGATAGGTGTAGCGTTCCAGCGCCTCCAGCAGCGGGTCGGGTGGGGTAGTGTGTGCCTCGCAATAGGCCACAACGCGCGCGTATGCATCAGAGCCAAACATATCTTCGGGCAGTCACAGGCTATATGGGCCGGCAAGTAACAGATATTTTGAAGACGTTCAAGTTTTTTTTGGAAAAAGATTTTTTGGAATGATTTGTCGCCTTACCTTTGCACACGCTTTTTGAAAAGGGAGGGCTTCCGCTTCGAAAAGCGCGTTCATTGAAGGCTTTTCCATAAAAAAGGGCCTGTAGAGGCCAACTAATCGGCCAGTATAGCTCAGTTGGTAGAGCAGCTGATTTGTAATCAGCTGGTCGGGGGTTCGAGTCCCTCTACTGGCTCTTTAAAGAGATAAAGCAATGGGGGTGCCCCGGAGTTGGAGAGCCGGGCCAGACTGTAAATCTGGTGCTTCACAGCTGAGTAGGTTCGAATCCCACCACCCCCACCTTTCTCTTGAGTAATGCGGTGGTAGCTCAGTTGGTAGAGCGTCAGCCTTCCAAGCTGAATGTCGCGAGTTCGAGTCTCGTCCGCCGCTCGGAGTGGGCCGCTTGTCGGTTTTTTCTTCGCTGTCTTCAGCCGCCGTTGTAGCTCAGGGGTAGAGCACTTCCTTGGTAAGGAAGAGGTCGTGAGTTCAAATCTCATCAACGGCTCTGCTTTTTTCCATTTCAATCCCTTCTATTGGAAAGCACAGCCTTAAGGCTACTGGGATAGAAAAAAGTTCTTGTGCCCACGCTTTCACGAAATATCCTGTTTTTGGCAGCCAACCCGTTTTGGTGAATTTTTAACTTAACAAACACTTGTCTAAACATTATTTTTAGTTTAACCAATGGCAAAAGATACATTTGTTCGTACTAAACCCCACGTCAATATCGGGACGATTGGTCACGTAGACCACGGTAAGACGACACTGACCTCCGCTATCACGTACGTGTTGGCGCAGAAGGGTTTGGCCAAGAAAATGGACTACGATTCCATTGACGCGGCACCGGAGGAAAAAGAGCGCGGTATCACCATTAACACCGCTCACGTGGAATACGAGACGGAAAACCGTCACTATGCACACGTAGACTGCCCGGGTCACGCCGACTATGTGAAAAACATGATCACGGGCGCCGCTCAGATGGATGGTGCCATTCTTGTGGTGGCTGCTACGGACGGTCCGATGCCTCAAACGCGCGAACACATTCTGCTGGCTCGTCAGGTAGGCGTGCCTAAAATTGTAGTATTCATAAATAAAGTTGACCTCGTGGACGACCCTGAGATGCTTGAGCTGGTGGAGATGGAAGTTCGCGAGCTGCTCAGCTCTTATAAGTTCGATGGCGACAACGCCAGCGTCATCCGCGGTTCGGCGCTCAAGGCCCTGGAAGGCGACCCGGCAGCCATGAAGAGCATCGAAGAACTGATGGCTGCCTGCGACCGCGATATCCCCGAGCCTACCCGCGAAGTGGATAAGCCCTTCCTTATGCCGGTGGAAGACGTATTCACCATCACCGGCCGGGGCACGGTAGCCACGGGCCGTATTGAGCGCGGCGTGATCAACGTAAACGACCCAGTGGAAATCGTCGGTTTGATGAAAGACGGCGAAAAACCCAAAACCTCGACGGTAACGGGTGTAGAAATGTTCCGCAAGATTCTGGATCGCGGTCAGGCGGGTGATAATGCCGGCTTACTGCTGCGCGGTATCGAAAAAGAAGAAATCAAGCGCGGCATGGTTATCTGCAAGCCTGGCAGCGTGAAGCCGCACAAGCGTTTCAAGTGCTCTGTGTACGTGCTGTCGAAGGAAGAAGGTGGCCGCCATACGCCCTTCTTTACTGGCTACCGGCCGCAGTTCTACTTCCGCACGACTGACGTGACGGGTGACGTGAAGCTGCCGCAGAACATCGAAATGGTGATGCCGGGCGACAACGTAGAGTTTGAAGTAACCCTGCACAGCTCCATTGCTCTCGAGCAAGGGCTTCGCTTCGCTATCCGCGAAGGTGGCCGCACCGTTGGCGCTGGTCAGGTGACGGAAATTCTGGACTAATCTTAGAACCCAGTAAATAGCTGCTCATACGAGAGCGCGAGTCTGGGTGAAAAAGCAGCATCGCCTTAGCCCTCTCGCGCTCTCCTTTTTCTTAGGGGTATAGCTCAACTGGTAGAGCGGCGGTCTCCAAAACCGCAGGCTGCGGGTTCGAGTCCTGCTGCCCCTGCTTATCAAAAAAGCCTTAAGCGCTTGCTGCGCTTTAAAAAAATGGTATGGAAAAGGTTACGCTTTATTTGAAGGAGAGCTACCAAGAGCTCATGGAGCACGTCACTTGGCCCTCCATGACTCAGCTGCAAGAAAGTACTATTGTGGTGCTGGTTACCTCGGTGATGTTGGCCCTGCTTATCTTTCTGATGGATGTAGCCTGTAGCCTTACCTTTAAAAACATCTACGGCGTTTTCTGACGCCTAAGCCGGGGCATTGCGCTCACAGATTCGTATGGCTAAGAGCAAGAAAGAAGAAGCGTTGGAAGCTCCAAAGCGCGTCGTTGAAGAGCGGCGCTGGTATGCTTTGCGCGTTATTAGCGGCCACGAGAAAAAGATCAAAGAGCGGATTGAACTGGAAATCGAGCGCTCTAATTGGAAGGACTTTATCTTCCAGGTAGTGGTGCCAACGGAAAAGGTGTACAAGATTCGATCGGGCAGAAAGGTAGCGCAAGAACGCAATTTGCTGCCTGGCTACGTGCTGATAGAAGCCCTGAACACTCGCCTGCACGGCGACGTCGTCAAGACGATAAGCGAGATGCCCAATGTCGTCTATTTCCTGGGCAAGGATAACCCAACACCCATGACACAAGCGGAAGCCAATCGCCTGCTGGGCATCGCAGATGAATCCCTCGCTTCGGGCGAAACCATAGCGGAACCTTTCTTAGTTGGAGAAACGGTGAAAATCATTGATGGGCCATTCACCGACTTTACGGGTGAAATCAAAGAAATTTACGAAGACAAACGCAAGTTGAAAGTCATCGTGAAGATTTTTGGACGCGGCACAGAGGTGATGTTAGGTTTTTTACAGGTAGAAAAAATTTAGCCAGGCGGCATTTGAGGCTCGCTACGGAAAGAGAGGAGCATGCTTCCCTCAAAAGCAGGTATGGCTAAGTGATAAGTTCCTTACAACGAGTCGTTATCAAAGTACTTATGGCAAAAGAAGTCGAATTTTATATCAAACTTCAGGTGAAAGGAGGGCAAGCCAACCCGGCACCGCCTATTGGCCCAGCGTTGGGTTCTAAGGGGGTTAATATCATGGAGTTTTGCAAGCGTTTTAATGCGCAGACACAGGACCAGATGGGCAAAGTATTGCCTGTCGTAGTGTCGGTGTACAAGGACAAGACCTTTGATTTTGTCATTAAGACGCCTCCCGCATCGGTGCAGCTGTTTGAAGCCGCACGCCTGCAGCCGGGCCAAGGTTCGCCTCAGCCGAATCGAAAAAAAGTAGGCTCAGTCACCTGGGACCAAGTGCGCGCCATTGCAGAAAATAAGATGCCCGACCTGAACTGCTTCACCATAGAGTCGGCCATGAAGATGGTCGCCGGCACGGCGCGCAGCATGGGTATTACTGTGGAAGGCACACCGCCTTGGAAAAAGGCGGAGGAATAGTTTAAGTATCACCACTAAAGGAAGTTTCGACCTTTTCGAAACGCTTGACCTTTAACTCTCTTCTGTATGAAAAAGCTCACCAAAAAGCGCCGCGCCGTCGAAGGCAAGGTGGACAAAAACAAAGAGTACACACTGTCGGAAGCCATGGGCCTGGTCAAAGAGGTAAATACTACCAAGTTTGATGCCTCTGTTGACCTGCATGTTCGTCTGGGTATTGACCCGCGTAAAGCCGACCAGGCGCTACGGGGCACCGTCTCGCTACCGCACGGCACCGGAAAAACAAAACGCGTCTTGGTCTTCTGTACGCCCGATAAGGCAGACGAAGCCAAGGCCGCTGGAGCCGATCACGTCGGTTTAGAAGATTACATCCAGAAAGTCTCCGAAGGATGGATGGATGTAGATGTGGTTATTGCCACTCCCAATGTGATGGCACAGTTGGGTAAGGTGGCGCGCATCTTAGGGCCACGTGGCCTGATGCCTAACCCCAAAACGGGCACCGTAACTAACGACCTGGCTGCTGCTGTCCAGGAAATTAAAAAAGGTAAGATTGCCTTCCGCGTGGACAAGTTTGGCATTGTGCATGCCTCTGTCGGTCGCGTTTCATTTACGCCGGAACAGCTGACGGAAAATGCCTACGAACTGATTAGCACGCTGGTGCGCATGAAACCAGCCAGTGCCAAAGGCACTTACATGAAGTCCATTGCTGTGGCTAGCACGATGAGCCCGGGCATTACTGTTGATCCCAAATCCATAAAAGTCTAACTCCTGGGCAAGACAAACGTCCTCTCTTATTACTTCTAAATGCAAATCAGGCCATGACACGCGAAGATAAAAATGCAGCTATTGCGGAATTACAGGAAACCTTGAGCAATAGTTCCTTTTTCTATATTGCGGATTCTTCCACCCTTACGGTGGCACAGGTGAACAAGTTTCGCCGGATGTGCTTCGAGAAAGGGGTAAAAATGAAGGTGGCAAAAAACACTCTCATTCGCAAAGCCCTGGAAGCCATCGCCGCTGAGGATGGCAAACGCAACTACGAGGATATTTACGACATCTTGCACGGCCCCTCCACGCTGCTCATTTCGGACAATCCGAAGGCGCCGGCTATGCTGATTGAAGCGTTTCGCAAAGAGGCAGAGCGCCCTTTGTTAAAAGGTGCTTACATTGACTCCAGCATCTTTATTGGCGACGACCAACTGAAAGCCTTGACCAATCTGAAGAGCAAAGAGGAACTCATCGGCGATATTATTGGCTTGTTGCAGTCCCCTGCGCGTAACCTGGCCAGCCTCATCACGGCATCGGGCAGCAAAGTGGCAGGCATTGTCAAGACCCTCGCCGAGCGCGAGGGCTGAACCTGAAGTAGGCTTCCAAGCATGTTACATGCACTTTTATAGAGAGTAAACTTCTGAAAAACTAAGGAAAACGCCCCTAAACCTTCTTATCACTCATTTCGCAACTAATTCAAAATTTCTTACACAATGGCAGATCTGAAAGCACTGGCTGAGCAACTGGTGAACCTGACTATCAAAGAAGCGAGCGAGCTGGCTACTATCCTGAAAGAAGAATACGGTATTGAGCCGGCCGCTTCGGCCGTAGCGGTAGCTGCTGTACCGGGCGCCGCGGCAGGTGGTGGCGAGGCGGCTGCACCGGAAAAGACGGAATTCGATGTTATTCTGAAAGACCCCGGCGCAGGCAAGCTGAATGTCATCAAGGAAGTGAAAAACCTCTTAGGTCTGGGTCTGGCAGAAGCAAAAAGCCTGGTGGACAACGCCCCCAGCCCCATCAAGACGGGTATCAGCAAGACCGAGGCCGAGTCGCTCAAAGCTACTCTCGAAGGATTGGGCGCTACCGTAGAGTTAAAGTAAGAGCGACCGAAGGCCAGCGTGATGGCGTGCCCAAAGGCAAGTCTTCACCTTTTGCGCATATTTTAATCAAGCGCCTCTCCTTCAGTGTTCTTACTTCTATCTACGGATGCTCAATAAGTCCTTTTTTGTAATTCCCGTTAAGCATTCAGGCTTAGTGCTTTTGAGCGTTTCGCTTTAAAAGCGCTAAGCCTGTTGCTGTCTGAATATCTGGCTCAAACACGCCTTCTGTTTGGCCATTTCTCACAAAGGAGACACTTTCTCATTACCCTATTGGCTCTTGGCCTTTTCCCTCACTTTCACGGCCTGATTAGCCCACTGCACACCAGTATAATTTGCTAAAATGACCAACAACGGCACTTCCAACGGGGCATACCCCAAAACCGGCGTTCAAGAACGCATTAATTTCGGCAAAATTCGACTGGCCGATCATTACCCCGACCTGCTCGAAATTCAACTAAAGTCTTTCCAGGAGTTTTTCCAGTTGGAAACAACTCCGGAAAATCGGGCAACGGAGGGGTTATATAAGGTTTTTAAAGAAAACTTCCCTATTGCCGACACCCGCAACATTTTCAATCTGGAGTTTCTCGACTACTTCGTTGACCCCCCGCGGTATTCCATCGAGGAATGCATGCAGCGCGGTTTGACCTATTCTGTTCCGCTGAAGGCCAAGCTCCGCCTCTCTTGTAACGATGAGGAGCACATTGACTTCCAGACCGTTGTCCAGGATGTTTTTTTAGGGAATATTCCCTACATGACTCCCAAAGGCACCTTCGTCATCAATGGCGCGGAACGCGTAATTGTCTCGCAACTACACCGCTCTCCGGGGGTGTTCTTTGGACAGAGCTATCATCCCAACGGCACGAAAATTTACAGTGCCCGCGTCATCCCTTTCAAAGGCGCGTGGATGGAGTTCGCCACCGATACCAATCTGGTCATGTACGCTTACATTGACCGGAAGAAGAAATTCCAGGTGACCACCTTGCTTAGAGCCATTGGTTACGACAGCGATAGGGCCATCCTCGACCTGTTCAACTTAGCAGAAGAGGTGCCCTGCACGCGCGAGCACCTGGAAGCCGTTATTGGCCGCAAGCTGGCCGCTCGCGTGATGCGCACTTGGCCTGAAGAGTTCGTGGACGAGGACACGGGCGAAGTAGCCACTATCGTGCGCAATCAGGTTATTTTGGAGCGCGATGTAGTACTGGATGAGACCAACATCGAACAAATCTTGGCCTCCGAAGTGCCCACGATTATCCTGCAACGAGTGGACGTAGAGGAGGACTTTTCTATCATTTACAACACCCTCCAGAAAGACCAGACTTCCACGGAATTAGAAGCAGTAACGCACATCTATCGCCAGCTGCGCGGCTCTGAGCCGCCTGACGACGAGACGGCGCGCGGTATCATCGAGAAGCTCTTCTTCTCTGACAAGCGCTACAACCTCGGCGAAGTAGGGCGCTTCAAGATTAACCGTAAGCTGCAAGTGGACATCCCGCAAGACGTGCTGGTGTTGACTAAAGAGGACATCATCGCCATTGTGCGATACATTGTAGCCTTGGTCAATAATAAGGCCGAAATAGACGATATCGACCACCTATCCAATCGCCGCATCCGCACAGTAGGGGAGCAGCTCTATGCCCAGTTTGGTGTGGGCTTGGCCCGTATGGCGCGCACTATCCGCGAGCGGATGAACGTGCGCGACAACGAGGTATTCTCGCCGACGGACCTCATCAACGCCCGTACGTTGTCGTCGGTGATTAATTCCTTCTTCGGCACCAGCCAGCTGTCGCAGTTCCTTGATCAAACCAACCCCCTCTCCGAGATTACGCACAAACGCCGTATTTCGGCGCTGGGCCCCGGCGGTTTAAGCCGTGAACGCGCCGGCTTTGAGGTGCGCGACGTACACTACTCTCACTATGGCCGTCTGTGTACCATTGAGACGCCGGAAGGCCCGAATATTGGCCTAATATCCACCTTGTGCACGCATGCCAAGATTAACAAGATGGGGTTCCTGGAAACCCCCTATCGCCGCGTGATCAACGGCAGGGTAGACATGGAAGGTGAAGTGGTGTACCTGTCGGCAGAGAGCGAAGATCGCTGTAAGATTGCTCAGGCAAATACGCCCATTGACGAAGCCGGTGCTTTTCTGGAGGACCGCCTGCGCTGCCGCGAACACGGCGATTTTCCCATTCTATCGCCGGAAGAAGTAGAATATATTGACGTGGCTCCTAACCAGATTGTGGGGGTGTCGGCGTCGCTCATCCCCTTCTTGGAGAACGATGACGCCAACCGCGCCCTCATGGGTTCGAACATGCAACGGCAGGCAGTGCCCCTAGTGCGGCCTAACTCGCCCATCGTAGGTACTGGCCTGGAGGCTAAAGTGGCCCGTGACAGTCGCATGCTCATCAATGCTGAAGGCTCGGGAGTGGTAGAGTATGTGGACGCAAATGAAATTGTTATCCTCTACGACCGCACCGAAGAAGACCAATTGGTCTCTTTCGAAGATGCGCGCAAGACCTACCGCCTCACCAAGTTTATGCGCACCAACCAGGGAACCTGCATCAACCTAAAACCCATTGTGCGCAAGGGGCAACGTGTAGAAAAGGGCGATATTCTCTGCGAAGGGTACGCTACCGAAAACGGTGAGTTGGCCTTGGGGCAAAACCTCAAAGTGGCCTTTATGCCGTGGAAAGGCTACAACTTTGAAGACGCTATCGTTATCTCGGAGCGTGTGGTGCAGGAGGACATCTTCACGTCCATTCATATCGAGCATTTTGAACTGGATGTGCGGGATACCAAACTCGGCGAAGAAGAGCTTACTGCCGACATCCCTAATGTTAGCGAAGAGGCGACGAAAGATCTGGACGAGAACGGTATTATCCGCATTGGAGCCTGGGCGCGCGAGGGCGATATTCTCATTGGCAAAATTACTCCTAAGGGTGAGACCGACCCCACTCCAGAAGAGAAGCTCCTGCGCGCTATCTTTGGCGATAAAGCTGGAGACGTAAAGGATGCCTCCCTGAAAGTGCCGCCCAGCATCAGCGGAGTGGTTATAGATCGCCAGCTGTTCGCGCGCGCTAAGAAAGACAAAGTGCAGAAGGAACAGGAAAAAGCCCTGCTCGATCGCTTAGAAGACGAGCACGCTGTCAACCTGAACAAGCTAAAAACCATCCTGGTAGACAAGTTGCAGGTACTCGTAAAGGACAAGGTTACTAACGGTATCCGGAGCATTTACGGAGAGGAAATGGTGCCCAAAGGCGCCAAACTGACGCTACAAGTGCTGCGTGAACAGATTGACTATAGTCAGGTAGATTATGCGAACTGGACTAGCGACAAGCACATCAACCAGCTCATCGCCCGGCTACTGCACAACTACAACATTAAGGTCAACGAAGAGGTAGGCCGCTACAAACGCGAGAAGTTCAACATCAGCATTGGCGATGAGCTGCCTGCTGGCGTGTTGAAACTCGCTAAGGTGTACTTGGCTAAAAAACGCAAGCTCAAAGTGGGTGATAAGCTGGCTGGTCGCCACGGTAACAAGGGTATTGTGAGCCGCATTGTTCGCATCGAGGATATGCCTTTCTTAGAGGACGGCACGCCAGTGGACATTGTACTCAACCCCCTGGGCGTGCCTTCGCGGATGAACCTGGGGCAAATCTTCGAAACGGTGTTGGGCTGGGCTGGCGAGCGCTTAGGCGTAAAATTTGCCACTCCCATCTTCGACGGAGCTAAGCGAACCGAAATCGAGGAATGGATTCAGCGCGCCGGTTTGCCGGAGTTGGGTCAAACCTACCTTTACGACGGCGAAACAGGTGACCGCTTCCACCAGAAAGCTACCGTAGGTGTCATCTACATGCTCAAACTAAGCCACATGGTGGATGACAAGATGCACGCGCGCTCCATTGGTCCATACTCGCTCATCACCCAGCAACCTCTGGGCGGTAAAGCACAGTTCGGTGGCCAGCGCTTTGGTGAAATGGAGGTGTGGGCCCTCGAGGCCTATGGTGCCTCTACCGTGCTGCAAGAGTTGCTCACCTTCAAATCGGACGATATTCAAGGCCGTGCCAAAGCTTATGAGGCCATTGTCAAAGGGGACAACTTGCCCGAGCCTAACATTCCGGAGTCGTTTAACGTGTTGGTGCATGAGCTGCGCGGCTTAGCCCTCGACGTCAAGTTTGAAAGCGAAGAAGAGCGCGGGAAAGGCAAGGACAAATCCCGCGAACAATAACGCTGCCCATGGGCAATTTTAAGAGCATGGCAAGCATGGATCCGTATCTCTCCGGCGAGCGCCTTTATGGCGACGACTTATCACCGGAACAAATCGCTTCCTGGTACGAAGACGAGCGGGAGGGGTATGCCCAATTGGTTAAGCAGTACGGTTGGGCGGAAGTGGAGGGGCGCTACGCCTACCACGCGCTCAACACCTTGCTTGGCTATCGCCATTTGCCCAAAGACACTTTTTTCGAGCGCGCCCTGGGGCTGGGTTCTGCCACAGGGGCTGAGTTTTTGCCCATCCTTTCGCGCGTGGGCGCTATTGATATTCTGGAGCCTTCGGAGCAATGGACACGCGGCCAGCTGAAGGGAGTGCCTTTGCACTATCATAAGCCTGCTGTGAATGGGACGATACCCTTCCCTGACAACTATTTCCATCTCCAGACGTGCTTCAGTACGCTGCACCACATCCCGAACGTTTCCCATGTCATGGGCGAACTATACCGCACTTTGGCTTCAGGAGGCTTCTTGCTCCTTCGCGAGCCGATACACTCCATGGGCGATTGGCGCTATCCGCGCCCTATGTTGACCAAGCACGAGCGCGGTATCCCGTTAGGCTTCTTCCGGCGTCGCATTGCGGAACTGGGCTTTTCAGTGGTCAGCGAGCATTTGTGTCTAACCATGAATTCCTTCCTGCAGCGCACGATAGGCAAGTGGCTTCGCCGAGCCCTGACGGAGTACGAAACCTACGTTTATGCCGACCAGGTGCTTTCGCGCCTTACCGCCTTTAACCTGCACTACCACCCCCAACACTGGTGGCAGCGCATCGCTCCACAAAGCGTTTTTTATGTTTTGCGTAAAAACTAAAAAACGCACTGTCCATTTAACAACCACACAACTACACTGAATATGCCTTATAAAAAGAAGAGCAACAGAACCGACCAGTACTTCGACAGCATCGCCATCAGCCTGGCCGGCCCCGATGAAATTCTGGAACGCAGCTACGGCGAGGTGCTCAAGCCCGAGACCATCAACTACCGCTCCTACAAGCCGGAGCGCGATGGCTTGTTTTGTGAGCGCATCTTCGGTCCGGCCAAAGACTACGAATGCTACTGCGGCAAGTACAAGCGTATTCGCTACAAGGGTATCGTGTGCGATCGCTGCGGCGTTGAGGTAACGGAGAAAAAAGTGCGCCGGGAGCGCATGGGCCACATCCGGTTGGTGGTGCCGGTGGTGCACATTTGGTTCTTCAAAAGTTTGCCTAACAAAATCGGCTATCTTCTTGGCTTGGCTTCTAAGAAGATGGAGTCCATCGTTTACTACGAGCGCTATGTAGTCATCAACCCAGGCGTGAAGGCCAACGATGGTATAGCCAAAATGGACCTGCTCACGGAGGAAGAGTACCTGGAAATTCTGGAGACGCTTCCGAAGGAGAACCAACAACTGGACGATTCCCACCCCGATAAATTCGTGGCTAAAATGGGAGCGGAGGCCATCGAAATCTTGCTGCGCACCCTCGACCTCGAGGTCGTTGCCGCCGAACTTCGTCAGGAGGCCAATTCCGAGACCAGCCAGCAAAAGAAAACAGAAGCCAACAAGCGCCTGCGCGTCGTGGAGGCTTTTCGCGACGGTTTGGAAAAAGGCCAACGTCCGGAGTGGATGATTATCCACTATTTGCCGGTCATTCCGCCGGAGTTGCGCCCTTTGGTGCCTTTGGATGGCGGGCGGTTTGCCTCCTCGGACCTCAACGACCTGTATCGCCGCGTTATCATTCGCAACAACCGCCTGAAGCGTCTGCTCGAGATTAAGGCACCAGAGGTAATCCTGCGCAACGAGAAACGCATGTTGCAGGAAGCCGTGGATTCGCTCTTCGACAACTCGCGCAAATCGAACGCTGTTAAGGCTGAAGGTGGGCGGGCGCTCAAGTCGCTGTCCGACATCCTCAAGGGCAAGCAAGGTCGCTTCCGCCAGAACCTACTGGGTAAGCGCGTGGACTACTCAGGCCGCTCTGTTATCGTGGTTGGCCCTACCCTCAAACTCCACGAGTGCGGTTTGCCCAAAGCTATGGCCGCCGAGCTATTCAAGCCGTTCATCATTCGCAAACTCATCGAGCGTGGTGTGGTAAAAACGGTCAAGTCGGCCAAAAAACTGGTTGACCGCAAGGATCAGGTCATCTGGGAAATTTTAGAAAACATCCTTCGAGGCCATCCCGTACTCCTCAACCGCGCCCCAACACTGCACCGCCTATCCATTCAAGCTTTCCAGCCCCGTCTCATCGAAGGCAAAGCCATACAGCTACACCCTCTGGTGTGTACGGCGTTCAACGCTGATTTCGACGGCGACCAGATGGCCGTACACGTGCCGCTTAGCCATGCAGCCATCTTGGAGGCGCAGGTGCTCATGCTGTCGAGCCACAACATGCTCAACCCGCAGGACGGCTCGCCCATCACGTTGCCCTCGCAAGACATGGTCTTGGGCCTATATTACCTGACAAAAGAGCGCAAGTCTATCCCTGAAAATCCTGTAAGGGGTGAAGGCCGGCGCTTCTATTCAGCTGAAGAGGTGCAAATTGCCTACAATGAAGGACAGGTGGACCTTCATGCCATAATTGAGTGCCGAGTGCCAGTAGAAGAAAACGGTCAGCTGGTCATGCGCCGCGTGAAGACGACCGTTGGTCGCGTTCTGTTTAACCAGATAGTCCCGCGCAATGTCCCTTTTATCAATGAGCTGCTGACAAAGCGCAACCTCAAGGGCATCATTGCGGACATTCTCCAGCGCACGGACTTGAAACAGACCGCCGAATTTCTAGATGGCATCAAGGAACTTGGCTTCGGCTGGGCCTTCAAAGCCGGCCTGTCGTTCAACCTCGGCGATTTGATTGTACCAGAAATCAAGAAAACGGTGCTGGAAGCCGCTCAGCAAGAGGTGGATGAGGTGTGGGAAAATTACAACATGGGCCTTATCACCTACAACGAGCGCTACAACCAGATCATCGATAAATGGACTTACGCTGATAACCGCATCACCGATCGCCTGATGCAGGAGCTGGGCCAACATAAACAGGGCTTCAACTCGGTCTTTATGATGCTTGACTCCGGGGCGCGCGGCTCCAAACAGCAAATCAAACAGCTGTGCGGCTTGCGCGGCCTGATGGCTAAGCCGCGTAAATCGGGCGACACTGGGGGCGCTATCATCGAAAACCCCATCCTGTCTAACTTCCTAGAGGGGCTATCGGTGCAAGAATATTTCATCTCTACCCACGGTGCGCGTAAAGGTCTGGCCGATACAGCCCTGAAAACGGCAGACGCTGGTTACCTCACCCGCCGTCTGGTAGATGTCGCCCAGGACGTGGTGGTGCGCGAAGAAGACTGCCACACGTTGCGCGGTATTGATACCACTGCCCTGCGCGAGGGAGATAAGATTATCCAGCCGCTATCTGAGCGGATAAAAGGCCGCTTTAGTTTGTACGATGTTTTCCACCCTGAAACGGAAGAGCTCCTGGTAGCCGCCGGTGAGTACATTACCGATAAGCTAGCCAAGGCCATAGATGCTGCTGGAGTAGAGTTGGTTACAATCCGCTCTGTGCTCACGTGCGAAAGCCGACGTGGCGTGTGCGCCAAGTGCTACGGTAGGAATCTGGCCACCGGTCGCATCGCTGAGATTGGCGACGCAGTGGGCATCATCGCAGCGCAGTCTATCGGTGAACCGGGTACGCAGCTGACCTTGCGTACCTTCCACACGGGTGGTACGGCCATGGTGGGCAAGGCAGAGAATGAAATTGTGGCCCGTTACGCTGGCGTGTTGGAGTTCGACTCCGTTCGCACTGTGGCTTCCACCGATGACGCTACAGGCCAGCCCATAGAAGTGGTCATTTCCCGCACAGGCGAAGTGCGCATCGTGGATCCCAAAACCGGGCGCGTATTTTCTCAAAGCTATATTCCTTACGGCTCTATCCTCTATGTGAAGGAAGGGCAGGAGGTGGAAAAAGGTGCGCGCATCTGCTCTTGGGACCCCTTCAATGCCACCATCGTCAGCGAATTCGCGGGCATCGTCAAATACCACAACCTCGAGGACGGTGTTACTTATCGTGTGGAACGCGACGACCAGACCGGCTTTGCAGAGAAAGTTATCATCGAAAGCAAAAGCCGTCGCAAGATTCCGACTATTAGCATCATTGACCCGAAGACGGGAGAAGAGCTGAAGAACTACACCCTCCCCGTGGGCGCCTACGTCGCAGTGGACGACGGCGAAGAAATCAAGGCCGGCGGTCAGTTGGTGAAAATACCTCGTAAAATGGGCAAAATCGCTGACATCACTGGTGGTTTGCCGCGCGTAACGGAATTGTTCGAAGCCCGTACGCCGTCCAACCAGGCTATTGTCGCCGAAATTGACGGTATCGTAGCGTTTGGCCCTATCAAGCGCAACAACCGCGAGTGTGTCATCGAGGCCAAAGACGGCCAGCGTCGCAAGTATTCCATTCCCGTGGCTAAACATATTTTGGTACAGGAAGGTGACTTTGTACGCGCTGGCACTCCGCTAACGGATGGCTCTGTGTCCATTAAGGACATTCTGGCCATCAAAGGGCCCTTCGCCGCTTCCTCATATTTGGTGAATGGCGTGCAAGAGGTGTATCGCTCGCAGGGCATCAACATTAACGATAAGCACATCGAGGTCATCGTCCGCCAAATGATGCGCCGGGTGCAAATCATTGACCCCGGCGATACGCCTTTCCTTACCGAAGAGCCGGTAGATCGCGTAGAATTCATTGACAAGAACGACGAAATCTTCGATAAAAAATACGTCGTTGATGCCGGCGACAGCACGCGCCTCCGCGCAGGCATGCTGGTGCCGCTGCGCCAAATCCGCGAAGAGAACTCCATCCTTAAGCGCAACGACAAGCGCGAGGTGCAATACCGCGATGCTGTGCCCGCTACAGCCATGCCGATCATCCTTGGTATTACTAAGGCCTCATTAGGGACAGACTCTTGGATTTCGGCAGCGTCCTTCCAGGAAACGACGAAGGTGCTAAGCAGTGCGGCCATTTCCGCCAAGCGCGATCACTTGCTGGGCTTGAAAGAGAACGTTATTGTTGGCAAGCGAATACCTGCGGGTACGGGCATGCGCGAATTTGACCGCCTGCAGGTAGCCCCTGTGGGTCAACCTTTCCGCGCTAACGGCAACGGACGCGACGAGTAAACATTGCTTGCTGCCATGGGCCTTTTGGCCCATCGCTGCATATGTAAAAGCCCTCCCTTCAATGCTTGAGAAGGGAGGGCTTACTTTTGCCTAACCCAAAAGGTATGGTGCTGCTCCGTTTAACGCTGCGAGAGTAAGGGCTGTAGTTCACCTCTGTAGTGCGCCCAATAGATACCCTCTCCAGAGGGAGTGTGGGCAAATAGAGCGGCATTTGCCAAACGATGCGGCCGCCTGCATCCACGATGTAAAGTCTGCTCTAAGAAACAGACACATGGCTGACTATAGCATATAGAGCCATAGATACTTCGCCACTAAGATTTTCATGTGTTTAGAAAGCTAGTGAATGATGAAATGGCCTGCAAAGAGACATCAGCATGTGCGGCCTCCTCAAACGGCTCACTTTAACCATAGGAAGAGACCCCAGCGGTTCGACGGGAGGGTCGGTTCGTTATTTTTGGCCTGATTTTTTCGCATTTTTGAAACCGGTTTTTTCTCAATAATCCTACATACTCAACCTTTCCTTCAAACACTTCACTCATCCCATGGTCAGATTGTCCTATCTGCTCTTTTTCCCGTTAGGCTTGTTCGTAACGTCGAAGGTTGCAGCGCAAGAAAGTGAAGGCGGTCTTCCGCCCAGTTTTTTACCCGAAAATGCCGCCGCTTTTGCTCAAGCAGGGTCTCCAGGAGTGCTTACTTGGCCTGGGCTGGATGCCAAACGGCTGCTGGCCGACGACGCAGCCAATCCGGAGCGAAGCCGTTTTGCGGTGCCTGTGCCAGAAGCGGTGGACGTATCGCCAGAAACAGCCGGCCGCTGGGTATTGCTACCCAATGGCGATCGAGTCTGGCAATGCGTTGTGCACGTGCCGGATGCCCTGGGTCTGCTGCTGCTGTTCGACCGCCTGACACTGCCGCCCGGTAATCGCCTCTTTGCTTATTCTCCCGATAGGTCCTTTGTAGTAGGAGCCTACACAGAAAAGAGCTGCCTGCCTTCGGGCGAATTCCTCATCGGTATCGTACCTGGCCACACCGCAGTGCTGGAGCTGGTAGTAGCTGCACACAGCAGAGCATCGGCAGTGCTACACCTCAATCGCATAGACTATGTCTATGACCCAGCGGGGCTTTGGCCCGGGGGCGCACCGGAAGACTTTGGCGAATCGTTGAACTGCAACATCAATATCAACTGCCCGTTGGGCCAAAACTGGCAAACCGAGAAGCGCGGGGTGGCGCGCATACTCATGGTTTTCTCCAACGGGGCCGGCTGGTGCTCGGGCTCGCTGATGGCCAATACCGCCGGAACAGCAGAGCCGTACTTCCTAACAGCCCACCACTGCCAGATTATTGGTTCTAACCCTAACTTTAATCTATGGCGCTTTGACTTCAACTACGAGGCGTCAGGGTGCTCTAATCCGTCCTCTGAGCCGCCGCGCAACTCCGTATTAGGGTGCCAGCGCATCGCCTTCCGAGAGGAGACAGATTTTATGCTGCTCAAGCTCAACCCAATACCCGCGGGCTACAACGTGTACTTCAATGGCTGGAACCGCACGCCTGCTACCAACAGCTTAGTGCAAAACAGCACCTTTATCCACCACCCTGCGGGCGATATTCAAAAGATTTCGCACGACAATGACCCGGCAACCATCTTCTCCCAGTCTATTAACTGGGGCGGGGCTTTTGGCGTGTCTCCGCCTAACACGCACTGGTTGGTCATTCCTGACCAAGGTATTTATCAGCCCGGCTCTTCGGGCTGTGTGCTGTTCGATCAGAACAAGCGCGTGGTTGGGCAGCTGCACGGCGGCAATTTGGACCCCAACACATGTACCGTCAGCGGCAGCTGGTTTGGGCGTTTCGACTTATCCTGGGACCAAGGTACTACCCCCAGCGCGCGCCTACGCGATTGGCTCGACCCGGCTGGCACTAATTCGCTAATTCAAAACGGCTATCCACAGCCGCCTGCCCAACTTAGCCTGAGCGGAGTGGTGCGCACGCACTGGGGAACACCCATGCCCAACGTGGTAGTACAACTCAGCGGTGCCGTCAGTGCCAGTGCGCGCACCAATGCCTCGGGCCTCTATACGTTCAGCAACCTGCCCCCTGGGCAGAACTACACCGTCCAAGTTGCACGCGATACTAACCCGCTCAACGGCGTAACCACCTTCGATTTAAGCCAAACGAACAAGCATATTCTGGGAGTAGAAATGTTAGACTCTCCGTGGAAGATCATTGCTGCCGACGTCAACGGCAGCAACTCGGTAACCACATCCGACCTCTTAGATGCGCGAAAAGTTATCTTAGCCCTGAGCGCACAGTTTCCCGTCGTACCTTCGTGGCGCTTCTTCCCGGCAACCACCACCTTCCCGGACCCGACCAAACCTTTTGTAGGCGGCTTGCCGGCAGGCGTTTTGCAGTTCTCCAACCTGCAGCAGAACGTAACAAACGCCGACTTCATTGGCGTAAAGGTGGGCGATGTGAACAACAATGCAAACCCAGGCGGATAGACTTAAACTGACGCTGCTCGGTACCGGCACTTCCCAAGGCGTGCCCGTCATTGGCTGTTCATGCCCAGTGTGCACCTCTAACGACCTGCGCGACCAGCGCCTGCGCTCCGCTGCTCTGTTGTCCCATGGCGATACCAATATTCTCATAGACGCTGGCCCTGACCTTCGCCAGCAAATGCTGCGCGCACGTGTGCGCCGTCTGGATGCCATCCTGCTGACTCATGAACACAATGACCACGTTATTGGCCTCGACGATGTGCGCCCCTTCAACTTTAGCACCGGTCGCTCGATGGCCGTTTACGCCCAGCCGCGTGTGGCGGAGGCCGTTCGCCATCGCTTTGCTTACATCTTCGACAGTCCAGGGCCAGGTCTGCCCCGCATCGACTTGCACCTTATTGAAGCAGACACGCCTTTGCAGCTGAACGGCCTACACGTGGAGCCTATCGGCATTTGGCATGGTCCACTGCCTATTTTGGGTTTCCGTTTCGGCGACCTGACTTACTTGACCGATGTGAAAGCAATCTCCCCAGACCAGCTGAAAAAGGTCAAAGGAACGCGCTTTTTGGTCATCAATGCGCTGCGGCGGCGCCCGCACCCTACGCACTTAACGTTGGAGGAGGCGCTTGCACTCATCGAGGAAATTGGCCCAGAGCATGCCTGGCTCACTCACATCAGCCATGAGCTCGGGCTGGCCCGTCACGTGGAGGTAGAGCTACCTTCAGGTGTATCGTTGGGCTATGACGGTTTGGAAATCACCTGTCCTTAACATTCTGCAATGGAGCGCTGGTTTGCCTTTCTGACGGCTGTGTGGTATCTCTTACAACACCAGCTGCGCGCCGAAGTCTGGCTGCGTCTCCGAGGAGATGCCCTGTGGGGCTGCCGCCTCACGTCCCAGGAGCAGCGCCGATGCCGGCACTACTTCCGCGGTGCTGTTTTTTTAGGCGCCGTATTTGCTGCCCAGCGCGGACGCGCTATGCAGAGAGATGAGCTGCAGCAGTTTGCCTACCTTGCTGCGCTGGCTGGCTTGTTTGACGATACTTCCGAGACCGCAGTAGAGGCAGCTTCGGTGCAGGTTGTGCTCCCTTTAGCCGCCGGCGCCACTTTGGCCTCTGTGCTTCATGCCTATGCTCGCGAGGCGGACTCTGGGGAGGTGTTGGTGTTTTTTTGGGAAAAAATCCGAAGTCGCTTGCCTTCCGAGGTCGTCGGTTTTTTTGAGGAAACACTGCATCGTGTGTTCAACACAGAGACCTCCGGGGTTTGGTGGGCTCCTATGCCCTCCTCGGCAGAATTTCTGGTAGAAATGTCAGCCCAAAAGGGTGGGCATTCGGCTCTGCTTTTCAGGTTATTGCTGACGCCTCCGCCTTCAACAACCGAGTGTCAGGTTGCTTTGGCTTTGGGCACTTTGGTGCAGATTAGCGATGACCTCTTCGACTTGTGGCACGACGCCCGCCAGCGTCTATGGACACCCGCGCGTTGGTGGGCAGAGATGGGCCAGCTCGACCGGGCAGCACGGTACTTCGACCAAGCATGGCAACACTTCGACACGGCCTTGCGCGCCGCATCAGCTGCATCGGCACAGCGTTATCTCGTCGGCAGAGCGCAGGTAGGCTTGCTGGCCGTGCTGACGCGTTTTTGCTTGGCGCATTACCAGCGATTGGCTGAAAAGCACGGAACTTTGCCCTGGCAAAATCGCAAGGCTATGGTGCTCGATATGGCTCGGTGGAGCGTCCGCCTACGCGCCTTCGGCTTTGCTCTTCAAAATGGCTTTTGGCCTAAATAACCTCTCTTCATCGCTGTTCTATGTCGCAACCTTTTGGCGCCGAGACCGAAGTCAGGCGCATTCTTCAGGCCAGCATTGATGCCAAGCGGGCACTTTTGAATGACCCGCTCTTGCTGGAAAAAATAGCCCAGGCAGCTCACCTACTCCTGCGCTCGTATCAGAATGGCGGCAAAGTACTCCTCTGCGGCAATGGCGGCAGCGCTGCTGATGCTCAGCACCTTGCAGCAGAGCTGTCCGGACGATTTTATGTGGATAGGCCCCCGCTGTATGCTGAGGCGCTGCACGTCAACACGTCGTACCTGACGGCCGTGGCTAACGACTATGGCTACGATGAAGTGTTCGCTCGTATGGTGGAAGCCGCCGGACGCCCAGGCGATGTGCTGATAGCGATCAGTACCTCGGGCAATTCGCCCTCTGTGTTGCGCGCAGCGCAGCGGGCGGCCACGCTGGGCATGACGGTACTGGGGCTTACCGGTGCCTCTGGAGGGCGATTGGCTCCCTTGTGTGCGCTGTGCTTGAACGCTCCTTCTAACGACACCCCCCGCATTCAGGAGTGCCACATACTCATTGGCCACATCTGGTGCGAACTCCTCGAAAAGTGGTTGTTTGCCGCCGCGGAGTAGGAGCCATCTACCCATTATACCGACAGAGCGATGTAAGTTTGCAAACGCAATTTCACTCACCTCTGTGCTCAAACCCTTGTTGTGCTATGGCTATCGCAAAACCGTTTAATCTTCAAAAATGGATTGATGAAAACCGCCACCTCCTGCAGCCACCCGTGGGCAATAAGCAGCTATACGTAGGCAATCAGGATTTTATCGTCATGATTGTGGGCGGCCCCAACGGCCGTAAGGACTACCACTGGGAAGAAGGCGAAGAGTGGTTCTACCAGCTGAAGGGCGACATTCAGGTGAAGATTATCAACGAGGAGGGAAAACCAGAAACCATTGATATCCGCGAGGGGGAAATGTTTCTTCTGCCGGCCCGCGTGCCGCACTCACCTCAGCGCCCTGCCGATACCATAGGCTTAGTCATGGAGCGTACGCGTCGCCCCGGTGAGGTAGATAAATTGATGTGGTTTTGTGAAAACTGTGGGGAAAAGCTGCATGAGGCCAGTTTCCCACTGACCGATATTGGTACGCAAATCAAGGCAGCCATTGAAGCGTTCAAAAACGACCTGCAGGCGCGCACGTGCAAAAAGTGCGGTGCGGTGATGGCGCTGTAGGGGAAGCCTAACGCTTCCGTTCTGTAGCAAAAAAGAGCAGGTTGCGCAGGGAAGTGCGGGCCTCGTTGTCGGGTGCTTGGTAGAGAAGTTCCAACGCTTCGTGGCGCAGGCGGAGCATGGCTTCACGCGCATAGACAAGGCCACCGCTTTGGCGCACGAAATCAATGACCTCAGCCACTTTTTCTGCCTTTTCACTTTCGTTGCGGATGATGCCAATGATGCGCCGGCGCGTCGGGCGGTCAGCAGTGTTTAGGGCGTAAATGAGCGGCAGGGTCATTTTTTTCTCCTTGATATCAATGCCGGTGGGCTTGCCGATATCGCTGTCTTCGCCAAAGTCGAAGAGGTCATCTCGGATTTGGAAGGCCATGCCCATTTTTTCGCCGAATAGGCGCAGGAGTTCAATGGCCTGGGCGTCGTCAGTTGTGCTTGCAGTGCCTGCGCTGCAAGCGGCCGCAATGAGCGAAGCGGTTTTTTGTCGGATGATGTCGTAATAAATGGCCTCACCGATGTCTAGCCGACGCGCCTTTTCCATTTGAAGCAGCTCTCCTTCAGCCATCTCTTTGACGGCGCGGCTGACGATTTCCAGAAGCTGAAATTGTTGTTGCTGGATGCTCAAGAGCAGCCCTTTGGACAACAAAAAATCGCCCACAAGTACGGCGATCTTGTTCTTCCAGAGGGCATTGATGGAGAAAAAGCCTCGGCGCCGGTGGGCATCGTCCACCACATCGTCGTGCACTAAAGTGGCTGTATGGAGTAGCTCGACAAGGGCAGCCGCGGTAAAAGAGGCTTCGTTGACTGCTCCGAATAGGCGCGCGCTAAGCAGCACGAGCATAGGGCGCACCTGCTTGCCTTTGCTCCGCACGATGTACCAGGTAATTTTGTCCAGCAAGGGTACATCGCTGCGCATGGAGTCCCGAAAGCGTTTCTCAAAAGAGGCTAATTCTGCCGCTATGGGTTGTTTGATGTCTTCCAACCGAAGGTTGGTTGGTGGCTTAATAAAAGTTGTCAGCGAAGGGTGCACAGGTTCTGCGTTAGTGAGCGTACCGTTGAGGGGCGAAGCAATCGGCATAGGTATCGGCAAAAATGAGATGGAGAGCAACTTTTTTAGAAAGCGGCAACGCTGAAGCGGTACCATTATATCGCTCATAAACACTGCGAAGGTAGGCAAGGTTGGAAAAGCACTCCCGAACTGCTCCATGCGCTGGGGTTTTGCGTTTGGGCCACCTTCGAGCATAGGTTTGCAGAAGGTGTATCTTTGCCTGACGAAACGAAGAATTAACTCGGCGGTAATTGCCGCTCCTTTTCACTAAACCACACTGTATGAGCTGGTTTAAGCGACTCAAAGAAGGCATCACCACAGCCACAAAAGCCAAGAAGGACGTGCCCGAAGGTTTGTGGTTCCAGTGCAAAAAGTGCAAGGCGACCAGCACGACGAAAGCCCTGCGCGAAAATTTTTTTAAGTGCCCTAAGTGCGACTACCACACTGCGATTGGCTCTAAGGAGTACTTTGACATGCTCTTCGACAATAAACAATTCACCCGCCTGTTCGACGAGCTGGTCTCAGTAGATATACTCCAATTTACCGACTTGAAACCTTATTCTAAACGCTTGGAGGAGAGCATGGCCAAAACCGGCCTGAATGAGGCCATTGCAGTGGCGGAGGGTAAAATTGGAGGCAACCCTGTTGTCATTGCATGTATGGATTTCCGCTTTATCGGTGGCTCAATGGGCTCGGTGGTAGGTGAGAAAATTGCTCGGGCCATTGATCGAGCTATTGACACCCGATCGGCGCTGCTTATCATTTCCAAATCGGGTGGCGCGCGCATGATGGAAAGCGCCTTCTCGCTTATGCAAATGGCCAAGACAAGTGCCAAACTGACCTTGCTGGCCAAGGCGCGTTTGCCCTATTTGTCGCTCATGACAGACCCTACTACAGGCGGTGTGACAGCCTCATACGCTATGTTAGGTGACATCAACATGGCTGAACCTGGAGCACTTATTGGTTTTGCCGGGCCGCGCGTCATTCGCGAAACCATCAAGCGCGACCTGCCCGAGGGCTTCCAAACGGCTGAGTTTTTGCTGGAACATGGGTTTGTGGACCTCGTTGTCAACCGCAAAGACTTGCGCGATACGCTCAGCAACCTGCTTGCTATGTTTGCCCAGGCGCGCAGGGCCTGAAAGCGTGGTTATGTTGCTCCAACTTGACTTTTTGCAGTACAGCGCCCAGTTGCGCCGCTCCGAAGCCGCAGGGCAGGCCGTAGTCTTTGACCCCATTCGCCGCAAAAACGTCGTCTTAACTCCGGAGGAATGGCTGCGCCAACTGGTGTTGCAATATTTGCTGCGCACCAAGGGCTATCCGCCGTCTCACATTCGCATCGAAATTGGTCTGATAATCAACGGCATGCCGCGCCGCTGTGATATTGTGGTCTTCGACCCGCAGCTGCGTCCGTGGCTCTTGGTGGAGTGCAAGTCGCCCAGAATTCCTCTCACGCAGGCGGCCTTTGAGCAGGTGGCTCGCTATAATCTCGCCTTTCAGGCTCCGTACTTGGCCATTACCAACGGCGCTGCCACATTTTGCGCCCGCTTAGCCCATGGCCAAGGCACCTTTGCTTTTTTAGCCGATTTTCCAGACTACCCAGCGCAGCCGGAGTAATATCGGTAACGAAGGGGGAGGCCATCAGCCCAGCACCAGCTCCAGGATTTCCGGCGTGTGAATGGCTTGAAATCCCGGCATGCGAAAACGGTAAAACTGCAACAGCCCTTGGAGCATAGCCCTGCGCTCGGGACGCCCTATGCTTACCTCGTGGCATTGACGCAGGGGGAGGGTCAGCAGCTGGCAGGCATATGCCGAGGTTTGTGCGTCCAGGGCATGTCCGTGTTCGGGCAGGGTAGGAGAGAACAGCCCCTCTTCCCAATCTAAAAACAGCGGTTGGCCCTGCCCAGGCTCTATTTGAAAGCCCAGATGGGTAGCCAAATGCAGCAGAAAATACAGGTGGAGGTTAGCAAGAGGATGCTCTGTTTCGTCCAGCCAGCGGAGGTTTTCTTCCAAAAAGGCAAATAGCGAAGGGTGCTCTTCGCCTTCATGGATAGCCTTCCGGCACACTTCAGCCATAAATAACGCCACAGCGCCACGGCGTACCTCGAAAGGAATGCGCCGAAACACTACGGCCGCGCGCATTTCTTTGAGGCGGTTCAAGTGATGTGCGCTATCGCGGAAATAGCAGACCAACTCCACAATGGTCATAGGTTGAAAGAGGCTGTACGGCATGCGCGATTTGGGTGTGCGCACGCCACCGGCGATGAAGCCGCGCAATCCTTGCGCCTCAGTGAAGATGTCAGAGATGACGCTTGTTTCGCCGTATTTGCGCGTGTGGAAAACGATGCCTCGAGTGTGCAGCAGCATGGCGGTGGTGGCGGTTATTTCCTCGAAAAAACGGCGTCGAACGCCGCTGCTGCCTCGGGCAATACGGCCCGAAACTGCTGCGGAAACTGGAAGTAGTGATGGATAGCCACGGGCAACGGCTCCGCGCCGGCAATGCCGATGACCGACTCGATGTGTGCGCGTGACATGCGGCTACAGGCCTCCAGCCGCACCCAAGTGTCGGGAGCCTCCAAGTTGGGATAGGGCTTTTCAGGATAGGTCAGCACGAATGCTCGCGCGTACTCATGCAACCCGATGTTGTACAGCGAGCCAGCGTTCACCCAGCTCATCATCAGCTGCTCGGCGGAGAACAACAGGCAGCCGTCGGGTGCGTACAGCTCGGAAGCGTGCGGGTAGTCGTGCTCGGGCGAAGGGAAAGGCATCGGGTAAACAACGACTTTTTCGAAGCGTGTAAATAAGAATTCCGGCTCGCCCAAGGTGAGGGTAACGGCCTGGGTGGCCAAGGCCAACTTGACATCGAGCGGCACTTGCTCGTTAGGCCAGCCCATAGGCATCCAGTCGGTGCCCATGATGAATAGGGCCACCCGCTGCCGAAAACGCTGCTGCTGAGCGGCAGGCAGGCTTCGGTAAAAGACGCTGCTGCGCTCCAAAAGGGCTCGCAGCGGCGCCGGCAGTTCAGGCGGACGCCGAGAGTACCACCACCAGTTGATTTGAGGGCTGAATATCCAAAGGATAGCAGCGATGAGTACAAAGGGGATGATAGCTGGGGCGTAGTCGCTGTCTTTCCAAGCTAAGTAGAGAAAAAACAACGCCCCCGCTATAAACGGCGCAAGTAGGAGTGTGGCGAACGTCTGGCGCATATGCTGGGCGAAATTAGACGTGCCCAGAGCACATGCAGGCACCTCTCGCAAAAAAATGCTGAAGGAGGTTTGTCGGTTTGGAGGCGCCTACTTTACCTTTGCCGCCACATTTGCGGAAAGGTACCTTAGCTCAGATGGTAGAGCAACGGACTGAAAATCCGTGTGTCCCCAGTTCGATTCTGGGAGGTACCACTGAGGTTCATTCACGCCCACAGGCCCGAAGGTGTTCGCCACTCTTCGGGCCTGTTTGTATCAGTGTATGGCTGAAGATATTGTCATTCGTTTGCTGCTTTTGCCCTTCTCGCTGTTGTATGGCATTGCTGTGGAAATACGCAAGGCGCTGTACCGTTTTGGTGTGCTCAAAAGTGTGCGTTTTAGCCTTCCGGTCATCTCGGTAGGTAATCTCACTGTAGGTGGTGCAGGCAAAAGCCCGCACATCGAGTATTTGGTTCGCTGGTTAGACCAATACATTGAAGTTGCCGTACTTAGTCGGGGCTATGGCCGAAAAACACAGGGTTACCGCCCGGTAAGTACCATTGACACCGCAGAGGAGGTAGGCGATGAGCCGCTGCAATTCAAGCGCAAATTTCCGCATGTGCCTGTAAGCGTTAGCGAAAGCCGCGTGCTGGGTATTCCCGAACTGGTGCGTCGCAACCCAGAGACCCAGTGCGTTCTGCTCGACGACGCGTTTCAGCATTTAGCTGTTACGCCTGGGCTGAATATCTTGCTTACAGAGTACAGCCGCCCTTTTACGCGCGATTGGTTGCTGCCCGCAGGGCGCTTGCGCGAGGGCCGCAACGGCTCCCGGCGCGCCGACCTCATTATCGTAACCAAATGCCCACCCGAACTCACAGAGCAAGAGCGCTCTTATTTGATGGCGGAAATAGCTCCCCTGCCTCGCCAGCGCGTGTTCTTTTCTCGCTACCAGTACGAGGATCCTTATGACCTGCTCCGGCCTGATGTGCGCCGACCGTTGGACCTACACACCGACGCTCTCCTGGTGAGCGCCATTGCTCACACTGACTACTTGCTGAGCTATCTGGGGCAACAACTGCGTTCCGTCTATGCTTTCGAATTTGCTGACCACCATTACTTTATTGACAGCGACTTAGACGATATCCGGCGGCGCTTTGAGGCAATGCCAGGGCAAAGTAAAATCCTGCTGACCACGGAGAAGGACGCTACCCGCCTGGAACGCTATAGCGACTACCTGTGGCAGCATCGTCTGCCTCTCTATGTGTTGCCCGTCCGCGTAGTATTTGACCGAGACGATGAGCAGGCATTTCAGGCGGAGGTACGTCGCTTTTTACTTGATTTCAAGACTTGACAGCGGCAATGGCCTCGCGTACGCTGCCGTGTTTGAGCAGCAAACGGAGGGCACTTTCTTCATCGAGTCCGGTCGCTTGGGCTACCATCCGCGTGCCGCGGGCAATGAGCTTGTTATTGCTTAGCTGCATGTCTACCATCTTGTTGTCCTGTACGCGCCCCAGCTGAATCATAGCCGTTGTGGAAATCATATTGAGCACCAATTTCTGCGCCGTACCGGCTTTCATGCGGGTGCTACCCGTCACAAATTCAGGCCCAGTGACTACGAGCACAGGATAGTCGGCTTCAGCCAAAACAGGAGCCCCCGGGTTGCAAGTGATACAGCCCGTAGGGATGCCTTGCTGTCGGCAGGTTCGTAGGCCGTGCACGACATAGGGCGTGGTGCCGGAGGCAGCAATGCCTATTACAAAGTCCTGGTTATCAATTTTATGTTCGCGAAGGTCTTCCCAAGCTTGAGTTGGGCTGTCTTCGGCGCCTTCTACGGCTTTGCGGATAGCACTGTCGCCACCGGCGATGATACCCACCACCCAGCCCGGCGGAGCACCGTAGGTGGGTGGTATTTCCGAGGCGTCTACAATGCCTAGGCGGCCGCTGGTGCCCGCTCCGATGTAGAAAAGCCGCCCTCCCCCTCTCATGCGCGGCACCAACGCCTCCACGAGAGCTTCTATCTGCGGTATGGCGCGCTCTACGGCATAGGGCACCGTTTTGTCTTCCGCATTGATACGCTCCAGCAACTCGCGGGTGCTTAGGGTCTCCAAATGCCGATGTGGCGACGATTGTTCTGTAATGAGTTCCATGGCCCGTAACACTGCTCGGCGGCTTGGCCGGCTTTTTACGGACAAAGTTCCGCAGCTTTTGATGAGAACAGCATGTCGGGCGAGGGTCTTTTTCCCTTAAGGTTAGCTATTGCCACAATAGCCGAGACCGTTGCCCTTCCATGTCGCGTCGGTATGGACGGGAGCCGTTTGGGCGCTCACTTGCTGTGCTATCCACTCGTATGTTTGGCGCATCCCCACCATCAGCGGATAGTGAGGCGCCCAACCGAGCACCTGTTTTATGAGTGTATTGTCTGAATTTCGCCCGCGGACGCCTTGGGGACCTGGGATGTTTTGTACGCGGAGCTGTTTGCCGGAGATGCGGATAATCAGCTGCGCCAGGTCGTTGATAGAAATCATCTCGTCGGAGCCGATGTTGAGCGGCCCCGAGAAATCGGTAGCCATCATGCGGCGCACAGCCTCTATGCATTCGTCAATATACAGGAACGAGCGCGTCTGACACCCGTCGCCCCAGATTTCGATTTCGCCCCCGTCGGTAGCTTCGGCTACCTTGCGACACAGGGCTGCGGGCGCCTTCTCCCGGCCGCCACGCCAGGCGCCTTCCGGGCCGTAGATGTTGTGAAAACGTCCGATGTACACCCGCAGGCCGTAGTTTCGCTGAAAAGACAGATAAAGCCGCTCGCTGAACAGTTTTTCCCAGCCGTATTCGCTGTCGGGTTGGGCCGGATAGGCCGAGTCCTCGCTGCAGCGCGGGTTATCGGGGTCTTGTTGGTTATAGGCAGGATAAATGCAAGCCGAAGAAGAGTAAAACACTTTGCTCACGCGATGTCTGACGCACAACGGAGCCATGTTTAGGTTGATGAGGGCAGAGTTGTGCATCACATCGGCGTCGTTTTCACCAGTGAAGATGTAGCCAGCTCCGCCCATATCGGCAGCCAATTGGTACACCTCATCGAAAGCCCGATTGAGCACCTCTCTGCACACCTGCGGGTCGCGCAAATCGCCTATGATGAAATCATCGGCAGCCGTAGCCGAGAACTCCGGATACTGCAAGTCTACGCCGCGCACGTAGTACCCTTCGCTTTTGAGGCGCCGAGCCAGGTGACTGCCAATGAAACCGCCTGCACCGCAAATTAACGCTGTCTTCATACGTGTAAATGATGGCTAAGCGTCTTCCCTAGCTTTGGGCATAGGATGGCTTTCAGGGGTGCTTGGGTCGAGGCAAAACGCGTAAAGAGGTGTAAACTGTTCATGGGAACGTCGGAGCGGCTTGTCACTTTGACCTGTTAAGGGGCATACCTGCGATAGCGAGAAGCGGTGCCTTATTTCTTTTTGGCAAAGGTAGCTCGGTTACCTTAGAAGCCAAATGTTTAGCCTCCACACGGCTTTTAAATCATAGATCTGCCTTTCAAAAATTAGACCCGATGCTGTACCGTTGAAGCATTGATGAAGCACACTTGTCTTATTCATGACAAACAAAGTGTCTTTGGCCTATCTTGTAAAAATTGGGGTGGCGTTGGCTATCGCGGGTTTGCTTGTTGCAACCTGCCGACGCGCTACCGTGGGTGACTTGTATACTACCGCGCCTGCTCGCCTACATCAAGCGCCTGATGAGAGCAGCGAAGTAATTCAGCACTTACCCCCGGGTACGGCGCTTTTCGATGCAGGCGAAGTAAGTTCCTGTCTTGTAGGCA
>Ga0073932_1000446_pt1 | contig 102292 bp, 76 predicted proteins | sample DewCreD2012metaG_FD_76967 | JGI IMG/M metagenome (GOLD analysis project Ga0073932, IMG submission 76967) | Hot spring sediment bacterial and archeal communities from British Columbia, Canada, to study Microbial Dark Matter (Phase II) - Dewar... ...
CGATCACGTCCACCTTGGCGAATGCCCGGTCGTAGTCTTCGCGGATCAAACGCCGCACCTTCAACGCCTTGAGGTAATAGGCGTCGTAATAGCCGGCGCTGAGGGCGTAGGTCCCCAGCATGATCCGCCGTTTGACCTCGGCACCGAAGCCTTCCGCGCGGGTCCGGCGATAGAGCCGCACCAGGGCCGAGTCTAAGTCGTCCAGGGCTTGGGCGTCGCCCGCCGCCTGCAACGCTCGACGCTCCTCCTCCAACTCCGCCAGCATCGCCTTTTCGTCCGTGCGGTAGCCGTAGTGCACGCCGTCGTAGCGGGCCAAGTTGCTGGAGGCCTCGCTGGGGGCGATGATGTAATAGGCGGCTACGGCGAATCGGGCATGCGGCAGCGTGATCTCGACCAACTCGGCTCCCAACCCTTCATACGCCCGCAACGCCTCGCGGACGGCCTGGGCCACCTCGGGGTCCAGGCCTTCGGTGAAATGGTCGGGCACCCAGCCGATGCGGAGGCCCTTGAGGGATCCCTCCAGTTCGGAGACGTAGCTCGGCACGGGGCGATCCAGCGAGGTGGAGTCGCGAGGATCATGTCCGGCCAGGGTCTCCAGCAGCAGGGCGCAATCCTCCGCCGATTGGGCCAGCGGCCCGATCTGGTCCAGGCTGCTGGCGAACGCGACCAGCCCGTATCGGCTCACGCGACCATACGTGGGCTTCATTCCCGTCACGCCGCACAACCCGGCCGGCTGGCGGATCGACCCGCCCGTGTCCGAGCCCACCGAAAGCGGCGCCATTCGGGCCGCGACGCATGCGGCCGCTCCGCCGCTGGAACCGCCGGGAACCCGGCTTACGTCCCACGGGTTGCGCGTGATCTGGAAAGCCGAGTTCTCCGTGGACCCGCCCATGGCGAACTCGTCCATGTTCGTCTTGCCCAGGATCACGGCGTCGGCGGCCTTGAGCCGGGAAACGACGGTGGCGTCGAACGGTGGGCGGAAATCCCTAAGCATCCGCGACGCGCAGGTGGTCGGCTCGCCTGCTGTGCAAAGCACATCCTTGATCGCGACCGGCAGGCCGCCGAGCCGGCCGAGCGGTTCCCCTCGCCGTCGTTTGGCGTCGATGTGGGCCGCCTGAGCCAGGACCGCCTCACGATCGACGCGCAGGAAAGCGCCCACCGTGGCGTCGCGGGCCTCGATCGCACGGAGCAATGCTTCGGCGATTTCGACCGACGTGGTTTCGCCCCGGTCCAGGCAACTCAAGAGTTCCGTGGCCGTCAGGTCTGCTCGATCGAGTTCCATGATGTCAGAGGCGCCCTCCGGCCGCGCGCCCTCGCCTGATCGCAGCCAACCACGCCGTCCTCCTGCTCGGCATGCAACGCAAGCGACACGACGAAAGTGGACTCGTCACGCCCAGCCGTGCGATCCGCCCGAGCCACGATCATGTCAAGGGCTCGGGTCGGCACAGCCCGTGATTAACCCTCGGCAGGTCCGAGCACGGCGGGCACGAGATAACATTCGTCATCGCGGTGCGGGGCCCCGGCCAAAGCCAGCTCACGGCCCAAGCTCGGTTGCACCCGATCGTCGCGAAATACATTCGCCACGTCCAACGGGTGGGCCAACGGCTCGATGCCTTGGGTGTCGACTTCCGCCAGCAACTCCATGTACTGGAGAATGGCCCCAAGCTGCGACGTCATTTGGTTGAGTTCTTCCCCGGTCAGGCGGAGCCGCGCCAGGAGCGAAACCTTTTCGACCTCGTCGCGTGAAATCGCCATGGGGCTCGTCAGCCAGCGGAGTCTTCTTTCTTGCGTTTCCGCTTGCGTACCTTCACACCCTCGGGGGGAACATAGGGCGTGGACGGGTGGGCCGATTCTGTTTGAACGTGGGGATGCGGAGTCTCCTGCCTCGACTTTTCGGCCCCAGCAACGCGGAACGGGGCGACATGGATCAAACGCGTCACCCTCCCACTCCGAAGGCACTGGGCACAAACCGCGACCGTCTTGTGGGTCCCGTTGTCTGTGCTAATCCTTACCCTTCGAATGTTGGGTTTGAACTGGCGGCGACTGATCCCAGTGATCTTTGTACCAACACCACCGAGGTATTTTGCCCTACCGCGTGTGGTGACTTGATTCCCCATTTGTGCGGACTTTCCGCACACGCTACATGCCTGACCCATCCAATAACCTCCACGGCGAGGACACGGACGCGCGTGCCAAAACACCCAATATAGCCTTTGAGGGCGAACTGGCAAGGGTAACCGCCAGTTCGCCCCGCGCGATTGTAAGGCATACTCCCCCGTTTTCGCGCCGCAGACAAGCGATGCCTCGGCGGGCCAAGGCAGGTGGCGTTGCCGACCGCGCTGGCGGTGCAGCTCGCCGGGCTATTGACCAAGCTTCAAGAGGCTCGTCAGAGGCTTGTTGGGGAATATGGGAGTCTTGGTCATCTTTTTCGGGCTGGGGGGCTGGAAAGGTTTCAGGCATTTGGCCATGGCAGGCGTGCTCAAGAAGGCCGCAACAATCAACATCACGAGGATGCGTCGCATCGGAGAATCTCCTCGTTTCAGGAATGGTCGGAGGGAAAAACAGCATCCGGTTTATCCAGTATCGACGGGTGGAACCCACCCGCTGCAATAGTTGCACCCCAACGCCAGGCCGCCAAGGCATCCTCCCATCTCGCATTTCAGGGTGACGGCTTTGGCGATCATGGCCTGGTGCGGTTTGAAGACCCGGCCCTGCTTGCCCGCCGTTTGCGACCGGCCTTCGCCCCCGCTCTCGCGGTAAGCCAGCTCGTTCAGAAAGCCGCCGGCTTGTTCGGCGGAAGCACTTTCCACGCACTCCGTCCACGGCAGTCCGCGACCAAGGGCCCTATCCCAGGTTAGAACTGCCTTTTGGGCATTGGCGGCAAGCAGCTAGCGCGTGGCGACCAAAGTGGCCCGCCAAAGTCGATCGAGTTCCTCGACGTCGGCGATTCCGTAACATTCCCGCAAGGCCCCGTCCAAGTCCTTTTCGGTCGCCCGTTCGAGGAATCGCACAAACTGCCGGGGGGTCGCCTGGCCCACGAGATACTCAACCACCGACGCGCTTTGGGCGTAGAAAACTCCCCAGTCGTGGCGAGAGGGATAGTCGCGCATTCGAAACAAATCGCGGACGTGAAACAGTCGGCCTTCGGCGTGCCCGAGTTGAAGATCCCTCAAGTGGAGATCTCGCTTGGATGGCGCGTCCTCAAGAATGGCCACCCCCTCATCCGCCCAACGGGGCAAACAACGGCCTGGAAACAAGTCGGCGAGGAGCAAGTGGGCCAACTCGTGCGGCAGGGCAGCGGTCCGGAAGTCGATCCGATCGCCGCGCAAGTCCACGCGTCGTGCACGGACCTTGCCTGTGCGCCATGTCACCAAGGAAGAGCCCGCTGTATCTGCGGATTCCGAGCCGACCGACTCGAGGTAGCTTTCGCGGTTCGGATGGACAACGACGACACATTTCGGCGACCAGGCTGGCGGTCCCGAGTCGCCCGACCATTTCGCGATCAGTTGACTTCGCAGGGTCTCGCAGTGTCGACCGATCTCGGCGGGGAGTGCCTCTCCGGCTACACTGTACACCCGGAAGCTGGGTGTCTCGGCGATTAACCAATGGGAACGCTGTTGGCCGGAGGCCTCGATCTGGGAGCCTTCGCCGAGCATTGGCAGAAACGAATGCCGTGGGGATTGTGCCTCCAGACAAGGGGACAAGCTGCCCAAGAACACCACGGCCAGCACGGTGGGCGAGAAGAGCGAGTGGCGAAAAAACATGAACCTGACCGGAAAACGTGGTTGGGTTGCCACCAAGCGGCCCTGAAGGGCTCGAACTTCGGCCCGCAGACCGAACGTACAACGCCGTAAACGCCCAAGGAAACGTTAGCCCATGCCATCTCAACACCAAGCTGTATCCCCCCACCCATCCGGAGGAATGCCCTTGTCCAGGCGCGGTCGCTGGCACGATGGAGCCTGTTTTTCGTTCCAAAAGGGCTAATGCGCAGATTTGCAATCGGTGTGCCGATTATGCGATCGCCAACTGTGCGACATCTGAGCAATTCACAAAAGCTGAACATCAAACAAGACTTACGGCGTGGAAATGACAGCGACTGTTTTGGTTCGATTGTCTGGATTCCCAGATTGGTGCATATGAAGTCAGCATCTGACGCACAGGAGCTGCGCAAGTCTGTAAGACGCACGGCTTGCACCGTTGAGAAACGACTTCGAGTAAACTCTCCGTGGATTCCCGACATCCCATGAAAGGTGTTATGTCCCCACCAGATTTTGGCATTCTCTATGATTTAGGCGGGTGTTTGGGTGTGGACAAACCACCCGGAGTGTTGACCCAAGCTCCGCCGGGGATCGACAGCCTGGAGCTGCGGATCAAGGCTTTCCTCCGTCATAGGGCCGCGACAGCAAGTGATGGCGGTACCCCTGCGGAAATCTACTTGGGCATCCCGCACCGGCTCGACCGGCCTGTCTCCGGGGCGATGATCTTCGGGCTGGACTGGAAAACCACCCGCCGATTGGCTGCCCAATTCGAAAAACGCCGGGTGAGGAAAACGTATTGGGCCTGTACCACCGGGAAGGTAGAGCCGCCCGCGGGAACGTGGTGCGACTTCGTGCGAAAAATACCAGGATTGCCTCGGGCCGAGGTGGTCCCGCCGGGACATCCCGAGGGCCGGCAAGCGATTCTCCACTACCGCACACTCGCGCTCACCCCCTGGGGGAGCTGGCTGGAGATCGAGCTGGAAACGGGGCGAATGCACCAGATTCGCGTTCAGGCCGCTGCCCGGGGTTTGCCTGTTTTGGGGGATGAGGATTATGGGGCGACCGTCCCCTTCGGCCCGCAGCACGAAGACCGCCGCCTGCGGGCCATCGCCCTGCATTCTCGAACCTTATCATTTAAGCACCCTTTGACCCATCAAGAGGTTACGCTTGTGGCGCCGCTTCCCGAGGCGTGGGCCCATGCGGGCCTGGTCGCGCCGTGATGCGGGGATTGGCGATGGGGCGGCGATGGGCTACGATGCTTCAAAAGCCTCATTCGATGATCCTCAACTCCTGATGCCTCGGATCCAATGAACTCCCCTTCCGGTATTGCGGACCCCTTTGAAGCGAGAGACACGTTCGACACGGGCTCGGGCCGGGTCGGCATCTATCGGCTTTCCCGGTTGGAGGAGGCCGGGCTGACCACCGTCGCGCGTCTGCCCTATAGCGTCCGCGTGTTGCTGGAATCCGTGTTGCGCCACTGCGACGGCTACCAGGTGACCGAGACCGACGTGAAGCGATTGGCCGCGTGGTCCGGCCGCGGCAGCGCCGATGGGGAGGTGCCGTTCAAACCGGCTCGGGTCATCCTGCAAGACTTCACCGGCGTGCCGGCGGTCGTGGACCTGGCCGCGATGCGAAGCGCGATGAAGCGACTGGGCGGCGATCCCAAACGGATCAATCCCTTGATCCCCGTGGATCTGGTGATCGACCACTCGATCCAGGTCGACCATTTCGGCTCGCCCGACGCCTTGGCCGCGAATGTCGAATTGGAAATGGTTCGCAACCGCCAGCGCTACGAGTTCTTGCGGTGGGGGCAACAGGCGTTCGCCAATTTCCGGGTCGTGCCGCCCTCGGTGGGGATCGTCCATCAAGTCAATCTCGAATTCCTGGCCAAGTGTGTTTTCCTGAGGAACGACGCCCTGGGACCGGTGGCCATCCCCGACACCCTGGTGGGCACGGACAGCCACACGACGATGATCAACGGTCTCGGCGTGCTGGGCTGGGGCGTGGGAGGGATTGAGGCCGAAGCGGTCATGCTCGGCCAACCCCTGTACATGCTGGTGCCCGAGGTGATCGGTTTCGAACTGTCCGGCCAACTGCCCTGCGGCGCCACGGCCACCGACCTCGTGTTGACCGTGACGCAGATCCTGCGGCGCGAAGGGGTTGTGGACAAATTCGTCGAGTACTTTGGCCCTGGGGTGTCCGGGATGAGCGTGGCCGACCGGGCCACGTTGGCCAACATGGCGCCGGAATACGGCGCGACGATGGGCTTTTTTCCCATCGACGACCAGACGCTGGAGTACCTCCGGCTGACGGGCCGCGGCGAGGACGAGATCCAACTCGTCGAGCGCTATGCGAAGGAGCAACAACTGTTCCGCGCCAAAGACGCGCCGGTGCCCGAGTTCACCAAGGTCCTGTCGCTCGATCTGAGCACGGTCGAGCCCAGCCTGGCTGGTCCCAAACGCCCCCAGGACCGCGTGGCGTTGAAAGCAGCGCGGGACGCGTTTCGCCGTTCGCTGGGGGCCCCGGTGGCCGAGCGGGGTTTCGCCGTGCCGGAAGCCAAACGGAACCAAACCGCCGTGGTGCGGGAAGGGGGGCGGTCGAGCACGATCGGCCACGGGGCCGTGGTCATCGCGGCGATCACCAGTTGCACGAACACCAGCAATCCGAGCGTGATGTTGGGGGCGGGACTGCTGGCCCAAAAGGCTGTCCAGCGGGGGCTGCGCGTGCCGCCGCACGTGAAGACCAGCCTGTCCCCCGGTTCCCGCGTGGTCACCGATTATTTGGCCGCCGCCGGTCTCGACCGACCGCTGGCCGCTTTAGGGTTCGAGAACGTCGGCTATGGTTGCACGACCTGCATTGGCAACAGCGGCCCTTTGCCCCAAGCCGTGGCCGAAGCGATCCGCGCCAACGACCTCGTCGCGGCCGCCGTGCTGAGTGGAAACCGGAATTTCGAGGGACGGATCAACGCCCTGGTCAAGGCCAATTACCTGGCCAGCCCACCCTTGGTCGTGGCCTACGCCTTGGCCGGAACCGTGGACGTGGACCTGGTCGGCGAACCGTTGGGGATCGGCAGCGACGGGAACCCGGTCTACCTGAAGGACGTCTGGCCCTCGCCCCAGGAAATCGAGGCCCTCATCCGTCAGGTCGTCCGGCCAGAACTGTTTCGCCTCCGCTACCGCGACGCCTTCACGGCCAATTCCAAGTGGAACGAGATTCCGGTCGCGGCCAGCGAACTTTACGAGTGGAATCCGGAAAACACGTACATTCAGGAGCCGCCGTTTCTGCTCGACATCCAGGCGGAGGCGGGGCCGATCCGGCCGATTCTGGGCGCTCGAGTCCTTTTGGCTTTAGGCGACTCCGTGACCACGGACCACATTTCGCCGGCCGGTTCCATCGCCAAGACGAGTCCGGCGGGCAAGTACCTCATCGAGCAAGGCGTCCAACCGATCGACTTCAACAGCTACGGGGCGCGGCGGGGCAACGATCGCGTCATGACCCGGGGCACGTTCGCCAACATCCGACTCCGCAATTTGCTCGCTCCGGGCACCGAGGGCGGCGTGACGCGTCACTTGCCCGACGGCGAGCCCATGACCGTCTACGACGCCGCGATGAAGTACCGCGCCGAGGGGGTGCCGCTGATCATTCTGGCAGGAAGCGAATACGGAACGGGCAGCAGCCGCGATTGGGCCGCCAAAGGGACGCATTTGTTGGGCGTCCGCGCGGTGCTCGCCGCCAGCTTCGAGCGGATCCATCGCAGCAACCTGGTGGGCATGGGCGTCTTGCCGCTCGAGTTTCCACGCGGCCAAACCTGGCAGTCGCTCGGCCTGACGGGCGAGGAGGTTTTCGATTTCCGCGGTCTCGATGATCGCCTCAAGCCCCGCGACGAAATCACCGTGCGCGCAACCACGCCGAGCGGCGCGGTCACCGAATTCCCCGCCCGCGTCCGCATCGACACGCCGGTGGAATTGGAATACTATCGCAACGGCGGCATTCTCCAAACGGTGCTCCGCAAGCTGCTCGCCTAACCGGCCAAGCGGCGGGGCGCCGGGGTGGCGGGAAGGGGCAGCCTCTGGCCGAAAACGCTCTCCCGTTCGCCGTGGCAGTTCACCGTGGACACCACGGCGGTGGAGAGCAGAAGATGCTCGACGATTTCTCGCGCGTCGGCCTTGTGCAGGGCGCCAGGCTGGATTTCAACCAGCCTGGCAAGGGCCGCGCCGGAGGGCAACGTCTCTTCCAGGCAAAGGACCCCGCAACGATCGGGGCGCCAATGGGGCGGCCATAGTGCGTTGCGGAGCCAGCCGCAAGAAAACTCCGCGCAGACGTGGGGTCTCCTCGAATGGATGCGACAGCCGAGGGCCCCGGCGTGCGGACAAGGAACGCCGCAAGGCTTCGGGCCCGCCTCAGGCAAGCCGTCTGGGATGGTCAGATGGACGCAGCATGCCGTACAAGCGCCGCAATGGCGGTCGTCGGACGAACCTCGAACAGGATCAGAATCAAGCATGTCGCCCTCCGTGGTGGCTCCTATCGGACAGCGGATCGAATTCGCCGGTCCGGAGACGCATCGCGACGGCCGCCGCTCACGTCCCCTGCCCCGTGGAACGACCGAGGCGGCCCGCCTCCGGTCCCAGCCCTCCTACGCCACGTCCCTGGCGAAATAGTTCAAGCGCCTCCTCCCACGCGGCGCGCTGGTTGACGGCTCGAGGGATGTTCCCAAGAATCGGACGCTCTCGCCGCGCGCTTGAACTCTGCGCCGCGCCGACGCGAGACCCCCATAACCACGACAAAGAAGCTGGACGGCGCGTCCGGCAAGGGCGTCACAGGCCGCACAGTCCGCAAGAACCACGCGCCCTCAGCGGCGCGAGGGCGTTTCGTGACCGATCATCTCAAGATCGCGCTGATAAAACCGGATGGCCTCGGCCGGCGTGAAGTTGAAAATCGCCTTGCCGTCGGTCTCCCAACGGTTGCCCAGAAAACGGAACACCGCCGTTGCCGCACGATGGATGGTTGTTCCCTGCCCCGCTTGGGTGGAAGGGACGTTCAAGTCCTCCATCTCGATGTTCACTGCCACCAGCGCGGTCAATTCGCCCGTCGTTCGATTGCGAGCAAAAGCCACATCGTCCTCAAAGTCGCAATCCATCCACCGGGGCGCGTCCCGATGGGCGGGATAAGCCCCGAGCTGCACAAACTTGGCCTCCAAACGCTCGCGCTGCCGGTGGAAGTCGCGCCGGGCCTCGGCCAAGCGCGAGGCGGGCAGCGGCTTCCGCACGGGGAACCACTTCCATGCACACCAAGCTCCCGCGGCGACCCCCGCGACCACCACCCACCAGTAATCGGCCATCTCCATTCCCCGAATCAAGCGGCCAATAACTATCTTCGTCTCTTGGCTTCATTCTAACGAATCCTCCCCAAAAAAAGCAAGAAGCCAGAGGGCCCCACGGCGGCAAAGAAGCAGGGACACGGGCGAGAAAACGCCCGGTTTTTGATGGTTTCTGTCGGGATCTCTCGGCCAGTTCGAGAAACCGGCCGAGCCGCGGCAATGCGGCGCGAGCAGCTTCAAGCCGGGATCCCATGCTCCCGGGCGGGCGTAACCGGGCCGGGTACCACGGTCTCGCAGACCGAACCGGTCGCCTCCGGCTCCATCACCGCCCGCTTTTCGTAGCCGAGGCTCCGAAGGACTTCCAGGATCTCGCTACAGGTCGGAAACATCCGCCCGCTGCTCCGCTTGTAGGCCTCCAGGGCCTTCATGAATTCGATTTCCTCGGGGGTATAGTTTCGTTCGCAAGTCGTCGGATCGATCTGTCGGCGCCTGTTCACCTTGCCACGCCGCTCCAGTTGGCGTCGCTCGACGTCCACGGGCACGTTGGCCTTGCGGCGTTCCCCCCCCTTGCGGCGCTCGCCCGAAGTTCGCCGATCCATCACCACGGCGCCGTCGGCAATCGAGGGCTTCGGACCTTGAGGGTGAACCGCCCCCCCCATGTTCGCGTGTTTCGTCTTGACTTTGTTCGAGCGAGCGGTTGCCGAAAGTGCCTTTTTTGCGCTTGCCATGATTTCCCCCTGGATAGCAATGGCCGGAAACATCGCGGTCTGCTTGCGTTGAGCTAGGAATCGGATGGGAAAATGGGAAATCTGAACCGGTTAGGGAAAATGAATGAATATACTGCTTCGAATTGGTTGGATAAAGAAATCGGATTAAAGAAAGTTTTCGGTTGTGCAGCCAGAACGTGATGTGCTGCCACTTGAGGGTTGACCTTTTTCTACCAAAAGTGGGCCAGGGCCAGATTCTGGTGCAGGCTGCCTTGACGCGGGCGTCGTTCGAAAGCTACCCTTCTCGCCCTCGTCCGCGCCACGATGAACGTGGCAAAAGTCTACTCATCAGCGGAGGGAGTCATGTCGCCATTCCGGTGGGGGGTATTCGCGCTTACCGTCCTTGCGGGCGGTTTGAGTCAGGCCCAAGAGATGTCCAGCTTGCGTCCGCCGGCGCGATCGCTCGACGAACTGCCGGACGCGACCCTGTTCGACGGCTCGGGCCTCGACGATGCCGGTGGCCGTATGGCCCGCGGGGCGGGGACTTTCGGAACTGCTCCCGTCTCTCAGCGAGGCTCGTTCGCCTACGTGAGCAACGGGGGATCATCCGAGACGGCCGCGGCGGACTTGGGCCTGGGGGCCGGGTCGGCCTACGGATCCCGCCTCGTCGAATCGACCTGGTACACCCGCGAGGAGTACTTTCACTGGCGCGAAAGGCTCGGGGGGGAAGATTTCGTCAACGAATATGGGCTGCTGTTCACCCTGGGGTATCAGCGGCGCGTGGGCCCGGAGCGTTATCGGGCCGAGTTGTTCGGCGGAACCATGCACTACGACGGCGGTGCCCAATTCGAGGATGGCTCCACCGAGCCGTTGGAGTCCAAGACGGGCTATCTGGGCGTGCGCGGGGAATACGACTTTCTCATCGAGCCGGACTGGCTGCCCAAGACGAGCCTGTTGATCGGCGTGGGCACGCGATTCTGGTTCCGCGATCTCCGCGACGGCATGACGGAGTCGGGGGTTCCCGTGCTGGGGTACCAGGAGATGTGGTGGACGATTTATCCCTACCTTGGCGCGGAGACTCGGCGGGTGTTGGGCCGCGGCCCCGAACTGTTCATCTCCAGCCGCATCGGATGCACGGCCCTGACCTACGAACATGCCACCTTCTTCGACGCGGTGCTCTATCCCAAAACGGGTTTGACTGGCCAATTGGAAGCCGGAATCCGCGGCCACCACTTCTTCTGTTCGGCGATTTCCGAGGTTTTTGCCTGGCGCCAATCCTCCATCGCGCGCGGCGCGCTTCAGCCGGAATCCACCCTGTTTACGGTGGGGCTGAGGGCAGGCGTGAACTTCTGAGAGGCGACGCCCCCTGGCCGCGAGCGTTTGAAACGGGGGAGAATCGGCGTGCGGCGCGAGGCGTGGACGCGACCGCCAGCAAGCTATCCTCGCCGGTCGGCCACGCCGGAAAAGAACGTCACGATCCAAGCAGCCGCGACGCCCCTCACGCGGCTCGTTCCCTTGCAGCAACGCCGCCCGCCCATCCGCCCAGTCGGGGACGGTTATTCGATGACGGTCAGTTCCTGGTCGGCGGGCAGGTCGCTGAGCGTTTGTCGGCGGCCGGAGGGCCATTGGATTTCCAGCCGCTCGGCGCGTTGGGCCTGGCCCAGCCCGAAAACGATCTTGCGTTCGTTCGTGGCGAAATAGCCGTTGCCGCCGATCATCTGCCGGGTCCACGTGCGGCCGCCGGCGGTGAGCTTCAGGATCGCGCCGACGGCGTCGCGGCTGCTGACGCGGCCGTGGAGTCGAACGGCCAGATAATGGCCCGTGTTCGGCGTTCGGTTGGTCAACAGCGCCGCCGGCGCGTCGAGGTGGGTGATCGCCGCGTCCTCCTTTCCGTCGCGATCCCAATCCAACACGGCGATCGTCCGGCCCAAATACTGGTTCTGGAAATAGGCCCCCAAGGACCTGCCCGACAACTCCTTGAACTTCCCGTGTCCCAGGTTCCGGAAGAACTGCGGGGGCATGAGATCGGGCACGGCGGGGTCGTAGGAGCGGTCGACGTGGCCGTTGGCCTGAAGGATGTCCAGCCAGCCGTCGAGGTCCGCGTCGAGGAACTGGGCGCCGAAGGTGAGCATGTTGAAGGTCGGTTCCCGCAGGTGGGCGGCCCGCGACTCGTCGACGAACGTGTTTTCGGGCATTTGCTGGAACAGGGTGTTCGAGTCGTGATAGAAGGTGCCCACGTAGAGGTCGAGCAATCCGTCGCCGGTGACGTCGCCGGCGGCGATTCCCATGCTGGCCTGGGCCTGGCCGGTTTCGTTGACCCCGCAGCCGAGTTCGATCCCGCGCTCGACCATCCGCAGCGGCTGTCCCGGCCCCGCCGTCTCGTTGAAGAAAAAGAAATTGGGCGTGGTGTCGTTTCCGACGAACAGATGGATCTTGCCGGAATTGAAGAAATCGGCCGCCACGACGGAGAGCCCCTTGCCCTCGGGGACTTGAACGCCGCACTCGGCGGTGACGTCACGGAAGCGGCCGTCGCCGAGATTCTGGTACATGCGGCTCTGGTCCGAACTGAACAAGGTGGGCGCGCAGCCCATCGCATGGCCTTTCTGGCCGCACTCCCTGGCCAGGGCTTCCTCGAGCGAGACGTAATGGACGACGAAGATCTCGGGCATTCCGTCCTGGTTCAGATCGGCGATCGCGGCGCTGGTCGACCACCGGCCGTCTCCGGCCACGCCCGCCGCGTCGGTGACCTCGCGGAACGTCCCGTCGCCCATGTTCTCGTACAAACGGTTCTTGCCGATGTTGCACACGAACAGATCGGGAAAGCCGTCGTTGTTGAAGTCGCCTGAAGCGACGCCTTGGCCGTACTCGCCGTCGCCGAGGCGGGCCGGCGCGGTCACGTCGTCGAACCGGCCGTTGCCCAAGTTGCGGAAGATGCGGTCGCGGTGCGGGTTGGCGTCGCCCCGTTGATTCCAGAGGCCGCCCTGGATGAAGTAAAGGTCGGGCCACCCGTCGCTGTCGTAGTCGAGGACCGCGATGCCGCTTCCGTTGGCCTGGATAATGTGATCCGGCCCGCTCGTCTTCGTCGTCCCGTTGAAATACTGGAAATCGATGCCCGCCTCCGCGGCCAGGTCGATCAGCCGGATGTCGCCCTCGACCGCGCCCTTGGCGTGGGCCTCGCGCCGCGAGCCGCCGGCCTCGGGCCAGGAAGGCAGGGGGAACGCGGCGAGATCGAACGCCAGGGCGGGTTGGGCTGCGGCGCGCGTGAAATCGCCGGACCGGACCAGCTCGAGGTGCGAACGCCCCAGCTTCTCCAGGGCCCACGGCGTGCGGGCATCCAGCGACAACGCCGCGTGGCACCAGCCCAGCGACTCCCACTCGCAGCCCAACTGCTCGGTGACCTCGGCCACTTGGCGCATGAGTTCCAGATCGGGCAGGTTGTGCAGTTGGCTCAACAGGTATTCGAGTTTGGCGAGCAGACGGGCCCGCTCGACGAACGGGGCCGCCGCCTCGGGCATGCCCAGCCCGATCAGCACCTGCGATACCTGAAAATTCGAACTCGCGTGGTTGGGATGCAGGCGCAACGCCTCGATGAAGCAGCGAACGGCGGCGCGGGGCTGGCCGTTGCGCTTGGCCCACTGTCCGCGGGCATACCACGTCCTCGGGTGCGTCTCGGCCCGCGGCGCCATCGCCGCGTTCCATTGGAGAAACGGCTCGGGATCGGGTTTTTCCAGGAGCACCTCGCCCAAGCGTGCGATCGCCTCGATCTGGTGGGGATGCACGTCGAGAATGCGGCGGAAGATCGACTCGGCCAGCACGGCGTCGTCGCGCCGCAAGAGCGCCAACCGCCCGCGGCCAAGCAGCACGATGGGGTCCTCGGGCACCGCCTGCAAGCATTGCTCGATGAACTGCGGTTCGTCGATCATCAACCCGTCGATTCCTCCCACCATGAGCAGTTCGTCGCGTCCGCAGCGGCCCCCCTGGATCAAGTTCCGCCCGTGCGGCATCGCTTCCCAGGTGCGTCCTTGCATTTGCAGGAGGATCGCCAGCTTCAGGTTGGCCTGTTCGTGGCGGGGGTCCAGTTCCAGCGCCCGCCGCAGGCACGTTTCGGCCTCGGTCGCCCGCGACAGGACGATCAGTCTGGCCCCGGCGTTGAATTGGGCCTGGAAGTATTCGGCGGGGGAATCGGGGGAGACGCGGAGAAACAGGGCCACCGCGTCCGCGTCGCGCCCGCTCTTGGCCGCCGCCTCGCCGGCAAGGACCAGCGCGGCGGGGTGGTCCGGGCAGGAATCCAAGACTTCCTGGGCACAGCGCGCGGCGGTGGGAAGGTCTCCCCGCGCAAGCGCGGAAGCCGCTTCACGAAGCAAGCGGGTTTGGGCGTCGGGCAGGACGGCGGGCCGAACGCTCACCGCGGCGCCCGCCACGATCAGCGCCGCCAGCCACCACCGCCCCGACCGCGCGACGGCATCCCCGCCGTTCTGCGGCGCAGCCATCCCGTCTGGTTCCGCCGATTTGCCGTGCACGACTTCACTTCCGTTCGACAAGAACGCCCCACAGCAGGAAAACCAGCCCAATCGCCAGCAAGACCACGCTGGCGGGCATCAGGACCTGGCTGGCAAACACGGCGTGCGGAAAGCCGATCGAGTGGGCGTGGGCAAACGCCTGTTCCGCCGCGGCGATCAAGATGGCGCCCGTGACCATTCGCATGACTCGTGACCCTTTCGTTGCTTCACGGTTGCGTTTCTTGGGCCGACGTCTTCACCCGGCTCCGGGAGGCCGCCAACGCGGCCTCGGCGGCCCGCTGACCGGTGTCGATGCAGTGCGGGATGCCGACGCCTTGCAGGTAGTTGCCCGCCAACGCGATTCCCGGAATCGCCCCCACCCGAGCCCGAATCCGTTCCACCACCTGCTTGTGGCCGACGTGGTACTGAGGCATGGTGCCGGGCCAGTGGGCGGTGCGGCAGTAGACCGGCTCGCCGCGAACGCCCAAAAGGCGGCGGAGATGTTCCAGCACGAGCGGCACGAGTTCCGCGTCGGGCATGGCGGCCATTTCCGGCCGCTGGGCCCCGCCGACGAATACCCGCAGCAGCACGTGGCCCTCCGGCGCGCGGTGCGCGTACTTTTGGCTGCTGAAACTGATCGCGAGGATGGGGATGTTTTCGATGGCGGGGACGACGGCGCCCATGCCGTTGAGCGGGTGGGCAACCTGCTCCCGGCGAAATCCGACGGAGACAATCGCGGTGCCCGAATGCTCGATCCCGGCGAGAAGCCCGCTCAAGTCCGCGTCGATCGGCGCCAAGAGCCTTGCCGCCGAAGAGGCCGCCGTGGCAAGCACCACGGCGTCGAAGGTGCGAGAGGAGACCTCTTCGGGCAGACCGCGGCCTGAGACCAGCCAGCCCCCGCCGGGCGCCGGTTCCAAGCGATCCACCTCGGCCCCCAGGCGGACGGCGCCGGGGGGCAGCCGGGCGGAGACGGCCTCCACCATGCTCGACAGACCGTGGCGCGGCGTGACGAAAAGGCTGTATCGAGCCCCGCTGTCGGACGATCGGCTCTTCGGCTGTTGCCGCATCCGGGCCCGCATCGCCCGGATCAGGCTCCCGTACTGAAGTTCCATTTCACGAAACTGCGAAAGCGTGGCCTCCACGCTCAGCCGCTCCATGTCGGCGGCATACACCCCGCTGACCAGCGGCTCGACCAACCGCTCAAACACCTCCTTGCCCAAGCGCCGCCGAACGAAATGCGCCATGCTCTCATCGCCTTCGGTGCGCCGCGGCGGAATGAAGTACTCCAGGGCGGCCCGGAGTTTTCCCAGCGGACTCAGCAGGGGAGTGATGGCCAGGGGCCAAAGGCGCGACGGGGCCATCATCAGAAAGCCGTCTGGCAGCTTGTACAACCGGCCCTTGCGCACCACGCAGGTCTGCCGATAGGCCGGGTTGGTCTCCATCAACTGGTCGCCCAGGCCGATGCGCCGGCACAGATCGACGCCCCACGGAACGGTGGTGATGAAGTTGTCGGCGCTCAACTCGACCTGAAAACCATCTTGCTGCACCGTCTCCAGCACTCCGCCGAGGCGGGCGTCGCGTTCCAGAATCACGACCTCGCAAGACGGCGCCTTCTCCACGATCCGGAACGCGGCCGCCAACCCAGAAATCCCCCCGCCGACCACGCCGATCCGCGGTAAAGCGGTGGAGCGATCCTTCATGGCCCATTCCCAGTCCGAATCTCGAGACGAACAACCCAGGGCGCCAGGCGGCCTTCGCGCGTTCCGAACCGCACGAAGCATTCCCGACCGAAACTCGGGCGTTGCCCCGGCGATGGAAAACCCTATTTTACCATGACCGGCGGGCGAAGAAAACTCGCAGCTTCGCCGCCGTGGCCGCTGGGCCGCTGGCTGGGATCGCGATGGTCGCCAGCGTGTTTGCCGCAGAAAGGTTGATTCTCGGGCACGCTGCCCGATCGTGCCAATTGACGGGTCGGGGCCAGGCTGATTCTCTGGGTGGTTTTCGGACTGGAAAGGCGTCTCTTCCATTTCGGGCAAAGCAGACAGTCCCATTTTCGTGGACTTCGCCGCGAAAATCAGAACAATCCCCGTGAACGGCTACGCCACATCAATTCAACAGCAGCCGGAGTACGACATCGAAGCGGCAAGCCGCGCCGTCTCGAGCCTGCGGAGCGCCAAGAGGCCGTCCGCCGCCAGGTGGTCGATGTTGAGCGCGCGGAGGTCGGGATTGCCATAGCACCCCACGTCCCCGCCCCCTGGTTGTCGGTGAGAATGAAAACGAGATTCGTCTTCGCCGGTCCGGAACGCTCACCCGCTCGCGCCACCGAGCCGAGAAGGAGGACGGTTTCCCCGGGCGGCGCAAAAGGCCCGCGCGGACGAATCATCGGCCGGGCCCCTGGGAATCGTGCGCATCCGCCTGTTTGCGGGCCTTCGCCATCACGCTTTCGATCGTCACCGGGCATCCGCCCAGGCGTTTGCTCTCGTTGGCCGCCTCCATGAAGGCGATCACGGCGAGCGATTCCTCGGGACTGACGGGCGGCTTGCCGGTCTTGAAGAACCGCGCGATCTCGACCAGGAGCGGCTCGTAGCCCTCGAACTTGCCGACGCTCGCGATGGCCTTCTTGCCAAACACGGTCGCCCCGTAGGCGTGCGGCCCCTGGCGCGTGCCGCGAAAGGTGCCGATCCGCCCCCCTTCCCAAAGCCCCACCACCACGTCGCAGTTCTCCGCGTGGACGCGGCTGACGGACCTGCAATCCGGGCCCATGATCGCGAACAGGGCCTCGATCCCATGAATCCCGTAGTAGAACAAGTCGGGATGGTGCGGCATGGCCGAGGCTGGGCTGTAAGCGTCGCAACCGAGGACCTCGCCGACCGCCGGATCGGACCGCACCGCCACCGTGCTGGGCGCCATGCGCAGGGCCGAGGCCGTGAAACACGGCACGTTGTTCTCCTTGGCCAGCCGAAAGATGGTGATCGCGTCGGCCAGCGAGGCGGCGATCGGCTTGTCGATGAACACCGGCTTGCGCGCCGCGAACACCGGCCGGGCCTGGGCCAGGTGCGGGCGCCCGTCGATGCTCAAAAGCAGCACGGCGTCCACCTTCGAAAGCAACTGCTCGATCGAGTCGACGATCTCCACGCCCAGCTTCCGGCACGGCTCCACGGACTTGCCCAGGATCTCCATGCTTGCCGGCAGGTCCGGGCTCCCGCCCGGATATCCAGCCACGATCCGCATCTCGGCCAGCTCGCCGGTGGCCTTCGGACTATTGATGATTTGCGTCCAGGGCAAGGCGTGGGCGTCCATCCCGATGATCCCCACGCGGATTGGCTTCGCTGGTTCGGCGTTCGCAGCGCCCAGCCCGCAGGCAACCCACCACGCCAACAGAGACAATGGCCCGAAACAACGGCGAATCCGAAGGTAGTTCACTCTTGATCTCCTTTGACCCTCTGCGGTTTTGAAAACGAAGTCAGGGACAGCGCTGGGCACAGTGGCGTCACCGGGCTTGCGACTTCCTGGAGTGTCCGCCGTCGCCGCAGGGCAACGCGGTACGATTCCGGAATCATTCCAACACAAAGCGCTGCCAGGAGCAAGGTGTGGGACTCGCTTGGGGTTATTCCACCTTTAACGAAAGGGCAGACCATGGAATCCCCTTCTTGCCCCTCCATCCCCCCTACAGAGTTCGCAGCATTCGCCATCACAAAGTAGGGTAGATTGGCGATTCGATGAGTTGCCGGGACCGCAACAACAGCGACCACGCCTCAGGAGGGCGAAAACGCCGCCGCCGTCCTGGGAAGGATGGCGGGAACCATGCTGGCGTCGCGCAAAGCGCTTTCTGCTTGCCAAGTCGGCGCTTGATCTTTTTCCTGGGGCACCGGGGCCGCAACGCGATCGGTTCAAGCACCGGGCTCGATCCCAGGGGCCAAGTGCGTCCTGAGAGCTGATGCGACCTCGTTGCCCGTCGGCGCAAAACCGCTTGCCGACGACGCCCCGGTTTGGCCCCTCACAGCGTCCAATTCTTGCGGTATTCGCGGCGGATGAAGCGATCCGCCTCAGCGGAGTTGGCAGCCTTGAGATGGTCGGCGTCCCATTGGAGCTTCGTGCCGGTTCGGAAGGCGACGTTGCCCAAAAGGACCATTTCCGTCAACGCCCCGGCGTAGTCGAAGTTGCACCCGGTCGGACTGCCGGTCTTGCACGCCGCGACCCACTCCTTGTAGTGGCCGATCGAATCCGGGATGCTCGGTTTCGGGGGCTGAAAGCCGGCGAACTTGGCCTCGGGCAGGAGTACGCGCCGGTCGTAGTCCACCAGGAGCATCCCTTGCTCGCCCACGAAGAGAAAGCCAGTGTCCCACGCCGGGACCTTGTCCGTCTCGACGCGCGGCGAACGGCGACCCTGAAACCAGGTGAGCCGGACAGGCGGCATGTTGCCGCGGGCCGGAAAGTCGTAGCGGATCGTCATGGTCCGGGGCGTGCTTTCCGGGTGGACCGGCGGGCCTTCGGCCTCGACGCTGCTGGGGTAGCGCAACTTGAGGGCCCAGAACGGCAGGTCCATGAAGTGGCAGCCGACGTTGCCCAGCACCCCGCCGCCAAAATCCCACCAGAAGTGCCACTCGCGCGGCAGATAGCACGGGTGATAGGGCCGATAAGGCGCGGGGCCCAGCCAAAGGTTCCAATCAAGCCCGGCCGGAACCGGCGGGCAATCCTTGGGCCGCTCGCTGCCCCCCTCGGCCGCCATGGTCCAAACGTCCACCTCGCGGACCGGGCCGATCACGCCGCTCTGGAGAATCTCGATCGCCCGGCGGTAGTTGCCCGAGGAGTGATACTGCGTGCCCATCTGCGTCGCCACCTTCTTTTCCGCGGCGACCTGGGCCATGACACGGGCCTCGTGGACCGAATGCGTCAACGGCTTCTCGCAGTAGACGTGCTTGCCCAGACGCATGGCCATCGCGCTGGCCGGGGCGTGGATGTGGTTCGGGGCGCTGACCACGACCGCGTCGATCTGGCGGTCCATTTCCTCGAGCATCTTGCGGAAATCCACGAACCGTCGGGCCTTGGGAAATCGCTCGAAAGTCGGCCCCGCCCGCCGCGCGTCTACGTCGCAAAGAGCGACGATATTCTGATCCTTAAGCGCGTCGATATTGGCGCTTCCCCGTCCCCCGCTGCCAACAAAGGCAAGGTTCAGCCTTTCGCTCGGGGACTTCTCGGCGCCGTTGGCCGCTCGCGATACCCACAGCCCGCAACCTGCGGCCCCAATCTGTTTCAGAACGTTGCGCCGGTTGACGCGGCAATCCATGAGTCGACTCCTTCATGCAGCCTGCTGATCGTGGGAGACAGGAATGGGCTCCAGGCGGACGATATGCATCAGGGACACCGCCTCGTAGCGATCGAAGTAAGGGTCGGTCTCGGGGACGCGCAATCCGATGAGGACGGTCCGCTTGCCGATCCAAAGGAGCGGCACATCCTTCTCCGTGATGTCGTAAGTCTTGCCGGTGGTGGTGACGATGCGGAACGGCCGAAAGGGCTTCTTTTTCAGCTCGGATTCCAGGTCCTGGGGCGCCATCACGTCGCTTCTGCGGCCAAGGGCGCGAGAATCGGTTATTGTGCAACAACGAATGAGAGGGTCACTCCCGGGCTTTCCAGTAGCCCGGACGCCTTTTCGCATGAGCGAGAGCTACGACCACCACGCGGTCCTGCGTAAACCGATAGACGATGCAAAAAGGAAACTTCTTCACCGCGCATTGGCGATGAGTCGCGTCGATCGCCGGAAACCGCATGGGATCCTTGGCTGCCGCCGCGAGCGCGGCGTCCACGGCGTTGGCGAAGCCAATCGCCGCCTCCGCGCTTCGCTCGGCGTACCAGTCGAACGACTCGTCAAAATCGCGGCGAGCGCCGGGTAGGTAGTCAATCGGAAGCATTCGGTGGCGACACTCCCGCGCGGCGGAGCGCCTCGGCCCTGATCTGCTCCCAAGCCACGGTTGGAACGGCACCCGCCTCATACTCGGCCGACCGCCTCTTGATTTCCGCGAGCCATTCGTCCGTCAACGGCGGAAAAGAATCCTCCGGGAGCGTATCCCAAAGCGCCTGGATCAAGTGAATCCGCTCTGCGACCGGCAAGTTGCTTGCATCGACGAGCAAGGTCCGATAGTCAGGCATCTCAACCCCTCCGCTCTTCCTGGTCCATCCCGATCATCGGTGCCACGGCGGCGCGAGGAACCCGATGGCCTCGTCGAAGGTCGCCCGGCGGCGGAAATCGGCGGGATCGTAGGCCGGGTTGGCCGGATCGCGGTTGACCCAATGCGGGTGCTGGCGGCCGAAGTAGCTGCCGTAGAACTGGTAGTTCGTGTCCACCCAGCGGCTCAGCCGCATCAGTTCCATCGCCGTGAGCATCTTCGTGTGGTCGTCCTTGGCGTTTTTCGGATGCGAGGGATTGGTCAACACCGCGATCAAGACGCTCGTGGGGCATCCGAGGCTCCGCGGCGGCAGATACGCGCCGTTGTAGTTGCCCTGGTCTCCCCGGCCGAACGATGTGAATTCCGAAATGATCGGTCCGGCCAGCTCCTTCTTGGCAAGCTCCTCGTAGGACGTGTTGTAGTATTCCGTGATCTCGCCGGTCAGCCTCAAGCCGCCGGCGGGTTGCTGGGCGCCGTGGCACTGGACGCACTTGGCGTCGAACAGCGGCTGGATGTCCGTCGGGTAGTGGATCACCTGGCCGGCGCGGCCGTCGCCGCCGTTTTCCACCAGGTCGCACGGCTGCGGGGCCAGTTGGCTGGGAGGCCGGGTCAAGGCGATCGGGAGCGGAACGTCCGCGCCGCGCGCCAACGGAGTGCGGTTCGACTGGCCGTGGCAGCCCGTGCAGGAGCGAACCTCCCCGGGCGCATAGTTCACATACGTCCGCTCCCGCTGGATCTCGCGGAAGTTCTCGTCCAGGGCCTGGAAGAACAATGCCCGACCCGCCGGCACGACAAAATGGGCCGATCCGTCCTTTTCCACCGGCACCACGCCCCACTGGACGCGGGGCCACAGGGCGGCCTTCCACGACGAACTGCTCAGCGACGGCGACCACCGCCGGCCCGTGGACCAGTAGCGCGGAAGCGCTTCGTTCACCCGCAGCCATTTCACCTCGCCCGGTTTGACGCCCTCCATGCCGTGCGTCACGTTGGTCACCACGCAGACCGCCTGGTTGCTGGCGGCGTACTTGGGATCCCGGGCGACCGAGACGGTCGGCGGCACGGGCCGCGGGACCAGGGGCAGCGGATGCCAGCAGGAGAGATGCTCGTCCTTGTGGACGAACCGATGATTCCCTTCCGTGTCGATCAGATACAGAGCATAGGCGTTGGGCACTTCCTTGTAGTGATGCGTTGGATCGACCTTGAAGGAGACCAGGAACTGCCGGTCGCTCACCGGGTACGGATGCGTGTAGAGATGGCCTTGGCGGCCTTCCACGTCATGGACGTACTTGCCGTCCTTGGTCAGGAAGTGCCAGCCCGGCTCGGTCCGCCGCTGGACGAAGACGTGCGGCGTGACGTTGGCCACGGGATACCGGTCGTCGTATTGGACGTAGCCCGGCTCGTTCGGGTCCGGCCCCGGCACGCGAATCCCCTTGCCGTAGTCGATCAGCAGGATTGACCCCAGGCAGCCTCCCTGCGGGAAGTGGCAGGTGCCCACGCAGACCAGGCGATGGTTGACGCCGGGGAGCGGCCGCGGATACATGTAGACCGGCGTGGCGTCGTCGGCCAGGCCGAAGAGTTCCTCGGGCCGGGTGCCGTCGGGGTTCATCGTCCAGATCGTCTTGCTCACCCGCGCGCCCCGGTCCACGTACTCCCAGCGGTGGTACATGACCCGGCCGTCGTCGAGGACCACGGGACAGAACTCGCTCACCGGGCTGCGCGTGAGCTGTTCGACATTCGAGCCGTCGGCGTTCATCCGGTGCAGCCCCGGCGCCACAAGCCCGCTCGATCCGCCGCAGAGGATCGTGTGCTCGCAGCGGGTGGAAGAGAAGATGATCTTGCCGTCGGGCAGATAGCAGGGGTGGATGTCGTCGGTGTGCCAGCCCGGGTACCAACGGGCCGCCTTCTGGGCTTCATCCGGCGGCGCGAACGAGACCTGGCGCAGACCCTTGCCGTCGATTCCCACCTCCCAAATCCGGAAGCCCGAGCCCGGATCCTGGCGGAAATCGAACAACACCTTCTTCGCGTCAAACGACAGGCTGATCGCCCCGATGAATCCCTTGCCGCCCGGCAAATCGGCCGCGGTGACCACCGGCCGCTCCGCGCGGGTGCGGAGGTTGAAGACATAGATGCCGTTGCGCGGATCGAAGCGGTCCGGGCTGGTGCCGTTGTTGATGTCCGTGTAGTAGTGATCCGACGAATACGGCCTGCGCTTGACGAACACGATCTCCTCGAAGCCCAGCTCGCTGGCCGCAACCGTCGTCTGGCGCGAGGGCTGGGGCAGGGCGGGCACGGCCGCCACGTCAGCGGGTTGGTCAGTCAGGAGGAAACCCAGCACGAGGAGCAGGGGAAGCGAGAACACCTTCGCAACTGGACGACACATCGGCTTTGTCTCCTAACGAAGAGCGATGGGACACCGGCCCTTGCGAGTCCCGCACACGGCGAGCGTCTGTCGGATCGCCACGCGCTCCGCGAGCACCTTGCATCGGATTCGAAGCGTGGCGATGGGTTCCGAACGTGCAGCCGTGTCCGCCGCACTTTCGGCGGCCATCGTGCATTATCCCGGCCCGAAGCCCAAGCCGTCCAGTCCCCCGCGCGACTCCAGGAGGCTCCGAAGATACTCGCCATAGGTGTTTTTCTGGCTTAGGGCGAGGCGATGGAACTGTTCGACGTCGATGAAGCCTTTGCGGAGCGCGATCTCTTCGATGCAGGCGATCTTCAGGCCCTGCCGCTGTTCGATCGTTTGGACGAAATTGGCTGCCTGAAGGAGCGATTCGTGCGTGCCGGTGTCGAGCCAGGCGAAGCCGCGGCCGAACACCTCGACGGCAAGCTGCTCCCGCTCGAGGTAGACGCGGTTGACGTCGGTGATTTCCAGCTCGCCGCGGGCCGAGGGGCGAAGGCTGGCCGCGATCCGAACCACCTCGTTGTCGTAGAAGTACAGGCCGGTCACGGCCAGGTTGGATTTCGGTTCGCGCGGCTTTTCGACGATCGACAGGGCCCGGCCCTGCCGGTCGATTTCCACCACCCCGTAGCGCTGGGGATCCTTGACCGGATAGGCGAACACCGTGGCCCCGTGCGTTCGGGCGGCCACGCGCTGGAGCATTCCCTGGAAGCCTTGCCCATAGAAGATGTTGTCGCCTAGCACCATCGCCACGGGATCGTCGCCGACGAACTCGCGGCCAATGAGGAACGCCTGGGCGAGCCCTTCCGGCCTCGGCTGCACCGCGTAGCGGATGTTCAACCCCACCTGCTCCCCGTCGCCCAAGAGCCGCTGAAAGGAGCCGATGTCTTCCGGAGTGGAGATGAGCAGGATTTGGCGAATGCCGGCCAGCATCAAGGTGGACAGGGGGTAGTAAATCATCGGCTTGTCGTAGACCGGTAGCAATTGCTTGCTGACCGCTCGCGTGACCGGATGGAGCCGCGTCCCCGCCCCGCCGGCGAGGATGATCCCTTTCTTGACGTTCTGGGTGGTGCTCATGGTTGACGTCGGGTGAACGTGAGGCGCAAGGAGGTGGTCCGGTGAAACTTCCGCGAAATCGTCGGCGGGACACATTCGGCGCTGGGCCGTGTCGGGCGGCCGTCGCCGCGCGGGCCATGCCGCCGTTTCCCTATGGATGATTCATGTCCTGCTCAACAGCCCCAGGCGCTCGCGTTGGTACTTGCCCGACGTGATCCGCTCGACCCAGGACAGATTGTCGAAGTACCAGCCCACGGTGCGCCGCATGCCCGAGGAAAAGTCCTCCTGGGGGCGCCAGCCGAGTTCCCGCTGGATCTTCGTTGCGTCGATCGCGTAGCGCCGGTCGTGGCCCGGCCGATCCTTGACATACGTGATCAGCGACGAGCAGGGGGCGTGAGGCAGCCCCGGACGCAGCTCATCGACCAACGCACAAATGGTCCGCACCACGTCGAGATTGGCCCGCTCGCAATTGCCTCCGATATTATAGACCTGGCCGGGCTCGCCCCGCGCCAGCACCGCGGCGATCGCCCGGCAGTGGTCCTCGACGAACAACCAATCGCGGATCTGCTGGCCATCGCCGTAGACCGGAAGGGGCTTGCCCTCCAGGGCGTTGAGGATCATGAGCGGAATGAGTTTCTCCGGAAACTGATAGGGTCCGTAGTTGTTCGAGCAGTTCGTGATCAACACCGGCAAGCCGTAGGTGTGGTGATAGGCCCGCACGAAATGATCGCTCGCCGCCTTGGACGCCGAATACGGAGAATTCGGGGCGTAGGGCGTGCTTTCAGTGAACTTTCCCTCCGGTCCCAGCGACCCGTACACTTCGTCGGTCGACACGTGGAGGAACCGAAACGCGGAGCGATCGGGTTCGGGAAGGTCGACCCAATAGCGTCGGGCGGCTTCCAAGAGCCGGAACGTGCCGACCACGTTCGTCTCGACAAAGGCGGCGGGACCGTCGATCGACCGGTCCACGTGCGATTCGGCCGCGAAATTGACCACGGCCCGCGGCCGATGCTCGGCCAAGAGCCGACTCACCAGCGGACCGTCGCCAATGTCCCCTTGCACAAACACGTGCCGTGGGTCTTCCAGAAATCCGGCGAGCGAGTCGAGATTTCCGGCATAGGTGAGTTTATCCAGGTTGACCAGGCGGCGAGGCCCGGGCAGGCCCCCTCCCAGGCACATGCGAACGAAGTTGCTGCCGATAAAACCCGCTCCGCCAGTGACAAAAAGCACGTCGGATGCCATGCGAGTCGCCTCCCCTTCGCTTCAAGTGTAATTCCACGCTGGCACGCTCTCAATCCCGCAGGGGGAGGGGGACGCCGGCTCAAATCCGGACGACGGCAACGAGCCGCTCCACCGTTTCCGATGGGATCACCGGGCCTTGGCCGCTGCCGGGACAGACGCGGCAGGTCTGCTGCCAGGCGTGGATCGAGCGGACGTTGGATTGCCAGAACGGCCAGGTGCGGCACTGCCGCGGCCGGGCGTCGTAGACGCGGCAGCGACGGGTCTGGCCGTCGAAGAACACGCAATCGCCGTTGGACAGTTCGACAAGGCTCGTTCGTTGGCCCACCGAACGAACAAACAACTCCTCGAACTCCCCCGGGCTCATGTCCAACGCCTCCGCCAAGGCCGCGATCTCTTCGCCCTCGACCCAGACGTAGCCGGGATCGCCCGTGCAGCATCGACCGCACCCAAGGCACTCGAACCGAAGCCCTTCGTGGTACCACGGTTTGGCTGCCACCGCCGCTTGCTCCTTTCATGTTTCAAAGAATCCGTGGGAAGAAATGCCTGTCGGAAACCGTCCCGCTCGGCGACGCGCCAATCCAAGGAAAACTCCACGCGGAGAAAGGGCATCGCGGCGAAGGGGCCCCTCCCCGTGAACGGTTGCCCGTTCGGGGGTACGGAATCGCCGCCCGGGAATCCCCCGTCGGACCCGGGGAAGGCGTTCCTTCGCCCACCCAGCTCCGGCGCGATTGCCGCCGTCAACCGCCAATCTGGTACATCGCGCGGGAAGGGCGTGCGAACTGGCCGTCTTCGGCGCCGCGTGCGGGCCTCTTGGCGCCGATCGCAGCATGAAACATGGCGATCAGTTCCTCGTCGCTGCCTCCGCCGCGAAGCACGCCGCGGACGTCCCATTCCCGCGCGGAAAACAGGCAATTGCGCAGCATTCCTTCGGCGGTGAGGCGGATCCGGCCGCAGTGGCGGCAAAACGGCTCGCTCACCGAGGCAATGACCCCGACGCGCCCGATCCCGTCCGCGAAGCGGTACTCGGTCGCCAGTCCGCGGGCCTCGGATTCGACAATCGGCTCCAAGGGCCCGATGCCCTCGGTGAGCAGGCGAAGGATCTCGCCCGCGGACAAAACGTCTCCGCGCCGCCAGCGGTTCGCGCCGTCCAGAGGCATGAATTCGATGAACCGGAGTTCCAGGCCGTGTTCCCGGGCAAAACGCGCCAGCGGCACGACGTCGTCCTCGCTTTGACCCCGCAAGGCCACGGCGTTCAGTTTGATGTGCTCGAAGCCTGCGCGGCGGGCGGCGGCGATGCCCCGCAGGACTTTCGGCAGGGCGTCGCGGCGGGCGATCTCGCGGAATTTCTCGCGGCGGACAGTATCGAGGCTGATGTTGAGCCGTTGCAATCCCGCCCGTTTCAAGTCTTCGGCGAAGTCGGCCAACAGGACGCCGTTGGTCGTCATGGCCAAGTCTTCGATGCCGTGAATTGCCGACACCATCCGCACCAACTGGCAAATCCCGTGCCGCACCAGCGGTTCCCCGCCCGTCAACCGCACTTTGCGCACCCCCAGCGAGGCCGCCACGCGGACCACGCGTTCGATTTCCTCGAAGGCGAGGATGGCGTCGTGCGGCTTGAAGACGACTCCCTCGGCCGGCATGCAGTATTGGCAGCGGATATTGCAGCGGTCGGTCACCGACACGCGGAGGTCGGCGTGGACGCGGCCAAGCGGATCGACGAGGATGCCAGGGCGGTTCGCGGCGGTCATGAGTCCTCCGGCGGAACGCGGGCGTCAACTCCCGGGTGGACCCACTCGGTGGCGCCATCCTCCCAGTGTTCCTGCTTCCAGATGGGAACCACCTGCTTGATGCGGTCGATCAGCCATCGGGAGGCCTCGAAGGCCGCCTGGCGATGGGCGGCGCTGGCGGCGACCGCCACGCTGATCTCGCCGACGGCCAATTCGCCCAACCGGTGCACGATCGCGCAGCGGCAGAGCGACCATCGCCGCATGGCCTCGGCCTCCAGCTCGGCCAGGGCCCGGTTGGCCATCTCCGCATAGCCTTCGTACGTCAACGATTGCGTCCGCCGCCCGCCGGTCTCCTCGCGAACGGTCCCCAGGAAAAGAACGACCGCGCCGGCGCGGGGCGAGGCCGCCGCGCGCCACACCGCGCTGACGTCGATGGCGTCTTGCGTCAATTCAATCATCTCCCACCCATTCCCCCGCGGCGTCGCGGCCAGCCGCCGCGCCGCAACGGGGCTCCTCGATCAATCATTTTACCCTCCGCTGACGGGCGGAATACAGGCCACGTCGGCGTCAGGCTGCAGCGGGGCGTCGAGCGGAACGTATTGGGCGTCGATCGCAAACGTCGCGTGCCGCACCAGCCCGGCCGCCGAGGGGATCAGGACCGCCAATCGATCGCGCAAGTCGGCGACCGTCGCTTTGTCGGGAAGGTCGAGGTCGATCGCCTCGCGACCGGCGGCCTGACGCACCGCGGCAAAGAGTCGCACGCGCACCTTCACGGCGTCACGGCCTCCTTGCCGGGTGAAGTGAACATCGGCCTGGCCTCCGGCATCAGGCCGTAGGCCAGGGCCAACAGCTTGATGGGGTGGATGGTGGGCTTGTTGGTGCCCTGCTCCATCTGGATCTTGCAGGTGCTGCATTCGGTCGTTCCCGCCTGAAGATTGGGATTGCGGATCGCGCGGATCAGGTTCCAACCAGCGCGGAGGCTTGCCCGATAATTCTGTCGTTTCAGCCCGAACGTGCCCGCCATGCCCGAGCACCCCTCCTCCAGCCGCAGGACGTTCAATCCCGGCACCAGGCGCAGCAGGTTCTCGCCCGGCGACCCCACCCTCAAGGCCTTCAGTCGGCACGGCAGGTGGTAACCCAGCGCCGCCGAAATCGGTTCGAAATCGAGTTGGAGCCGTCCCTGGATGTGCATTCTCCAAAGATAGTCGCACGCGTCGAAGGTGTTCTGGGCGACCAGGCGCGTCTCCTCGTCGTCCAGCAGGTTGGGATACTCCCGGGCCAGACACAAGGCGGCCGACGGTTCCGTGGTCACGATGTGATAGCCTTGACGCACGGCCTCGGCGAGGACCTTGACGTTGCGGGCGGCCAGTCGGCGTGCGATGTCCAGCGCCCCGGACGAGACGGCGGGCATTCCCCCTTGGACTTGCTCCGGTGGGACGTAGACCGCCACTCCGTTGTGTTCGAGCACCGCGACGAGGGCCCGGCCCAACTGCGGGTCGAAATAGTTGGCGTACAAATCCACGAAATAGGCGACCTTGCGGCCCGACCGGCGGCTCGGCCGGATGATCCGCCGCCGCGCGGCCCATTGCAGAAACGGGCGCGGCGCCAGCGGAGGCAGCTTGCGGCCTTGCGCGATCCCCAAGAGCTTGTCGAGCAGCCACCGCGCTTGGCGATTCCGCAAGGTCCAGTTGGCCAGGGTGGGCACCCGGCAGCCAATCCGGCAAAGCCAATCCAGACGGGCCATCACCCAGTCCGAAAGCCCCAGGCCGTTGGCGGCGACGTAGGCCCCCTTGCCTTCCAGCATGAGTTTGGGGATGTCCACGCGGGCGGGACATTCCAGGACGCACGCATGGCAGTTGACGCAGAGGTCGGCCACCTCTTTGAACGCCTCGCTGGAAAGACTCGTCAGCGGCAGTTGGCCGGTGAGCACGCCGCGGATCAGATTGGCCTTGGCCCGAGGCGATGCCTCCTCCGACGGCAGGAACCGAAAAATGGGACACATCCGCCACCCGGCCGCCTGCGTGCGGCAGTCCCCGCAGCCGTTGCACGCGCGGGCGATGTCGGCCAGCGGGTTGGGGTCCCAACTGAGCTGAAGTTCCAGCAGGCTCCGCAGCGCGGTCGGCTCTCCCCCGCGGAGCGTGGCGGGAGACGGAGAGGCGGGCGGCGAGGCGACGGACGGACGAAGGCGGCGGGCCAAGGGAACGACCTCGTCGCTGACAATCTTGTCCGGGTTGAAAATGTTCTTCGGGTCGAACGTCTGTTTGATCTTGCAGAACACGTCGTACAACTCGCCGTACTGCCGGCGCACGAACGGCGTCCGGCTCAGACCGCAAGCGTGTTCCGCGCTCAACGTGCCCCCGGCTTGAAGCACCTCCTCGTACAGATCCTCGGCCACCCGCTGGATCTTGTCCACGTCTTCCGGCGAGCCAAGATTGAGGAACGGCTGGATGTGGAGCTGTCCCTGCCCGGCGTGCGCGTACGTCGCCGCGATCACCTGATGCCGTTTCAACACGTTCTGGACGCGCACGAGGAACTCGGGGAGCAGCTCCGTCGGAACGGCGACGTCCTCGATCACCGGCACCGGCCGCGTCGCGGTCTTGCTGCGGTACAGCGCGGGCGTGATCCGGTGGGCAAGGTGCCAGAACAACTCCACCTCCTCCGCCTCGAACGCCAGGCGCGCCGCGAACGAGAGCCCCCGCCGCGCGTGGATTTCCGCCACCAACTCCTGGACGCGGCGGCGCACGTCCAGCAGCCGGTCGCCGTCGTATTCAACCAGCAAGGCCGCTTCGGTGTCCGGCGGGATCAACATCTCGAAGCGGATTTCGGTTTCGCGGGCGAGGCTCAAATGGCGGCGATCCATCAAGTCGCAGGCGCTCGGGCGAAAGGGAAGGACTTCCAGGACCGCGCGGGCCGCTTTCTCCACGCCGTCGAAGAGCAACAGCGCCACGCCGCGGGACCGCGGCAAGGGCTGGGTCGCGACGACCGCCTCGGTCATCAGCGCCAGCGTCCCTTCCGAACCGGCCAGCAGCCGCCCCAGATCCAGGCAATCCTCGCCCAGCACTCCCGCCACGCGGTACCCGCAGCGATTCACCGGGGATTTCGGCTGGTTGCGGCGGATCAACTCCGCGTGCTCGGCCAGCAGGCTCGCCAGCCGGTCGATCAGTTCCCGTTTTCGAGGATCAGGGTCCTTGCTCTTTCCGTCCACGAGGGGCTCGCGGCCCGCCTCAATCACGTGCCCATCGGCCAGCACGACCTGCATCGAGACCACGTGCTGGCCGGCCGTCCCGTATTTCAGCCAGCGGCTTCCCGCCCCGTCCAGCGCGATCAGCCCGCCCATCGTGCTCATGTTCCGGCTTCCGGCGCCGGGGCCAAACCAGCGGCGCAAGGGGTGCAGATGGGCGTTGAGCCGTTCGCAGCCGAGTCCCGGCTGGATGCGCACGGCGGCGTCCTGGGTGTATTTGACGCGGGCAAGATAGCGCGAGAAATCCATCACCAGGCCGGGTCCCAGCGACTCGCCCGCCAGCCCCGTCCCTGCCCCGCGCGCATGGATCGGAATCTGCTTCTCCGCCGCGTACTGGACGGCGGCCACCACGTCGCCAGTGGACCGCGGGCGGATCACGCCCAGCGGCTTGATCTCGAAAATGCTGCCGTCCGACGCGTAGAGCTGGCAGAACACGTCGTCGCAGCGCACGTCGCCGGCGATCAGCCCTCGCAGGTCTTCCTGGATCCTCACGCGGTCGTGGTCCGAAAGGGCCATTTCAGCGACGATTGCCGTAGATGAGCGTCATGATTTCCGCCCGCGTCGAAGGACTCGTGCGGAAAGCCCCCTTCATGGCCGACGTCACGCACACGCAACCCGGCTTGCGCACGCCGCGGACCGTCATGCACGTGTGCACCGCCTCGATCACCACCGCCACCCCCTTGGCGCGCAGCTCTTCCACCAACAAATCGGCGATCGTCTCCGTCATCCGCTCCTGCACCTGCGGACGGCGCGCCACGCCCTCCACCACCCGCGCAAGCTTGCTCAGACCGATCACCCTGCCGTCCGGCAGATAGCCGATATGGGCCTTGCCCATAAACGGCATCATGTGGTGCTCGCACATGCTCTCGAAGCTGATGTCGGTCACCAGCACGACCTCGTCGTACTTCTCCGTGAAGAATTTCCGGACGTGCTCGCGCGGATCCTCGTGCAGGCCGCTGAACAGCTCGGCGTACATGCGCGCGACGCGGGCGGGCGTGTCCCGCAATCCCTCGCGATCGGGATCCTCGCCCACCGCCAAGAGGATCTCGCGCACCGCCCGTTCGATCCGCGGCAAGTCCATCGAGCGCGGGGCCTCGCCGGCCATGTCCTCTTCTTCGAACGCCAGGCTGCCATGCACCAATTCGTTGCCGTGGGAATCACCGGACATCGACGCTCTCACTCGACTGCGAAGGGCGGAGACTTTTGCATCCTATGCCCCGTTTCGGGGTCCGTCAAGACTCCGAGGGGTTTGACGCACCCAAGCCATCGAATAAAGGCCCGCCGGCATCTAGCGGCGAAGGCTCTCGCGTTAGGTCAACCCCAACGGCCCCCCGCGGCGAGATCAGGATCGGCTCGCCCGATGGGAACGCCTTGAATCCACGTGCCCGCCACCGGTTCGTCCGAATCGAACACCAGATCGTGGGGATCGGCGGCGTCGCGATCCGGCAGGCGCAAGACGGCAAAGTCGGCTTGCTTGCCGGGGGCGATCGAGCCGGTCGCTGCGCCGACGCCCAACGCCTCGGCCCCGTGCAGCGTCGCCATGCGAAGGATCTCGGGCCGCGGCACGTCGGGATGTTGCCGAGCCGCGAAGCGCATTTCGGCCAACATGCTCAAGTCGGGCGAGGAAGCGCGGCTGTCCGTTCCCAGCGCCACCCGCGCCCCCGCCGCAAGCAGCTTGCCCAGTGGGTAAGGGGGGTGGGCGAAATAGGCGTGCGTCCGTGGGCAATAGACGACCGACATGCGGCCCTGCGACTGGGCCACCAGCGCGATCTCCTCCTCGGCGAAATAGTTGCCGTGGATGAGAAGGACCCGCTCGGCCGGCCCCAGCAGGCGGAGGTAGTCCGCCGGCCGAACGCCGCGCGCGATCATCCCGTCCTTCCAGCCCGGCAGCGCGGCCAGCAATTCGCGAAAGGGGCCCGTTCCCGACTCCAGCAACTCCATCTCTTCCCGCGATTCCGCCAGATGAAAGGCCAGGGGCACGCCCGTGCCCGCTCCGGCGAGTTGCGTCGCGACCGCGGCAAGCAGTTCGGGCAGGACGCTATACGGGGCGTGCGGCGCAAGTCCCGCGCGCCATCCTCCCGCGCGGACGGCCAGGGCCAGGTGGCGCCGTGCTGCGGCCAAGGCCTCGGCGGCCCGCTTGGGCGTCGGCGCGATCAGTTCAAGGAACACGGTGAGGCCGCAACCGGTGCGCTGCCGCAGGAACGGTGTCGCATCGGGCTGAGCGATTTCGCCCAAAGTCGTGGCTCCGTGGCGCACGGCTTCCTCGACGCCCCGCACAAAGGATCGCTCGGGCGGTTCCGGCCGGTCGCTTCGGGAGGCCATCACCTGGCGAATCCAATCGACGAAGCCCATGGCCGGCCTGCCAAGCGGCTCGCGCAGATAGCTGAACTCCAAGTGCGTGTGCGCGTTGACGAAGCCAGGAAGGATGGCGACATTCCCCAAATCCAACGTATCCCCCAGCGCCAACCGCCGCCCCACCGCGACGACCTGGCCGCCGGCGACCGCGACTTCTCCGGCGAGAATCGGATCGCTGGTGGCGGGGAACACGAAACGCGCTTTGAGCGTGATCGGCATCGCGCAACGGAAATCAGTTGGCCCTTCTACCGAATCACCGCGACCCAAAATAGAACAGCACAAGCCCCAGGGCGATGTAACGCATCTCGCGCGGCACGAGGTCCGGTCGATTCAGGAAGTAGGGAATCGCCGTGGCCAGCAAGGCGAGCAGCACCACGGCGGCCTTCACGTCGCCCCACAAGCGGAGGTTCGGCAACCGCCCCATCACGCCGAGAACATAGGCGAACACCACGCCGAGAACCGGCAAGGCCGGGGAATCGAACAACTCGTTTCGGCGGTACAGATAGATCGCCAACCCCGCGAATATCGCCAGCAAAACAATGCGGATGCTGTAGCGCGGGAGGAAAAGCGGATTGGCCTCGGGCTCGATGTGCCCCTCGTCGGCCAGACGCCGAATGACCTGCGGCGGAAGACTGAGAAAGCGCCGGGTGGTGAAGTAATGGGCCAAGGCGATCATCAGCGTCTCGGACCACAAAAGCTCGATCTCTTGCCGGCGAACCGTCTGCACCACGACCACGGCCACCACCAACAAGGTGAGCAAGGCCCGGACGCTGCCCGGCGGAAGCCCAAGAGGCGGCCACGATTTCTTGTAGTCACTCACGGCAACGACTCCTTGCTCCAAGCCAATGGGTTTCGGCGCGATGATAGCGCCTCGGGTGTCTGAGGTTCGGGGCGGACTCCCGCCCGGCGGCAAGCCGGCCGCGTCCCCAGAGCGACTCGATCGCCCTGAGCGTCCACCGTTGGCGCGTCGAGTGCCTGGAGCGCATCACGGTGCTCCTCAATCGCCGTTCTTGCCAGCGATTCGCCAATCTGTCGGCATACCGCCTTCACTTCCTGCCAGCTCTTCAGTCGCGGATGGGTCGAGAAAGCGGGATCGCCTTTCCGGCCTCATCGTTTCGGTTCCCCCAGCGGACCGATGTACTGCCTGGCCACGACGATCTGGTCGAACCAGATCTTGCTCACGTGGTCGGGCGGGGCCTTGGTGATGTAGAGCAGGACCCAGAGAAAGTTGATCTTCAGCTTTTCGTCCTTGCGCCAGCGGAAGCCGTCGAAGGGTTGGCCGTCGGCGGGAACCCGAAAGCGTTCGGGCCCGGCCTTCTGGTCGCTCCAGCGAACGCTTTCGCCGCCTTCGCCCGGGATGAACTTGTCGAAGACCCATTTGCCCTTGGGGAATCCCTCGCCCAGATGGCTGACCAGCTTGCCGTCGATCCAAAGGGCCATTTCGCCGTCGCTCTTGCCGACGTCGTTCATCTTCATCATCAGTTCCAGGCAGGTCCAGCGGCCCTTTTCGGCCTTCGCGGGGCGGTCGTGGATGAAGCTGTTTCCCCAAGTCTGTCCCCGCGGAGGGCTGCCGCGCATCTCCATCCAATAGCTGTAGTAGTCCCATCGCCACGCGTTGCCAAACGGCTCGACGCCGGTGCTGAACCGCTCGTTGCCCCGCGGGCGCTCTCCGGCGCCGCCCTGGGGCCAAGGGGTGGGCGGGTTGTAGCCGCCGACGTGGAAGAAGTGGTGGATCGGCGCGCAGTCGGGATCGAACTTGACGTAGAACCGCACGTGGAGCTTGTCATAACCCGGCGGCAACCGGCGGTAGAGATGGCCGCCGTTGTTCTTCCCGCCGACGTGCGTCATCAGCAGCGACTGCTTGCCGCCGCTGGCCGCCGGCACGTCGGACGAAAGCGACATGATCTCCTTGGCCGAGACGCTCTCCCAACGCGCGGCCACCGCCTCCAGAGACGGACTCTCGAAGTCCTCGACGAAGACCACCTCGGGGTCCGAGGCGATACCCGCGTCGCCGGGGTGCTTCGCGGCGATGCCGGCGTTTCCTTCAGGGAGCGTGCCTGGAGTAGCAGCGCTCGCCTTGACAGGCGAAACATCAGCGCCGGCAATCATCGCTGCGGCCAGCACGCTGACGTAGGCACGTCTGAGCGCGGTCATTACTTGATCCTCCGACTACAAGCTGTTCAGGAACGCAATGAGATCGTCGAGTTCTTGCGGCGTGAGGTCCTTGGCGTGGCCGTGTTTGCCCTTCGGGTCGTCCTTGGTCAGGGCGTCCTTGAGCGTGGCCGAGCGGCCGTCGTGGTAATACGGCGCGGTGCGATAGACCTCGACCAGCGACGGCGTGTCGTACATCCCGTCCGGCTCCAGCGGCGTGAGAATCCCCACGTTGTGCAACTTCTGGTCGGTGTAGAACGGCTCGGGATGGCAGCCCGCGCAGTTGGCCTTGCCCTCGAACAGGGCCTTGCCGCGGGCGACCGCGTCGGCGCGCGGCGGGGCCGGATTTCGCTCCGCCTTGAGCGACGACGCATAGGCCACCAGGTCGTCCACGTCCTTCGGCTCTGGCACAATCAGGTGGCTGCCGGTCACGCCGGTCTTCATGCACTCGTGCGGATCGGGCCGCGTCGCCCGCCGGTTGTGCGGCGACGTCTCGTGAACGTTCACCAGGCTGATCACGTCCTTGCCGTTGCCGATCCCGTCGCGGAGGAAATCCCAGGGCAACGCGTCGACCCGGCCGTCCGGATGACAGGTCGCGCAGCTATGCCAGTGCTGGAAGCACTTCATCGCGTCGTGGAAGTAGATCTCGCCCCGCCTCGCGGCGTCCGGTTCGGGTTGCGGCCCGAGGGCTATCGTGCCCAGCAGCTTCGCCCCGTTGGCGTCCAGAATGCCGACGCTGCCGGAGAAATAGTTGGTCACGAAGAGCCGCTGCCCATCGGGCGCGAGGGCCAGGCCGCGCGGGCCGATGCCGCCGGTCGGCGACCGCCGGATCGCCCCGGCAAGGTACAAGGCCGTAAGATCGTTGGTCAGCCGGGAAATTTTCGTGCGGTCGTCGCGGATCTGCACCCAGATGTTGTCGCGCATCCCGTCCTTGAGTTTGGCCAGTTCCTCCGGAACCTTGCCTTCGAGCAATTCGTGGACTTTGGCGATGTCGATGAACGTGACCTCGTGCGTCCCGGCGTGGCTGACCCACAGCCGCTTGCCGTCGCCCGAGCGGACCACCGCCCAAGGATCGGCCGAGCCGCCCGTGAGATCGTCCAGAAGCACCGTGGCGAAAATGGCGTTGGCCTTCAGATCGAGAATCGACAGGGCATAGGTATGGACCCAACCCCGCTCCAGTTGCGTGATCGGCAAGTTGAAGCGGCCCAGCGTGTAGACCACGTAGGCCCAGCGGCCGTCGGGGCTGGTCGTTACGCCGGTGACCACGGTCGCGCCGGTCGGGAGCTTGATGCGGGTTTGCTCCTTCAGGGCAACGGCGTCGACGATGCTGACCTCGGCGGCCAGCGTGGGATCGGTGCCCGCGCCGGCAGGCAGCATGTTGGCCACGACCCCGCGCGAGCCGTCCGCCGTGACGGCGGCGGCGTCGGGCTCGCGGACCACGGCGATCCGCTTGATCTCCTTGCCTGCCGCCAGATCGACCGCCGAAACGCTGTGATCGCCTCGGTTGCAAGTGAAAAGCCGCTTTCCATCCGGAGAGAGCGCCACGGCGACCGGCCACGCGCCCACGGCGATCCGCCCGGCGACGCTTGCCTGGGCCGCGTCGATCACGGCCACGGCGTTCGCCTTTCGCACGGCGACGTAGAGCGTCTTCCCGTCGGCTGAGATGGCCAGGCCGGCGGGTTCGCCGGGCAGCGGGATGTCGCGAACCGGCTTTCCAGCTTCCGCGTCCACCAAGGTGACGCACTCGGCCGTTCGATCGGATACGAAGAGCGTCTTGCCGTTCGGCGAGACGACCAGCGCCAGTGGTGAACGATAGACGGGCGCGCTGGGCGCGGAATCGATCCAACCCAGAACGCAACACACAGACAAGCAAACGGGGAGAATGTTTCGACCCAGCGACATCAAGGAGGTCCTCCTTCGGCACGATGGTTTCCGTTTCAGGTTAGCCGACCGTCTCGGCTGCCGCAACCGGGAAAGGGACACCCATCGCGTCACGCAGGGACAAAACGCTCGAGGCGGGAAACGAATTCCGATTGTCCGGCAAGGAATTTGACGGCCACGCGCACCGCCCACAGAGGCCGCGCGCCCAGGTGGTCTGCTTTCAGCTTCACCAGGTCTTTCTCGGTGCACACCACGGCTTCCACCTCCAAGCTGGCGGCCCAGGCCGCAAGCGAGTCGATGTCCACCCGCGTGTAGCCCCAATGATCGGCAAACTCCCGAAACCCCATCACGCGATAGCCGCACTCGTGGAGGGTGTGACGAAAACCTGCCGGGTTTCCGATGCCGCAGAAGGCCGCCACCGGCCGGCCGGTCAGCGAGGAAATCGGCCGACATTGGCCACTGGAGTTTCGCAGCGTTTGGGGGGTATGATCCACCTCGACCCAAGCAGCCCCCGGCGCAAGCCCCGCCACGCGACGCCGAATCGCTTCCCGCGCCGACGGCTCGATGGCTGCGGCGCGGGAGAGTACGACGCAATCCGCGCGGCGCAGGCCGGAAATCGGTTCCCGAAGCGTCCCTCGCGGAAACAGATGCTCGAAACCGAACGGTTGGAGGGCGTCGAGCAACACAAGGTCGAGGTCGCGGGCCATGCGACGATGTTGGAAGGCGTCGTCCAGGACGATTGCCTGGCAGCCCAACTCGACCACCGCCCGACGCGCCGCCGCCAGGCGATCCGGGTTCTGGATGTGGGGTACGTCGGGCAAGCGATGAAGCAGTTCCATCGCCTCGTCGTTGCCTTGGCCCGCCCGACCCCCGTAGCCTCGACTGATCACCGCCACCCGAACCCCGCGATCGCGAAACCAACGGGCGATCCACTCCACCATGGGCGTCTTGCCGGTTCCGCCCAGAGTCAGGTTTCCCACGCTGACGACGGGCACGGGACAGGGATGCGACCTCAAACGGCCCGAATCGTAGGCGCGGTTGCGGCACCAGACCGCCAGACCGTAAGGAATCTCGGCCACGCGCAATCCCAACCGAGCCAGGCCGGCCATCGGTCCAGACTTTTTTCCACTCACCAGGGCGTAGAACTGGGATGGCGAGAACAACGATCCGGTTCCTCACGGGGTGCTTTGCCCACGGCCGAACGACGTCAGGATAAGACGGTCGGACAGCCGACGCCAGTATCGCGATCCCCGTCGGCCAAGCAAAGGGCAAGGAACGCGGACCGGCCTGATGAGGCGTCCGCGCCTCGGCCCACTCCCCGCGTCAAGAGACGACTCCCGAGGACACCTCGGCGAGCCCTCGAATCCCGACGCGATCGCCGAGGGCGCCGGGGCAACCCCGTTTCTCATGCGGCGTAGGGCCGTTGGCCGCGATGATGGGATGCGTCGAGGACGAGCGGTGTGCACGCCGAGCGTGGTCGGGCGGCGCTCTCGGGCCGGCGCTTACCCGTCCCTCGCACGTTCTTGAGCGGCCTCGCGTGGGTGCCCGTGGTTGGATGTCCAGCAGCCGCGTGCAGTGGGCTTTGGCCGGCCATCCTTGGTCGTACCGCGGTGATGCGATTCGTAGGGCGAAGCCCTCCCAATACGCCTTGTCTGTTGGCGAGCCGGCAAGTTAGATTGACTTTCCTTTCTGGGGGTAAATGCAATGTCTTACTTGGATTGGCTCGTCCTCGCCGTGTATGGCGGTCTGATGCTGGGCGTGGGGTTGTTTTTCTCGCGTCGGAACAAGACGGCCGAAGAGTATTTCCTGGGCGGGCGGAGGATGTCGCCGCTGTTGATGGGCCTGTCGCTGTTCGCCACGATCGTCAGCACGCTGTCGTACCTGGGCATCCCCGGCGAGATGATCGCACACGGGCCGATGATGACCCTGCAACTCGCGGCCCATCCCGCCACTTTCGTGATCGTCGGCTACGGTCTGATCCCGCTGCTGATGCGACAGCCGGTGACCAGCGCCTACGAGATCCTGGAATCGCGGCTGGGCAGGAGCATTCGCAAGGCGGGAGCGGGAGTGTTCTTGCTCTTGCGGTTTGGCTGGCTGGCGACCATCCTGTTCGCGACCGCGCGCGTCGTCCTCGAGCCGCTGCTCGGGCTTCCCCCGCAGTGGACTCCTTGGTTGTGCTTCGCGCTCGGCGCGGTGACGACGGCGTATTCGTCTTGGGGGGGCCTGAAGGCCGTCGTGACAACCGAGGCGATCCAATCGCTCACCATGCTGGCGGGCGCGTTCTTGACGCTGGTCGTGGTCACGGTCCGCATGGGAGGCGTCGACGCGTGGTGGCCGCGCCAGTGGCCCAGCCATTGGCAGACGCCGAGTTGGGGCTTCGATCCCAACGCGCGCGTCTCGTTCGGGATGTTGATGATCTCGACGATCTTGTGGTACGTCTGCACGAATGGTTCGGACCAGATGTCGATCCAGCGATTCCTCTCCACTCGGAATGCGGCCGCGGCCCGCAAAACGTTGGCCGTCTCGCTGGCCACGGACGTGTTGGTGTCGCTGCTGTTGGCGCTCACCGGCGTCGCGATCCTCGGGTTTTACCAGGGCCATCCGCCGCGGCTGGACGATGGTCAGACGCTACAATCGGTCGGCGACCAGTTGTTCCCGAGGTTCATCATGACCCAGATGCCGCCGGGGCTTTCGGGATTGCTGCTGGCCGCCCTTTTGGCCGCGGCGATGTCGAGTCTTGCGTCGGGCTTGAATTCGGTCTGTGCGGTCCTGGACCGGGATTTCCTTTCGGCCCGTTCGGGCGACGGCTTGCCGGAATCGCAAAGCGTGGCGCGGCTGAAAGGGCTGACGTGGCTGGTGGCCGGCGTGGCCATGATGCTCAGCATGCTGAACTGGCTGATTGAAGGCAACCTGGTGGAACGTTGCTTCAAGGTCACCAATCTCCTCACGGCCCCCCTGTTCGTCTTGTTCTTTCTTGCGTTGTTTGTGCGGTGGGCCAACGGCTTCGGCGCCTGGTTGGGGCTCTTGGCGAGCATTGCGACGGCCATCGCGGTCGCCTATGCGAAGGAACTGGGCCTGCCGCTGGGCATCAGTTTCGTGTGGATGATGCCGTGTTCCCTGTTGGTGGGCGTGGTCGTGGGCATGCTTGGCAGCTTGTGGCCCTGGCCGAGGCCGGCAGGGACATGAATCGATCGAAGAGGATCCGGAAATTTCGCTGGGGTGATCGGCAAGGAGCGACCGCGTGTTCACACTGGAAAGCCAGGGACTCATTTTCAACGCAACGCAACAACCGCCAGAGCACCGTGTCGCCTTCTTCCCGTCACTGTGTCCGCTGCGATCGGGGGCGATCCTGTGCGGTTTTCAGAACGGTCCCGCCAAACATGCCCCGACGAGCACCATCCGCCTCTGCCGATCGTGGGATGGCGGCCGATCGTGGGCGCTGCTGCCCGTGCGGTTCGAGACGCAGTGGCGATCCGTTCCTGGCTCCTTGGCCGTGGCGGAACTGGTCGAAGTCGAGCCAGGGCGTCTCTTGCTGTTGGCCACGTGGTTTGACCGCAGCGACCGGGCGCGGCCGCTGTTCGACCCCGTCACGCAGGGGATTCTCCGCTCGCGGCAGTTGCTGGCCGTCTCTGCGGACGACGGCCAAAGTTGGAGCGGTTGGCGCGAATTGCCGACTGGCGACCTCCGAGGCTGCTCGCTGACCGGCCCGCCGCTCCGCTGGAACGACGGCACGCTGGCCGTTGCCCTGGAGAGTTTCAAGGAGTTCGACGATCCGCGTCCTGGCCGGCATGGCGCGTGGATCCTGGTTTCGCGCGACGGGGGCGAGTCCTTCTCGCCGCCGATGCTCGTGGCCCAGCACCCGGAGAACAAGGTTTACTACTGGGACCAGCGGCTGTGCGCGGGTCCTGGGAATGGCGAGTTCACGGCCTTGTTCTGGACACACGACCTGGCGGAGCGACGCGATTTGAACGTCCACTGGCGGCGCGCCGTCGTGGCCGGCGAGACGCTCGCCGGCACGCCGGTCCGCGCGACGCCGATTCCAGGCCAGATTGCGGCCCCGCTGCACACGGACGACGGCCGCCTGCTGGCCTTCGTCGTGGATCGCGGCCGGCCGGGAACGATGACCCTATGGTGCTCGCACGACGGCGGCGAAACCTGGCCCGCCTCGGAGCGCCTCGTGGTGTACGCCCACGACGAGCGCGCGGCGATCACGCAAGGCCGCGAGCAAATCGACTTCGCCCAGTACTGGGAAGACATGGGCAAGTGGAGTTTCGGGCATCCGGCCATCCGAGCGCTCGCCGACGGCCGAGTGCTGCTCGCCTGGTATGCCGGCACTCCCGATTGCATGAGTCTGCATTGGGCCCGCGTCCGTCTCGACCCACGGCATGCGCCTTGAACGGCGGGATGGTCGAACAGGACCGCGCGGGCGTTACTGCTGGCTTGTCCAGCAGTGGCACCCGCGCGATGAAGCGGTGAGTCAAGGTCGAGCAGTGTGCACGCCGAGCGTGGTCGGGCGGCGCTCTCGTGCCGGCGCGCACCCGTCCCTCGCATGTTCTTGAGCGGCCTCGCCGGCGGTGCTATACTCGCCCGGGTCCAAAGTCAAGAATCCCTTTTCCGGAAAAGGATTCCCAGTCCGCCTCCGGCCTTGTGGCAACGGTGGGCAAGGGCGAGGCGCGAGTTCCCTTTCGACGTCGATGGCCCGCGGCTGCGGACTTCAGGCTTGTCAAGCTGTGAATGCTCCGGAGGTCGCGCGAGACATTCTTCGGCCGGCGTGAACACTCAGCAAGAAAGCACGTTTCCGAGTTTCCGGCTGACGGGCGCGGACACCACGCTGTTTTTCGCGCTCGTCTATCTTTACGTCTGGCGGATGGTGGATCCCCGCCTGGTTCTGCACAGCCTGGGCATTCTGAGCGACTATTATCCGTTTTCGTTTCACACCGGCTGGACGTTCTTCAGGGAGCACTTGGCGAGGCCGGGCGGGCTCGTCGAATACGCCGCCCGGTTCCTCTCGCAGGGCTACGCGTTCGGTTGGGTCGGCGCGATGATCGTGGCCGCGGCGTGCGTGCTTGGCTGCTGGGGCGTAGACGCCGTGGGCCGCAGGGCAGGGTTGCCTCGCGGCGGCGTGCTCCGCTACGTCCCCGCCGTGCTCCTCCTGATTCTCTACAGCGGCTACAGCCAGCCGATTGCCGCGGTGCTGGCGTTGATGGCGGCCCTGGGCGGCTTCCTCCTTTACATCCGATGGGCGCCGCGGGGCTTCTCCAAACGGCTCGCGACGCTGGTGGTTGGATGCGCGGTCGTCTACCAGGCGGCGGGGTCCGCCGCATCGCTTTTCGCGCTGATGGCGGCAATCGACGAGTTCTGGATTGCCCGCCGGCCGGCCCTGGCTTCCGCGGCCCTGGCCTGCGGCCTGGCGGCGCCGTGGGCGCTGGGGACGTTCCCTACCGTTGAGTTCAAGCAGGCTTACGCGGGTTTTCTCCTTTCGGACCCGGGGACGCTCCCCGCCAGGCAGCTCGTCACGCCCGCGCTGGGTTTGTTCTTTCCGGTCCTGCTGGCCTCCCTGATTCTCGGGCGGGGCCTGGCGAGCGGCCGGACGGCCCTTTCCCGTCTCCCAAGACGGTCCGGAAAGGCGGTCCTGCGGCGCGCACGGCACGGGGTGGCGAGGCCGGAGTCTTCCACGGGCGTGGGCATGGTCCGCCGACTGACCAGCCACGGCCTTCGGACCTCATTGCCCGCCACCGCGATCGCGAAAACCGCGATGGTTTTTTTGGTCTCCGGAACGGCCGCCTGGCTTTCGCTCGATACGTTCACGCGCACGGTGTTGGAGATCGACTACTTTTCTCAACGCGAGCAATGGGCCGATGTCTTGCGCGCAGCCGACAAGCTCCCGCCGGGAACCTACAACGTCCGCTGCAACCGGAACATCGCGTTGGCGCTGTACCACACCGGACGGCTGGGCGACGATCTGTTTCGCTATCGGCAGCGCCGCGGCGCGGACTTGTTCAGCACGCCGCCCGAGCAGCGCGACCTGGGCGCTTACTACCAGGAAAGCCGGCTCATGTTCGAGTTGGGGCAGGTGAACCAGGCGGAGAAGTTGGCCTGCGAGGCCCTGGAGACCCGGGGCGACCTGCCGGCGGTGCTCGAGGAGCTGGCCTGGATCAACGTGGTCAAACGCCGGCCGGAAACGGCGAGGATTTTCCTGAACGCCTTGGCCTTGCACCCGCTTGGCCGCCGCGCGGCGGGCGAAATCCTCGAGCGGCTAGACGTGGACCCCGAAATGGACGGCGATCCCCGCGTCGCGGCCTTGCGCCGGAACATGGTCGCCCGGGATTACGTGGCCATGGAGACGACGATCGAGGACCTTTTGCAATCGCTTCTGGAAACCAACCCGCGCAATCGGATGGCTTTTGAATTCCTGATGGCGCACCACCTCGTGGTTGGCCGGCTGGACAAAGCGGTCGCCTGCCTGGAACGATGGAAGGACTTTTTCTGGGCGGAAGTCCCGCGCCACTACCAGGAGGCGGCGGCGATTCACGCGCAAGCCGCTGGATCGCGACCCGTCGTGGCCGGCCGCCCCGTCGATCCCTCGGTCGTGGCGCGGGCCCAAAGGTTCGCCGCCATCCTGGCCCGGTCGCGCAGCCGCGAGGCAGCCGCCGCGGACGCCGCGGATGCCGGGTTCGGCGATTCGTATTTTTTCTACTTCACCTTCGGCACGTCGGGACTTTGAGCGATGCGAGAAACGGGGAGGACGCGCCCGGCAGAAAACCTCGGGGCAGCCTTTCTGGCCCATCGCCGGCGGCTCGGAAAAGCCGCGTTACGGCTTGTCTTTCTCACCGGGCTGGCACTGGCAGTCGCCGCCGCCGGGGCGTGGTGGATGGCGGTCGGCGGGCGGCCCGACGTGGAGGACGCCGTGGCCGCGCCGCGCCTTCCGCGGATCAACCCCGATTACTCGCAGGTCGTCTTGCCGCCGAACATCGCGCCTTTGAATTTCGCCATCCGTGAGCCGGGCCGGCGGTTCTTCGTCCGCATCCGTTCGGAAATCGGCGAACCGATCGAAATCGTCAGTCGCTCTCCGGAAATCGCCATTCCAAGGCCGCGTTGGCGGGCCATGCTGGAGGCCAACCGCGGCAAGCCGTTGCACTGGGACATCCATGCCGAGGTCGATGGCCGCTGGAATCGCTACCAGAGCATCGTCAACGAAATCGCCGACGACGCCATCGATCCCTACCTCGTCTATCGCCTCGTCGGTCCGATCCACAACCGTTGGCGCCAGACGGCGATTCACCAGCGCGATCTGACCGGCTTTCGGACCTCGGTCGTGCTGGACGGGCAGTCGCTCGATCGGGGCTGCGTCAATTGCCACACCTTTCCCGGAAACGACCCCCGCCGGATGCTCGTTGGCGTCCGGAGCCGTACGCTGGGCCACGGCACGCTTCTAAGCGATGGAACGGCGGCGGAGAAACTCGCCACGCCGTTCGGATACACGGCCTGGCACCCCAGCGGCCGGGTGGCGGTCTACAGCGTCAACAAGGTCCGCCAGTTCTTCCACGCGGCGGGTCCCGAGGTCCGCGACGTGGTCGATGTGGACGCGGGACTGGCCTATTGCCGCATCGACGAGCGGGAATCGAAGCGCGTGCCCCGCGGCGCGGACGAGGATCGGCTGGCGACCTACCCGGCGTGGTCGCCCGACGGTCGGTGGCTCTATTATTGCAGCGCGCCGTTCCTTTGGAGCGACCGCAAGGCCTGGCCCCCCGAGCGATACGCCGAGGTCAAGTACAGTTTGATGCGCGTCGCCTACGATGTCGAGGCGGACCGGTGGGGCGAGCCGGAGGTGTTCCTTTCGGCCGAGAAGACCGGCCTGAGCATTCTCATGCCGCGAATCTCGCCGGACGGCGCGTTCCTTGTGTTCTGCATGTGCCGGTACGGGTGTTTTCCGGCCTATCAGCCGACCAGCGACCTGTACCTGATGAATCTTGCCGACCGCTCTTACCGCAAACTGGAAATCAACAGCGAATTCTCCGAGGCTTACCACTCCTGGTCGAGCAACTCGCGGTGGATCGCCTTCAGCAGCAAGCGGCAGGGGGGATTCTTCACGCGGTGCTACCTGAGCTATGTGGACAAGACCGGACGGGCGCACAAGCCGTTCGTGGTCCCGCAACAAGACCCCGCATTCTACGACGGGCTGGTCAAGAACCTTTGCGTGCCCGAGCTGGTCACCGGGCCGGTGCGCGCGCCGGAGTCGGTCCTCGCCCGAGCCGCCCGATCGCCCGGCGCCGGCGACGCCCATGGGGGCGCGGGCCCGCGCGGCGAGGCCCTCGAGCCTTGGCAACAGGCCGGCCGTTGACGGCGCGTTCCGGGGCTTCCTCGCCGCGACGCGCCGCCGGGCGGCGCAGGCGATGGTCAGCCCGTGAACCGGCGCGCGATGAGGCTGATGTTTTGACCGCCAAAGCCGAAGCTGTTGGAGAGGACCACGTCGCAGCGTTGCGGCCGGGCCACGTTGGGGACGTAGTCGAGATCGCACTCCGGATCGGGGAATTCGTAGTTGATCGTCGGCGGCAGCACGTTGTCGCGCATGGCCAGCAGGCAGATGATCAACTCGCTTGCCCCGGCCGCCGCGATCAAATGCCCCATCATGCTCTTCGTGCTTGACATGGGGATGCGGTAGGCCTCCTCGCCGAACACCGCCTTGGAGGCGATCGTCTCCACCCGGTCGTTGACCTGGGTGCTCGTTCCGTGGGCGTTGATGTAGTCGACGCGGTCCACGCCGGCGTCCTTCAAGGCCATGCGCATGCAGGCGATGGCGCCGCGGCCCTCGGGATGCGTGTCCGTGATGCGGAAGGCGTCGGCCGTGGACCCGTATCCGACGATCTCCCCGAGGATCCTCGCGCCGCGGGCCTTGGCGTGCTCGAGCGCCTCGAGGACCACCATGGCCGAGCCCTCGCCGAGCACGAAGCCGTCGCGGAGGCGATCGAACGGCCGCGAGGCCTTTTGCGGCTCGTCGTTGCGCGTGCTCAGGGCCGTGAGGAGATTGAATCCGGTGACGCCGAAAGGATGGATCATCGAATGGGCGCCGCCGGAAAGCATCACGTCGGCTTCGTTGCGGCGGATCAACTCGGTGGCCTCGCCGATCGCCTGGCTGCTGGCCGCGCAGGCCGTCAGGCAGTTGACATTCGGCCCTTGGGCGTTGAACAAGCTGGCCAGATGCCCGGCCGGCATGTTCGGCTCCTGCTCCATCTCGGCCACGGGATTGAGGATCTCCAGTCCTTTCCGCGTGAACCTGGCGAGGTCCACGCGCGTCCCGTCGAGGGCGGCGACCATCATTTGGGTGAAGCGGTCGAAGTCCTGGCCGCCTTCGCCGCTGCCCAGGTAGACCCCGAATCGCGTCGGATCGATCCGGTTCAAGTCCAGGCCGGAATCGGCGACCGCCTTTTTCGCGGCTCCGACGGCGAACAAGGTATGACGGCCCTGATACTTCCAGCGGGCGGGATCCTCGCCGACTTCCGAGATGTCCCAGCCGCGGACTTCCGCGGAGATTCTCGTGGGGAAGCGGCTGGCGTCGAACAACGTCGTGTAGCCCACGCCCGACTCCCCGTTGAGGATGCGCTTCCAGACGGCCTCGACGTCCGCCCCCATGGGCGTCACCCAGCCCGCTCCCGTCACCACAACGCGCCGACGCATGAGGCACCCCCTCAGAAGTCCTGCAACCCCGGCGGTTCCTTCAGACGCGAGCCGTCCGCGGCGCGGCCGATGTCGTAGGCCTTCAACAGCCGCATCATGCGGAGGAAGTCGCGCGGCTCGATCAGCGTCTTGTCCTGGTGGCCGCCGTCGAGGTGGGCGAAGAAGATTTCGGCCTCCGCCTGAAGCGTTTGGCCCTTATGGCTGGTCGTGCTCACCATCGCGCCGTCGTCCCGGATCGACTCGATCGTCGCGGTGTAGGTCAAGGTGTCTCCCGCCAAAGCGGGACAATGGAACACCGCGCGGGTGATCTTGGCCAGCACGACTTTCAGGCGAAACTGGCCATACTCGCAGACCAGCAGCCCGCCCGTCTGCGCCATCCCCTCGACAATCAGGCTCGCCGGCATGACCGGGTAGCCGGGAAAGTGATCGTGGAGGTGCTCCTCGGCCAAGGAGATGTTCTTGATCGCCTTGGCCGACCGCCCGCTCTCGAACTCGATGTATCGGTCAATCCAGTACCAGCGCATGAGCTTCCTCTCACGCCGTCACATTCACCTTCGATTCGACGAAGCGGCACATGTCCGCCACGGTGAGCAGGTTGGCGAAATCCTGAACGTTGGGATTCTTGGCAAACTCGTCCAGATTGGCGAACGGCATCCGCTTCCTCAATTCCGCCAGGCCGGCCTCGGTGACGCGGCCGTCCTCGACGTAGGTCGAATTGGTCAACACGTCTTCGGGAAACAATTCGCCGCGGGGGATCTTGATGTCGAACGCTTTTTCCAAGCGGAAAACGATGTCCAAAAAGTCGATGGACTCCGCGCCGAGATCTCCGACCAGGGTCGCCTCCGGCGTGACCTCCTCCTCGTCGACCCCCAGGGCCTCGACCAGCGCGTTCTGGACCTTCTGGAAGACTTCCTCCTTCGTTGGCATCGCGATGAACCTCCAAGCCTCAGTTTGCTAACAACCCTCGTTCGGCGGACGCTTCAGGCAAAGCGCCCGCCTTGTAGTCTTTGGCGAGAACAACGTGGCGGCGTTTCCCCGCGCGCTAGTAGCCCCCCAGGCCGAATCCGCCGTCGACCCGCAGCACCTGCCCCGTCACGTACGACGCCTCGTCGCTGGCAAAAAAGACCACCACGTTGGCCACCTCTTCCGGCGTTCCCACCCGCCGCATGGGAATGATGTCCTTCACGCGGTCGCCAATCAGGCCGCGGACGGCCTTGCTCAAATCGGTGTCGATCAGGCCGGGAGCCAAGGCGTTGACGCGCACGTTGCGGGGAGCGAATTCCTTGGCCATGGCGCGGGTAAGCCCCTCCACGCCTCCCTTGCTCGCGGCATAGTTGACCTGCCCTCGCGAAGGGAACTCCGCCGCCGTGCTGGAAAGATTGATGATGCTCCCTTGGCGGCGGTAGCTCATGTGCTGCGCGACCGCGCGGCAATAGTTGTAGGTGCCGAAGAGATTGATCTCGAGCACGTCGCGCCATTGATCGGGCGTCATCGCGCCCATCAACCCGTCGCGCACGATGCCCGCCGAATTGACCAGGATATCGACCTTGCCGCGTTGCTCCACGAGTTCATCGGCGATCTGGCGGGCCCGGTCGCCGTCGCGCACGTCGGCCTGGACCGCGCGGACCGTCCGCCCCTGGGCGGCCATTTCCGCGAGCCAGGCTTCCGTCGCCTCTTGAATGACCACGTCGATCAAAACGACCTCGGCTCCCTCCGAGGCCAGTCGCGTCACCACGGCGCGGCCGATGCCTCGACTTCCCCCGGTCACGATGGCGATCTTGTCCTTGAACCGCATCAAGCTACGTCTCCCACTGCGTCTCCGCGTTACGAATCGTCCAGGCCGACTCGGGCTCGTTTCGACCGAAGGGCAAGCCTCGCAGCCCGTCCCAAGCGGCCCCCGACCCCGGCTGGACTGCCCTTGCTTCTCGACAAACTACGTTGCCGCCGCCGAACCGGCGCTTTGGGTCAGCAAGCCAAACATCGTCCGCATCTGCCGCTTCAACAAGGCGTCGGTCATCGCGTGCTCCGGCTGGTTTTCCTCCAAGTTGTACCGCTCGAGGACCAACCGCCCCTGCACCGTCAATCGCCCGTCGACCATCCCTTTCGCCTTGACGGTCGTCTCCCGATCGGTTTGGCCGATGATCTCGACGGTCACGCGCAAGGTGTGGCCGGGCTCGACAAATTGACCGTATTTCACTCCGCGGGCTTCCTTGAGAAGCACGATGCTGTGCGCGAAGTCCTCGCTGGCCCGGATCAGCCATGCCGCGGCCTGAGTCATCGCCTCCAGCATCAACACCCCGGGCATCACGGGGAAACCGGGAAAGTGATCTCCCAGGTATTCCTCGGCCATGGTCAAGCACTTGACGGTCTCGATGCTGACGCCCGGTTCCAAGCGTTCGATTCGATCGACTAGGGAAAACCGCATGGTTGGCAACGAAGAGTCGGCTTGCGTAAACTGGGCTTGCCCTAAGCAACGTAAACGGCAAAGTATAACGAACCTAATCGCGATCCACAATCGAGAATCGACGCCAGCCACCAATTGCCTTCCCGTTCGCTGGCTGGAGGTGCCCCCTCCCGCCCGGCCATCCCCTTCTGGACGGAAAGCAAAAAACAGAATCAATCAGCCTTCCGAACGGATGTCGAGCCGATGGTCTAAACCACAATCATAATGGGTTCAAGACCATCCATTAGATGCATTCGGTGCAAAGCTGAACCCACTTGCCCCCAAGAAGAGCGGCTCAAGCGCAAATTACTGGGGGCAATCCCCAAATCGAGCGGTATATTGCGGCTCGCAGTTCGCTAATCACATCCAGTTGCCCTGGTTAGTCTGACCATTTCGGCGGCATTACCGCACCCTGTCATGGGTATTCTTCGTGTTGGCCGCTAAGCTTATCGAGAGCGTCCGGTGATGAATTGGGGATATTCTTCGTAGCGGTCGATAGACGGGAGCACTGCGCGACGATACCCACTGTTGTGGGTGGTTTCGTCGAGCGGTTTGGCGCTTTTCTAGATTTCAAAAACGCCACCTTGGCAGTCCTGAACCTGAACGTTTGGAACGTGTCTCTCGTATGGACAGGAGAAGGACATTTCAAGGCCGCGGACGGCGCGGGGGTTTTTCGCGGCGGTTCCGGCGGTGGGAAGCAGGGGGTGCACGATGGAGAGCGGCCAACCTCAAGAGGACTTCGGTGATTTTGGGGGCCGCGAAGGCAAGCGGCCCAAGCTTCTGGTCAGGCGAACCGCGTATCGGCAATTCAGTCGTTGGATGGACGAGCAACTGGCCGAGCTAGTCCGTCGTTGGGCCCACCTTTGCACCCCTCATTCCCGCCGCATCGCGCGCATGAGAAAACCGAAGAACAAGGCCCGTTAGCGTTGCCGCTCCCGGTTGAGAAGCTTGGCCAATTTCGATCCGCGGATGCCTCCTTCCTGCCCGCGCCGCGCACGTGCCCGGATTCCGCAACTTGGCAACCGTTTCCCGGGGACGGTCGCGATTCGCGCGGCGAAGTCCGCGAACGTGAGAGTGTCCCCTTTGCCTGGGTGGGAATAGCCGCTTTTCTTCCGATCCGGACTGGCCCCAAGAATCGGCCGGCCCTGGCCTGTGAACGGTTACGCATCTTGTCAATGCGGCATGATGCTTGAAGCCGTTTGAAGCGGCGTGGGCTCGGCCGGATGGGGAAAGGCTCGAAGGTCGGCCAGGTGCTGAAGCAGGATCCTCCGCACCTCGAGGACCGCTAACGGGTGCGCATGGACCGAAGAATGGTCCGCCGGGACGATCAGTTCGCTTTCCACGTCGTCCATGTGCGCGCTTTCGTAGCTGACGACACCGTCGCCGCTGGCCAACTTGCCGACGAACCCATGCCGGGGCATCATCCCAATGATGTTGTGATAGGTCACCCAGGGGGGCTTGGGGCAAGAGACGAGCACGGGAAAGATCGGCGTCTTGGGCGACAGGGCATCGATGCTGGTGGTGATTCGCAGGAGGGAGTTCTCGCCGAAAAAGTCCTTGTTCTCGCGAAAGAGCGTCTCTTGGCTCTGGATAAGCATGGCAGGCAGGCGGATCAGCTTGGCGGCCAGCCATTGGGTGGTCTGGTTCGAGAAATTGCTGCCGCGATGCGGCGTGCCGATCGTCACCACCCGCCGGATCGACGGATTGGGTTGGAAGAAAAAACAGTTTCGGAGGCGTTCCAGCACGTCGGGCGAGGCCTTGACCTCCTCGAACGGCCTGTCGCTCACCGCCTTCCAGAATCGATCGTCGCTGGAGACCGTCTGCAATCGCGACACCAGCCCGCCCATGCTGTGCCCGATCAGCACCATCTGGTCCAAGGCGGGCTGGGAACGTTGCGGGTCGAGCACTTGCCGCACGTCGGCCAGGTCCCGCCTCAACATGGCCGCGCTGATCCAAAACGGCTGCGCCGTGGGGTAGAGATAGAACCAGAATTGATAGTGGTCGCGGATCTCCGGGATGCTTCGCAAGTCGTTGAACATGGCCATCCAGGTCATGGGACTTGACCATAGCCCATGGACCATCAGCACCGGGATCTTGCCCGGTTCGTAAGGTTGGACCATGTACAGGCCCATCAACGGCCTCGCGCCGTTGGCCTTGGCCAGGAGCGTCTCGGGTCGGAGGAGGCCGGCGGTCGCCACGTCGAACGCCGGATTCGAGAGGAAGTAGGCCAGCGGCGTGGTGAAATCGCTTTCCAGCGGGACGCGAAGGCCGCCCACGGCGACGTCGCTCACCGCGAGCGTGTCGTAGAGTTCCAGGACCCCTCGGCGGCGCGACGCCCCGCTCGACGCCAGTTCCCAACGCTGTGCGTCGACGGCGGGCCGAAGGAAGGCGGTCACGGGAAAGCTCAAGTCTTTCGGGTAATAGGTGGCGGCGGGCGGTTCATTGGGGTCGCCCTCGCGCGAGGGCCGCACGGCGATCAGCGGCACGCCGAGCCCGTAGGTGTGGTAGTGGTTCTTCAGCCCGTGAATCTCATAGTCCGACACGAACTCGAACCGCCCGAAATCCTCCCGACGCCAGTTGCCGGGCTGGACCTCGCAGATGATGTCCCAGGCGCCCCCGGCGGTTCGGATGGAAACGGTGTGGCCGGGCAGAAGGTTCTGGTCTCGTCGCACGATGCGGAGGCCCGCCTCGAGGGCCGCGTTGTAAAGATCGCAGGCGCCTCGAAAATTGGGATCGTAGGGGTTGCGGGTGTTCCGGAAACGCTCGTCGAACAGGTACTGGTACGCGTTGAGCACCGTCGCGCCATAGAAGTTCATCGCCAACTGCGGCTGCGATTTTTCCACCCGCTTGGCCTGAAGATAACTCAGTTCAGCGATGGCGTGCAGTTTGTCGGCCGAGGGTTCCCGCTCAAGGATGGCCTGAACCTTTTGCAGGAGGGCCTGGGGGTCGCCTTTCCAGTCCTGGGTCAAGTCGTAGACGCGGAGAAACTGAACGGTGCGGTCGCTCGGTTTGGGCCCGCCCCAACCGGTCAGTTGCAAGGGCCCCCCGAGCGGATTGTGCGGCGTCTGCCGCAGGGAGACCATTCGCGAGGCGCAACCGCCGTGGACCGCCAGGGCAATGGCCGCGATCGCCGCCCAGGCGGCAAGCCGCGGGCGCGAGGCAGTCACGTGGAAACGCATCCGACATCCCAGCATGGCGACCTGGCAAAGCGTCTTCGGCAACGCCTCTAGCGCCTCGACCGGAAAAGGCTCACCCTCGTGGCGCACGAACCCAAGAATTGGGGGTGGAGAATACGGGAGGAACGGCAAGGGGGTCAACGTCATTTCGGGGGAAATGGCAAATTACTGACGTTGACTGGTTTTCGCCGCCGGTTATAATCCGCCCCCAATCGGCGTAAAGAAGCCGCCAAACAGCCGTTTGTTTTGCCCGATCTGCCTAAACCTGATTCGCGCACCAACCGATATAAGCTCCGGATAGGGCAAAGTCTGCCGGATCGTTCGTGTTTGGCAGATGGCGCCTGAGCAGGCATCGGGTTGACCCTCGCCGCTTTGGGCGGGCGAATCGCCGATCCACGTCGACCGATCACGGTCCTCAAGGATGAGGACGCAATCCATTTCACTTCGACAAGGAGGTCGCAGGGCTGTTCGTTCCGCCCTTCTCAGTGTCGAGTTTCCCAAAGGAAGCTTTTGCCATGGGGATCCACCGCGCGCGTTTCGTGTTTGCTGCGATCGCACTGGCTGGACTGGCCGGCTGCCAATCCGGCGGCAGCAACAATCTAGCGTTTTGGAAATCGAACCCGCTGAGCAGCAAGACTGCCGCCGCCACCTCGAAGCCTCAGTATCCGCCCAAGCCGTCCACCCAAGTCGCCAACCCCGCCGATGCCAAGACTTCGGCGGCCAGCGGACTTGCGGCGCAGTCGACGAATAAGAACTCCACGAATTTTCCCGGCGCCGCGACGAGTTTTACCGCGCCGGCCAACCCGCCGGCGGGGACCGCCGCGTCCCCGGGGGCGTCCCTGGCTTCCCAACGCGGGTCGCCGGTAGCAACAGCCAACGCGGTGGATCCGGTGGTCAGCCCGCAACGAGGCTACTACTCCTCGCCGTCCGCGGCCACTGCCAAGCCGGCCAATGGGGCCTCGTCCAAGGGACTTGGCACGTCTCCTTCTCCTGCATCTGAGGCGACCGCCGGACGCAGCGCCGCCCCGCCCGCCTCGGGCTTCCGCTCCGGCGCGAAGGACTACACGTCGGCGCCGATGGACTACACCGGCTCGTCCACGGCGGGCAGCCCGACCGCCGGCGGCGCGACGATCCCCCGCTTCGGCGCGGCGGCGGACCGAAACGCCCCGTTCGCCGGTCCCAGCGCGCCGGCCTACGAGCCGTTGGCAACCGCTAGCCGCGCGAGTCCGGGCTCCAACCCGATCGGATCGAGCTACAACGCCGGTCCTTCGTCCTATGGAGCCGCGACTTCGGGCGCGGTCGCCTCCGGCGCCCGAAACGGTCCGACCGATCCGTTCCAAGCGGGCAACCGCGCGTCGCCTTACGCTTCGGCTGCCAGCGCGCCAGAACGAGGGTATTCCTCATCGGCTGCGCCGACCACGGCCAACGCCAGCGGGATGGATCGCAATGCCACGGCCTACGCCAATCCGTTTGCGGCACAACAAGCGTCGCCAACGAGCAGCCCGGGCTACGACCGCCCGGCGCAGCCAAATTACCGCGACTATCCGTCCACGGATCCGTCGGCGTCGCGGATGAGCAATTCGTATCCTTCGACGACCGGGAATTCTGCCCCTGGCACCGGTCGCCCCGCTTCCCCGACGAGCGATTTCCGCTCGCCTACCAACTCCGGTGCGCCGGCCGGCGACTACCGGCCGGGCAACACAGGCTATCAACCGCCGGCAAGCGATTACCGTCCTGGCGATACCGGCTATCGCCCGCCGGCCGCCTCGCCATACGGCGGGCCCAACAATGCGACGCGGCCCGCCGACGATCCTCCGCCGTTCCGGCCGGGAAGCACCTCGGACTACGTCCCGAGGTCGACCAGTGCAGGGCCGTCGGCCAACACGGCTGCGCGGGATCCATTTGCTCCGCGGAGCGACAACGGGGTTCAGCCCACCGGATACACTGCCGGCGGGCCGGACTACCGGCGATAGCACGTCGCGCGTCGCGCCGCCACGTGTCCCGGTTTTCGCCGGGAATCCAACGGCACACGGTCTGACACGCAGCGCCTTGGCGGCAGGAAAGCGCCCTTCTCGCCTGCGCAAACGGGAACGGTTGGGCCGATTCGACGCGCGTCACAACGGCGCCGCGATGCGCCGAATCAAGATCGTCGCATAGGCCCCCCGGGGCAACTCAAACCGTAGCACGAGCTTCTTGCGCTGGCCATGCAGCTCGTCCGCCTCCACGTGGCAATCCGGTTGGGTGGGAAAGACGAACGCCCGGCGGGCGCCTTTGGAGAAAAAGCTGTCTCGCGGGTATTTGACGCGCAGTTGCCTGACGGCCAGCCCGAGCGTGCTGGCCGCCCGCTCGGCGATCTCCAACCACGGTCCCAGCGTATTGCGGTTCCGCGCGCACGGAAGCGGCACGTCGAGGGCCGCAAACCGTTCGCGTTCCCCGGCTTCCAGCCGGAGGGGAAACGGCAGGGATTGCCCCGCCACCGGGATCTCCAGGCGGCGTTCGTCCGGCAATCGTTCGCGGAGCGTTTGCGCCAGCATCAGGTTCCAAAGGTGGCTTTGCATCGCGGCCAGATAGAGGCTGCGGAGGTCCGCTGGCACGCGTGCGATCGCTCCCCGAAAATCGCCAGGCCTGGCCGCCAGATGCGCGAAAACGCCCTGCCATCGGCAACGCCGCAGCTCGCCGGCCAACCGCTCCCATGCGCCCCAATGCTCGCGGATCATTGTGCGCTCACGACGTTCGCCGGCGGATCCGCGAGGAAGGGGTTCGGCGAGAATCAGCCATAGCGCTTGCTGGTAATCGCCGAGGCACCAGGGCCGGGCAATAAAATCGCCCGACTCGCCCATCGAGCCGAAGCGCTGTTCGTCGAAATAGTTGGGCGCGCCGTCGCGGGCAGCTTGGAGAAACGCTTGCGCGGCGGCCGCGGCCTCCTTGTCCGACAGGTCGCGCAGAGCAATTCGAAAGGCGTTCGAGGCGATGTCTTTCGCACCGAACGGCCGGGAACATTGGCCGAGATATGTCAGCTCGAGATTGGTTTGCACGAGGTTCCGCCGCGGCCCGCCTCGGATCGTCACGTGCTGCGACGTGACGGCATGGCGGTCCTTGAGCCCCCCCAACGCAATCCGATCGCGCGCAACGCGCCATCGTTGAACCACGGCCTCGACGGCTTCGGGCGTTCCCAGTCCCCGCTTGGTCAGGCGATACAATGCGAACGGCCCGCCATCGGGAACCAACGCGGTGCGTTCCTCGACGCGGAAATCCTCGGGCTGACACTTGACCTTCATTTGGGCTGTCCGAAGGGGGGCGTGGCGACCTATGATACGGGTTTACGCCAGGAGCGTTGCGAGCCGGAGGCGAAACGATGAACCTGCCGAACACATTATACCTGCCGGAGCTGCGGGAAATGCTCGCCGAAGGCAATGCGGCCGAGCTGCGGGAGTTTTGCGCGGCCTTGCACCCCGCCAGCACGGCGGACTTCATGGAGGGGCTCACCGCCGAAGAGGCGTGGCGCGTCTTGCAATTCGCCGAGATGCCCACCCGCGTCCAGATTTTCGGCTATTTCCCCAGGGAAAAACAGATCGAAATCCTCAAACTCGGCGATCGCGCCGAGATCGCGCAATTCATCGGCCATTTGCCGCCGGACGATCGCGTCGATTTGCTCAACGACGTGGACGCCGATCTGGTCGCCCAATGGCTCCCCTTGATGCCCGCCGCCGAACGGCGCGACATCCTGCGCTTGCGGGCCTTTCCCGAGAACACCGCCGGGGCGATGATGACCACCGAATTCGCCCGGCTGAGCGAGAACCTCACCGTGCGCGAGGCCCTGGAGGAACTCGGCCGCCAGGCGGGAGAACTGGAGACCATCTACTACATCTACATCCTGGACGACGAAGGCCATCTCCGCGGGCTGGTCTCGGCGCGGCAACTGGTTTCGGCCATGGGCAAGCCGGACACGCGCATCGGCGACCTGATGGAGGAAAACATCGTCACCGTCAACGTGGACGACGACCAGGAAGTCGTCGCGCAAAAAGTGGCCCGGTACGACTTGCTCGCCATCCCCGTGGTCGATCAGGCCCGCCACATGCTCGGCATCATCACCCACGACGACGTGATTGACGTGGTGGTCGAGGAAGCGAGCGAAGACGCCTACAAAATGGGCGGCATGATGCCCATCGAGGAAAGCTATCTGGAAACGGCGTTCGTGACGATTTGGCGGAAGCGGGCCGGATGGCTCTCGATGCTGTTCGTGGCCGAACTGTTCACCTTCACCGCGCTGGCCAGCTTCGAGGAGGCGATTCAAAAAGTGATCGCCTTGAGCCTGTTCGTGCCCCTGTGCATCTCGACGGGCGGCAACTCCGGCTCGCAAGCCGCGACGTTGATCACGCGGGCCATCGCCTTGGGACAGATCACCGTGCGAGACTGGTTCCGCGTGTTGCGCCATGAGTTGCTCATGGGGCTCGCGCTGGGCGCCACCCTGGGAACGATCGGATTCGTCCGCGCCGCGCTAACGCCGCAAAGCGTCTTGGGCGACGTCAACCATTGGACGCTGGCCTTGGTGATCGGCCAGGCCGTGGCCGTCATTTGCCTCTGGGGAACGCTGACAGGATCTTTGCTGCCGATCGCCTTCAAACGCCTCGGCTTCGACCCGGGCTTCGCCTCCAGTCCCTTTGTGGCCACCTTCGTCGATGTCACGGGCATTGTCATCTATTTTTCCATCGCCGAGGCGTACCTGTTGCGGTGACTTCAAGGCAATGGCGAACCGCTTCGATAGCTTGGCTGCCGCGAGACTCGCTTTTTGGGCGAACGAGCGGGATGCAAAGGGGCCACGGGGATATCGGTCCACCCTCGAAAGGGGGTGCAGTCTTCCGTGTCCAGCGCCCATAAGCGGCGGCCGTTTTCAGGGACTTTTCCGATTTTCGCGGCGAAGTCGGCGAAAATGGGAATGTCTTCGTTGCCGGTAAGTGGACGGGCAGATTTCGAAGCCAAACGGACCGAAGAATCCGCCGGCCCCCCGCCTGGAAACGGCTGCGCGATCTCGCAATAACGGAAGAAGATGAGGCTGCCATTAGGCCCCCTTATGATCCGAGGCGGCCGAACTCCGGGCACACGCGGCTAAGGTATAGTGTGTTGACAACCGGGAGGATAGAATACCTCGGGGCCTCTGGTGTCCCGCAATGAGGCCCGGGCCATGACACCCCTCTGGCGGACAATCCGGGAATCGCATGGACCCTCACGCCGCGATCTGGGAACACTGTCTGGAGTCCGCTCGGCTGAGCGACATCGGCTTGCGGCGGTCCAACAACCAGGATTCGGCGGCGATCATGCTCGCCAGCAGCCAGCAGAAGTGGGAGGAGCGGGGGCATCTGTTCGTGGTGGCCGATGGGATGGGGGCGCACGCCGCGGGCGAACTCGCCAGCAAGCTGGCCACCGACAGCGTCCCTTTGACCTACGCCAAGCACCTGGAGCTTCCGCCGCATGAGGCCCTGCTTTTCGCGGTCCGCGACGCGAACGCGCGAATCCATAGCCGCGGGACGGCGAACGACGATTTCCGGGGGATGGGAACGACCGTCAGCGCGCTGGCGCTATTGCCTTGCGGCGCCCTGGTGGCCCACGTCGGCGACAGCCGCGTCTACCGACTGCGGGGCACGCGCATGGAACAACTGACCTTCGACCATAGCCTGGTCTGGGAGCTTCGCGCCGCTCGCCCTGGCGCTTCCGACGACACGCCGTTCTTCATTCCCAAGAACATCATCACCCGCTCGCTCGGCCCGAATCCCCAGGTTCAGGTCGACCTGGAGGGCCCGTTGCCGATTCAAATCGGCGACACGTACTTGTTGTGCAGCGATGGTCTTTCGGGCCAGGTTTCCGACGACGAGATGGGCAAGGTGTTGTTGGCCTTGCCGCCGCGGGAAGCGGTCCAGGCGTTGGTGGACCTGGCCAATCTTCGGGGCGGTCCGGACAACATCACGGTGATCGTGGTCCGGGTGCTCGGTCCCCAGGTGGCCAAAAGCAAGAATAGCAGTCCCGCTTCCAAGCCGCCCTCGCCCCCGCGCAGGCCCGTCCATCCCGCGATCTCCAGCGCCTGCGGCGTGCTGGCCCTGGTTTCCGCCGTGTTGGCGGCCATGCAAATGCGGATCGCGGCGTTGGCGGCCCTGATCGGGGCCGTCCTCGCCGGGGCGATCGCGATGGTTCAAAAGTTCAGCAGGGCGGAATCTTTCCGCTGGCCGCAACGTCCCCTCGGTCGCGCGCCCTACGCCGCCTGTGACTGCGTGCCGGACGCCGGCTTCGCGGCCCGGCTGGCCGACTTGGACCGGCAGCTTCGCGAGGCCGCGGCCAACGCGCATTGGAAGATCGACTGGGAGGCGTTCTGCAAACACGAAAGCGCGGCCGCCGCGGCCGCGTGCGCGGGCAATCACCTCGAGGCCGTGCGCGAGTATTGCCGCGCAATCAGTTGCATGATGGAACAGCTCCGACATCAATCCGAACTGAGCAGGGGAGGACGTTTCTGATGAGCGTGGGTCCCACCTCAGGACTGGCCGGAAGCGTGGCTGCCACCGCCCTGGCGCAAACGACCGGCCCCGAATCCGATCGGGCACAACAGGCCGCCGGGAATCAAGAGCGGCGGGTTCGCAATGAACAACGGGCCGAGAGCGCCGCGGGGATCGGCGAGGCCGACGGCGACGATCATCAGACCGACGAGCGCGACGCCGATGGTCGGCTGCCGTGGGAATTCCGCCAGCGCGAACCCGACCCGGGCCAGCCGCCCCCTGGCCCGCCCCAAAGCAAGGACGCCTCGCGCCAGTCCGGTAATCTCCTCGATCTAACCGGCTGAGGGCCGGCGGAGAGCCAACATCGAGGCGGTCGAGGAGGCCGGAGGAAAGCCCGTCTCGCGCCCCTCGTGGAAGGGTCAATGTAACCGTGCACGGGGACTGTCCCGATTTTCGCGGCGAAGTCCGCGAAAATGGGACTATCCCCCTGGCCGGTAAGGGATAGGGACATTTTGCGGCGCGAAGCGGCCCGAAAAACGCGCGAGTCCCCGGCCTGTGAACGGTTACGGGTCAATAGTTCGGGTTGCACAGATCGATCGGCATCCGGCCCTCGCCGACGGGCATGGCCCAGAGCTGCTCGGGATTGGTGAACGGGCGGTTGATCTGCACGTTTCCCAGGCTGACGCGCAGCGCCGTGCGTTGCGGCGGCAGGCGGATGTCGATGACCGTGGGCATCGACAAGCCGGAGAGCGGGTCGCGACGATGCTGGCTGGCGATCGCGCTGGCCATCAGTTGGTTGCGGCTGTCGAAGACGTGCTGTTCGAGCACCAAGGCGTGTACCCGATCCAGCACCGTGATCTTGGTCGACGAACCATCCGCCCCGGGGCGGAGCGTGCGAATCTCCAACCGGCCGTCTTGTCGCGCGTAAGGGCCTTGGTGCGATAGGGTGGGATCGATCTCCGCCACGCCGAGGGCCTCCATGAGCCAATAGGGATCGACCAGAAGCGATTGGCGGGCAGGGCTGGAGGCGAACTGCGCATGGCGGCAGAAGTAGACGGCGGGCGGCTGGCCTCGACGGGCCCAGAACCAGAACAACTCGTCGTTGCTCCCCAAGTCCAGCTCCTCCCCGAGAATCCCCGTGCCCGCCCGCACGCGAAGACGCAGCGGCCGCTCGAACGCCACGGTGGCTTGAAGCGTGGGAAATCCCGCTCCGCTGATCGACGCTTGGGGGGCCCAAAACGTGCGAATCTGGGAGCAATTGCCATTGACCGCCTGAATCACCTGGTCCAGCGTGGGCGTGGGCGGCAAAGCCGGGGGGAGATTGGCAAAATCGTCGATCGGCCGGCGCATGGAAGGACAGCTCGCCCCGCTCAGGCTCATCAGCCCGGCCAGACACGTCAGGAGCACGGCCGTCCGATAGGTTCTCATGCGTCGGTGCGGAGCGCCCTGGGCGCCAAGGCTTCCCTGAGACCAGGGAGACATTGCCTGGGAAGGGGCCTCGGCCGGAGGCAACTGTTTTCCGTCAATACCACCGGTTCTTCTTGTCAGGTTTCACGACCCTTGGGCGAAAAGAAGAGAAGCGAGTTCCTGTTGAATCTCTTGGATCCGCGCCGCGGCGGGCATCACAACCGGCACGTGGTAGGTGGCCTCCCGGCGCGGGCAGTACAGCACGAGCGTTTCGCAACCCTCGGGCCCCTTGATCTCTTCCTCCAAACGCATCACGCGGCGACGGACCAAGAGCAACGCAAGCACATACCGCATGTCCTGGCGCGCGGGCTGGTTCTCCAGTTGGTCGAACAACTGGAGCATCACCTCGTTGGGCGCCCAATGCACGCGCTTGGCATCCGGGCGCGGGACTTGGGACCTCCACCATCCGAGGGATCCGTCAGGAGGTCCCTTCCAAGCCTCCACCGAATAATCACGGCGCGTCAACTTGCCGCTGTCGGCAAACAGTACGGAATAGAACCCCTCGCCCGGCTGGAGTTCCCGATCCGTTGTCGCGCAACGGCGAGTGCTTCGTGGGATCTCGTAGTCCATCGACTGATTTCGGCCGGGGCCGCCAACGGGTCCAACGTTAACCCCCTACCTCTTGCCCAAATTGGTCCGAGAGAGTACCCGAAATGCCGATTTCACTCAATACGCAGGTGAAAAAACGATGCGACGTGCCTTCCGGGCCAATACGGATCCGCACGCACCCGAGGCAGCGCGGGCAACGCCCCTCGTAAGCCGTCCCTGCCCGATTGATGTAAATCCTTTGGTAGACGTTACAACAAGCAAAATGCACGCCCAAAAAGCGGACACTGCGGGAGCCCGAAGGCGGCGGCCAGGACTCAAAGGGTTGGTCCGATAGATCGAGATTCTCCCCGGCCATTGGCAATAACCTCACACCCCAGTTTTTGTGCGGCACTCTGTCGCGGGGCATCCGATCCAATATTGGGGGCCGCCAACCATCGCTCCGCGCGACCGAAATCCCGGTGATTCGAGCGCCGTCGAGCAATTGCCCCCATTACGATAGCACGTTGGCAGGCCGCGAGCCGAACGCCTTGACGGATCCGTCCGGTCGTGAATAGACTTCGACTGAACTTCGATGAGTTCCCAAACAGTTTTCACGGATTGCGCAAAGTTCGATCGACGGATTTGGATCCCTCGCTTCGAGGGTTCGCTGAATGCCTTCAGTTGGGTTTTCGCGGTGGACGGGAAGTTCGCCAATCTGGACAGACCCCTCTAATGATTAGGTATCGCTTCACTATTTATTGGGGCTTCATGCGAAAGGTATTTCTGCTCGCGGAGGGAAAAGGTTAGAATCGGGATTCCAGTCGAGGACGAGCAGTCTTGGAGCCGGTGGTAATGGGGTTTACGACAAGCGGTCGCCGGAGCGGTCCGACGAGGGCGTGGTTGGTGTTGCCCGGGCCGACCAAGGGTCGGCAGTCGGCTGGTCTGTAGTCTGATTCCCGGCGTTTTCGCCGCGCACACCCCTTATCCGAGCATTGCCCATGACGGCGCCCCCCACCAGTTCCAGACGCATTGTGATTTTCGACACCACGCTCCGCGACGGCGAGCAATCGCCGGGGGCGAGCATGAACCTCCAGGAAAAACTGGAGATCGCCCAGGCCCTTGCCCATCTCGGAGTGGACATCATCGAGGCGGGTTTCCCCATCGCCTCCCCCGGCGACTTTGAGGCGGTCCGGCAGATTTCCCAGACGATTCGGGGACCGGTAATCTGCGGGTTGGCCCGCTGCCGCGACGAGGACATCGACCGGGCCTGGGAGGCCCTTCGGCACGCCGAACGCCCGCGCATCCACGTCTTCCTGGCCACCAGCGCGATTCACCGCGAGTACAAGCTCAAGATGACCAAGGAAGACATCGTGCGCCAGGCCGTGGCGAGCGTGAAGCGGGCCGTGGGCTACTGCCCCGACGTGGAGTTCTCGCCCGAGGACGCCGCGCGCACCGAGGTCGATTTCCTCTGCGAGGTGGTCGAAGCCGCGATCGCCGCCGGGGCGACCACGGTGAACATTCCGGACACGGTCGGCTATGCCACGCCGGCCCACATGGGCAACTTGATCCGCGTGCTCCGCGATCGCGTTCCGAACATCGACCGGGCGGTGATCAGCGTCCATTGCCACAACGACCTGGGATTGGCCGTGGCCAACAGCCTGGCCGCGGTTGAAAACGGGGCGGGCCAGGTGGAATGCACGATCAACGGGATCGGAGAGCGGGCGGGGAATTGCTCGCTGGAGGAAATCGTCATGGCCCTCCGCGTGCGCCACGACTATTACCGCGCCAGCACCGGCGTCGTGACCCAACGGATCGTGCCCACCAGCCGACTCGTGGCGGGGATTACCGGGATCAGCGTCCAGCGGAACAAGGCCATCGTCGGCCAGAACGCCTTTGCCCACGAGGCCGGCATCCACCAGGACGGCATTCTCAAGCAACCGCTCACCTACGAGATCATGCGGCCCGAGGACGTGGGCCTGACCAAGAGCGACCTGGTGCTTGGCAAACACAGCGGTCGGGCCGCGCTGGGCGACCGCGCCAAGGCCCTGGGCTACAACCTCACCGGGGACCAATTGAACCAGGTCTTCGAGCAATTCAAACTGCTGGCGGACAAAAAGAAAGAGATCTATGACGCCGACATCGCGATCCTCATCGACCAGCAACTCCACGTCGCCTCTGAATTGTTCAACCTCGACCGCTACGAATTGAGCCTGGCCACCGGCAAGACGCCGGAGGTGAAACTCACCCTCCGCCGCGGCGAGGAGAAGCTCACCACGCAAGTGGCCGCCGGCGACGGGCCCATCGACGCGATCTTCCTCGCCATCGAGCAATTGACCGGCATTTCCGCCACATGCAACGACTTTCGCGTCCACAGCGTCACCGTCGGCAAGGACGCCTTGGGCGAGGTCGTGGTCCAGTTGGAGCATCGCGGTCAGCTTTATCGGGGGCGCGGCGTTTCGACCGACAGCGTGGAAGCCAGCGCCAAGGCCTTCCTCAGCGCGATCAACCGCATCGCCGCCGCCAAGGGCCTGCCTTAAAGCCGGCTTTCCGGCCCGGTGCAAGGGCATCTACCCCACCGGTCCAGCGGCCCAAACGGCCGCAATCCGCTGTACTGTTTGGAACGGGCGATTCGGGCGCCAACCGCGATCCGGCGATCGGATCCCGCCAGCGGCGCCCCATTTCCCTACTCGATGACCACTTCGTCGGTGGGGTCGAACTTGGGGAAGACGATGTTCAGGATCGTCATGCGCGAGACCGCGCGATGGACCACGTTGGGGGGAATGAGCACGCACATGCCTGGCCGGACGGGCACGCGCTGGCCGTCGAGTTCCAGGGCCGCATCCTCATCGCAGTCCAGGATGTAGTAAGTCTCGGTCAAACGCCGGTGGAAGTGGGGCTTGGCCGCCGCGCTGATCTGGGTGCGATGAATCGTTCCCGGAAACTCGGCGGCCTCGATCAGTGCCCGCTGCGAGGTCCCGCAAGGACAAGAGACCGCCGGAATGCGGTCGAAATCCACAACGATCCAAGGTCGCTCGGCCATGATTGGAAAAAGGATTGCAAGAGGAAGATTCACCACCCGACGGATGAGGCCGGCCGTTCTGGGCCGCCGATGGGCCTCCTTGCTGAAGGCGACAATCCCTTCCCCCTGTCGACGGCTGCGGGGGAACGGTTGTCCTGCGGGCAGCCGCTCCCGCGGAGTGCCGCTTTGCCGGGGAGGAGACCGAACACGGTCGCTCGTTCGGCGTTCTGTTCCGTTATCGTCGCACTGCGGCGGGCGAAATTCAAGCTGGTTTTTGGCCGGGACGATCGCTCGTGCTACGTTTGCGGCGTCTTGCCGGGGACTCCACGGGGCGTCCGGCACCGTTGACGCAGCCGGCGGCGTCCCGAGTCCAGATCCCTGGGGGACGGCCGTTGGGGACCGGAAGCGGCGGACGCACCGTTTCCTGCCCTAATTGCTTGAAGACGATCCCCCGTTGACCATCATTTCACAACGCCACGGCAGGATCGGAAGCCGATTCGCGGGCAGGACCGCCGAGGTCTTGGCGCAATGCCCCGATCGAGGAGGAAGCAGGCTCGGGTGTTGGGGAAGAAAGGGGACGGATCGCCTGGCCGGTTTTGCGGAAAACGACGGCCAAGGCAGGCCGTGCAAGGGTGTGGCGTTTCGTTCGATGACATGGATTTGACTTGGGGTAGGCTGCACGCTATTGGACCTAAGGGGGCGCGTGTGCTGCGCTATGGTCTGTGCTTGCCTCCTGCCCTCCACCATGATTTCCCGGCAATGACCCCACTGATCGTCGATTTCTTGTACGGTTCCGGCAGTGCCCTTCTTGGCGCGGGCGCAGCATGGATCTTGTTGCGGCATCGAGCCCAACGCACGGTGCAACAAATGGCGGACAGCAAAGCCCGCCACGCCGCCGAAGTGCTCGCCCGGCTGAGAGACGTAGCGGTCCGCATGGCGATCGACGTCGGCGAGCACAGCAGTCAGGTCGAGGTGATCAACGAACAATTGACGGCGTCGGCCGATCGGGAGCCGAGCAAGATCGTCGACGTGGTGACCGACCTCGTGCAAGCGAATGAGCGGATGCGGGAAAAACTGGCCACCACGGAGCACCGCCTCCGCGAACAAGCCCAACAGATCGAACTCCACGCGGCCGAGGCCCGAACCGACGCGCTGACGCTTCTGGCCAATCGCCGGGCATTCGACGACGAACTCGCCCGTCGCGTCGCCGAATTGCGTCGCCATGGCCGCGCGTTTTCGCTGCTCATGGCCGACGTGGATCACTTCAAGAGGTTCAACGACCTCCATGGACATCCGGCCGGGGACGAGGTGCTGCGAAGTCTGGCCAAGCTGCTCCGGCAGAAGATGCGGGAAATGGACCTCGTCGCCCGCTACGGCGGCGAGGAATTCGCCGTCATCCTGCCGGGCACGGACTTCCACGAGGCGTGCCAGGCGGCCCTGCGCCTCAGACAAGGCGTCGAGGAAGCTCGCTTTCGCTATGGCGGAAAGGACCTCCATGTCACGGTGAGTCTGGGAGTCGCCGAGGCCTCGGTCGACGAGAGCGAGGCGGCTCTGGTGACGCGGGCCGACACGGCCCTGTACGCCTCGAAGCAGAACGGCCGGAATTGCGTTCACGCCCACGATGGCCAAGGGATTCGACGGATCGAGCCCGTGGACCGAGAGCTTCGCGCCGCAACGCAACACGAGACGGCCGTCGAACCATCCCCGGCGGCGCCGGAGGTCCCCAAGTCCGTTCCCGCCGAGGAGCCCTCGCCGGAGTGCGAGGCGGCCCTTCGCGACGCGCGCCACGCGCTCTATGAGCTTCCCAGCCGGACCGCCTTTTGCCAACACGTGCGTGCGCGGATCGCCGAATGGAAACGGGGCGGGCCGAGGTGTTCCGTCCTGCTCGCCGCCATCGACCCCCCAGTCCACGACGATCATCGCCTGCCCCCAGGACAACGCGATGCGGCCACGCTCGCGCTGACCCAGCACTTTGTGGCGACGGTCCGCGAGATGGACACCCTCGCCTATTACGCCCCCGGCTGCGTCGCCCTGCTGCTTCCCTCGGCCGGCATCGCCGACGCGGTTCGGATCGCCGAACGGCTTCGGGAGACGTTTCCTCTCACGGCCGCTGCCTCCCCCGCGCGCCCGGCGCGACGGACGATCAGCCTCGCCGTGGCCGAGGTGGCGGAACACGACGACACGATCTCGCTGCTTCGGCGGGCGGAAATGGCCCTCGAGGCCGCGGCGCGTCGGGGCGGCGATCGAGCCTTCTACCACGACGGGGAGCGTTGCCTGCCGATTAGCGGTCTGCGGCAATGCGTCGAACCCCACGCATGACGCCCGGACGCGAAGCGCCCCGTCACCCCTGGTGGCTGGACATCCACGCCGCGATCTCGTCGCGCACCACGGGCATGGCGCCTGGGCGGCTGGCGACCAGCGCCCCCACGGCGTTGGCGAACGCGGCTTGGGCTTGAAGGCTCCAGCCGCAAAGCCGTCCCGCAATCAACGCGGCGGTGAACGCGTCCCCGGCGCCGACTGCGTCGACCACCTGGACCTTGACGCCGGCAGCGTCGATCGCCACCTCGGGATCGACCAGCAGGCAGCCGCCCTCGCCCCGCGTCACGCAGACGGTGTGAACGCCGAACCGCTCTTGAATCGCCCGGGCGAATTCCAAGTAGCTGCCGGAGCCCCCCTGCGCGCACCGGGAGCCCAAATCCAGCAAGCGGGTCAGTTCCACGGTTTCCTCGGCGTTCAGTTTCACGATGTGCGACGCCCGCAGCGAAGCCTCGACCCACTCGCGCTGGAAAAAACGCTGCCTGAGGTTGACGTCGTAGACCACGAGGCAGCCGGGCCGAACCGAGCGGATCGCCCGGGCGATCGTCGCGCGCGAGGCCGCCGACCGCTGGGCCAGGGTTCCAAAACACACGGCGGCGGCCTCGCCCAGCGCCTGCTCCAGCGAGGGTTCAAAGGCCAGATAGTCCCAAGCCACGTTTTCGTGGATGGTGAATCGGGGGTGGTCGGGACGCGAGGCGTCGACCGTCACGGTGCCCGTTGGATGATCCGGGTCGCGCTGGATCAGGGTGGTTTCCAGCCCCTGGCGGACGAGAAACTCGATCAGTTCATCGCCCAGCGGGTCGCAGCCCACTCGGGAACAAACCAGCCCCCGGCATCCCATTTGGCTGGCATGGAACGCCACGTTCGCCGGCGCCCCGCCCGGCAGACGCGCGTCGGAAAAACAGTCCCACAACAGCTCGCCCAATCCGATCACGGTGGGAAGTCGGGTCTGGGTCATGTGCGTTCCATTGTTCGACGGAAAGCGTTGCCTTGTTCCGCGGGACATCAGTTCCGCGGCGGCCGATGGGGGGGAAGGTCGTTTGCCGCCTCGGCGATGAGCCGCCAGGCCGTCTCGACATGGCGGCGTTGGGTATGGGTTTGACCGACACACATCCGCAACACCAACCGGTCGCCGAGCCTCGTGTGGCTCAGATAGATCTTTCCGGAGCCATTGACCTTGTCGAGAATCTGCTGCGTGGCCGCGTCGCCGCCGCGGTGGCGAAAACAGACCAGATTGAGCGGCGCCGGGGCCATGCGCTCAAAGCGGGGATCGGACTCCACCCAGCGGGCGAGCTCCTGGGCCAGCGCCACGTGCTCTCGGACCTTCGCTCTCAGGCCTGCCGCCCCGAACCAACGGATCACAAACCAGAGCTTTAGCGCGCGAAACCGGCGGCCCAGCGGAATCTGCCAATCGTGGTAGTCGATCACCTTGCCCGATTCCGTGGCCTTGTTCTTCAGGTATTCCGGCAAAACGCTCAAGGCGCGGATCAACGCGGCCCGGTCGCGCACGAAGAAACAATCGCAGTCGAAGTTGGTGAACATCCACTTGTGGGGATTGAAGCAGTAGCTATCGGCCCCGTCGAGGCCGTCGTGGATGAAGCGGAATTCGGGGCACAGCGCGGCCGTGCCGGCCAGGGCGGCGTCGACGTGCAGCCAGAGATCGTGTTCGCGGCAGACCGGTCCGATCTCGGCGAGTGGATCGATGGCGGTCGTGGAGGTGGTGCCAACCGTGGCGCACACGAAACAGGGCTTTCGGCCCGCCGCAAGGTCGGCCGCAATCGCCTCGCGAAGCCGGTCCGGCCTCATGCGGCATTGGTCGTCGGTTTCCACCAGTCGGAGGTTTGCGCTCCCCAGCCCGGCAATGCGAATGCCTTTTTCCACCGAGGAATGGGTGTGGGCCGTTGCGTAGGCCGTCAACGGGGCGCGGACGCCCATCTGGTTGCTTTGCCCGGACGTCGCCCGCTCCCGGGCGGCAATGATCGCGCAAAGGGTCGCCGACGAGGCGCTGTCCTGAATCACCCCCCCGCCGCGCGAATCGGACCTGAAGTGCTTGGGCAGGCCGAGCAGTTCGACCACCCAGTCGAGCACGTGGGTTTCCAGCTCGGTGCAGGCCGGACTCGTGGCCCAAAGCATCCCCTGCACGCCCAGTCCCGCGGACATCATCTCGCCCAGGATCGACGGCCCGGAATTGTTGCAAGGGAAATACCCGAAGAAGTTGGGCGACTGCCAGTGCGTCACGCCCGGCATCAGAATCTCGTTCACGTCGCGAAGGATGGCCTCGAACGGCTCGCCCTCCTCGGGAGGCCCGTCGGGCAACCGAGAGCGGATTTGCCCCGGCTCGACCGACGCCGCCACGGGGTAATTTTCCACACGCTCCATGTAGTCGGCGATCCAGTCGACCACTTCGCGTCCCCAGTGCCTGAACTCGCTGGGAGTCATCGTTCCACCTCGGCCACGCGCGGACATGTCGAACGCAACACAATCGCTCGCCTGGAGAATACAAGGCGTCGGCCGGTTTGTAAACTCAGTGCGTCCGGGTCCTACAGCGTCGACAACAGAGCGGAGTTTTCGGATCGGGAAGTCGGCGCGAAACGTCTGCTCTCCTGTGCCCCCTCGCCGACCAACGGAATCGTCCCTCGGAACGGCGGCGGTCTGTTCAACCAACACAGCCGTTGGCCTCGGCTTCTTGTTTCGTCTCTTCGGAAGGATTAGGGTAACGAGGCCGTGACCGTTCACGGGGACTGTCCCGATTTTCGCGGCGAAGTCCGCGAAAATGGGACTGTCCCCCTGGCCAGTAAGGAGACAAGCCCATCTTTCGGCGCGAAACGGCCCGAAAAACGAGCCAGTCTCCGGCCTGTGAACGGTTACGGATTAGGGTAACAAGGCCGTGAGCCTGGAGCCCGGCAAACATTCCTGAGGGAGGGACATTTCTATGAGATTCGCTCGGTCCTTGGTTGTTTCGAGCCTGTTCGTGGTCGTCCTTTTCAGCCAGGCGTCTTCGCTCCGGGCGGCCGAGGCGCAGTCCTGCTGGCCATTTTTCGTCTTCGACAACGGCCTGCGGGGGATCGCGGATCCGCCCAAACTGCTCAAGGAACTCGGCTACGCCGGGATGGGGGCGAGCGGGTTGAAGGTCGCCGGCCTGGTGAAACAGTACCAGGACGCGGGACTGAAGGTCTTCAGCACGTACGTGGCCTGCCACGTGGACAAGACCCCGGCCTACGACCCGTTGTTTCGCGACGCGGTCCGGGAGCTTCAGGGCACGGGCGTGATCCTCTGGCTGACGGTTCTTGGCGGCACGTACGGCAAGGAGGACGAGAAAGCGGCCGGCATCGTTCGCCAAATCGCCGACCTCGCTGAGCCGTGCGGCTTGCGAGTCGCGCTGTATCCCCACACGGGATTCTACGTGGCCACCACGGCCGACGCGATCCGCCTCGCCGACCGGATCGATCGCAAAAACGTTGGCGTCGCGATCAATCTGTGCCACGAATTGATGACCGATCAAGGGTTCCGGCTGGACGCCACGATTCGGGAAGCGGCCCCGCGCCTGTTCCTGGTTTCGATCAACGGCGCCGACGTGAAGCAGCCCGGCTACGGTTGGGACCGGCTGATCCAGCCGCTGGGCCGAGGCAACTTCGACGTTTGCGCGTTTCTCCAGAAGTTGAAACTCGCCGGATACCGCGGTCCGATCGGCCTGCAATCCTACGCCGTTCCAGGCGACCCCGTTCAGAATCTGAAGGACTCGATGGCCGCCTGGCGCGACTATCAGAAGCGGCTGGGCTGCGGGAGCGATTAGGGGGCGATCAGAAAACCTCCGCGCGGTGGGCGCAGGGTTTGCCGCCGAGACGAAGGGGGAATTTCCTCCGCCCAATCCCGACCGCTTGTTGGGTTGCAGTGCGACATCGCCGCCTCTAAAATGGGCCGCCTGGCGGCGGTTTGACAAACGGAGAACAAGATCATGGATTCCTTTACCTCGCGGCGGGCGTTTCTTCGTCAGTTGGGCGGCGGCGCCATGGCGGCAGCGGCGGCTAGCTGCGCGCCTGGGCTGGGCGCGGCCCCGGACGCGAAAATCCTGGGCGAATCGGGCGTGAAGACGGCCGAGCGGCCCAAGAAGGCCTGGCAGCCGGTCTCCGACCGGAAGATTCGCGTGGGGATCGCCGGCTTCGGCGTCTGCCGGTTCGGCGCGGCCTTCGGCTTCCAGGATCATCCCAATGTGACCGTGGCCGCGGTGAGCGATCTGATTCCGGAACGATGCGCTGGCTTGGCCAAGGCGTGCCGCTGCGAGAAGACCTACCCCTCGCTGGAAGAGATGGTCAAGGACGACACGCTGGAGGCCATTTTCGTGGCCACCGACGCCCCCAGCCACGCCCAACATTGCATCGAGGCGCTGAAGCACGGCAAGCACGTGGCCTGCGCCGTGCCGGCGTCGTTCGGGTCCCTGGAAGAGGCTCATCGCCTTTTCGAGGCGGTCAAAGCGAGCGGGTTGAAGTACATGATGTTCGAGACCTCGGCCTTCCACGCGGAATGCCATGCGATGCGGCAGGTTTTCCGGGCGGGGGGATTCGGCAAGCTGGTCTACTCGGAAGGCGAGTATTACCATTACGCCTCCGAGCCCATTCCGTCGTTCCGCGACTGGCGCGTCGGCGCCCCGCCGCAGTGGTATCCCACGCACTCCAACGCCTATTACGTGTGCGTCACGGGAGGCAGCTTTACCGAGATCTCGTGCATGGGCATGCCCAGCCGCGTCCGACACCTCCAACCCGAAAACAACCGCTACAAGAACCCCTTCGGCACCGAGATCGCCTTGATGCGGACGAGCGAAGGCGGCATGGCCCGCATGGCCGTGAGTTGGGACACGCCCGGCCACGAGGGGGAGATGGGGCGGGTTCGCGGGCAGCGAGGTTCAATGACCGGCATGAAGTACGTGGGCGAGGAGAAGAACTTGCCGGACCTCGATTGCCCGCCCCTGCCGCCCTCCGTCGCTCCCGGCGGCCACGGGGGCTCCCACGGCCACTTGATGAACGAATTCGTCACGGCGATCCTCGAGAACCGCACGCCCCTGGTGAACATCGCCTGGGCGCTCAACATGACGGTGGCGGGGATTGTCGCGCACCAGTCGGCGCTGAAGGACGGGATGCTGATGAAAATCCCGCAGTTTACCTGGGGGGCGTGACGCCGCGATTGCCCCTGCCGGCGACGGCCGCGGACATCCTCGACGCGGCGTCGCGAACCGGCCCGAAGCAACCGGCTGAACCGCGAGGCGGCGGAACACGGCGGTTGGTCGTTCCGCCGCTGGCCGCGGTCCGCGAGGCCAGGGAAGCAGATCGAGTCGTGGAAGCCTTGCCGGTCCACGGCGGCGAGAGATGGTGATCGTCAGCAAGAGGGACCGCACGCCCATGGCTTCCCCAGCCTTGTCGCGAGACGACATCGCCGAACGTTTCTTGGATCAGGTGCCCTTCCCGCTTTATGCCTATCAGGAAGAGGCCCTTCTGGCGTGGTTTTCGGCGGAACAGGGGATCATGGTGTGCGCGCCGACCGGGACGGGCAAGACGCTGATCGCCGAGGCGGCGATGTTCGAGGCCCTGCACACCGGCAGCACGGCCTATTACACCACGCCGCTGATCGCCTTGACGGAGCAGAAGTTCCGCGAGATGCAGTCGCTGGCCGCCAGGTGGGGCTTCCACCCGAACGACGTCGGCCTGGTGACCGGCAACCGCCGCGAGAATCCCGAGGCTCGCATCCTGGTGGTGGTCGCCGAGGTGTTGTTCAACCGTCTCTTGCACCGCGAGGCGTTCGATTTTTCGAACGTCAGCGCGGTGGTGATGGACGAGTTCCATAGCTTCAACGACCCCGAGCGGGGCGTGGTTTGGGAGCTGACGATCGGCCTGTTGCCGCCGCACGTCCGCACCTTGCTGCTTTCGGCCACGGTGGGCAACCCGGCGGAGTTCATCCAATGGGCGCGGATCAGCCATCAGCGGAACCTGGAATTGGTTCAGGGCGCGGAGCGGCGCGTGCCGCTGGTGTTCCAGTGGGTGCCCGATCGCCTGCTGACCGAGCAGATCGAGGCGATGGCCGAAGGGGACGAGGCCTCGCGGCTCACGCCGGCCCTGGTCTTTTGCTTCAATCGCGAGGAATGCTGGAATGTGGCCGAGCAGCTCAAGGGCAAGGGCCTGCTGGCCCCCGGCCAACAGGCCCGGCTCGGCGAGGAACTGAAACGCCACGACTGGTCCCAAGGCGCCGGCCCGAAGCTGCGGCAGTTGCTCCTCCGCGGTGTGGGGGTGCATCACGCGGGGGTGCTCCCGAAGTATCGGCGCATCGTCGAGGACCTGTTCCAGCAGAAGCTCCTGTCGGTGTGCGTGTGCACGGAGACGCTTTCGGCGGGGATCAATCTTCCCGCCCGGTCCGTGGTGGTGCCCAACCTGATGAAGGGCCCGCCCGGCAAGAAACGACTCCTGGAGCCCAGCGCGGCCCACCAGATGTTCGGCCGCGCCGGCCGTCCGCAGTTCGACACCCAGGGCTATGTCTTCGTCTTGGCCCACGAAGACGACGTGCGGATCCACCGATGGAAGGAAAAGTACGACCAGATCCCAGAGAATACCAAGGATCCCGGCCTGCTGAAGGCGAAAAAAGACCTGAAGCGCAAGATGCCGAAGCGTCGGGAAACCGAACAGTATTGGACCGAGGCCCAATTCGACAAGCTCCGCGCCGCGCCGCCCGGCAAGCTCACCAGCCGAGGCCCGCTGCCCTGGCGCCTGTTGGCCTACATGCTCGACGCCTCGCCCGAGGTGGACCGCATCCGCAAGCTCGTCGCCAAGCGGCTGATGGACAGTGCCCGGCTCGAGGCCGGCCAACGCGAGCTGGATCGGATGCTTCTGACGCTGTGGCGGGCGGGTTACGTGACACTGGAGCCGAAGCCCCCGGCGACGGACGCAAGCGACGAGCGCGGCAGCCCGCCGACGGGGACGTCGTCGGCCGATCGAGCGCCGCCGGGTCCGCCAATCCCCGGGGCGGCCAACGCCGGGCTTTTTGGCGGCGGGGCATTTGGGACAGGCTCGGTCGCCCCCTCGCCGGCGGAATCGCCATCGGATTCCGCCGCCGAACAGCCGCCTCCGTACAAGCCGGTCATGGCCTATCCCACGCCGGAGCTGGCCCGGCTGGTGCTTTTCCGCGGAGTCCATCCCCTGTACGGCATGTTCCTGGTGAACCAACTGGGCATCGCCAGCCGCGAGGAGCGGATCCAAGCCATGGAGAGCGTCTTGGAGCTTCCCGGCTCGGTGGGGCATTTCGTGCGCGTGCCGCGCCAGGACCGGATGCCGCCGGGCCCCCTGGCCACCCAGCGATTGGACGAGTTGTTGCTCCGCCTTGGTCTGGCCGTCGCCGAGGAACTCACCTACGTGCCGGAGGAGGATGACGATCGCCGCCGCAGCTCGTTCGACGAACCCCCCAAACGCGTTCTCACCCTGGCTGAAAAACTTCGTTTGTTGTTCGAATACGAGTTTCCGGGCGCTCGCGGCGTTCGGATTCAGTCCGTCTGGGCGGCTGGCGAGGTCCTGGAGTTCGGCGGCGACTTCAACAAGTACGTGACCAGCAAGAGCCTCCAAAAACAAGAGGGCATTATTTTCCGCCATCTGCTCCGCTTGATCTTGCTGGTGGGCGAGTTCGTCCAATTCTGCCCGCCGGACACGACCGAAGACCTGTGGCGCGGCGAACTGGAGGACATCGCCGCCCGACTGACCGAATGCTGCCGCAAAGTCGACCCGACCAGCACCCAACGGATCCTTGAGGAAGCGGAGGCCGACACGGCCGACGGACTGGAGCCGATGTAACGCTGGCTGGAACTTCTCACGACACCACCTGGAGGGCCACGCTCCGTCGTAGCCGAAATCCTCACACTGACGGACGCGACGGAGCGCATCTCCCCCCTTCCCGGGCCGCGTCAGGGCGAAACGGGCAACCCCGTTTTCGACAACTTCGCTACGAAAGTTGGGGGGAGCCTCCGGGAGTAGCCAAAAAATGGGCAAGAAATAAAAGTGGGGGCCTTTGACGAGCCATCTCCCGCGATGGCTGAACCGAATGGCAAGGGCAAGGTAACCATTCGGCGAACAGTCGTCAGAGGCCCCACGGGCCAGCCTTACGAACTGACCTTTTCAGGTCGCGAACGATTTCGTATAGATGCACGCCGCGTGCCAATCCCCGACAAGACCGTTGCCCGAACCTTCTCTCTGATTCCCAAAGGTCTTACACAGCATAGACTTATCGCACGATTTAAACGATTGAAAAATGTTTGCGGCGGGGGCTGTCTGGCGATCGGGCAAGTGTAGCATTATGCTTCAACTGCAGCGGATCAGCGCGGCAACGCCCCAGGGCAGTCGCGCCTCGTGCCGGTATTTGTTGACAAGTCCTCGACATCTCCTTCGTTGCATCGCCCGCATGGAACCCGGGGCCCCGTTCCGCGTTGACACCCGCCGGCACACCCTGGTCCACCAGGCAATGGCCGCGACGTTTACTGCGACGCTGATCCACGACGACCCTGGGTATGCCCGGCAGGCGGTGGCCGCGGCCTGGGCGGAGCTGGACCGATTGGAAGGCCTTTTGAGCCGTTTTGTCGAGTCGAGCGACATTTCTCGAATCAACGCCTTGGGTCCTGGGCAGAGCACGGCAGTGCATGGGGATACCGTAGCGTGCCTCGGCGTCGCGCTGGCTGTGCACGGGTGGACGGGAGGGGCTTTCGACGTGGCCTATGGATCGTGCGGTCCCTGGTCGCCCCGCCCGCGGTTTGAACTGGACAACGCGCCTCCCGCGGTCCGCGTGTTGGAGCCCGGCGTCCGCCTGGACTTGGGCGGGATCGGCAAGGGCTTTGCGTTGGACCGCATGGCGGCCATCCTGGCCGATTGGGATGTGGAGGCTTCGCTCCTGGCGGCGAGCACCAGCACGCTGCTGGGGACCGGCTCCCCGGCCGGCAACGAAGGGTGGCCGGTCGTCTTGGGACCGGAGAGGAAACCGCAGAGGGTCTTCCTGAAAGATCGGGCGTTGAGCGGTTCCGGCGTCTCGGTCCGCGGCGGCCACATTGTCGATCCGCGCACGGGCCGGCATGTTGCCAGGCCCCTGCGCGCCTGGGCTGCCGCGCCTTCGGCCGCCATGGCCGACGCCTTGTCCACAGCGTTCATGGTGATGAGCCAGACCGAAGTCCGCGAATTCTGCCGCCGCCACCCGACCGTCGCCGCTTGGCGGCAGGAAACCCCCGAGGACGTGGCGAGTTAGTTGCCCCGAAGGCCGCGCCGACGCTATCCGATGACTCGCAATCGGGGCCCGGGACATCAGGCATCGCGCTTGGCCTACTCGACCGTGACGCTCTTGGCGAGATTGCGGGGCTTGTCCACGTCGCAGCCGCGGGCCACGGCCATGTGATAGGCCAAAAGCTGCAAGGGAATGATCGACACGATCGGCTGAAGGTACTCGGCCACCGCCGGAATCTCGATCACGTCGTCGGCCACGGCGGCCGCCTCCCGATCGCCTTCGCAGACCACGGCGATGACGGGGCCGCTGCGGGCCTTGATTTCCTGCAAGTTGGACATCACCTTGTCGTACACGGCGTCCCGCGGCATGAGGAACACGCTCGGCGTGCGCGAGTCGACCAGGGCGATGGGCCCATGCTTCATTTCCGCGGCCGGGTAGCCTTCGGCGTGGATGTAGCTGATTTCCTTGAGCTTCAGCGCGCCCTCCAAGGCGGTGGGGAAATGGAACTGCCGGCCCAAATAGAGGAAATTGTCGCACTCCGCGTACTTCAGCGCAATCTGGCGGACCTGGGCGTCGGTGGCCAAGGCGCGGGATACTTGGTCGGGAAGCTCCTCCAACTCGCGGAGGATGCGAAGCCCGGCCTCGAAACTCAGATGCCGCAAACGGCCGAAATACAACGCCAACAGGGCCAAGACGACGCATTGGGAGGTGAAGGCCTTGGTCGAGGCCACGCCGATCTCCGGCCCGGCGTGCAAGTAGACGCCGCCGTCGGCCTCCTGGGCGATCGTGCTGCCGACGACGTTGCAGATCGCCAGCGTGGGAAACCCCTTGCGCCGCATCTCGCGGAGCGCGGCCAGCGTGTCGGCCGTCTCGCCGCTCTGGGTGATGGCGAAGACCAGCGTGTTGGGGTCCATCGGCGGATTGCGGTAGCGGAGTTCGCTGGCATATTCCACCTCTACGGGAATGCGCGCGAGGGCCTCGATCTGGTGCTCGCCCACCAGGCCAGCGTGCCAACTCGTCCCGCAGGCAGTCACCACCATGCGGCTCACCTGGCGAAGCTGCTGCGGCGAGAGGTTCAGCCCGCCCAGTTTCGCCGTGGCCGCGTCGTGGTCCAATCGCCCACGCATGGCGTTGCGAATCGAGTCAGGCTGCTCAAAGATCTCCTTGAGCATGTAGTGGGGATAGCCGCCCCGTTCCACCCCGCCGACCGGAAGGTCCAGCACGTGGACGTCATGGGGCACGGCGCCCCGGTCGCGATGCACCACCCGAAGCGATTCCGCCGTCACCAGCGCGACCTCGTGGTCGGCCAGGTAGACGATCTTGTCGGCGTGTCCGGCCAAGGGCGACACGTCGCTGGCCACGAAATGCTCGCCGGCGCCGACGCCCACGACCAGCGGGCTTCCCCGGCGGGCGGCAACGATCACGTCCGGGCAGCGCCGGAACAAGATCGCCAGGCCGTAGGTTCCCTGCAATTGCATCAGGGCTTCCTGAACGGCCGCGATCAAGGCCGCATGATCGAGTCCCCCGGTCCCTCGGCCCACGCCGCCTCGCCTCAGACAGTCGGCGATCAGGTGCGCGATCACCTCGCTGTCGGTGGCCGAGCGGAAGACATAGCCTTGGGCCTCGAGCCGGGCCTTGAGCGTCTGGTAGTTCTCAATCACCCCGTTGTGGACCACGGCGACTTCGCCGTTCCCGCCCAGGTGGGGATGGGCGTTGACGTCCGTGGCCGCCCCGTGAGTGGCCCAGCGGGTATGGCCGATGCCGATCCGGCCGGTCAATCGTCGCTGGTTCAAAAGCGATTCGAGGCGGCCAATCCGGCCCGCCGACTTGACCACCTGGATCTCCTCCGAAGCCCCCAAGACCGCAATGCCCGAACTGTCGTACCCCCGATACTCCAACCGATGGAGTCCCGCCAGGAGGAAATCCACGACGGACGAGGCGCCGACGCAGCCAATAATTCCACACATCAGAGGGCTCCTCCTTCGAACCCATTCCGCAATCCCAGGCAGTAGTGTAGCAAAAGATCCCTCGCAGGGGACCAGCAACCTGGGGCAGAGACAAACTACCCAGGAGGGCCCCGGATGCGGTATACTCAACCGGGATCTTCGCCGAGGCAATCGGTGGCGACGACTTTTGGCCGTTCCGGCTCTCGCCCCCGTTGGCGGGAAACGGACGGTTGGCCAAATCCGCGGTCGAGGGGCCCGTGGCAATTCCCTTGCCTTCCCGTCTTTGCAAAACGCAGCGTCATGGAATCAACCGCGTCCTGCCAGGGTAAGCCGTCCCGCAGCCACATCGTCATTCCCGCGCGGCTGAAATCCACGCGCTTGCCGCGCAAGCTCCTTCTCCGGGCGACTGGCAAGTCGCTGATCCAACACACCTACGAGGCCGCCCAGCGCGCCACCAGGCCGAGTGGGATTTGCGTGGCGTGCGACGATCCGGAGATCTACGCGGAGGTCGTGTCGTTTGGCGGCCGGGCGGTGATGACCGATCCCAACGCGGCCTCAGGCACGGATCGGGTCGCGGAAGTGGCCCGCGGGATGCCAGAATTCGACGTCATTGTCAACGTGCAAGGCGATGAACCGGAGATCGCCGGTCACGCAATCGACCTGGCCGTCGAATTGCTCGAAGCAAACCCGGGCGCGGTCATGTCCACGCTCGCCACGCCGATCCGCTCGCGCCAGCAGTTGGAAGATCCCGCATGCGTGAAGGTTGTCTTCGACGCCAGGGGCCGGGCGATCTACTTCAGTCGAAGTCCCATCCCCTGCCCCCGTCAATGGGACGATGCCTTGCTCGCCGAGGATCCGCCCGTTTTCTATCAACACGTCGGGCTGTACGCCTATCGCCGCGAGTTCCTGCTCCAGCTTTCCCAGCTCCCGCGACCGGCGATCGAGCGGGTCGAGAGCTTGGAACAGCTCCGGGTGCTGCACGCCGGGTTTCCGATCCTCGTAGGAGTCGTTGACGAGCCGACCTTCGGGATCGACACCCCCGCGGACTACGAAGCCTTCGTCCGCAAATGGGCCGGATGGGGGTCGGACCTCAAAAGATAAAATTGCCGTTCCCGGGGCCGGTCCCGGTTCTTGTGGCGAAGGTTGCCCCAATGGGACTTTCCCTCTTGGCCTCTTCCCGGCCTGTGAATCGTTGACAAGATGAAACAGCCGGTCGCCGACGGGCCGCAATCGGATTGCCGCAAGCACCATCGCCGGCGTCTTGCGTTCGTCTCGGTGGTCATGCAGGTCGTGCATTCTGACCTCGATGCGATCCTGGACGCGACCGTGGCTTTGCCGGTCGCGCTTGCCACGCCCTTGCCAGCAGCCCCTTGAAGGAATACAACAAGGGTTCTCACGCGTCGTGAGGACGAGGGGTGCTGTCGCCAATCGGTCATCGTGTCTATCTGGGAGCCAAGTACAGCCATGCCATCGAGAATTGTGAAGCGGGACAACGTGGGGGCGATCCTCAATCGGGCCTTGGACGCCGGCGAGGGAATCTTGCGACTGACTCCGACCTGGGTGCCGCGCAGTTTCCTCCACCCAGGCAAGCGGATTAAGCTTGCACCAACCGACTGGTATGCCTTGGGCACACACCGCGGAGGGATCGACGAGCGGTGGTTTGCCAGCACGACGGAAGCGGCCAACGAGGGCCGGGCATGGGACGAGGGGCTTAGCTATGTGATGTTCGAGGGCGAGCGGTTCCTGCTCCGCGACGCGGTGGAAGAGGCCGGGCCGCGGATCATCGGCAAGGAGATTTGGGAAAAGTATCGTCGCTGGCCCGTGTATTCCAAGTTCTTCGACAACATGGGCCCGATCCCCCATCACATGCACCAACAGCAGAAGCACGCCGCCTTGACCAATCAGCAGGGCAAGCCCGAGTGCTACTACTTCCCCCCGCAATTGAACGCCGCGGAGAACCATTTTGACTACACGTTCATGGGCCTCGAGCCCGGCACGACCAAGGAAGACGTGCGGCGGTGTCTGGAGAATTGGGACAAGGGCGACAACGGCATTTTGTACTTGAGCCGCGCGTACCGGCTGAAGCCGGGCACGGGTTGGATGATCCCGGCCGGAGTGCTCCACGCCCCTGGCTCAATGTGCACCTACGAGCCGCAGTGGGGCAGCGACGTGTTCGGCATGTTCCAGTCCCTCGTCGAGGGCCGCGAGGTCCCCTGGAGCTTGCTGGTCAAGGACGTCCCGCCCGACAAGCACCAGGATCTCGACTTCATCATCGACCAACTGGACTGGGAAAAGAACGTCGATCCGTACTTCATGCTCCACAACTACGTGGAGCCGATCGTCGATGAGTCGGCGTCCGGACCGGGCTATACCGACCGTTGGATCGACTATGGCCACTTCGATGGCGAGCAGTTGACCTCGGCCAAGGAATTGACCGTCATGCCGGGGGCCAAGTGCGTGCTTCGCGATCCAGGCCCCAGCGGTTGGATCACGGTCCAAGGGTGCGGCCGCATCGGTCCCCTGCCGATCCAAACGCCGGTCATGATCCACTACGGCGAGGAGCCCTGGGACGAAGTGTTCATCACGGCCGAGGCGGCCGCGCAAGGGGTGGAGATCGAAAACACCGGCTGCGAGCCGCTGGTGAGCCTCCGCTACTTCGGTCCCAACACCCACAAAAACATGCCGGCGATCGGCGATCACCGGAAGAAGTGACGGCCGCTTGCGGGCGTTCCTCTCCCCTCTCCGGTTGGACGGGAGAGGGGCCGGGGGTGAGGGCGGTTTGCGATGCGAGACGGTCTGCGATGGGATCCAAACCACGCCCCCAACACCCGATGATGACCGACCACGCCCGCGGCCTCCGCCAAACCGCGACGCCGCCCGAACAACGGCTCTGGTCCGTGCTCCGCGGCCGCCGGCTCGCGGGCCTGAAGTTCCGCCGTTAAAAGCCCATCGGGCCGTACATCGTCGATTTCTGCTGCCGCGAAAAACGACTGATCGTCGAACTCGACGGAATGAGCCACGACGACAAGCAGAATCGTGACGCACAGCGCGAGCGCTGGCTGACGGATCAGGGATACCGCCTGGTTCGCGTCACGAACTGGGACGTGAACGAGGACTTGGAGGCGGTGGCGCGGTTTATCGCGCGAGAAGCGGGCATGAGCATCGACGAAGATCGACACCCCCTCTCCCGTTGGACGGGAGAGGGGCAGGGGGTGACGGCGGCACGCCTCAGACCGTTAGGTGCTCGTCGTCATCCCGACGACCGGTCGAGCATCGGAGTTTTCCTCTGCAGGGCCCGAGACAGGGTGACCGTCGAATATGCCCTGCGCGACGCCGGCAAGCCGATCGGCGTCTCGGAGTACCGCGTGACCGAGGCCCTGCCGCCGGAGTTGAAGTCCAGCCTGCCGACGATCGAACAGTTGCAGGGGGAATTGGAGACTGTGAAGATGGAAAAGAAATCCCAGTAATTGGCGATTTTTCGGGGGGAAGCCGAAGCGTATGTCCCGTCCGCGAATCGACGTCAATCCCAGTTCCGGCGCCGCGGTCCGGCCAACGGTCTCGAAGGACGACATCGCCGCGTTTTGCCGCCGGCATCACATCCGGAAACTGTCCTTGTTCGGGTCCGTGTTGCGCGACAATTTCCGGCCCGACAGCGACATCGACGTGCTGGTCGAGTTCGAGCCCGGACACGCGGTGGGTTGGGACATCCTCGACATGGAGGAGGAGCTTTCGCAGTTGTTTGGCGGGCACAAAGTGGACATGGGGCAAGAGAAGTACTTGAATCGTTGGTTGCGGGGGCGCATCCTCGCAAGTGCCGAGGTGCAGTATGCAGAGGGATGACCTCGCTTACGTCGGCCACATGCCGGATACGGCGCGCTGGATTGTAGGCAAAGTGGCCGGCAAGTCCCGATCCGAGTTCGATGCCGACGAGAACCTGCGATTGGCCTTGGTCCACCTCATTCCGACCCTCGGCGAGTCTGCCCGGCGCGTATCCCGCGAGTTTCAGGGAACGCACCCGGGAGTGCCCTGGAAAGAGATGACCGGAATGCGGCGCAAGGTAGTACACGACTCTCTTCATGTGGATTATGATATCGTTTGGAACGTCGGCGCCGTTCGCATGCCGGTCCTCGTGTCTTAACTGAAGAAGATCGTTCCGCCCGAACCACCGGAATCTTTCTAGAACCACAGGAACCCTTTCATGAGCAACCAGCACGCGAACAACTACCCCAAGCTTCACAACGCGGCCTGGCCGGGCGTGGTCGGCAAAGGCGATGGCGGCGAGCCGCCGATCGACCTGGACACGATGCTGGACCTGACCGCCGCAGCCGAGGTCGACGGCGTGAAGTTCGACGGCTTCGACCTGTTCCTCTATTTGCCGCACATCAACATCGACGGCAGCGACGACGACATCAAGCGACTGGCCGACAAGGCCCGCTCGCGCAACCTGGAGATCGGCACGGTGGTCGCGCCGATCTGGCCGCCCACCGGCGGCGGCTCGGCCATGGGCGACGCGGCGGAACGCAAAAAGTTTCTCGGCCAGGTCCGCAAGGGCTGCCATTTCGCCAGGCGTCTGCGCGAGTTGGGCGTGCGGCCCCACGGCGTGGTCCGCATCGACTCGGCGTGCGGCGTCGAGCCGTGGCTGGCCGATCCGGAGGGAAACCAGAAGAAGATCGCCGAAACGTTCCGCGAGGCCTGCGCGATCGCCGAGGATTTTGGCGAACGCCTGGCCGCCGAGGGCGAGATTTGCTGGGGCGGCATGCACAGTTGGAAGCGGATGATCCAGCTCCTGGAGATGGTCGATCGGCCGCAAACCCTGGGCTTCCAGGCCGACATGGCCCACACGCTGCTCTACCTGCTCGGCTACAACGCCCCGGAAGACGCCATCCTGCCGCAAGATTTTGATTTTTCCGACCAGGCCGCGTTCTACGACGCCTACAAGAAACTCACCGACGCCCTGCGCGAGTGGACGATCGATCTGCACATCGCCCAGAACGACGCCACGGTCCACGGCTCCGGCTCGCACGACAAGACCGGACGGCACTGCCTGGCCACCGATCCCAAAGGCAAACTCGACATCACCCGCTGCGCCGGTTACTGGATGCGCGACGCCAAGGGACAGGTGACCAAGAAGTTCCGCCACGTCTGCTGGGATGGCTGCATGTTCCCCAACGCCGTGATGATGGACCCCAAGACGTGGAACGATATCCTGCGGGCGATGATCGCGGTGCGCGACGCGCATGGGTGGAAGGAATAGTCCGTCGTACTTCCTCGCCTGCCGGACGCGCCGGCAGGGGTCGTGGATCCAGCAACACTTGATTTCTTGAAAGGTTCGCAGAGTATGCCAAAACCACTTCGCGTTGCAGTGATCGGCTGCGGTTTCATGGGTCGGGCCCATTCGAACGCCTACTGCCAGGTGAACCACTTCTTTCAGCGAGAACACAAGCCGGTGCTGAAGGTCGCCGTGGCCAGGCCGGAGGAGAAGGACAAGCTGGAAAAATTCGCCGCGGCCTGGGGTTATGAGTCGATCGAACTCGATTGGCGCAAGGCCGTCGCGCGGCCGGACGTGGACCTGGTCGACGTCTGCGTCCCGAACAACATGCACCACGACGTGGTGATTGCGGCGGCGGAGGCCGGCAAGATGATCGTCTGCGAGAAGCCGCTGGCCATGAATTTGGCCGAGGCCAAGGCCATGGTCGCCGCGGTCGAGAAGGCCGGCGTGCCCAACATGGTCTCGTTCAACTACCGACGCGTGCCCGCCATCGCCCTCGCCAAGCAGCTCGTCGATGAGGGGCGGATCGGCCGCCCGTTCCACTACTGGGCCACGTACAACCAGGACTACACGATTTCGGCCGAGGTGCCCCAGGGCGGCATGGCCCTCTGGCGGCTGGATGTGAAGGTGGCCGGATCGGGCGTGACCGGCGACCTCTTGGCCCATTCGATCGACACCGCCGAATGGATCAACGGCCCCATTGCCCGGGTGACCGCCGTGACCGAAACCTTCGTCAAGCAGCGCAAACATGCCGAGACGGGCAAGGTGGAGCCGGTGGGGATCGACGACGCCTGCCTCTTCTTGGCGGTGTTCGCCAACGGCTCGATGGGCACGTTCGTCAGCACGCGCTACGCCCGCGGACGCAAGAACTACAACACCTTCGAGCTGAACGGCGAATTGGGCGCCGTGCATTTCAACCTCGAGAATCCGCACCTCTTGGAGTTCTTCCGCTATGCCGATCCGAAGACCGGGCAGAAGATCGAGGACCACCTGACCGGCTGGCAGACGATCCACGTCACCAACTTCGAGCACCCGTACATGAAAAATTGGTGGGTGCCCGGCTGCACGATCGGCTACGAACACACGTTCATCAACGGCCTGGCCGACTTCTTGGCGAGCCTGGAAGGCGGGCCCAAGTTCCAGCCCGACTTCCGCTGCGCCATGCGCACGCAGGCCGTTTGCGACGCGGTGCTGGAAAGCGCCAAGAAGCAGCAGTGGGTGGAGATTCCCGCCAACCCGTAACGATCGGGGCGATGACCGCCTCGATCGGGCGAACATCGGCCGCGCCGGAGGCCGCTGCCAGAAGCAGGCCTCCGGCCGCCGGCGGCGCGCTGGGCCTTTCCCCGTGGCGTATAATGAAAGCGTCGGGCTCAGGGATTCGGTCCGGGCCGCGGAGCTTGCGTCTTGGGTCAAGGTTCTGTCATGGGTATTTCAAGTCCGTCATCGCCCCTTGGGCGGCGATGGCACGTCGGGATCTTGTTGGCTTTCGCGCTGGCGAGGTTGACGGTCATGGGCGGTTCCTGGGAAAGCGGCCTCGCCACGGGCGCGGAGCCCGCGGGATCGCCGCGGGTTGAATCGGCCGACGGGTTGGAAAAGGCCACGTTTGGCGCCGGCTGTTTCTGGTGCGTGGAGGCGGTGTTTCAGCGGCTCAAGGGCGTCGTGTCGGTGGTTTCCGGATACAGCGGAGGCCGGGTGAAAAACCCCACGTACAAACAGGTGTGCACGGGCAAGACGGGCCACGCCGAGGTCGTGCACATCACTTACGATCCGAAGCAGATTTCGTTCGCCGAGTTGCTCGAGGTGTTTTGGGCCACCCACGACCCGACCACGCGCAACCGGCAGGGCAACGACAAGGGCCCCCAGTACCGCTCGGTCATCTTTTACCACAACGACGAGCAAAAGCGGCTGGCCGAGCATTACAAACGGAAGCTCGACGAATCGGGGGCCTTCCGCGCGCCGATCGTCACCGAGATCGCTGCGTTCCGCGAGTTCTTTCCCGCGGAGGATTATCATCAAAACTACTACAACCTCAACGCGGCCCAGCCCTATTGTCAATTCGTCATCCAGCCCAAGCTCGACAAATTCAAGAAGGTCTTCGGTCCCAAGTTGAAGGACGACGCGACGGCGTCGTCGCCCGGAGACGCCAAATAAGTCGTCTATTGGGCCATGCTCATGCGAAACGCAAACCAGCGGCCAGGCGCGGAGCAAATTCGCCGCCGATTCCAAAGCGCGGCCGCAGGAATCGGAGGGGACGGTCCGGGAGCGGTGCGCCGGCGGCGATGTCGCGCCGGATGGGCGATCGGGCTGGCGGGGGCCGCGGCGGTGTGGATCGGTCTGGGGGGGGGCGCGGTCCGCGGGGAGCCGCCAGCCTCGGCCATCCCCGGCCTCGAACCCGCCCCGGCCGCCAAGGCGGGCGGCGAGAATCCGTCGCTCTACCCGGACGCCGAGGGTCGGGCCCGAATCACTATGTTCGGCCTCACCGGGGTGGGCTACAAGTTCGTCTACGTGCTGGACCGTTCGGCGAGCATGGGCGGGTCTGGGGAAGTCGCCCTGCGGGCGGTGAAGGCCGAGCTGCGCAAGAGCCTCGAACCGCTCGACACGGTCCACCAGTTTCAGATCATCGTCTACAACGAGAAACCGCTGATTTTCAATCCGAGCGGGGTGCCGGGCCGATTGGCGTTCGCCAGTCGAGCGAACAAAGATCGCGCGGCGCGATTCATCGAGTCGATCACGGCCGACGGCAACACCCGCCATGACGACGCCCTGAAGCTGGCCATCAAGCTCCGGCCCGACGTCATCTTCCTTCTCACCGACGGCGACGATCCCAAACTGACCCGCCGCGAGCTGGACGCCATCCAGCGCATGGCCGGCGGGATCACGATCCATGCGATCGAGTTCGGCATGGGCGATCCGCCGGCCGAGCCGAGCTTCTTGGCGACGCTTGCCGCCGAGAACGGCGGGAAGTACGCCTACGTCGATCTTTCCCGCGCTAATGCACCAGCCAAACCGGCGAGTAGATAAACTGGCTGGTGGGGTTGGGGGCGGTGGAGGGAATGGCCCCGCGGGCGACGACGCTCGCCGGTTGCACGAGCACCTGCTTTTGCGCCGGACTGCCGGTCAGCTTCACGTACATGATCCGGACGCCGACGAATCGGACGATGGTGTACTGGGCGTTGTTGCCGGGTCCGGTCACCTGGGTGAAGAGGGGGATGATCCGCGTTTGGCCGACAATCGAGGCGAGGTCGTCCTTCACGCCGGCGCTGATGCCGGTGTCGCCGTTCAGGTAGAGCCTTCCCGTCTGGTCGAATTCGAGTTTTCCGCCCAGCGCCGCCAGGTCCGACGCGCTGATGCCTTGCCGGATCTGGCGGCAGAGGTCGGCCGTGCTGTTGTTCGCTGGCCCGATGTCCACCGTGCCCCGGTTGCCCGGCGAACCCGTCCCTTGCGGATACAGGTTGGCCTCCCACAAGCCATCGGACCCGGCGCGGACGCGCCGCGCGTCCGGGTCCCAGCGGTACTGATCGGTCGTCAGGCCGCCCAACAGCGAGTCCCAGGTTTCCTTGTCCAGGGCGAACGGAAGGATGTCGAGGTTGGTTCCGTCGGAGGGCGCGCGAAACCCCTGGAAGTTGTTCACGAACGCCGCGGTCGCCTCGCGCTGCAAATCGCACGAGTCGAAGCCCAGAATGCGAGCGAAGAAGAGGCGGGCCGGACCGTTGCCGTCGGCTTCGCTCGTCTTGCGCACCCGGATCTTGACCGCGTTGAAAAGGCTCGGATTGTCGTAGCTCATCGCCGATCCGGCGGAAAACGGATAGGCGAGTTGGCCGATGTCGGCGTCGGTGGCGGCGAGCGTGATGACGCCGCGGGCCACCGGATTGAACGCCGCGAACTGGTTGGCCGTGGCCGCGATCTGGGCAAGGGCGTGGGAATCGATGGGCGTCCCGCTGCCCTCTTGTTCCACGAGCCGCCATGCCCCGGCGATCGCCGCGGCGTCCGCCGTCCGCTGCAATTCGGCGTCGACGCACGACAGGTAGCCGATATCGACCGCCAGCGCCAGAACGGCCAGCAGGGCGACCATCAAGCACAGCGCGAGCACGGCCACGCTGCCCGAACGGTTGGGAGAACGTCGCTTGGTGTTCATAAGGCCCTCCCTACGGCAGCGCGTGGACCACGCGCACCGTGGCGTCTTCGGCCATTTCGCCGGTCGCCGAGACGATGCGCACCCGTTTGAGCGACAACGACTTCACCCGGTTGGCCGCGTAGCCCACGGCCGAATGGTGGACGGAGACCTGCGGATCATACTGGTTGAGGTTCGCCAGTTCCGTGGGAACCTCGATGGTCAGGTCGCTCCCGCCAAAGCTGCCCCAGGTCGTGGATTGGCCGCCCGACACGCTGAACCGCAACACCCCGCCGGAGATTTCCATCACCTGGGTCCAGGAAACGGTCTCGTCGGCATGGCCCAGCGCCGCGTCGGCGCCCGCCTCGACGTGGGCCCGCGGCGCGTCGCCGTTCCAAAGTTGGAGTTGCAGCCCGCCGGGTGAGAAGGAAGGCTGGGTCCGCTGATTGATTTCGAACACGGCGTGCAGTCCGGCGATGTCGCCGACCGGCGACATCACACAGGTGGCTTGGGGCGCGTCGCTGCCCGGCTCGGGCGTGGCGATCCGCAGTTCCCAATGCTCTTCGACGCGAACGACGTTCACGGCGTGCCCGGGCCGGGCCCCTGCGATCACGCCCAGGCACGCCAACAATCCGACGGCCCGCCAAGGGAGCCGCCCACCGGCATCTTGAGTGTTGCTTGACATACAGAACCCCCTCAGACTCTCGGAGATCGACATCAAGGAGGCCAACGTCCCGGCATTGTTCCACGGCCCTCGCGGCGACGGCCCGCCCGCCGCGAACCAAAGGCCTGCGTGGGCCGTGTTGGCGGCTGGCAATCGCCGCCGTGGACGACTTGGAAGAGCCGCCCCGAGGTTGCCGTGACAATGAACCGGAACGGTGGCCGCTGGACCTCGGGCCCGAGGAGGCAGCGCCCCGAGCGCCTGCCCTGCCGCGCACCGGGCGCCCCCCGTGAACCGGGCGACGCGCGGCGTGCCAACTCGTGTGGGTCAGGCGATCTGGAGCTTTGCAGGCGGCGATCTTCGGACCAGTGCTTCACGATCTCCGCCTAACAGCAAACATAGGTCAACTTCTCGGGGCAGTCAAATTGCATTGCCTCAAGACCAGCAGGCAGGTTTTGGGATCGGACTTGCAGGCCAGACCGCCGGGGCCCTCCGTCAACGACCGCGGCCGACGATGTGCAGCTCCGCCCTAACCGGGGCGGGAGAAGGGAGGGACGCGCTCCGTCGCGTCCGTCGTGGCGTTGATTTCGGCCCCGACGGAGCGTGGCCCTCCACGGGGTGTCGTGAACAATTACGTCCGGGGGCGTCTGAGGGGCGGCTTCCGGCGGAATGGCTTTTGCAAGGCGGCAAGGCAGACCTCTTGACGATGGCTGGCCAACTGCCGCACCTGGACGTGATTAAAGCCCCAAGAGCGAACCCGCTGAACGCACTCGGGAAGCTGGTCGGCCAATTGCCATTCGAAGAGCTTGAGCGTCAGAAGCATTCCCCGGATGCTGACCTCGCGATGCGTGACGATGTCTTCCACGGCGTCCAGAGTGTAGTTCGGCGCGACGTTCATGTCGGCCATGAGCCACCGGACGGAGCGGAACTCCCGGCGGCGGACCTGGGCCGCCCGGCGGCGGATGTGGGTGAAGCGGGGGTGGCTCAGCACGGCGGGGGCCATCGCGGCCGGATCGATGCCCAGGACGTGAAAACCGCGGGCGAGCAAGGCCTGCGTCGCCCCGCCCGGCGCGCTGCCAATCTCCGCGCACCGCGCCCCGGCGGGGATCGGCAACTGCGACCAACGCAAAGCCTCTTCCATTTTCAGCCATGCCCGACTGACCGCCTCTGGCGGCAGTTCCAGGGGCATGATTCCCCCCGCCCAACGCGACAAGACCGAGCGGGCGCGATGATGCCCCACCCACCACTCGCCCGGCCGGACGATCACGCAGTCCAGCACCGCGTCTCCGATTCTCGCCGGTTGGCGCGGGTCGAAGGCCGCGGCCGCGAGTCGTCCCTTTTCCGGGCACGCGGCGGCCAGCGCCGCGGCGGTCTCCAACGCCAGGGGCGTGATCGAGGGCTCGAATCCATGGTCGCCCGGAGCGGCCGTGTCGCGCTGCCAGACGTGGACCCGATCTACCGGCCGGCCGCCCCACACGCGCCAGACTTGCTCGGCCATCGCGCCGGGATCCTCGCCGAGGACCTTGCCGAGGGAAAAGCCATACGCCCGAGCGAACACCGCGCCCAGATCGAAATCGCCGGGCAAACCGTGCCCCGCGGGGAGCTTGAATGTCAGGAATCCCGGCCGGGAATAGGCAAACCGCAGATCCGGCCAGAGCCTCGCCAACTCCTTCTTGACGGCCGGTTCGGCCCCGACCTGGCACGTGACGAACAGGAACTCGGCTGGATTGGGCATCGTTTGCTTTCGCGGTGCGAAGAGTATGCACGCTCGGCGGACGCCCTGTCAAGGGGCGATCCGCCAGCCTCCAAGGGCCAACTACCTTAGAAGACCGAGGACAACGCGGCTCGGATCGAGCCACGGGATATCGCGGCAAGCCGCCTGGCGACGTGGCAACCGTTCACAGGCCGGGGACTGGCCACTGCATTGCGCCCGTTTCGGATCGAAAAATGCGCCGGCCCGCGGCTTATTTCACGCGAATACGGATTGCCGTCTCGATTGGCGTGGCGAACGGCACGCGCTCGCCTTCGCCGTAGGGCCACTCCGGGGGCTGCGTATAGGCGGTGGCGGTGATGTCGGAAGACGCCTTGCGGCCGTCCGGCAACTCCAGTTCGATCCAGAATCGGCGGACGGCGAACGAGTCGTTGGCGGGATTGTCGATTGCCAGCCGGTTCCACTCGGCCAGCGAGGCAATGGCCGTGGCGGGGATCTCCAGGCTCGCATCGGCCCAGACGCCGCGGACCTCGTCGCCGCCGGCCTCCGGCAGTTCGCCCAGGCGCACGTCGTTGAGGCTCGCCACGGAAATATACGGCGCGTGGTGTCCCAGCCCTTTGCCCTGGAAGTGCAGCACCGCGCGACGGGCCTTGCGAAGGTCTTCGAGGCGGAGGTTCTCCAAGGGGTGCGGTCCCGGCTCGCGCGCGAGCGCCACGGGGGCGTCGTGAAGGCTCGCGGTGAGCACGGGCTTGAGGCTTTCAAGCTTCAAATCCGCCCACGCGGCCCAATCGCCCGACGAATTGTCGGCCGGGCCCACGTCGGCAATGAGCTTGATTTGGACCCGCTGCCCCGCCCAGCGCGACAAGTCCGCCTCAAGTGGCGTCCAGGCGTGCTTGATCCACTGCTTCTCGGCGACGATCGTTTCCTTTCCTTTCGCATCGACCACGGCGATGCGGAACAGGATGCCGTCGCCCGGGTCGCTGCCGTCCCCCTTGCCGACCAGGCAGCGGAACGCCGCCGGCCACTGCGTCGGCAAGTCCACGGGCTCCAGCAGGGCGAAGGCGTAGCCCACCCCGTCCATGTACGGCGGGTGCATGAACAGGCATCGCTTGCTGATGCCGCCGCAGGCGTATTCGGTCCAGTGGGCATGGCCGCCGGTGTTCCCGGCGAACGGCCGCTCTTTTCCCTTGCGCAGGCACTCGCCGCCCTGGAACTTCTCGGAGATCGGCTCCACCGCTCGGATCGCGTCCTCGGCCTTGACCCACCACGCCCGCTCGTGGCGCAGGTCCCCGGCATTCACCACAAGCGCCACCTTGCGGACTTCCTCGCGCGCCGGGCTGTCGATCCGGCCGGCGGACTGCCAGCGATCGGGTTGGAGGGGAAGCGTTTGCGTCTTGCCGTCCAGCGCGACGCGCGCTGAACTCAAGGGGAGATTGGGGCGGATCATCACTTCCCACGCGACGGGCCCTGCGGCCTGCCCTCGCTCGGCTGCCGAGGCCTTCACTTCCTTGCCCAACTCCTGGACACGCACGTCGACCAGGGGAACCACTTCGAAGTCCAGCCAGGCGCCGTCCGCGTGATGCCAGACGAGCGTGCCGGGCGCGGCCGTCGATGGAACGAGAAAGGTCTGCGGGTCCTTGCCGTGGACCGCAACCTTCTGTCCCGGAACGACGGTGCGGCGGTCGGATTGCAGCTCGACGGACGGCGGCGGGGCGGGCGTCAGGACATAGCTGAAGGCATGGGGAACCGGCACGACGTGAACGGCGCCCCGGCTGAATCGGGTCTCGGCCGGGCCGAGCTGCTTTCCCTCCACGTCCAGGGCCGTGGCCACGGCGCTCTTGCCGTCCAGCGCCACGGCCATCACCGCGCACTTGCCCACGGGAATCACCTCCAGCGAGCCGTCCGCGCGTCGGTGGGCGATCAACTGGCCGTCGCAGACCGCTTTGGGAAATCGAGTCAGACGGCCGCGGCCGTCGGCGTATACGTAGGCGGGCGAATCGACGTAGTCGGCCCGGTGGCCCTCGACCGTCATGCTCCACGCCGCGAGCTTGCCGCTGGGATCGTGGACGTGCCAGCCGTTGGGCGGCAACTCGCCGCGATCGGTCTTCCAAGTCTCCGTGGGATGACCATTGACGGTGACGACGAGTCCGTTGGAGTACGTCGTGCGAATCTGGCTGCGGCGGAAGGCCCCGCTCGCCACCGCGGCGCTGGTGTCGAGCAGGTTTCCTTGTTCGTCGGCATAGCGGATCTCGACCGCCTTCTCCTGGGCGTAGGCGGCATGGACCTGCTGGAGATTGAAATAGCTCCGCACCGTGTTGGTCATTCCGCCTTCCATCACCAAGAAGCCGGTGTGGCCGAAGGCCAGCGTGGCGGCCAGAAAACGATCCAGCGCGGCCTCGCGCTCCCCGGGCGTCTTGCCCAGGCCGCGGCGCTCGCCGTAGAACATGCCGGGGTTGCCCATGCCGAAGTTGCAGCACAAGGGGTGCAGCTTGCGGAGGTCGAAATCCACGAGCCAGGGGCGCTCGGGCAGGTGGGCGGCCTGGTCCTGGCCGTAGTTGCCGTCGGTCAGGCCGCAGTAGTACCAGTGGTTGTTGCCCTCGCTGTAGACTGGGCCGTTCCAGGTCTTCTTCTGGTGCAGCATGATCTCGCCATACGAGTAAAACGTGGCGGCGAAGGTGGCCGCGCCGGGCACGCGGGCGTCGCGGTCGCAGTATTGCCACGGCGTGACCGCGGTGTGGACGTCGCAGTAGGCGGTGTCGAGCTGAAACTTCTGCTGGATGATCGGCGCGAGCCGGGCCTCGTACTCGACGGCCCGGGCAGGCTTGGGGTTGTAGCAGCGGGGCCAGGCCGTCTGCCAGTTGCCGTCCGACAGACGCGTGACCATGTCTTCGTGCCAGTGCTCGTTCACCGGGGCGAAATCGGTGTAGTTGTTGTAAATGCCGTAGCGGAAGCCCAACGCGCGGATCTTGCGGGCGTAGTCGGCCTGCGCCTCGTCGCCTCCCTTGCCCGGCGCCGCGCGGGTGCGGAACGTAAAGCTCTCCCCGCCGTCGCGCCAACCGGTTTCGTGGTCGGTGATCACCACCTTGGTCATCCCGTACCGGGCCACGTTCTTGAACAACTCGTAGTCCCGCTTGCGGTCCGAGGCCCCGTGGGCGATCCACAGCCGCTCGCCGGCCACGTGCATCCACGGCGATTGCGGATTGGGGACGTTGGGCAACACCTCTTCAAACCGCGGCGAGACCGTCAGGAAGAGCCGCTCGAAGCAATCGTTGCGATTGCCATCGGTCTTCAACTCATAGCGCGAGCCGCCGTTGTAGGTCGCGGTCCCATCCGAGGCGACCTCGTTGGCAAACCACAGCGACGTGGCGTTCGACCGGCAATGGTCCACAAGGCCCATGAGAAACAGCGGCTTCTCGGGCTTGCCGGCGACCAGCACCGCGGGCCGGTGCTGCCAGTCGCCGGTGAGATACGGGAGGGTCACCAGGCGGGGATCGGGCAAGCCGACCGCCTTCCCGAAGCGCACCTCCTCGATCTGGCCGCCCGGCGCCATGACGTCGATGACCAGGGATTTTTGCCAGAGCCGGAACCGATAAGTGAGTTCCGTCGTCGTTTGGCCGCGGGCGATCCGCCAAACGGCGACGACCAAATCGCCGTCGCGGCGGCAGGCGACGAGCTTCGGCCCCGCGCTCGCCTTTTCCTCACCCTTCACCCTTGCGTGACTGGCAAGCGGCCGAACGCCGCCTTCGGCCATCGGCTGGAAAGGCTTGCCCCAGCCGACCCACTCCGCGGTCACGTCGCCCAACGTGCCCGTGGCTGGCTTGTAGCGGTACACGAGATGCCCGTCGCCGCCGCGGTAGTGCCATGCGAACGCATTGTCGGAGGATTCCATCTCGACCTTGAAGTCGCTGGTGAGATTGTCAGGCAGGATGGTCTCCTCGCGTGTGGGAAAGGGCAGCTTGCCGGGTCCGGTGTTCGTGCCCACGGTCTGGCCTGGAAACATCGCGATGCCGCGCTCGGGCCGCGGCTCGAACTTTAGCGGCAAGAGCTGCTCCTGGTAGCAGGAGAGGTTGTCGAAGTAGAGTTCACGGTTCTCGGGATTGCGTCCGCCCTCGATTTGCAGACCCTCCAGGACGGCGCCTTCCCGGAGCAAGGCGAGTTGTTCCGGGCCTAGTTTGCGGTGCATGAGCCACCACTCCTGCCAATTCACCCGGCCCATCGACACCCGCACGCTCTGCCCCTTCGTCCCGCGCAACAGCACGGCGATCTCCACCTGCGGCGTGGAGCGGTCGGGCACCCAGGCCCAATTGTTGCCGTACACCCAAAAATTGATGCAATCGAATGGAGTCGGGACGGGAATTGGTTTGGGCGGCTTGAGGGTAACCGTCGCCTTCGGGCCCGTGCCGCGATAGACCAACCGGCCGACGTGGTTTCCCCAAAGCTGCTGCCGACGCGACCGGCTGAACTCCGCAACGCTATCGACGCACTCGGCCGTCCAGCCGTCCAGGCTTTCGAAGTCGATCAAGGGGGGATGGGCGTCTTCGGTGCGGTTGGCCCAGACCATTTCATAGGGGCGCTTGCCGACCGGTTCGTCCGCTGCCGCGGAGTCGCCCATCGGGGAGAGAAGAGCCGAAATCAACAGGGGGACGATCATGGTGGCTTCCTTCGCTTTGGTTTGGGGGGCCCGGCTCGGTAGTATGGAGATTGAGCTTGTGGAGTGTCAATCGCGCGGGAAGCGGAAGGCGAGCCGGCGGGAGCAACGGTTCCGGCCAATCGGATCGGCGGCAACGCAACGTTCCGCACTTATCGCGGGTAGATCAACCCCTATGAGTGTGAAAGCTTGGTCTGACGGAAAACACGAAGATCGGCAACGCGAGCTAGGTTCGACCTGGATTGCCCTGGAAGTGAGGCGGATGTCGTTCCACATCCTGGCGTCCGCTTCCATCGAGAACGCGATATGCTAACCCAACTTATGGAAAGACATATTCCAATTGGGGTGGCATTTGTCGGACAATTCGCCACATGAAACCCACTATAAGTGGTGGATAATAATCATTGCAGGTGGAATCATACAGGTAATAAGTTGCATACGGAACCTAAATCCCTGGGCAGGGTTTAACCAAGGGGTGAACTGTAGCGACCGTCCTTAACCCTGGTTAGGATGGTAGAAGGGGGCGGGAGCGTCCGTTACTAACTTCTGGTGCGTGCGGCTCGTGCGGTCGCGCGCCAAGCCATGGCGGAGCGGGAATGTTCAACACGCGCGCAAGAGGCATCCGCGTCTTCGGATGCGCGATTCTGGCCGGGTTGGCGGTCGGGTTTGCGGCGTCGGCGGCGAGGGCCGCGGGCGAGATCGCGGCCCCGGAACTTGTCGGCGTCTTGGCGCTGGCCATCGAGGCCGACGTTGCCGACAAGCTGGGCCTCACCGAGGGGCAACGGCAGAAACTTATCGAGTTGGTCGACGCCCGCGAAAGCGAAGCCCTCGAACTGGCGATCCAGTTGAAGAATCTCCCGCCTGCGGAAAGAGCCGCGAAACTCGCCCCGTTCCGCCGCGAATCCGAGTCGCTTGGTTTGGCCTTGCTCAGCAAGCAGCAGCGGGCTCGGTTGCAGCAAATCCGCATGGCCCGCTGGGGACTGGCGGGCGCGTTGAACGGCGAAGTCGCGGACAAACTGAAGTTGTCTCCCCAGCAACAGACCCAAGCGGCTGAGTTGTTCCGGCAGCAGGCGGAACGCCTCGCACGCGCCGACGAGAAGGCAGCCCAGGCCGTCCGAGCGGAGACCGACCGGAAGTTGTCATCCCTGCTCGATCCCGAGCAGCGAGCGGCGTTGGAGGCGATGACCGCCTCGTCGCGCGATCGGGAGAACGAAGTCCAACCCAAGGTCCCGGAAGCCAAGCCCCAGGACGCAGCTCAGTCCACGCCGGCCCCAGCGCCGGCCAAGCCCATGCCGGCCCCGGAAGCGGCCCCCAAGCCGAGCGAACCGCCAGCCCAGGCCAAGGTCCCGGAGGCCAAGCCCCAGGACGCAGCTCAGTCCACGACGGCCCCGGAGTCGGCCAAGCCCATGCCGGCCCCGGAAGCGGCCCCCAAGCCGAGCGAACCGCCAGCCCAGGCCAAAGTCCCGGAGGCCAAGCCCCAGGAGGCGGCTCAGACCACGACGGTCCCGGAGCCGGCCAAGCCCATGCCGGCCCCCGAACCGGCCCCCAAGCCGAGCGAACCGCCAGCCCAGGCCAAAGTCCCGGAGGCCAAGCCCCCGGGGGCGGGGCAGACGACGACGGTCCCGGAGCCGGCCAAGCCCATGCCGGCCCCGGAAGCGGCCCCCAAGCCGAGCGAACCGCCCGCCCAGGCCAAAGTCCCGGAAGCTAAGCCCCACGCGGAAACGATGCCCGGCGGACCAGGGTTCGCCATGCCGGGGCCGTGGAAGCAGGGACCGCCGCTTGGTGGTCCAGGTTTCGCGCCCGGCCCGGTGAAGCCAGTCGGTCCAACCGAGAGGCTTGCGCCCGCAAAGCCGTCCGACAAGCTGCGGTTCAATTTCCGTTACCAGCCGTGGAAAGACGTGTTGGACTGGTTTGCGGAGACGGCCGATTTGTCGCTGGTGGGCGACAACATACCCAAAGGGACGTTCAATTACACGGATTCGCGGGAGTACACGGCGGCCGAAGCGATTGATTTGCTCAACGGGGTGCTTCAGACCAAGGGCTACACCCTGGTGCGCAAGGGGCGGATGCTGATGGTGATCAATCTCGAGGACGGCATCCCTCCGAACCTGGTCGAAACCGTGCCGGTCGAGGAGATCGACAAGCGGGGTCAGCACGAGTTGATCGAGGTCGTCTTCCAGTTGCAAAATGTGTCGCCCGAGGAGGTGGAGCAGGAGATCAACAAGCTCAAGGGGCCGCAAGGGTCGGTCACGATCCTTCCCAAGTCGCGTCAGGTGCGGGTGATCGAGACCGGGGGGCGGCTGCGCTTGATCCGGCAAACGATCAAGGCGATGGAGAATCCGCAGGGCGCCGCGGCGAGGATCCGGCCCATAGAGCTGCAATACGCCGACCCGCAAGACGCCCTCACGGTCTTGCGCCAGCTTCTGGACATTCCCGTCGATCGCAACACGTCGAGCGACGGCTCGGTGCACATTGTCTTGGACCCGATGGGCGGGCGGCTTTTGGTCACCGGCAAGCCCGACGCCGTGGCTCGCGTCGAGGAAATCGTCAAGGCCATTGACGTGCCGGATCCCGCCAATCCTCAAAAGACGCGGCTCGGCGACGCTCCGCAACTGGAGGTTTACGCGGTATCCGGGGCCGACCCCAATTCGGTGCTTCAAGTGCTTCAGACGTTGCTGGCCGGAATGCCGGAAGTGCGGCTGAGCGTGGATCCGAAGACGGGAAACATCATCGCCCTGGGACGGCGCGCCGCCCACGCGACGATCAAGGCCACGATCGAGCAGTTGCAGCGAGACAGCCGCCGCTTGGAAGTCTTCCCGTTGCGCACGCTCGATCCTCAATTGGCCGTGGCGGCCATCACGAAGCTTTTCGCCGCCGAGGCAGGGCCTGGCGCGCCCAAGGTGGACGCCGATCCCTATTCCAAGCGATTGCTGGTCCGCGGCAGCGAATCCCAGATCGAACAGATTCGCCTGATGCTCCAGCAGATGGGCGAGTCGGGATCCTCCGATCGTCTCAGCGGGAGCAACCTGCGCGTCGTGCCGGTCACGGGCGCGGCCGCACGAACGGCGCTCGAAGGGTTGGAAGAGATGTGGCCGACGGTTCGGCCGAATCGCATCCGGGTCGTCACGCCCTCGGCCGGCGGGATTTCCACTCGCCGCCCCAGCGCCTCGAGCGGTTCCGGCGAGGAAACCAGGGTTCATGAGCTTCCCGCGGACGCGCCCGAGGTCCAGCGGGAATCGTTGCTCGAGTTGCTCCAGAGCTTGCGCAAGCGTCCCGAACCGGAGCCGGCCGGGGTCCCGCCGCAGCCGAGCGGCAAGGCGCCGCCGGCTTCCCCGCCGGTCACGCCGCCGCCTCCGGCGCCGCCGCAGCCCGAGGCCGCGACGCCGCCGGGCAACAAGTCGGCGCACGCCTTGCCGGAAACGCCGCGGCCGAGGGCGAAGGTGCTGTTCACGACGCAACGGCTCGACGAAGCGGCGGCGCCGCCCTCCGGCGCAGTTGGAGGAACGGAGCAAACCAGGGGCGCCGCCCCGCACGGCGTTTCTCCTGGCGCGCCCTCTGTTCCCGTGGAGAAGCCCTCCGCGCCGGCGGCATCGGCGCCGGAGCCCGGCTCGGTTGATTCGACGAAGCCGCCTGCGCCGCGTTCAACGGGGCCGAGGCCGGACGAGGCGGTGCGCGCCGCGGTCTCGCCCCCGGCCAAGCCCGAAGCCGCCGCAGCTCCCCCTCCGCCCTCGTCGGGGGCCCCAGCCAAGCCAACCGATCGGCCAAAGGACGATAAGCCTCCGGTTCTGGTGCGGCCCTCGCCGGGCGGCGTGATCATCGCCTCGGAAGACCGTGACGCCCTGGACGAGATCGAACGTCTGTTGACCGCGATGGCGGGGAACTTTTTGTCGGGCAAGCCCGAGCTGACGGTGTTCTATTTGAAACACGCCAAGGCCAGCGCGGTGGCGGAGACCCTGGACCAAATCCTCGGCGGCGGGACGCTGGGCTCGTCGGGCGGCGGGGGCGGCTCGTTGTTGGGCGACCTCGCCGGAGCGGCCCTGGGGGACATGGGCGGCGGACTGCTCGGGACCCTTCTCGGAGGCGGTCCCAGCGGCGGCAGCGGCGGCAGCAGCAGCGGCACGCGAACCTCCGGGAGCGTTCAGATCACGGCCGACAACCGCCTCAACGCCTTGATCGTGTATGCCAAGCCCGCCGACCTGGACACCATCGAGCAACTCCTCAAAATTCTCGACGAGCGGCAAAGCCCCGAGGAAATCCTCGCGGCGCCGAAGCCCCGGCTGATCCCGCTCCACAACACCCAGGCCGAGGAAGTCGCCAACGTGGTCCGCCAGCTTTATCAGGACCGGATGGCAGGCCAGTCTGGGGCAGGCCGGCCGCCGACGCCCCAAGACTTCATCATGGCGATGCGCAACATGCGCGGAGGCCGCGGCGGCGGATCGCAGCGCGGCGGCCAGGAAGAACCGGCCAAGCTCTCCGTCAGCGCGGACCCGCGCACCAACTCCCTCATCGTCGTCGCCCCGGACTCGCTCTTCCAGGAGGTCAAGGACCTCGTGGAGCAACTCGACGAGGCGGCGGGCGACACGAGCGAAACGCTTCAGGTGGTGACGCTCCAGCGCGCCAATTCCGAAACGATTCGCCAGGCCCTCTCGGCCATGGTGGGTTCGTCGGTTCAATTCAACAGGGCGGGGTCGAGTCCTTCGCCGTCCAGCAACCAACCGCAGCAGACTCCTCCGTTCGGGTTCGGCCGCCGGGGATTCGGTTCGCCTTTCGGCTTCCCGGGGGGCATGGGCGGCTCGCCGTTTGGCTTTTCGGGAGGCATGGGCGGGTCGCCGTTTGGTTTCCCGGGGAGCATGGGCGGGTCGGGCGGAGCGCCCTCGCCGTTCGGAGGCGCGCCGGGCGGCGGAAGCCCCTTCTCTCGATCCCGGGGAATGTTCAGTCCCGACTCCATGAACCGCGGCGGCTCGTTCGGCGCTCCCGGTTCCTCTCCACGAGGCGATGCGGGCCGGCGGTCCGGCCGCACCCGTGGCGGTTCGTCGGGCGGCTCGCGCGGACGGTAGCGATGCCGCGAAGGCCCGCGTCGGGCGGCGCTTCGCGGGGCCCTTGACGATTCGGCTCCGAGAGCCCTTGTTTGCGCCACCGTTCACGACTACGGTCCCGATTTTCGCGGCGAAGTCCGCGAAGATGGGGCTATCTCCTTTGCCCCTCCGCGGCCTGGGAACGGTTGCCTTTTTCCTCGTCGACGCGCTGGACTTTGCTCGGGGCGTGTGATGTAATGGGGGGCACATGCCTGAACCGTCCATCCCTTGCTGTCTGGAGGAGTCGATCATGCCACGCACAACTCGTCGGGAATTCTTGAGAACCGCCGCCGCCAGCGCCGCCCTCGGAGCGGCCGGGGTCGGCCTGGCCGCCGACAGGCCGAAAAGGAAGGAGAAGAAGGCGGCGGCCCCCACGCCAGTCAAGGAGGTTGCGCCCAGCGAGCGGGTTCGCATCGCCGTCGTGGGGATCAATGGTCGCGGCAGGGAGCACATCGCGCAGTTCGCGCGGATGCCGGGCGTGGAGGTGGCCTATCTGGTGGATCCCGACACGCGGGTCTTCGAGAGCTGCTGCAAGATCGTGGAGCAGGCCGGCGGCAAACGGCCCGCCTGTGTGCAAGACCTCCGCAAGGCGTTGGACGACAAAGAACTGAACGCCATCTCGATCGCCACCTGCAACCATTGGCATTCGCTGGCCACGGTGTGGGGTTGCCAGGCGGGCAAGGACGTGTACGTCGAAAAGCCTTGCAGCCACAACGTGTTCGAGGGCCGCCAATGCGTCGAGGCGGCCCGAAAGTACCACCGCATCGTCCAACACGGCACGCAAAGCCGCAGCGACGCGAATTGGGCCCGGACCATCGCCGCCGTCAAGAGCGGCAAGTACGGCAAGCTGCTGGTGGCCAAGGCCTACGCGAGCAAGGTCCGGTGGAGCATCGGGTTCAAGGAGACGGCCGATCCGCCCGCCGGATTTGATTTCAACCTGTGGCTCGGCCCAGCCCTGGAGCAGGCGTACCACGAGAACATCGTCCACTACAACTGGCACTGGTTCTGGGACTTCGGCAACGGCGAGATCGGCAATCAAGGCGTGCATCAGATGGACATCGCCCAATGGGGCGTGTCCGATTTCGCCAAGCAGCCGATCGGCGTGATGTCGATCGGCTGCCGCTACGTGGACACGGCCAACTTCCGCGACCAGGGCCAGACCCCCAACATGCAACTGGCGGTCTTCGATTTCGGCGGCATGCTGGTCGTTTTCGAGGTCCGCGGCCTGAACGGCAAGAAAGGCCCCGGCGGCAAGGAGTACAAGCCGCAGGTCGACAACGAGTTCTACGTCGAGCAGGGAATGCTCAAGGGCGGCAAGTTCTATCCCAAAGGCTCCACCCAGGGGGAACCGCTGCCGGCCGACCTGCCCCTGGGCATCCGGCCCATCAACCATTTCCAGAACTTCATCGACTGCGTGCGGAGCCGCAAGCAGGACCAGCTCAACGCCGACATTCTCGAAGGCCACCGCTCCTCGGCCATGTGCCACCTCGCCAACATTTCCTACCGCCTCGGCCGCCACGTGCCGTTTGAAGAGAAGCCGAAGGAATTGGGCGACAACGAACACATCGCGGCGAGCGTCCGGGCCATCGAGGAGCAGCTTGTGGGCGCGTTGGGCATGGACCTGAAAAAGTTCACCTACACGCTCGGGGCCAAGCTCCAGTTCTGCCCGAAGGAGGAGAAATTCATCGGCAACTCCGAGGCCAACAAGCTCTTGACCCGGCCGTACCGGCCGCCCTTCGTGGTGCCGGAGAAGGTGTGACGTAACCGTTCACGGGGACTGTCCCGATTTTCGCGGCGAAGTCCGCGAAAATGGGACTGTCCCCCTGGGCCGGTCACGGCCTGTGAACGGTTACAGTATGACTCCGGGTCGGCGCCGTGTGCCGGAGGTCTGCCGCATCTCCCGGCAGACCTCCGGCCGGCTGCGGCGCGGGCAGGGGAGAGGTTCGCCGAACGATCGGGCGACGTACGTTTTCCAAGTTTGAAGTTTCAGGTGCTCCCCATGACCCGAGTCGGCTTCGTGTACGGCGACGTGTACCTCCAGCACAAGACCGGCCCCGGTCATCCCGAGCGGCCCGAGCGGCTCTCAGCGATTGTGCGGAAGCTTGAGGAATCCGGCTTGTTGCGGGAGCTGGTCGCGATCGAGCCCCGCGAGGCCGCCGAGGAATGGATCACCGCGGTCCATTCGCCCGACCATGTGGCGTCGGTCCGCGCGGCGGCCGAAGAGGCCAGCTACGCCGGATCGCTCGACACGCCGGTTTGCCGCGAATCGTTCCACGTGGCCTTGCATGCGGCCGGAGGAACGCTCGCGGCGGTCGACGCGGTGATCGACGAGAAGGTCCGCCGCGCGTTCTGCGCCGTCCGCCCGCCGGGGCATCACGCCACCCAGAACGAGGCCATGGGCTTTTGTCTGTTGAACAACGTGGCGATCGCGGCCCGGTATGCGCAAAAAAAGCATCGGCTCGCCAAGGTCCTTATCGTCGACTGGGATGTCCACCACGGCAACGGGACGCAGGCCATTTTCTACGAGGATCCCTCGGTGTTCTTCTTCAGCGTGCACCAGTGGCCTTTCTATCCGGGCACGGGGGCGGCGAGGGAACGCGGGGCGGGAAGGGGCGAGGGCGCGACGCTCAACGTGCCGCTGCCGCGGGGGAGCGGCCATCGCGAGTACCGCCGCGCGTTCGAGGACCAACTCCTCCCGGCCGCTGACCAGTTCCGGCCCGACTTCGTGCTCGTCTCCGCCGGATTCGACGCCCACGAACACGATCCCCTCGGCGACATGAGGCTGACGGCCGACGATTTCGCCGAGTTGACCCGCATCGTCAAGGCCATCGGCGAGAAGCACTGCGGCGGGCGGGTGGTCTCGGTGCTGGAGGGCGGCTACGGGCTGGAGGGCCTCGCCGAGTCGGTCGAGGCCCACCTCCGCGTCCTTGGCCAGGACGGCGCTGCCTGAAACAGCCCGTCGGGCGGGGCCTCGGACCCCAAAAATCCGATCCCCGCGCGCGTGGTTCGGCGCTGTGGCGCGCGGGCAAGGCCGCGCGTGCTCTGGCCAGGGAGGTTCACTGCGGCGCGGTCGCGCCGTCGCGGGCCGCTGGGCGAGGAGGGCAAGGAAAGTCGATCCGTTTCCGTTTCGGCGGCGGGTGCAGGGCCGACAGCGCCCGGCCCACACGCACGCGCAGCGACCAAACCGTTTCCGGCAGCAACGCGGCGTATTCCATCATCCCGGCGTCTTCGCCTTCCGCCACGCCCGTGCCGCGCTGTTGGCCCTCCACGCCCAGCCACTGACGCACGCTCTGGCCGATGGCCCAGCGGGGCTCCTTCAGCACTTCCGCCAAAAGGACGAGATACTCCACGTCCTGCTGGCCGCGGCGATAGGCCTTCAACCGGATCGACGGTACGGGAGGGCTCGCAGCGTCCTTGCTTTCGGACCGGGGGCCGCTGGGGGAAGGTCCCGGCGCGGGCTGGGGAACGCTCGGCGGATTCGCGGGATAGAACAATGACAGCGGATCGGCCTGATTCCACGAGTCCCGCGTGCCGATCGTCTGCCAGGGGATCACGCCGTCGGATCCAAGGCACCACGAGTCGATGCACCAGGCCACCGGCTGCATGTTGCTCTGTTCGATCGCGTTGGTCGAGCCGTAATCGAGAACGATCTGCCCGAATCGCTCCTTGCGATCGATGACCAGCCGATGGTGGCTCCGCAGCGAACCCGCATTGACCACGTTGTAGTTCAACACGTGGTCGAGGACGTCGCGCTGCCACTGCGGGCGAGAGATGTCGCAGCGGTAAAGGAGCCTCGGCGGGGGATTGGCCAATCGCGCCTTGGCGATCCCCTCGTGAAACGCCTCGCCGAAATAACGCAAGGCCCAGAAGTCCTGGAAATTCGCCGGTTCGTCGAGCAGCCAGGGCGACGAGCCGCGCGACCAGCCCCGCCGCTTGAAGTCGATCTTGTTGTTCAAAAACCCCAAAAACATCGTGTCGCGCCAGCCGCGCTCGGCGCAGTGTTCGGCGACTTGCCGGGCCGCCTCGACGAACGCC